>Ga0302319_10002421_pt1 | contig 40371 bp, 37 predicted proteins | sample Bog_T0_2_FD_203319 | JGI IMG/M metagenome (GOLD analysis project Ga0302319, IMG submission 203319) | Peat permafrost microbial communities from Stordalen Mire near Abisko, Sweden - Bog_T0_2 | ecosystem: Environmental > Terrestrial > Soil > Wetlands > Peat | place: Sweden: Abisko, Stordalen Mire... | reverse complement strand
CGATCACCGTCCATTCCGCGTCGGTGAGGTCGCTCGGATATCGAAGATGATCGCGATTGTATCGCGCACGATTTTCACGGGTCCACATCGGTAGCTCCTCAAACAGAGGGAGCCGCGACATGAATCAAAACCGATTCATACGAATCAAGAACTTTCGGGACGGACACTAAACCTTTCGATAGGGCGTGACGCCATTCGCATAAGATTGTGGATGGAACAGCGTGGCTTCGCCGTAGCGACCGAGGCCGCACCGTGTCATTTCCAAACAGGCGATAGGCCGTCGACCAACTTAGCGTCATGCCTGTTGGATCTGTGATGAACCATATCGGATTGTAGGCCAAAATAACGAATCCGGTCAGAATTGCACGTTATTGGCGCCTTTGAGCGCCAGACGCTGGCGCGCCTCATCGGGGGTCGCAATGTCGAAGCTCAGCTCACTGAGAATTCGACGAATCTTGCTGACCTGATCAGCATTGGACCTCGCCAATTCACGTCGCTTCAGGTTGAGGCTATCTTCCAGACCCACGCGAACGTTGCCGCCCATGAGCGCGTTGTGCGTGCACATCGCCATCTGGTGACGCCCGGCGGCCAGCACCGACCATTCGACGTGTTGGCCGAATAGACGCTGCGCGGTGCGCACCATCAACAGGAGGTTGTCGATCTCCGCGCCGACCCCGCCGAGAATGCCGAGAATGAATTGCAGGAATAGAGGTCCTTCGTAGAGCTTCTGGTCGATCATATGCGCGAGATTGTAGATGTGGCCGAGATCGTAGCATTCGAACTCGAAGCGCACGCCGTGGTCCTGACCGAGGCGCTTCATGATCGTCTCGATGTTTAGAAACGAGTTTTCGAAATAGGAACCTTTGCCGCCTTCGAGAAACGGCTGCTCCCATTCGTGCTTGAAATCCTTGATGCGACGCGCGCCAGCGAACAGGCCGTTGTTGATCGTGCCCATGTTCAGCGAGGTCATTTCCGGGCTCGCGCGCTCCGCAGCGGCCAAGCGTTGATCAAGAGTCATGCCCGGCGCGCCGCCGGTGGTGATGTTCAATACGGCGCCGGTCTGCTGCTTGATGCGCGGCAGAAATTGCATGAATAGCTCGGGGTCCGCCGATGGGCGCCCGTCAATCGGGTCACGCGCATGCAAATGTATGATCGACGCGCCAGCCTCGGCCGCCGCGACGGATTCGGCTACGATCTCATCCGGCGTGATCGGCAAGTATGGCGACATCGATGGGGTATGCACCGATCCCGTGATCGCGCAAGTGATGATTACGCTTTTACGCGCCATGACACGTTTCCTCCCAAGGCGATGCGCCCGCTAATGTGAATGGTCTTCGGCGCCGATGGCGCGCCTGCCGTCGTCACGCAACTTCGCCGCGCCCTTGGGCGTATCATCGAAGGGCGCGTTCGAGGCGAGAAGGATATCGGCGGTGCGCTGAAGATGGTCGGCCAAGGCCTCGCAGGCTCGATCGGCGTCGCGAGCCAGCGTCGCATCCAGGATCGCGCGATGCTCGTCATCGACGTTTCGTTCGATCCTCGCATAGGGCAGGCTCATGTGGCGGTAGCGTTCGGCCTGAACGAAAAGCTGATCGCGTAAACGCAACCACCAGACGCTGTCGCAGGCGGCGATCAGATCGTCGTGGAAGCGTGTGTGCAGCCGCGTCCAATCGGGGTTCAAAGCGCGTGGGGGCCCCGCGAGCAGCGGCGCGGTGCGGGAAAGTTGGTGCCATCCGTCCAACAGTCGGCCCTCCCATTCCAGCTTGCCGAGTAAAATCGAGCGTCGGAGGCAACGCGTTTCGATATCGATGCGAACGGCGGTCAGATCGATCAAGTCGTCGACGGAGACGGGCGCCACCGTGAACCCGCGCTGGGGCTCGGCGACCACGAGGCGATCCGAGGTCAGACGCGAGAGCGCTTCGCGAACCGCGCTCAGGCTGACGCTGAACCGCTCAGCGAGTTGGTCGATCAGCAATTTCGAGCGCGGCGGATGCATGCCGACAAGCAACTCCCGCTTCAGCGCCTCGTAGGTTTGTGTCGTCCGATTAGCCGCCGCCATTCGCGCCTCCTGGCGTCATATCTAGCATGAAATCGACGAAAATCAAGAAAATAGATTTTTCTTGTCAAATCGATTTCATCTGCTATCTAGGCTAGAAAAGGGAGGACGCACGAATGCGGTTTCGAGTTATCCAGAATGCGGGCCGTGAAGGCGTGGCGTTGAGCCGAGACGGAAAACACTGGCGCGCGGTTTACCGTGACGAAGCCGCGTTTCCGGGATTTCCCGACGATTTCATTCAAGCGGGCCACGTCGGCGTCGAAAAGGCCGCGGCCGCTCTCGAAGGCGGCGCTACCGTTGCCGACATCGAGGCGCTGGGCTGCCTTCCGCCGTTCCGCAAGGCGGGGAAGATCCTGTGCGTGGGTTTGAACTATGCCGCCCACGTCAAGGAATCGGGCATGCAGACGCCGTCCCATCCGACCGTCTTCGCCCGCTTCAACACGGGTCTGGTCGGGCACGGCGCGGCGCTCGTCAAGCCCAAATCCTCCGACCAATTCGACTATGAATCCGAACTCGCCGTGATCATCGGCAAGCGAGCCCGCCACGTCGGCGAGGCCGACGCGCTCGTTTACGTCGCGGGCTATTCCATCTTCAACGACGGATCAATCCGCGACGTTCAGTTGCGAACCACGCAATGGACGATAGGCAAGAATTTCGACGGCACCGGCGGATTTGGACCCGATTTTGTCACCGCCGATGAATTGCCGCCGGGATGCGAGACCCTGCGCATGCAGGGTCGGTTCAACGGCGAAGTGGTGCAGAACACGCTGCTTTCCGACATGATCTTCAACGTCCGCGCCTTGGTCTCGATGCTCAGCGAATCCATGACGCTGGAGCCCGGCGACGTCATCATCACGGGCACGCCGTCGGGCGTCGGCCTCAGCTTCAAGCCGCCGAAGCTCCTGAAGGCGGGCGACGTTTTCGAGATCGAAATCGAAAAGATCGGCGTGTTGCGCAATCCCGTGGTCGCCGAGGCGTGACGCGGATCGAAACCCCATAATTCCAGGAGGAAGCTTTGTCCTATCTCATCCAGCAAATGGGCCATGTCGTGATCTCGTCGCCCGATCCGCTCGGGGCGGCCGAGGATTTGCAAGAGACGGTCGGCCTGAGAATCACCGAACAGGATGGCGAGACCGTCTATCTCACCAGCAACAACAGGCATCACGAAGTCACCTACGTCAAAGGCGCCGGCAAAGCTGTCGCACTTGGATTGGAGGCGGTCAGCGCCGAGGCCGTTGATGAAGTGTACAAGCGAGCCAAGTCCGACGGCCTGACCATCCTCTCCGACAAGCCAATCGGCAAGCATTACTTGCGCGCCGTGACCCTCGTGGCGCCCGGCGGCGCGGTTTTCGAGGTGCATACGCCCATCGCCCGTAATCAACCCGAGCGCTATCTCGGCGGCGGCCCGCGTCCGCGCCGGATCGAGCACATCAACGCTTTCTCGCCCGACACCGCGGCTTTCGGCGATTTCTGCGCCAAGACTCTAAGCATGAAGCTGTCGGACCGCACCTCCGATGACGGGTTCCGCTGGTATCGCGGCGCGGACGGCTATCATCACACCATCGCGACGGGGCCGGGCGCGAGCGCGCTGCACCACTACGCGTTCGATCTCCATTCGCTGGAGGACCTCTCGCGGATCGCCGACAATCTGGCGCTGAAGAGCCGCTCCCTGGTCTGGGGGCCCGGTCGTCATGGCGCGGGCAGCAATATCTTCACTTATTACCCCGACCCGCACGGCTGCCTCGTCGAGAACTCGATCGAAATGGCGCGCATCGACAATGACGCCGTCTACGAACCCAGAAGCTGGGATATCAGCGAAGGGCTCAACGGCCGCTGGATCAATCAATGGGGAACGCCCCCGACGCCGGGCTTTCTCGTGCCGGGGATCGAATTCGGACGCTGACGCCGCTCGCGGCGGCGGAAACCATTCGGTGCCGGGTCCCCGCCAAGAGGGACCGGCCGGCAAGGCAATGAGAGGGAGGAGCGACACTTGAGCGATTTCGACATCATCGTGATTGGATACGGGCCGACGGGTAAAGTCCTCGCGCGGTTGCTCAGCGATCGTGGGAATAGCGTGGCGATCGTCGAGCGCCGGCCGGCGGCCTATCCGCTGCCGCGCGCGGTCGGCTACGATCACGAAATCAAACGAATGTTCCATTCGCTCGGATTGGCCCGTGAGATTGAGGCGATCTCACGTCCGATGCATCACTACGTCTGGTATAACGCCGACTGGAAAGTCCTGGTGGACATGGACTTTTCCGAGGAATCGATCTCAGGCGGCCCGGGCGGATATCTCTTCAACCAGCCGGACTTGGAGCGAGTTCTGGAACGCGACCTGGAGGGACGCCCTGGGGTTTCGCTATTCCTGAGTCACGAAGCGCTTGGCGTCGCCGAGACCGCGGAAGGCGTGACGATAGCCATCGCGCCTTTCGATGGGGAGACCGGCAAAGCGGACGCGACGCGAACGATCTCGCTGAGCGGCAAATACGTCGTGGGTTGCGACGGCGCCAACAGCCTTGTCCGCCGGACGATGGGGTCGCCTGTCTTCGACCACGGCTTCGACGCGCAATGGCTCGTGGTCGACGTTCGTCCGCATGACCTCTCGAACCTTCCCATTCCCGACGCCGCGCAATGGTGCAATCCCGAACGCCCGACCACGATCGTGCCGAGCGGCGTGACCAATCGCCGCTGGGAATTCATGATCAAACCCGGCGAGAGGGCCGAGGACTTCGCGAGCGATGCGAAGGCCTGGGAGTTGCTCTCGCCCTGGATCAAGCCGAGCGACGGCGTGTTGGTGCGCCACGCGGTCTATCGCTTTCGATCCCTGCTGGCGCAGGGTTGGCGCAAGGGCCGAATGTTGATCGCGGGCGACGCAGCCCATCTGATGCCGCCTTTCATGGGGCAAGGCATGTGCTCGGGGCTACGGGATTCGTGGAACCTGGCGTGGAAACTGGACCGTGTACTCTCCGGCCAATCCAGCGAGCGCTTGCTCGACGATTATGAGCGTGAACGCGCGCCGCATGTCGATGGGTATGTCCGTATTTCGATGGAGATGGGCAAGGTAGTATGCGTGCCCGATCCCGAAGCCGCGCGCGGTCGCGACGCGGCTTTCTTCAGCGGGCAAGTCCCCCCTCCGCCACCGTTTCCGGGTATTTCCGCCGGCGTGATCGCGACCGACGCTTCGAGACGGCCAGAAGGATGCGCGGGGCAACTCTTGCCACACGACGAACTGGAGAAGGACGGCGTGACGGCGCGCCTGGACGCGTTGACCGGCCGCGCCTTCGTGCTCCTCGTCCAATCGGGATCGCTTCCTCCCGACGCTTCCGCGCTGGCGAAGAAACTCGGCGTCCCTGTCATTGCGATCGGACAGGACGGATATCGCGACCGGAACGGCCGTTTGACCGCCTGCCTCCGCGCCCATGGCGCCGTCGCGATTCTGGCGCGACCCGATTTTTTCGCCTTTGGATCGGCGTCGTCGCCCGAAGGCGTCGTCGCTCTCCTGCAAGACTTGTCGACGCGTCTGGCCGCGTAGTTCCGCGCGCCGCGCTTTGAGCCGGAACAATAAGCGACCGACTCGCCAAGAGCGGTCCAACCAAGGGGAAGGCCAATGTCAGCGGTAAATTCATGGGGTGCGCGTATCGCCCTGGTGACGGGCCATATGGCCGGAATGATCGATCAGCCCGCGCTTCCTATCTGGGTGGGGACGCTGATCGCGGGCTACGCTTTCGCGCCCGCGCAAGCCGGCGGTCTCGCGACCTTGTTTCTTCTTGGCGTGGTCGTCTCCAGCGTGGCGTTGTCGCCGTTCTTTCACCGCATGCCCGGTCGTTGGATGCCCACGATCGGTTTCGGCGTCAGCGCGGCGGCCTTTTGGGCGATGGTCGGTTTCCCGGCATTCGGCGCTTTGGCGATCCTGCATTTCATCGCGGGTTTCGCAACCGGCTTGGCCCTTTCGTTCACGCATGGCACCATGGGCCGCACCGACAATCCGCACCGGATATTCGCGCTGGGCGGGTTCATGCTCGGCATATTCGCGGTCGTATTCCTCGGCGGCTCGCCGGTGTTGATCGCCAACTTCGGTCCGTCGATGATCTTCAAAATCTTCGCGGTCGTGATGACCGTCGGGTGCATCGTGTCGGCAGCATTCTTCCCCGCGGTCTCTGAAAATGAAGACGTCGTCGAAGACACCTCGAAGTTCGACCGACGAGTTTGGCTCGTCATCGGCGGAGTCATGTTGATGGCGCTCAATCAGGCGATGATCTTCAGCTTCTTGGAGCGAATGGGCGCGGATCGTGGATTGTCTCCGGACACGGTGCGAGGCGTTCTCATCACGCTTGGCCTGGTCGCGATCACGCCTGGTTTGCTCGCCGCCTTCCTGGAAAAGCGCGTTTCCGCGGTCAAGGTCGGTATCGCGGGGGCGCTCGCGCAGGGTCTGCTGGCGGTTGCGATCTCTTGTTCGGGCGGTTTCTGGCCTTACGCCGTGGGCGCTGTCTTCTTTCCCTTCGTCATGCTGTTCACGCACACCTTCATCTTCGGCCATCTGGCGCGGATCGAGCCTACCGGCCGCGCGGTCGCCGCGACTCCCGCCATGATCATGGCGGGATCCACGATCGCGCCGCTGTTCGGCGGCGTGCTGGTGCAGACGATCGGCTATCCCGCGCTCGGCGTCGCGGCGTTTCTTTTCTCCGCTGTCGCAATTTCGCTCTATGTCGCGTCGCGAAAATACGAGGGGGTAAAGGAACCGTTGCCGGCGCAAGTCAGCGTTGTTCGCTGAGGGTTCGATATTCGGCTCGCGGCTACGCGGGCCGTTTCGACGGCGCGAGGCAAGAAACGCCTCGCGCCTAGTTGTCCCGGTGCGCTCCTTTGCGCCATTTACCCGGCGATACGCCGAACTCGCGTTTGAAAGCCCGCATTAAGGCGGTCTCTGATTGGTAACCCACCGAGAGCGCGATCTCCGATAATGGCGCTTGCGAGCCGCTCAGGAGCTGCTTGGCGTGATCGAGCCGGATCCGGGTCAGCGTCTCCAGTGGAGGCGCGCCGAATATCGAGCGGAAGCGCTCAAAAAAGGCCGAGCGACTCAAGCCGGCGGCTTCAGCCAACCGCTCGACGGTCCACGATTCCGATGGAGCCGCGAAATAGGCCGACCAGGCGCGCAAAATATGTTCGTCGTATCTGATCGCCTCCGGCGCTTGTCCCATCCGGACAATTCCCACTTGCACGCGCCGTAACAATTGCAGCATGATGACTTCGCTGAGCCGACGGATCACCTCGATTTCGGCGGCGCCGCGCGCCAGTTCGAGCTTGATCGCTTCGACCATCAGCCGCAGCATCGACGCCATGGGCTGCTCGTCGCCGGCGATGTAAATCATGTCGTCGGGCAGGTTGGCGATATAGGCGTGACGACGCGGGATGCTGCTCATGAACAGCGCGGCTTCGTCGCAGCGATCCGCCTTGATAGATAGTCTGGAGCCCTTCTCGATCCCGAGCGAGTCTCCGCCGCGAAGAAACGCGGGCGGCCTGCCCGGATGCTCGAGGATGAGTGAACCTTCACAAACATGCAAAAAGAACGCGCGGTCGGCGCGCTCGACCACCCGAGGCTCGCTCGGGTTCAACGCGATGAGTTCGGCCTCCACGTCATCCAGGCGAAGCCCCGGGGCGCGCAGGAAACGCGCGTGATCGCCGGACTGTTGGTCAGTCAACGCATACTCCCGGTCAGTGACGGCGGGTGCGCCCGCTCGTATGCTTTCTTCACGTCCTGAAGACCAAGAGATCAAAGGGGCGCGGCGTGGAGATCATAGCGGCTCCGACGAGGTTCGTCCAAGTTCCGGCCGTCGATGCTATCGAGTGTCTCCCCGACTTCCCCACAACGCGAAGGCCCCCTCGACCAGGTTGGTCTTCGCGTTCCGAAAAACAAGATAGGCCGGCCTCAACGAGCCGGCGCTGGAGGAAACCGATGAATTCAAAAATTGACAAATCCGTCGATGTTCTCGTCGTAGGCGGAGGCGGTTGCGGTCTGGCGATCTCGATCTTCCTCGCTGATAAGGGCGTCGATTTCTTGACTATCGAGCGCCATGAGAGCACTTCGATCCTGCCCAAGGCGCACTATCTCAATCAGCGAACGATGGAGATATTCCGACAGCACGGGCTCGCCGACGAGGTCTTCGCCAAAGGCACGCCACCATACAACCGCTCAAAGACCAAGTGGTACACCTCCCTTGGTGGGGACAATCCTTTGGCCGGCAAGACGATATTCGAAATGGGTGCGCTGGGCGGTCACGGCACGCCCAGAATTGTGCACTATCTCGAGACATCGCCGACCGACACCGGCAATCTTCCGCAGATACGTCTCGAACCGCTCATCAAATCCCACGCGGAAGCGAGGGACGCCTCGCGCATTCGCTTCTCCTGTGAGTTGGTCGAGTTCGCGCAGGACGCGGAGGGCGTCACCGCGAAGGTGCGCGACGTCAAGACCAACCAGACCGAGACCATTCGCGCCAAATATATGGTCGCGGCCGACGGCGGCAGAACCGTGGGCAAGACGCTCGGCGTCGCGATGGAGGGTCCGACCAAGCTCATCACGCAAATCTCCGTTCACTTCGAGGCCGATCTTTCACAATGGATCCCCGACGACCGCGTGCTGCTCAATTGGCTGAAACCGATGCACCGCCAGGGCGTTTCGGTGATTGTCCCTATGGGGCCGGACAAATGGGGCCGTAATTCGCCGGAATGGTCACTCGGCTTGCCGCGTATGCCTTTCGATCCGCCGTCTTTCAGCGACGAAGCCGCAGCCGACGAAGTTCGGAAGATTCTTGGCGTCGCGGACTTGCCCATCAAGGTGCGCTGCGTATCCGAATGGGTGGTGGAAGGCGTACTGGCGGAGCGATATCGCGTGGGCCGTGTATTTCTGGCGGGCGACGCCGCGCACCGGCATCCCCCGACGACGGGCCTCGGTCTCAACACCGGCATTCAAGACGCGCACAATCTCGCATGGAAGCTGGCGCTGGCGACCCAGGGCAAGGCGGGTGACAAGCTGCTCGACACCTATGAGGCGGAGCGTCGCCCTGTCGGCGCCTTCAACGTCGAATGGGCGCTCAACGCCTTTTTCAATCACATGTTGTTGGAAATGGGCGTCGTCGCCGTACACCCGAACAATCTGACCGAGGTGCAGACGCCCGGCCATGTGATCGGCGCGGTGCAGGGGTTATTCGCTGACAGCGCGAACGGCCGTATGCGTCGCGATCGATTGGCGACGATCTTCGGCACGCAGGCAATCGAGTTTTTCGCTCAGGACGTCGAACTCGGATTTGTTTACGAGAGTTCCGCGATCGTGAAAGACGGCACGGCGGCGCCGGCGCGACCAGCCGATGGTCAATTGTACACGCCGACCTCCCGCCCGGGGCATCGATTGCCGCATTGTTGGCTCGACGAACGCGGCGAGAAGCTGTCGACGCATGACCTTACGGGTAGAGGAGCGGAGTTCGTCCTCATCGTCCGCGGGCAAAGCCAACCTTGGCGGATCGCGGCCGAGGCGGCTTCCGCGGCCACGGGGGCGAAAGTCAGAACCGTCGTAGTTGGACGCGGCGGCAACGTTCTCGACGCCGAAGCGCGGTGGTCCGAATTGAGCGGCACGCAAGAAGATGGCGCTGTACTTGTGCGACCCGACAATATGGTTGCATGGCGCAGCGCCGGTCTCCCCCATGATGCGAGCGGCAAACTCACTCGCGGCTTGCGCGACGTCTTGGGACGATAGTCGTCTATCACGCCAATCGGGAGCGCGTGCATCGGCGCTCCACGGCGCGTTGAGAATTTGATCAGGTGGGGCTGGGAGGCGCAGACGCGTTGTGTCCCCAGCTTTACGTGTCCATGTTCTCTTGCTCCAAGAATGGCTCATTCTTCGGACTCTGTGGACGCCGACCCCGATGTTGATTTCCGCAGCCAAGTCCGTCGGGCTAGACAACTCCAGCGAATGTGCGAATTCGTTGGAATTCGTCGATGAAGGAACGACGGCCGATTGTTCAGTGGCGTTACTAAGTCACGATGTTGATGCGTCCATGTCCCCGTCGAGGTGGACAACGCATCGCCACGCAATGTCGGCTATCGAGACTGGCGAACTTCGCCTGCAACGACAAGAATGGGCGCGAGCCAGATCGACCGCCTTGTCGAGAGCTTGCGGAGGGTCGAGTGTCGGCTAACTGATCGCGCGAGGTACGAGCAGAAATTCATTTTCGAAATGCCTACGGCTCCTATCGACCCTTGGCGGAGGATGTTGGGTCGAGGAGGGTCAACGTTGGGAGCCTCTTCACACATCGCCGGGACTGATGAGGTATTCGCGCACAAGCGCCCTGGCTCGATGCAGACGACTCTTGATAGCCGCCGGCTTCTCATTCAGCGCGCTGGCGATTTCGGCGATGGTCTGCTCCTCGAAATCGCGGAGCAGGATCACTTGACGGTAATGGGCCGGTAGCGATTCCAAGGCTAGCGACAGATCGAGGCGCAATGTCATGTCTGTCTTGTCGGCGAGATAGGCTTCGACCCGGTCGTCTTCCAACGATTCGTGCTGAAGCATCGCCCGCGAAAGCCTCTGGCATTCCCGCCGAACGATCGTGAACAGCCAGCCCGAGAACGCCGCCGCCGCTTTCAACGCGGAGATCCGTTTGGCGAGGATCAACAACGCTTCCTGGACCGCATCGTCGATATCGCCGCTTTCGCAGTGCTTGCGCGCATATCCGCGAGCGTCGGTCCGAGACGTCAGCAATAGGCGGTTCAACGCGGCGCTGTCGCCGAGTTGGGCCGCCAGGATCAATTTGCGTTTGTCCGGATTTGACATGTCAGTATCGTCGTCTTCTCAAGTTCGTCGTCATCTTCATGCCCGCGATGGGGTGTCGCCAGATGCATCGACACGGGCGAAAGTTTGGCCTAAAATCGTCGCCCGCCGCTAACCAATAGATCGTCCCGCATGAGAATTCCTACGTCCTCACTGGGTAAGAGGTGCAAAGAGGGCAAAAGGGTTCGCGGCCGCTGAGATTTTTTTTGCGACAGCTCCTGACGGCTCGGAAGACCAGATTTCCTGTGCGCGCAAAGTTCGAAGGCTTTGGCGAAGAAAACATAACGATACCAATATTTTCCTCGCTTTCTATGCCCGTCGAACGGCAGGCGGCCAAATATATTTTCGATCCGGCGAACCCAATTGGCTTTCCTCGCCCTCTTACGTCATGAGGACCGAGGCAATGGATCGTATACAAAATATCAATGATGGGGGGTTGCCGAAGATTCCGGGCCCACGGGCGGCCGCACGCAAGCCCACGCCAAGACGGCGCGTCAACAGATTGGAAAGTGGCGAGACGATGCCCGCCGTCCGCGCATTCAGATTTGGCAATCCCGGGCGATGGGTCGTGGCGCTCGTCTTGATTGCGTTTGTCGCGACAACATTGGTGGTTTTCGGTACCAACGCCCGATCGGCCGCCGACGCGCTTCTGGCCTCGCGCGACTGGGCCGGTTCGCATCTTCCGCTGGCGGCTTTGCTCTTCAGCGTCGTATACGTCGGCTTCGCTTCGCTATCCCTGCCGGGCGCCTGGACGCTGAGCGTTGCCGGCGGCGCCCTGTTCGGTCCATGGCTCGGCGTGCCGCTGGTGTCCCTGTCCAGCACGGCCGGAGCCGTGGTCGCCATGCTGACCGCGCGATATCTCATTCGCGGTTCCGTCGAACGGCGTTTTCCTGAGTTCGTCCGCCGGATCAACCAAGGTATAGAGCGAGACGGCGCGCGCTACCTGCTCGCGGCGCGTTTGACCCCCGTGATCCCGTTCTTCGCGATCAATCTCGCGATCGGGCTGACGCGCATGTCGACAGGCATATTCGCGCTGATCACCTTGATCGGCGCCTTGCCGATGGTCATGATCTTTGTGCTTTCGGGGGAGCAGTTCGCCACGATCGCCCATCCCTCGGATTTCCTGAGTCCGCGCATTCTGTTCGCGCTCTTTGCGCTGGCGGCGGGACCTTTCGTTTTCAAGGCGGTCGGCGACTGGCGTGAAACCCGCGCGCGTCTCGCGACTTGGCCTAAGCCGCGCCGGTTCGATTATAACCTCATCGTCATCGGCGCGGGGTCGGCCGGGCTGGTGACCGCCTATGTCGCGGCGGCGTCGCGGGCGAAGGTCGCGCTGATCGAACAAGGCGAGATGGGCGGCGACTGCCTCAATACCGGCTGCGTGCCCTCGAAGGCGCTGATCCGCTCGGCCAAGCTCGCGGGGGAAGCGCGTAAGGCCGCGGAGTTAGGACTTGCCGGCGAGTTGAAACCGGACTTCGCGGCGATCATGCGACGCGTGCATGGCGTCGTGGCGAAGATCGCCCCGCATGACTCCGCCGAACGCTATCGCGGTCTAGGCGCCGAGGTCATTTCCGGCCGAGCGCGCGTCGTCGACCCTTGGACGGTCGAGGTCGGTGGGCGCCGGCTCACCGGCCGCCGGATCGTCATCGCCACGGGCGCCGATCCGGCTATGCCACCGATCCCCGGATTGGCCGACGTCGAGCCACTGACTTCGGAGACACTGTGGGGGCTCACCGAAAAGCCGGGGAAGTTGCTGGTCGTTGGCGGAGGCGCGATCGGCTGCGAACTCGCGCAAGCTTTCGCGCGGCTCGGCAGCCAAACGACTCTGATCGAAGGCGCCGAGCGGATCTTGCTTCGCGAGGACCCCGAGGTCAGCGACGTCGCGCGGGCGCTCCTGGCGGCGGACGGCGTGACCGTCATTGAAAGCGCGACCGTCGCCGCCTTCGAGCGCCATGAGGGAGAAAACATCGCCTGCATCGCCGACGGACGCTCTGTCGCCTTCGATCGTGCCATCGTCGCCGTCGGGCGACGTCCCCGCACGCGCGGGTTCGGTTTGGAGGAACTGGGCCTTCTGGAGAACGGACGACTCATCGTCGACGGACGCCTTCGCACCCGCATTCCCACGATCTTCGCCGCTGGCGATGTGATCGGCCAATGGCAGTTCACGCATGCCGCTGGTCAGTACGGCGTCACCGCGGCGATGAACGCGCTACTGGCGCCTTTGAAAGTCTCAAAATCGGCGATGTCCGCGTTTCCGATGGTCACCTATACCGACCCCGAGATCGCCCGGGTCGGGATCAACGAGCAGGAGGCACGAGAAAGTGGACTCGAATATGAGACAACGCGTTACGACCTCGCCGACCTCGACCGCGCCATCGCCGACGGGGCAGAGACCGGATTCATCAAGGTGCTGACCGCCCCTGGCAAGGACCGCATCCTCGGCGTGACCATCGTCGGCGCCCGCGCTGGCGACATGCTCAGCGAATTCACGCTGGCGATGCGCCACGGGCTCGGGCTGAAGGCGATCCTCAACACGATCCATCCCTATCCCGGCTGGAGCGACGCGGCGCGGGCGGTCGCCGGGGAATGGCGTCGTACGCGCACGCCTGTCTGGGCGTTGGACCGGGCGAGGCGTCTGTTCGATTGGCTGCGAGGCTGAAACCATGTTCGATTCCAGGCTCCAGCCGTTGCTCCGCCGAGCCCTCGATCCCTTCGCGGCGGACCTCGCCGCGCGAGGCGTCACCGCTGACGCCATGACGCTAGGCGGGTTTGCCGTCGGCGCGGCGGCCGCGGGCGCGTTGGCCGTTGGCGCCTATCGCACGGCGCTGGTGCTGATCCTCGTCAACCGCCTCGCCGACGGGCTCGACGGCGCATTGGCGCGCCGTCTTGGCCCCACCGACCGCGGCGCTTTTCTCGACATAGCGCTCGACTTTTTCTTTTACGCGATGATTCCCGTCGGCTTTGCCCTTGCGGATCCGGCGGGCAATGCGCTGCCAGCGGCGGTCCTGCTGCTCTCCTTCATGGGAACGGCCAGCAGCTTTCTCGCCTTCGCCGCGATCGCCGGCGCTCGCCGGATGAAGGCGCCGGAGTTTCCGACCAAAGGGCTCTATTATCTCGGCGGCCTGACCGAGGGAGCGGAGACGATCGCGCTGTTTGTCGCGATGTGTCTTTGGCCGCGGAGCTTCCCGGGCCTCGCCTACGCGTTCGCCACACTTTGCTTCGTGACCACCCTGATGCGCTGGCGCTGGGGCTGGTTGGCCTTCGCGCCGGCGCCGGAGAAAATTCAGCCAAACACCGAGGAAACCAAGACATGAAGACCTGGATCAGCGCCGTCGCCCTTATTGCGGCTTTAACGGGAACGACTACGCTCGCCCTTGCCGACGCCTCATGGGACGCCGTGCTCGCCAAGGCGCGAGGCGAGACCGTCTACTGGAACGCCTGGGGCGGCGACGAGCGCACCAACGGCTTCATCGCCTGGGTCGGCGACGCCGTCGCCAAGCGCTATGGCGTCACTTTGAAACAGGTGAAGTTGACCGATACCGGAGAAGCCGTCGCCCGCGTCGTCGCCGAGAAGGCGGCGGGCCGGAATGCCGACGGCACCGTGGACATGATCTGGATCAACGGCCCCAATTTCCTGTCAATAAAGGAGAAAGGTCTGCTCTACGGTCCCTTCGTCGACAAAATGCCCAACGCCTCGCTGATCGACACGGTTCGCAAACCGTCCAATGTCACTGATTTCACCGTGCCCGTCGACGGCATGGAATCGCCCTGGCGGTTGGCGCAATTCGTGTTCATTTACGACTTGGCGAAAGTCGGCGCGCCGCTTCGCAGCCTCGGCGCGCTCGCCGACTGGATCATGGGACATCCCGGCCGCTTCACCCATCCCGACCCAAAGGACTTCATGGGCGCGAGTTTCCTCAAACAGGCGCTCGTCGACCTCGCGCCACATCGCGGCCGCCTGGCGCAGCCTGTGACCGACGCCGACTTCGCCACGGAGACCGCGCCGCTCTGGGCCTGGTACGATTCGGTGCGCCCCTCGTTCTGGCGCCACGGCGAGCAGTTTCCCGCCGATGGACCGGCGCAGCGGCAGTTGATGAACGACGGCGAAGTCGATTTCGCGATGGCCTTCGACCCCGCCGAAGCCGCGGCCTCGGTCGAGGCGGGCCGCTTGCAGCAAAGCGCGCGCGTCACCACGCTCGCGGACGGCTCGATCGGCAACACCAGCTTCGTCGCCATTCCCTATAACTCGCCTCACAGCGCCGGCGCGATGGTGGTCGCGAACTTCCTGCTCGATCCGGAAGCGCAGGCGCACGCCCAGGACATCCGCGCCCTCGGCGCCTACAACGTGCTCGACATCGGCAAGCTCACGCCCGCGCAGCAAAAGCTGTTTGACGATCTGCCGACCAGCCCCTCCTTGCCGACGTCGGCCGATCTCTCCAATGTATTGCTGGAGCCGCATCCGTCGTGGATGACGAGGATCGCAGACGAATGGCGCAAGCGATACGCGCATTGACGGCTTCGACGAACCTGCCGCGGCTCATCGCCATTGCGATATTCGGCGCGCCCGTCGCGGCGGGTTTCGCGCTGACGCTGGCTCTCGCCTTCGGCTATCTGCCGGCGCTGGGCGGCCGGGACCTCAGCTTGGCGCCCTGGCGCGCCTTGTTCGCCGAGCCCGGCTTCTGGAGCGGCCTTGAACTAACGCTATTCGTCGGCTTCACCGCGACGGCGATATCGCTCGCACTTGCCTTCGCCGGTCTTGCCGTTGGCGCCCGGCGCGTCGCCGCGCTGCTCCCTCCGCTGCTGGCGACGCCACATTCCGCGATGGCGATCGGGTTCGCCTTTCTGCTGGCGCCGAGCGGCTGGTTGATGCGGCTCGCGAGCCCTTGGGCCACGGGCGACCTCGTTCCCCCCGACATCGTCACGGTCAACGATCCCCAAGGTCTGAGTCTCATCCTAGGGCTGGTGCTGAAGGAGACGCCGTTCCTGCTTGCCGCCTCGCTGGCGGCGCTGGCGCGATGGCCCGACGCCGAGCAGTTGTCAATCGCCCGCGCGCTTGGCTACCGACCCGCCGCCGCGTGGCTGCTGATCGTGGCGCCGCAACTCTATGCTCAAATCCGCCTTCCGCTCTATGCGACACTCGCGTATTCGCTCTCCGTGGTGGACATGGCGATCGTACTCGCGCCGTCGCATCCCGAGCCGCTTTCGTTGCTCGGGCTGCGATGGTTCCTTTCGCCAGATCTCACACGGATATATCCTGCCGCCGCCGCCGCGACGCTGCAAGGGCTTTTCGTCATCTCCGGCATCGCCGTCTGGCGGATCGGGGAGTGGCTCGCGGCGCGCGGGTTGCTCAGACGGGTTGAAATGGGCCGTCGCGGGGCCTTCCTCGAAACGGCGGCGCGCGCGGTCGCGATACTGACGACGCTGGCTCTCTCGCTCGGCCTGCTCTCACTCGTCGCGCTAGCGCTATGGTCGATAGCCTGGCGTTGGCCGTTTCCGCTGGCGCTTCCAGAGAGCTGGTCCTTGCGCATCTGGCGCGAGCAAATGCCGCAACTTGTGCGGCCCTTGTTGGATACGTTGATCCTAGCTGGCGCCTCTACACTCCTTGCGCTCGGGCTTGCCGTCGCGTGGCTGGAGGCGGACGAACGCGCGGGACGCACATCTAGCCTGACCGCCATCTATCTACCGTTGCTGGCGCCGCAAATCGCGTTTCTGTTCGGCGTCGAGACGCTGTTTGCGTGGATGCGCATCGATGGCGGGGTTCTCGCGGTCGCCTGGGCGCATTCCCTGTTCGTGTTTCCCTATGTCTTGCTTGCCATGGCGGACCCCTGGCGGGCCCTGGATAGGCGCTACGCACGCGCGGCATCTGCCCTCGGCGCTTCGAAGAACCGCGTGCTCTTGCAGGTGAAGTTGCCCCTCCTGGCAAGCCCTCTGGCGTTCGCCTTCGCGCTCGGCGTCAGCGTCAGCGTCGCTCAGTACCTCTCGACGCTGTTCGCCGGCGGCGGCCGCATCTCGACGCTGACGACGGAGGCGCTTTCGCGCTCAAGCGGCGGGGACCGCCGGGTCGCCGCGGTCGCGGCCTTCCTCCAGGCGGCGGTTCCTCTGATCGCTTTTGCGCTTGCCGCGTTGGCTCCACGGCGCCTCGGCACACCGAGAGGCGCGCATTCGTGACGTCGCAAGGGCTCGCCATCGAGAACGTCAGTCTCAGCGTCGCCGGACGCCTGCTCATTCGCGGCCTGAGCTTCGTCGTCGAACAGACTCGTCCGACGACGATCATGGGACCCAGCGGCGCCGGCAAGTCCGCGCTGATCGCTTTTCGGTGGCCATCTCGACCGCGCTTTTAAGGCAACGGGACGCGTCATCGTGGCCGGCGCTGACGTCGTCAACCTGCCTGCGGAACGACGCGGAATCGGGGTGCTCTTTCAGGACGACCTGCTGTTCCCCCATCTCCGCGTCGGCGCCAATCTCGCGTTCGGCCTGAACGCGTCGATCCAAGGGAGCGCCGTGCGCCGCGCTACCGTGGAACAGGCGCTCGACGAGGCAAGTCTTGTCGGCTTTTACGATCGGGATCCCGCCACGCTCTCCGGCGGGCAGCGCTCACGCGCGGCTTTGATGCGCAGCCTTCTGGCGGATCCCCGCGCATTGCTGCTCGATGAGCCCTTCGGCAAGCTCGATCAGGCGCTGCGCCGGGAATTCCGCCATTTCGTGTTCGAAAGCGCGGCGCGCCGTGGTCTCCCTGTGCTCATGGCGACACACGATCCCGCGGACGCCGAAGCCGCCGGTGGACCCGTCCTGCTCATAGGCGAAGCCTCCTCACCCACGGAACCTCATTGATGGCCCTCGTATCCGCCAAGCCGCTCGGCAGGTATCCTGCGTTTATCCGGCTCTTCTTCTGGAACCAGCGGCGCAAGTATGGCCGCGTACTCGACCCCGGACTCCTCTGGGGCCGCTCGCCATGGGTCTTCGCGACCGTTGCGCTGCTCTATGGCGCCCTCGACCGCGGCGGTTCCCCCCTGGCCCCGGCGCTACGCTTATTGGTCACGGTGCGCGTCTCGCAGATCAACCATTGCGCATTCTGTGTCGATATCAATTCAGCGACGCTGCAAAAGCGCGGCGTCGGCGACGACAAGATCGATGCGCTCGGAGATTGGCGAAACAGCAATTTGTTTTCCGCCGACGAACGCCTCGCGCTGGAATATGCCGAGGCGATGACGCTAAACCAGGTCGATGACGAATTGCGCGTCCGACTCAAGACGCGGTGGAGCGAGGACACTATCGTCGAACTCACGGGCCTGGTCGCGTTCCAGAACCTGTCGTCGAAGTTCAATTCCGCGCTTGATGTGCCCGCGCAAGGGTTCTGCCGGTTACCGGCGCGCGCGGTGGAGGCTGGTTCAGAAGGCTGACGAGCGATCGCGGTCTGCTTCGACACCCGGACGCTTCCAGTCGCCGTCGCCCAAAGTGGCGGACGCGGCGGATGTCCGCTTTCGAGAAATGCGCTTTTCCCCTGGACCACCTTAATGGGCGCAGTGATGCCGGGGCGAAGGCGATCAAGGAGATCGCTCGCGAGTTGAAGATCTCGCGAAATACAGTTCGCGAGACTTTGCGGTCGGGCGAGATCTCGTCTTCCTACGAGCGCGAGGCTCAGCCGCGCCCCAAGCTCGTGGCGATCGCGATCGCGCGAAGCTGCATCCGCGCCGGTTCGCGGGGCCGCTTCTTCAACACCGTCGATCTCGTCAATCGCCTCGAAGCCGAGAGCCGATCAGGCCGGCTGGGTCGGCTCGCCGACTATCTCACCCGCCTCGACTTCATCATCCTCGACGAGTTGGGCTATCTGCATGGCGAAAGCCACGGGGCCTTTTTTTGAACGCATCGTGCGTGGCCGCCGCGCCGATATTCAACCGGCGAACGCGGCTATCGCTATCAGGGCGCCGAGCGCCAGCACGGCGCCGAACCAGATGTGGAAATAGCGTTCGATGCCGACGCCTTTGTAGCCGGCGGCCATGATTTCGGGTGGAACCAGCAGCAGCGCGAGACCCTTCAGCAGCGCCGCCCAGCCGGCGAGCGTCACCGCGACGCTCAAGGCGCCGCCCGTCCAGATGTCGTGCGCCAGCACCATCGCCAGCCCCAATGTCGTGGCGACCATGCCGGAGAACAGCATCCACGGCCCGCTGCGCGCCATTTCGTCCAGCGTCGCCAGCGTGCGACGCCGGTTGACGAGCATGCCGAGGGAAATCGCGACCAGGTAAAGGCCGACAAGCTTAGCGAGGAAAAGGGTCGTCGGGGACATGAGATCTTCTTCCCTGGGACGCGGCGCCCGTGGTTCGGCACGGCGCCGCCGAGTCAGGCGCCGGGATAACACGCTGATCTCGACGGCGCGAAAACTAACATCGGCATGGAGAAAAACCGGCTTGACAGCGTCGCGACCGAAATTCCCGCGAGTGGCGCCCCAGCGGTGCGCGCAACGCATGACGAGTTGCGCATTTCGTATAGGGGCGCTTCGGGGATTGGGTTAGACTGTCCGCATCGAACTCGTTTCCGAGGTGTTGAAATGCTGAGAGGGGCCTTTTTGGCGATGGTCGGCCTGTGCGTCGGCATCGGTCTGGCGGAGGCGCAAGACCAGGGCGCGCCGTTGCGCTCCGCGATCGACAGCACCTTCGCGCCGCATGCGATGCCGAAGATTTCCGGCGGTCTCGAAGGCTTCAACATCGACGTCGTCGATGAGATGTCGAAGCGTATTCATCGGCCGATCAATGTCGAGGGCGCTCAGTTCGCCGGGCTCATTCCTGCGCTTCAAGCGGGGACCTACGACTTCCTCGCGGCCGTTGTGACCGTCACGCCCGAACGGGCGAAGCAGATGTTGTTCATGGAAGGCCTACTCGACGCCGATTATCGGTTCCTGACCCAGGCCGGGGAGCCAGACATCACGTCGCTCGACCAACTCAAGGGCAAGGTCATCGCCGTGCAGAAGGGCGCCATCTACGAGCGCTGGGCACAGGAGAACGCCGAGAAATATGGTTGGACGACGGAGTCCTACGCCACCAGCACCGACGCCGCGCAGGCGGTGCTGTCGGGACGCGCCTACGCCAACATCTCGGCCGCGACCGTGACCGCCTGGATCGTCAAGAACAACCCGCGGCTCAAGAATTCCTTTATCGTGCATACGGGGCTCGTCTGGTCGATGCCGACGCGCAACGACAATGTCGCTCTGCGCAATCAACTCGAAGACGCGCTCGAATGCATGAAGACCGACGGCACGATGGCTAAATTGCATGAGAAATGGTTCGGCGTGCCGCCGGCGCCGGGCTCGACGGTGATAACGGTGTCGCCGGGATACGGCGTCCCCGGCATGCCCGGCTACGATCCGACGCCGCACAAGCCCGCATGCTGAGCCCCGGCGCCGCGCCCTCTGCCGAATATCTGCTGGAGGCGCGGGGCGTCCGTAAATCCTTTGGCGCGCATGAGGTTCTGAAGGGCGTCGATCTGTTCGTCGCGCCCGGTCAGATGGTGTTTCTCATCGGCCCTTCCGGCTCCGGCAAGAGCACGTTGCTGCGTTGCTGCAACCGGCTCGAGGAGCCGAGCGGCGGAAGCATTCGCATCGCCGGCGTCGATCTGCTTTCGCCGAGGACCGACATCAACGCGATGCGGCGCGAGATCGGGATGGTGTTCCAGAACTTCAATCTCTATCCGCATATGACCGTGCTCGGAAACGTCGCGCTGGCGCTGCGCAAGGTGATGAAGAAGCCGCGCGCCGAGGCCGAGGAGATCGCCCACGCCAATCTCGCGCGGGTGGGGCTGTCGGACAAAGCGAAGGCCTATCCTGGCCAGTTGTCTGGTGGCCAGCAACAACGCGTCGCGATCGCCCGCGCGCTCGCGCTCGATCCGAAGATCATCCTGCTCGACGAGCCGACCTCCGCGCTCGATCCCGAACTCGTCGGTAGTGTTTTGGCCGCGTTGCGCGATCTCCGGACGAGCGGCATGACGATGGTGGTCGCGAGCCATGAGATGCGTTTCGCGCGCGAGGCCGCGGACAAGGTGCTGTTTCTCGATGGCGGCTTGGTCGTCGAGGAAGGCGCGCCAGAAGACATATTTGTTCGCCCGAGGGAAGAGCGCACGCGGCGCTTCCTCCGTGACGTGCCGGCTTAGAGATCATGACGATGCTCGATCGCTTCGCCGCGACGTTTCTCGATCTCGATGTCGCGACGCGCTACGCGCCGCAACTGCTCGCCGGACTGCTCGTCACGCTCGCGGTCGGCCTCGCCGTCATCGCGACGGGTCTCGGCGTCGGATTGGCGCTGGCGGTGTTGCGCGCGTTCGCGATCCGACCCGTCAACTTCGTGATGATCCAGGTCGTCGACATTTTTCGCGCGCTGCCGCCGCTGGTGATCATTCTCATCATCTATTTCGGCTTTCCCAGCATCGGCATCGTCATCCCGAGTTTCGTCGTGCTTTGGCTGTCGCTGTCCGCCGTGCTCGCCGCCTTCTCGGAGGAGGTGTTCTGGGCGGGGATCACGGCGATTCCGGCGGGGCAGTGGATGGCCGCGCGCTCCACCGGGTTGAGCTTCCCGCAAACGCTGGGTTGGGTAATCCTGCCGCAGGCTTTGCGCATCGCACTGCCGCCGCTGACCAGCCGGACGATCGCGATCACCAAGAACACGGCGCTGGGCAGCGCGATCGGCGTCAACGAGATCCTGGGGCAGGCGACGTCGGCCGAAGCCTTCTCCGCCAACGCGACGCCGCTGACGATGGCCGCCGTGCTCTACGTGCTGTTGTTCCTGCCCTTGGTGATCGCCTCGCGCTCGCTGGAGCATCGCTACAACGTGGCGAGGCGCTGATGGATACGCTGATACGGGAGTTCTTCAACGTCCCCGTGATGTGGCGCGTCGCGCCGCTCATATTGCGCGGACTGGGGGAAACCCTGCTGCTGTGCGCGTTCCTGGCGCCGATCGGCCTCTTGGGCGGATTGGGCGCGATGTTGTTGGCGACGCGGCGAAGCCGCCTCGTGCGTTTCCCCGCCATGGTCTTCATCGACCTCTTCCGGGCGTTTCCGCCGCTGGTGCTGCTGATATTCATCTATTCCGGGCTGCCGTTCCTCGGCGTTCGCATCGGTCCGATGCTGGCGATCGGCGTCGCCTTCCTGCTCAACGCGTCGAGCTATTACGGCGAGATCTACCGCGCGGGCATGCTCAGCGTGCCGCGCGGACAATCGGAAGCCGCGCGTTCAACCGGGCTCACCGCCGGCCAGGCTTTCGTGTTCGTGGTGCTGCCGCAAGGCGTGCGCAACGTGCTGCCGGAATTGCTTTCCAACACGGTCGAACTCGTCAAGCTGACGACGCTGGCGAGCGTGATCTCGGCCCCGGAGCTGTTGCATTCGGCCGATCTGGCGCGATCTTTGACCTACAATTCCTCGCCGCTGGTGATGGCGGCGGCGATCTATCTCGTCCTGCTGTGGCCGCTGGTTCGGTTGGTGCGGCGGATGGAACGGGGGCTGGCGACGTGAGCGCCGCTTCAAACAAAAGGCTCGGCGCCGACGAGGTCGCGGATGAGCCGCACTTGCGGGCTCGATTCCTTGGCGTGCGTCCAGATCAGGCTGGTGATCAGCGCCGATCCCGGCAAAGGAAACGCGCGAACGCGCGCCTCGTCCCGCGCCAGCGACGCGCGAGGCAGGATCGCGCAACATACCCCATCAATCACCAGCCGCAGCAGCACCGGGATCGAACCGCATTCGATGATCCGGCGCGGTTCGCTTCCCGCCGAGGCGAGCAGATGATCGGTCGCGTTGCGCAGGCCGGTGCCGCGCGAGGGAAGGCCGATCGGCAGACGCGCGAGAAGCTCCGCGGAATCGTCTCCGGGCCCGCAGGAAGCCGTCGCCACGATGACGTGCAGAGGGCGGCGCGCGAGTTCGACGCGCGCGAACGTGTCGGGAATATCGGCGACATCGACGATCGCGGCGTCCAGCGTTCCGCCGAGCGCGCGCTCCATCAGTTCGGCCGCGCTGGCGGTCGTCACCGACACGGAGCGTCGCCAGTCGCGTCCGCCCGACTTCTTGATGACTTGCGCGAGCAATATCGCCAGAGAGCTGTCGGCGCCGGCGGGCATCACCGAGCCCAGCCGCACATCGCGCGCCTCGTGCAGAAATCCGACGTCGGCACGACGCATCACGCGCGCCGAAAGGCGCTGCACGTCGAGCGAGGCGGCGTAGAGCGCGCGGGCGAACGGCGTCGGCGCCGATCCGGCGTGATCGCGATCGAACAACGCGACGCCCAACCAAGCCTCCAGCGCCGCGATTCTGCGGCCCAGGGTCGGCTGCGTGAGATGCAGCCGTCGCGCGGCGCGCGAATAGCCGCCTTCTTCGACGATTGTCGAGAAATGCGAGAGCGTGCGCAGGCTGACGGGCGCGGCGAGCAAGGCGCGGTTGGCCGCCAACGACAGCGGCGCCGCGCGCGCCGACGGCGAGGGGACTTCGCTTTCGCCGGGGCTCCGCGCGATGAGCAGCCGGTGCATCCAGTCGAGCACGACATCCGCGGCGTCCAACAATTGCTTACCCTCGAACGACGGGGTCGCGCCCTCGGGCCGACGGATGAGCAAATCCGCGGCGAGTTCGTATTCGAGCGTCGTGATCGCGCGGCTGACGGTGGACGGCTCGACCCCAAGCGCCTCGGCCGCCCTGCCGATGCCCGCCGAGCGCACGGCGCGGGTGAAGTAGATCAGCGTTCTCACGTCGAAAGGCATGTCGAAGTTTCCGGACGCGGCGCCGACTCGGACGTCGCCTCGACTTTCAGGAGCGAGGCGCCATGAAGCGCGAAAAAATCCTCGTCATCAATCCCGCCGACAATCCCGAGATGACGCAGCGCATCGACGCGGCGCTGGCCCCGTTTCGCGCTCAGGCGGGAATCGAGATCGTCTGCCGAACCGCGCGCGGCGGACCGAGGAAGGTGGCCTCTAGCGCCGATGTCGATGCGGCCGCCGTGGCCGTTCGAGCCTGCGTGAGCGACGAAAGCGCGGATGTCGTTATCATCGCCTGCTACGCCGATCCGGGCGTGGAGGCCTGCCGCGAGGCGCTACGCGCGCCTGTGCTCGGCGTCGGTCGATGCGGCGCTCTGGCCGCGCTCGCCCGCGCCGACAATTTTGGCGTCGTCGCCATGTCCGAGGCGGCGATCCCGCGACACCTGGGCGCTTTGCGCCAGAGCGGATGCGATCGCCATTGCGTCGCGGAGCGCGCCATCGCCCCCGGCGACGACGCGTTCGCGCGTCTGAAAGCGGCCGGCGAAGCGTTGCGCGACATCGACGGCGCGCGCGCGGTGGTGATCGGCTGCGCGGAATACGGCGGCCTGAGGGCGCGGTTGGAGCAGGCGCTGAATATCCCGGTCATCGATCCCGTCGGCGCCGCCATCGGCATGGCGATGGCGATGCTCGGCGGCTCTTGAGACAGAAAGGCGACGACATGTCGAATATCGCGCTGGTCATCCGCGGGAAAGTGGTGCTCCCGCATCTCATCATCGACAAGGGTCATGTCGCGATCGGTGAGGACGGGACCGTGGCCGCCGTCGGCGCCGGCGACGGGCCGCCCGCGGCCGAGGTCGCCGACTACGGCGATTGCCTCGTGCTTCCCGGCGCCATCGACGGGCAGGTGCATAGCCGCAGCCAGGCGGGGCAGGAAGATTTCGTCTGGTCGACACGTTCGGCGGCGGCCGGCGGCGTGACCACGATCGTCGACATGCCCTATGACGACGGCAATCTGATCTCCACGGGCGCGAAGCTTGCGACCAAGGCGCGCGAGGCGGCCGAACAGGCGCGCGTCGATTTCGCGCTCTATGGCACGTTGCATCCGACTTCCAATGGTTCCGAGGTTCGCGATCTGCTCGCTGAAGGCGCGGCGGCGTTCAAGTTCTCGACCTTCGGCACTCATCCCGAACGATTCCCACGCATCCCGCCGCAGACGCTGCATCGCTTCTTCGCGGCTATCGCGCCGACGGGCCTCACAGCGGGCGTGCACAACGAAGACGACGAATGCGTGCGCGCGGCTATCGCCGAAGTCGAGGCGTCGGGCGTGACCGACTATCGCGCGCACAGCCGCTCGCGCCCCGCTCTGTCGGAGGCGCTCGCCATCGCGCAGATCTACGAGATCGGCGCCGCGACCGGCTGCCCCGCCCATGTCGTGCATTGCTCGATCGGCCGCGGCTACGAGCTTTCCGACGCCTATCGCCGGCAGGGCTTCGACGCGACCATCGAAGCTTGCATCCACTATCTCGTGCTCAGCGAGGAGGACGACGTCTCGCGGCTCGCCGGCTTCGCCAAGATCAACCCGCCGATCCGTCCGCGCGCCGAGCGCGAGGCTTTGTGGCGGCATCTCGCGGCGGGGAACATCACCATTGTTTCCACCGATCATGTGAGTTGGTCGCGCGACCGCAAGAGCGATCCGCATATGCTCAAGAACGCGTCGGGCGCGCCCGGCTTGGAGCCGCTCTACGCGCTGTTGCTACGCGGCCTCGAGCAGCATGGCTTGCCATTCACTTACGCGGCGCGACTGCTCGCGCAAAATCCCGCGCGGCATTTCCGGCTCTATCGGAAGGGCGCTCTCGACATTGGCCGCGACGCGGATGTCGCGGTCATGCGCCGCGCGCCGCATGTCTACGCGGCGGCGGCGAGCGGGCACAACTTCGTCGATTGGAGCGCCTACGATGGCCTGACCCTGCCTTGGCGCACGGAGGCGACCTTCGTGCGCGGCAAGCGGGCCTTCGAGGCTGGGCAGATTCTCGCCGCGCCCGGCAGCGGCCGCTTCACCACGCCGGCCTCGCGAGCGAAGGCATGAGCGGGCGCAATCTGCCCATCGACGCCCGGCGTCTTTGGGACGACGTGATGGAACTCGCCGCCGTCACCGAGCCGGGTCGGCCTTACACGCGCAGCGCCTTTACGCCGCGTTTTCTCGAAGGGCGCGCGTTCCTCGCGCACAAGTTCGCGGCGGCGGGCTTGCAAGTCCGCATCGACGCGGGCGGCAATCTGATCGGTCGCCGACCGGGGCGCTCGCCGGCCAAGGGCGTCATCTGCATCGGCTCGCATTCCGACACCGTGCCGGGCGGAGGTCGTTTCGACGGCGCGGCCGGCGTCATCGCCGCGCTCGAAGTCGCGCGCGCGCTCGCCGAACGCGGCCATCAACTCGAACACGATCTCGAAGTGATCGATTGTCTCGCCGAGGAGGCGAACGTCTACGGCGTCTCCTGTATCGGCTCGCGCGCGATGGCGGGTCGGTTGACGCCGGAGATGCTGGCTTACACGGAGCCCGGCGGCGAAAGCGTCGCGCGCGCCATCACGCGCGTCGGCGGCGATCCCGATCGCATCGCGGAGGCGCGACGCGGCGACGTCGCGGCCTTCCTGGAATTGCATATCGAGCAAGGCAGGGTGCTCGAGAGCGAAAACCTCGACATCGGCATCGTGCGCGCCATCGTCGGCATTCTACGCATTGCGCTGACCATCGAGGGCCGCGCCGATCACGCGGGCGCGACGCCGATGGACTTGCGCTCGGATGCGTTGTGCGGGGCGGCGGAAGCGATCCTCGCGGTCCGCGCCCATGCCGCGATGACGGCGATGGAGCCGACCGGCTATTTCGCCGCGACCATCGGCGTGATCGAAGTCGCGCCCAACGCGGCCAATGTCGTTCCGGCCTCGGCGCGGCTGGTGATCGACGCCCGCGCCGAGCGACGCGAAACCATGCAGCGTTTCGCCCTTTGGGTCGAACAGGACTTGCCGCGCGTCGTGGCCGGGGCCGGCGCGCGGCTGGAGCGGATCGTCGTCCTCTCGGATTCCCCGCACGCGGACGCGAATGCCGGCCTGTGCGAGGTGGTGGCGGAAGCGGCGCGGTCGCTCGGCTTCAGCTCGCGCGAGATGACCAGCGGGGCGGGTCACGACGCCGCGATGTTCTCGCGGATCGCGCCGATGGCGATGATCTTCACGCCCTGCCGCGACGGCCGAAGCCATTGCGCGGAGGAATGGGTCGAGCCCGAGCAACTCGCCGCCGGCGCCGCTGTGCTGCACGAGGCCGTGCTGCGCATCGACCGATCAACCAAAACATCCTAGCGAGGACACGTCATGCGCCGGATACTCACGCAGAAAGATGTCGAGGCCGCGGTCAAGGGCGGTTCGGTCTATGCCGCCGGCGGCGGCGGCTGGGCGGATCACGGACGGCTGCTCGGCGCCGAGGCGATGAAGGCGGGAAAGCCGGAACTCGTCTCCATCGACGAATTGGCGCCCGACGCCTGGATTGCCACCGCGGCGGCGATCGGCGCCCCCGCCTCGACGACGCGCTGGGAAATGCGGCCCTTCGACTACGTCAAGGCGGTTCAACTGCTCGAAAGGGAGCTAGGTGAAAAGGTCGCCGGGCTGATCATCGGTCAGAACGGCCGCTCATCCACCTTGAACGCATGGCTGCCCTCGGCGGTGATGGGCTGCAAGGTGGTCGATGCGGTCGGCGACATGCGCGCGCATCCGACCGGCGACATGGGCTCGATCGGCCTCGCGGCTTCTCCGGAGCCAATGATCCAGACCGCCGTCGGCGGCAACAGGGCCGAGAACCGCTACATGGAGCTCGTCGTCAAAGGCCCCACGGCGAAGGTCTCGCCGGTGCTCAGAACGGCCGCTGATATGTCGGGCGGCTTCATCGCCAGTTGCCGCAATCCGGTGCGCGCGTCTTATGTCGCCGAACACGCCGCCTTGGGCGGCATCTCGCTCGCTTTGGCGCTCGGCGAGGCGATCATCGAGGCCGAGCGAAAGGGCGGCCGCGCGGTGATCGACGCGATCTGCAAGACGACGGGCGGCCAGATCCTCGGCGAAGGCAAGGTGACCAAGAAAACCGTCGTCTACACCAAGGAAGCCTTCGACATCGGCGAGGTCACGGTCGGCGAGGGCGATTCCACCCTGACCTTGCGCGTGATGAACGAATATATGGCGATCGACGCGGCGGATGGGCGGCGCGTCGCGACGTTCCCTGATGTCATCGCGACGCTGCGCGCCGATGGCGAACCGCTCAGCGTCGGTCAACTGCGCGAAGGCGTGGATGTGTTGTTGTTTCATGTGCCGAAGGCGCTGCTGCCGCTGTCGTCGAGCGTCAAGGACCCGAGCGTCTATCCGCCGGTCGAACGCGCGATGGGCATCGAACTCGCGCGCTATGCGCTGGCGGACGATCCATCATGAGCGAACGCACGTCGCGCCACCCCAACTTTCCCATCCCCGGCGGCCCGGTGTTGCGCGCGCGCGGCTGGCGGCAGGAAGGCCTGCTGCGGTTGCTCGAAAACGTGCTTTGCGTCGGCGAGGACCCGGAAAACCTCGTCGTCTACGCCGCTCTCGGCAAGGCCGCGCGCAATTGGGCCGCGCACGACGCGATCGTGTCGGCGCTGAAGACGATGGACGAGGATCAGACGCTCGTCATCCAGTCCGGCAAGCCGATCGGCCTGTTGAAAACGCACGCGCGCGCCCCGCTCGTGATCATGGCCAATTGCAACATCGTCGGACAATGGGCCAAGGCGGAGATTTTCTACGAATTGCAGCGCAAGGGGCTGATCTGCTGGGGCGGACTGACGGCGGGCGCCTGGCAGTATATCGGCAGCCAGGGCGTGCTGCAGGGCAACTATGAAATCTTCATGCGCGTCGGCGAGAAGCGCTTCGGTGGCGACCTGCGGGGTCGCTTCATCCTGACGGCCGGCCTCGGCGGCATGGGGGGTTCGCAGCCGCTCGCCGGACACATGGCGGGCGCGGCGATTTTGTGCGTCGAGGTGGACGAGGAGCGAGCGCTGAAGCGTAAGGAGGTCGGCTATCTCCAGCACATCGCTCCCGATCTCGATACGGCGCTGTCGATGATCGCGAGCGCGCAAGCTTCGAGGTCGGCGATTTCGGTCGCCGTCATCGGCAACGCCGCCGACATCTATCCCGAACTGGCGCGCCGGAACATCACGCCCGACGTCGTCACCGACCAGACCGCCGCGCACGACCTCGTCTACGGCTACGTGCCCAAGGGCCTCTCGCTGGAGGAGGTGCGCGAACTGCGTAAATCGGACCCGGATCGGTTGATGGCCGCCAGCCGCGCCTCGATCGCCGACCACGTCCGCGCCATGCTCGAATTCCAGCGTCGGGGCGCGGAAGTCTTCGACAATGGCAACCTGATCCGCACGCACGCGCGGGATGCCGGCGTCACGAACGCCTTCGATATTCCGATCTTCACCGAGGCCTATCTGCGTCCGCTGTTCGCGCGCGCGATCGGTCCGTTTCGTTGGATGGCGCTCTCGGGCGACCCCGCCGACATCCATCGTATCGACGATCTCGTGCTGGCGACCTTTCCCGACGACAGGATCGTCGCCAACTGGATACGCCTCGCCAAGGCGAACGTGCCGTTCGAGGGCCTGCCCGCGCGTGTCGCATGGCTCGGCCACGGCGCGCGCACGAAACTCGCGCTCGCGGTCAACCAACTCGTCGCGTCGGGCGAACTGGTGGGCCCCATCGCGTTCTCGCGCGACCATCTCGACGCCGCCGCGATGGCGCATCCCAACATCATGACCGAGAACATGAAGGACGGATCCGACGCGATCGCCGATTGGCCACTGCTGGACGCGATGACGCTGTGCTCCTCGATGGCGGACCTCGTCGCGATCCATTCGGGCGGCGGCGGCTACGCCGGCTATATGACGAGCGCGGGCGTCACGGTGATCGCCGACGGAACCGAGGCGGCCGCGGAGCGTCTGTTGCACGCGCTGACCAACGACACTGCGCTCGGCGTGATGCGTTACGCGGACGCCGGATATGAGGAGGCGTTGGATGAGGTTCAGCGCGCCGGGCTGCGACGCTTCGCGCTATGAAACAATGAAGCCCGTTCGTCGCCGCGGAAACCTACCTCCCCCCTCGTGGAGGAGGGTCGGGGTGGGGGGCGGCCGCGGGCGCGGACCGGAGGTTGTTGTATCTGCGTCGCGATCGTTTCGTGGCGCACCCCCCTCCCTGACCCTCCCCCACAAGGGGGGAGGGGATCGTCGCGGCGACGATTTGAACTCGCCGAGACATTACAACCAAAGCCGCGGCTACTTATCGTGACCGAGCGGCCCCGGCATGGTCTCCGCCCACAATTCGTGTTTGCGGTCCAGCATGTAGATGGCTTGGTCGTCGATGTCGCCCTTGCTGGCGAACTGAAAAGCCGCCGGACCCAGCTTCACCGCCACGTCGCCGTCAACCAGCGCGGCTCCTGATCGATCGCCGCGCTCCTGCCAGAGCCTCGCATCGGTCGCGAGCACATAAACGAGATGGGCGTCCGCGGCGTGGAAGGCCGCGACGTCTTGGTCGACCTGTTTCGACGTCTCCGTTCCCTTCTGTCGCCACAGGAAATGGCTCGGGGTCAACACGTAGGTCGTGTCGGCGTCCGCGAGATATGCGAACGCGGCAACCGGCTGCCCGATCTTGGCGCGATCATGCATGTTTCCGTGTTCCCGCCACAAAGCGCCATCCGTGCCGAGAACGAAGACGGTCTTAGCGTCGATAGCCTGAAACGCCGAGACGTTTTCATCGACGGCGTCGCGGCTCTTGCCGTCCGCGGACAAACGCGACAGCTTCTTGTCGGTCCCCAAGAGATAGAGGACATCGCCCGCGGGCTGAAAATCGGCGATCTCGTGATCGATGAACGCGCGATCCGACCCATCGTCTTTCGATCGCCAGAGCGTCCCGTCCCTTTCCAGAACGAAGAGCGGTCCCGCCTCCGCGACGCGAAACGAGACGACCGACGGCGAGATCAACTTGGAGTCTTTGCTCGCGAGTTCGAAGCGCCAGAGCCGTCCGCCGCCGTCGAGGCCATAGGCGAGCGCGCCCGCGATGGCGAAGCGCTCGATTCCCTTGCCGATGGATTTGCGCGTCGAAGCGCCGTGATTGAGCGGCGCGCGCGCGTCGAGGCGATCGAGCGATTTGGGCGGTTCATCCTTCGGCGGAGCGGGGCGGATGGGGCGGCGCGCGCCGCCATGTCCGCAACCCGTGTTGAAGATGTCCTCGCCCGGTTCAGCGAAATCGCCGCCGATCCAATCGCAACCATTGGGGCGGCGCTTGATCGCGTCGGCGGGCTCGACCGTACAGAGGAGAGACGCGGCGGCTACGCACAAGGCCGCCCACGCAAGGGAATACGCCATGACCATCGGCCTCCGCCAAGGCTCCATCTTGTCCCACGGAGCCGCCAAGGCGCAAGCCGTGTCGAGACAACGACGCTTCGCCCACCGCGAGCATGACGTCGCGATGGGCGATCTGGGTCCGTTTTCGCCTGTGACGGCCTCAATACCGGCCAGGGGGATCCGGCTGCGGGTTGAACGCGACGTCGGCGCGGCCGGGCGGCAGCGGCTGCGGGTTCAAGCCGCCGGAAACCGCCGTGAGTTCGGCGGCCGAGAGCACACGAACGGCGGGAGCCGCCTTCGTCTCAACTTGGGTCTTCTTGAACAGTTTCATCATTTGTCTCCTTGACGATAGCGGTTACGTGCGGATCACGCGGGGCGGCAGCGGCTGTGGGTTCAGGCCGCCGGAAACCGCCACGAGTTCGGCGCTCGAAAGCACGCGGACGGCCGGAGTCGGGTTCGTCTTGGGTTGGGTCTGTTTGAAGAGTTTCAGGAGAGGATCTCCTGATGAGTTGATGCAGGGGACGGTATCGCCGCGCCAACCGGCGCGATCGTGGAAAGGTTCCGCGCCCCGTCATTTCGGGACTCGGATGCCTCCAAAGATGATGGTGGGCTGGTTCACGGTCGGCAGCGTGGCCAGCAAGCCGGCGGCGACGTGCTTGATCTGGTCAGGCGTCAGAACCAGAGGCGCGGCCTTGCGGGCGGTCTCGGCGCTGGATGTCGTCGTCTTGTTCGTGGACTTTATCATGGCGATCTCCTTTTGAGCGAGCGGCGCCATTGCCGCCCCAATCATGTGTCGCGGGAGGGCGCGCCGAAGTTCAAAGGATCGGGATATTTTTCTTACGTCGTCGACGCGCCGGCCAGCGGCGCGGCGATCGCGGGCGTCTCGCGCACGCCCTGGTGATCCATGAACAACCGTCGCTTCGCGGTCGCGATGGTCTCGGGACGATGCGCTATGATGATTCGGGTGAGGCCGAGTGACTGGATCGCGGCCGAGACGCGCCGCTCGGTCTCGATGTCGAGGCTCGACGTGCCCTCGTCCATGAACAGAATTCTCGGCTTGCGATACAGCGCGCGCGCTAGCAGAACGCGCTGCCGCTGGCCGCCCGAAAGCGAGGTCCCCATGTCACCGATCAGAGAGTTGTAGCCCATCGGCATTTCGACGATGTCGGCGTGAATGCCGGCCAGCTCCGCGCAGCGCGCCATCTGTTCGAGATCGTTGCTCTCGTCGAAGAAACAGATGTTGTCGGCGATCGTGCCCGACAGCAAATTGTCGTCCTGCATCACCGCCCCGATGGCCTCGCGATAGGCCTCGTTTCCGAGCTTGGCGAGCGGGACGCCGTCGACCAGCACTTCGCCATGCGTCGGTTGCATCAATCCCAGCATGATCTTGAGCAGCGTGGTCTTGCCGCCGCCGGAGGGGCCGGTGATGGCGACATATTCGCCCGCGGCGATCTTGAACGATACGTTCTCGAAAATGAACGGCTCGCCCTCGGCGTAGCGGAACGCGATGTCGCGCACCTCGATATCGCCGCGTATCTCCGCGGTTCGATGGATCCGCGCCGGCGCGCGCGGTTCGGGCTCGGCGCCGGCGATATCCGCCAGTCTGTCGAGATAGAGGTCCAGCATGCGAAATTCGATCGCCTTCTCGACCAGCGTCGAGGCCTTGATGACGAACTGATATTTGTAGGCGATGAAAGCGAGCAACATGCCGACCGACATGTGGCCGGCGAGCACCGCGTGGGCGCCGAGATAGACGATGACGATGTTCTCGACGCCGAAGATGAATTCGTTCAAGGTCCGGAACGTCTGTTTGACCATCGAGATCCCTGTGTCCGCGCGCACCTCTTCGGTGTAGCGGTTCATCCAGACGACGCCGCGTTCGACCTCGCGGTTGAACAATTTGATCGCCTGGATCGCGCGCATGGATTCGATGAAGGCCGTGCCTTCGCCCGCGCGCGCGACCATCAGATCGAGCGACATGCGTTTGAGCTTATGAAAGGAGACGACGCGCAGCCCGACGTAACAGGCGAGCGCGCCGAGAACGATGAAGCCGAGAAGCGGCGCGTATATGAAGATCATCACGCCGGTGAGCACCGCCATCGCGCCGTCGATCAAAGCCGCGACCAGCCCCTCGGCGAGCACGGCGCGTATCGGTTCCGTCGCGCCGAAACGTGAGACCAGATCGCCCACATGCCGCTTCTCGAAATAGGCCAGCGGCAGCCGCAGCAGATGCCGAAACAGGCCGGAACCCATCTGCAGCGCGAGCGAGCTCTGCAGCGTCGCGAGAATGCGCGTGCGAAGCAGGGAGGCGCCGGTGTTGATCAGCAGCAGCAGCGCGAACCCCAGCGCGAGGGTCTGGATGAGATCGCCGTCGTTCATCGCGATCGAATCATCGACGATCAACTGCATGAAAAATGGGCTGACGAGCGTATAGAGTTCGAGGATAAGCGACAGCGCGAGCACTTGCAGCACGACGGCGCGCAATCCGGTGACCGATCCGAACAGCGCCCCGAACGAAAGCTTCGGCACGACCGGCGGCGGCTTGTAGACAGGTCCGGGCGTCAACTCCAGCGCGATGCCGGTGAAATGCGGCGACGCCTCCTCGAAGGTGAAGACGCGCGGGCCTCGGCCGGGATCGTGAATGAAGATCCTGGTTGGCGTCGCCTTCTTCAGCACGACATAATGCGCCATGTCCCAGTGCAGGATCGCCGGGGTCTGCAAGCCGCGCAACTGCTCCAGTTCGAGCCGCAAAGGGCGACTGCCGAAACCGAGCTTTTCGGCCGTCCCCATCAGGGTCTTGAGCGTCATGCCCTTCAGCGAGACGGGATATTCGTTGCGCAACGTGTTGAGGCCTACATCGCGGCGATGGAATTGCGCGACCATGGCGAGACAGGCCAGTCCGCATTCGGCGGCCTCGGACTGCCTGATATCGGGAAGCCTCTTGCCGCCGATCACGAGACCCCCCAAAAAATCCGTGCATGAATAGTCCGTCAGGCTGCCCGTCGCCAGTTGGCGAGCAGGGGATCGAAGAGCCAGGCCAGAAGTCCCCGGCGGCTCAGAGTGATTTCGGCGTCGAGCGGCATGTCGGCTTGCAAGGCGATGGTCTTGTCGTAGGCCGTGATCGTCTGGCTCTTCAGAACGGCATGGACGAGATAGGCGGGGGTGTCGAGAGACGCGGCTCCCTGTGACGCGCCGGGCTTCAGCAGCGTCCGCGACACGGTCGATATCGTCGCGTCCGCGAAACCGAATTGCTGATAGGGAAAGCTCGCGTAGCTGATATGCACGGTCTGGCCCGGCGAGACGAAGCCGATGGCGCGCGCCGGCAGCAGCAATTCCGCGTCGAGCATGTCGCCCTCGGGCAGGATCGACATCAGCGCGACGCCCGCGTCGGCGGTTTTGCCGGCCCAGGCCTGCAACGACGAAACGCGGCCCGCCTTCGGCGCGGTGATGAGATAGGCGCGCTCGGAATCGGTCTGGCGCAATTTGATGTCGATGTCGCCGAGCGCCACGCGCAGTTGCGACAGCTTGCGTTCGCTGTCGACGGGAAGCCGCGCGAGTTCGTCGGCCCGCGCGCGCATTTCGGCTTGTTTGTCGGCGATGGCGAGCTTGGAGGTCAACTCGGCCTGTTGAAAGCCCAGATAGGCGTCCTGCCGCTTCTTCAGCTCGAATTGCGTCATCACGCCGCGCTTGACGAGGTCGTCGATGTTAGCGGCTTGATCGGCGGCGAGGGCGGTGCGCTTCGACTGGAGCGCGAGCGACTGATTCATGCCGTCGATTTCCGCGCCGAGCGCGGCGATCACGGCTTTCAGGCGCGCGGAATCGGCCTCCGCGCTCCGGGTCTCGAGATCGAGCTGTTGCGTGAGATTGGTCTCCTGGCCGCGAAGCCCCGCCAGCATCGCGCCGCGATCACCGGCGCCCGCCTCGCTGGTCTCCTCCAGGCTGACCGTCACGAGCGGCGCGCCCGCCGGCACCAGATCGCCCTCCTTGACATGCACCGCCGTGATGAGACCCGGACGGCTCGCCGTGATGTTGGCGACGCCGAGACGCGTGGCGAGAAAGCCCTGCACATGCTCCTTGCGAGCGTAACTCGCGGTCGCCGCGAAGGTCACGACCGCGGCCATCGACAGCGTGAGGAACAGCGTGAACGCCGTCAGCGACAGCGGCAGCGACAATGTCACTTCGCCCCAGATCTTGGCGCGCTGGGCGTCGATGGCTTCTTGCCGGAACAGCGAATGGGTCATGGGACGTCTCTCGGTAGCGAAAGAATAGCCAGATTTGCGCGCGCGGCTAGGCGCGATCGGGGAGCCTGGCGATTTCGACGTAGGCTTCGGAAGCGTCGCGCGAATCCGTCTGGACCTGCGGGCAGCGCAGGCACGCCTCGCGGCCTTCCTGGAAAAACCAGCGGCAGGTGTCGCGGATCTGGCACGCGGGAAGGGCGTCGACGACCGGCTTCAGGCCCGCGACGACCCTTTGCGCGAGCGTGCACGCGCCGCCGCTGAAGTGCCCGCAGGCCTTTTTGGAGCAGGGCGCCGCGATGCGGAAGAGTTCACTTGGCTTCGCCGTTCCCGCCAAAGCCATCCATTCCGGGGTCGGCGCGAGCGTCTCGGTCAAAAAGCCCGCGCGCAAGCCGTCCTCGGTGGGCGTCATCACGCCGTAGATCCGGGCGGCGGCGCTGTCGGCCTGCGCGCTCGGGCAATCGATTTTCTTCGCCATGATCGGACCTCGAAGGGGTGACGATCATGGGTCGCGCGACGCGGCGCCGAGGTTCAAAAGCCGCCGAAAAAATCTCAGCCCTTGGTGAGCTTCTCGCGGAAGGCCTGCAATTCGGCGGCGCGCGTCAGGCTCGACTTGGGATAACTCATGTCGAGGTCTTGATAGGCGTCGAGCAGGATCTGCGAGACGATCAGCCGGGCGTTTTCCTTGTCGTCGGCGGGAACGATGTACCAGGGCGCATGGCTCGTGGTCGTCGCGCTCAGACATTCCTCGAACGCCGTCACGTATTCGTCCCAGAAGGCGCGCTCCTTCACGTCGGCGTCGCTGAATTTCCAGTTCTTCGCGGGATCGTCGATGCGCGCGACGAGGCGCTTGAGTTGCTCCTCCTTCGACAGATGCAGGAACACCTTGACGATCTGCGTTCCGTTGGCGTCGAGGTGTTGTTCGAAGTCGTTGATCGACCGGTAGCGCTCCTTCCAGAGCTTCTTCTGGCGCGGCGCGTCGGGAATCGCCTCGCGCTCCAAGATCTCCGGGTGCACGCGCACTACCAGCACTTCCTCGTAATAGGACCGGTTGAAGATCGCGATCCGCCCGCGTTCCGGCAGATCCTTGGTCGTGCGCCAGAGAAAGTCGTGCGCGAGTTCGGTGTCCGTCGGTTGCTTGAAACTGTAGACCCGGCAGCCCTGCGGGTTGACGCCCGACATCACATGCCGTATCACGCCGTCCTTTCCCGCCGCGTCCATGCCCTGCACGACGAGCAACACGGCGTGACGGTTGTCGGCGTATTGCAGCAGTTGCATCTTGCTCAGTTTGGCGACGTGCTCTTCCAGCAAGCTCTTGTACTGGTCCTTGGATTTGTAATTGGGATCGACCTTCGTCGACCATTTCCGAAGCCGGACCTCATCGCCTTCGCGGACACGAAAGGGCTTCGACTCGAGTTTCACGCGGACCTCCCCGGGCTTTGCCCTTCCACTGCGTCGTTTTCATGTTATCAACCAGCCTCGGAAACTACCCAGGCGGTCTCGTCATCCGTCGTATCGTAGATCTCGCCGGAGAGGAACCGTCCCCAATCGTGTTCGAAATACGCCGTCCGCGCGCTATCGAAGCCGCGTATCGGTCGAGCATCAACGGTGAAGCGCTCGCCATCGAAACGGACGATGAGCTTCCGCTTGCGATCCTGTTCGCGTTCGCCGCGAAAGCGAAAAGCCTCGAGAGCGCCCGACTTCGTCATCGGGACGTGCTTACCCTCGTGGTCGCGGATCGCGCGCGCGCCGCGACTGCCGCCGCCTTGCGTGAGGTATGCGTCCAAAGCCGTCAGCACCGCCTCGGACGCGAGCGCCATCTGCCGCCATTGCACGCAGCGCGACGCCTGATCGGCGCGGCCGGGCTTGACACCGCAGGCGCGGAGTTTCGCGTTCAATCCGCGGGCCTCGGCGAGCGCGCCGCGCACGTCTTCGGCCGAGCAGATGAAGCCGGCGTGATCGCTCATCCGCGCCTGCACCTCGCGCCCGACCTCGCGCGGATCGAGGCCGCCTTCCTCGCCGAGACCCGCGAGGATGTCGGAGACCGCGGCGTCGAGGTCGTGCTTGGAAAGCGCGGCGGAGGTCTCCTCGCCATGGCGCGCATGAATGTGCTCGGCGCAGCGCTGCCCCATGACTTGTCCCGCATTGAGCGCGGCGCCGCCGGGCCGCGTGACGCCATGCGTGCCGGCGGCCTCGCCGATGGCGTAACAACCCTCGAGACTCGAGCGCCCCCATATGTCGACCGCGACGCCGCCGTTCATATGTTGGTTGTTGACCGCGAAGGCGAGCGGTTCGCGCGCGATGTCCTTTTTGTAGCGGCGATAGAGTTCGATCGACAGCGGGTTCATCCGCGCGAGACGGTCGATCGGTTGCGGCAATAATGCGTCGTTATTTTCGAGATAGGCGCGCACGTCGGTGTCGAGACGATCGAGCGAGAAGGGCGCGTCGCCGGGAACCGCCTCGGGATTGCGGTTGAAGTCCATGAAAACCTCACGTCCCGCCTGCGTCTCGCGGAAGATCGCGAGATCAACGAGGCTAGATCCGAAGTCGAGCATCCGCGAAGCGTGGAACGGCCATTGGTAGCCTTTGCGGAAGACGTTCGAGGCGAGTTCCTGGGTAGTCCGGTAATAGTCGGCGAGGAAATTGCGCTTGGCGCCCTTCGCGTCCACGGAATAGATATGAGGCAAGCACTGCGCGTAGGTGCCGGAAAGGTTCCAGGGAAAGCCGTCGCGCGGCGTGCCGATGCCGAACTGGCTCTCGGTGAGATTGACGGCCTCGATCCCGGCCTCGAGCGCCAAGCCCAGCGCGCCGAAGCAATGCTGGGGATAGACGCTGTCGCGGTAGAGTTCGCCTGGACCACCCGCCGCGAGGACCAAGGCTCTGCATTGGAAGACGACTAGGCCCAAGGGATTGTCAGGGGCGCGCGCCGCGGCGTGGAAAGCCAGCAGGCCCGTCGCGCGGCGCGACACGCCATCCGACAGCAGGATTTTCGCGCCGATGCAGCGGTTGATGACGGGGACGCCGAGGCGCGCGGATTCGTCCGCCAAGGCTTTCACCATCAAGCGCGATGTGCGCGGCCCGCAACTCGTCGCGCGGCCGGCTTCGTCGTGATCGGTCTGATATCTGAGCGGCGCGCCGAAGCGGTCGAGCGGGAGCGGCAGGCCGAGATATTGCAGCGACGACAAAGCGCGCAGCGAACCGACGGCCTCGACATAGGCCGTGTCCTGGTCCATCGCGCCGCCGGCGCCCAAGGCCTCCGCCAACGCGTGAAAATTGTCGCCGCGGCCGCTTCCCGCCGCGGTGTGCAGCGTTTGTTTGTCCGAGCCCGAGCAGGCGGACGTGCCGCCGTAGAGATTTTGCGTGGCGACGACCACATCGACGCCGCCACGCTTCAACTCGACCGCCGCGCGCCAGCCCGCCGCGCCGCTGCCGAGCACGAGCGCCTCGCAAACATAAAGGGGAAGGCGAAGGCCCGCGGCCTCGACCCATTCCCGCGTCGCGCGCGCGGGATGGCGCTTCGGCATTTCGACGTCGGTGAGGGCGTCCAACACCGATTGAGGGAGCGAAGCGGCCACGTGCGTTTCCCCTGTTGACGATCAGAATTTGTTGCGCTACGGGTAACTTGTCACGTTCCAAATGACAAGGATGAAAAGCGCGCACGCGTTTTTGTTGCACTGCAAACAAGGCGCGTCTTGCTTTCGTGAGATTATTTGGAACGATCTAAATGGGTGGAGGCGATGGCCGAGGCGACCAGGGAGGATGCTGTCGATCGCGCGGGTCGCGTGACCATCGTCGATGTCGCTCGCCGCGCCGGCGTCTCCAAATCCACGGTGTCGCTGGTTCTCTCCCATAGCCCGCTTGTCGCCGAGGCGACGAAGGCGCGCGTCAACGAAGCGATGAGCGCGCTCGGATATGTCTATCATCGCGGCGCCGCGAGCTTGCGCGCCGCCTCGTCCGACTTCGTCGGTATGATCATGGGCGATCTCACCAACCCGTTCTTCGCCGAACTCGCGGCCGGCATCGAGGACGCCTTGTTCAAGCGCGGCTTCACGCCGATCCTCGCCAACACCAACGAAGATCCGGACCGGCAGGCGCAAGTCTTGCGGGCGATGCGCGAGCACAGCGTCGCCGGCATCATCATGAGCCCCGCGCGCGGCACCGACACCTGGACGCTCGCGCAGCAATGGCCCGCTTATATTCCCGCCGTCATCACCATGCGGCGCCTGATCGGCAGTTCGTTGCCGTACATCGGCCCCGACAATCAGAAGGGTTCGCGGGCCTCCGTCGAGCATCTGTTGCGCCTGGGCCATCGCCGCATCGCGTTCATCGGCGGCGACCAGAAGATGACCACGCAGCAAGAGCGTGTCGCGGGTTGGCGCGACGCGCTCAACGGCTTTGGTCTCGCCGCCGACGAATCGCTGATTTTCGAGTCGGCGCCGACGCGCGAGGGCGGCCGCGTCGCGATCGAGCGCGCGCTGGCCGAGCCCAAGCCGCCGACGGCCTTCGTCAGCTACAACGACATCGTCGCCATGGGCGCGACGCGCGCGCTGACCCTACGTGGAATCACCGTCGGCCGTGACGTCGCGGTCGTCGGTTTCGACGACATCGCGGCGGCCGAACACAACGCGCCGCCGTTGACGACGGTCAGCGCCGACACGCGCGAGATGGGCATGCGCTGCGCGGAAAGCCTGCTCGGCCTGATCCGCCACGAGGATCCCGCCGGACTCTCCTACGCGGGCGATTCCCGATTGATCGTGCGCGAAAGTTGCGGCGCGGGATGGCAAGCGCGGAGGGCGTCATGAGCCGAGGTTTGCGATGGGGATTGATCGGCGCGAGCACGATCGCCGCCGAGCACATGATCGGGGCCATGCGGGCGAATGGCGGCGAGGTCGTCGCGGTCATGAGCACGAACGCCTCGCGGGGCCAGGAATATGCGCGAAAGCAGGGCATCACGCGCGCGACGACCGCGCTCGCGGAATTGGTTGAAAGCCCCGAAATCGACGCCGTCTATATCTCGACCACCAACGAATTGCACCGCGATCAAGTGTTCGCGGCGGCTGCGGCGGGCAAGCATGTGCTGTGCGAGAAGCCGCTCGCGCTCAATCTGGCCGACGCGCGCGCGATGGTCGCGGAATGCGCCAAGCG
>Ga0302319_10002420_pt1 | contig 40371 bp, 38 predicted proteins | sample Bog_T0_2_FD_203319 | JGI IMG/M metagenome (GOLD analysis project Ga0302319, IMG submission 203319) | Peat permafrost microbial communities from Stordalen Mire near Abisko, Sweden - Bog_T0_2 | ecosystem: Environmental > Terrestrial > Soil > Wetlands > Peat | place: Sweden: Abisko, Stordalen Mire... | reverse complement strand
GGTAGGCGCCGGTAAAGCAATGGTCGGAGAATTTTGGATTGAGCGGATCGCGGCCGGGCTCGCCCATCGCACGGTACATGCCGTCGATCGACAGGAAGGCGAGCGAATCCGCGCCGATGATGTCGCGCATTTCCTCGAGGCTGTGGGTCGCCGCCAGCAGGCCGCCGCGGTCGGGCAGGTCGATGCCGTAATAGTCGGGATAGAGAATCGGCGGCGAGGCGAGGCGGAAATGCACTTCCCGGGCGCCGGCGTCGCGCATCATGCGGACAATCTTCATCGAGGTGGTGCCGCGCACCAGCGAATCATCGATCAGGATGATGCGCTTGCCTTCGATCGCGGCGCGGTTGGCGGAATGTTTCATGCGCACGCCGAGTTCGCGCACGCTCTGGGTCGGCTGGATGAAGGTGCGGCCGACATAATGGTTGCGGATGATGCCGAGCTCGAACGGCACGCCGGAATGCTGGCTGTAGCCGATCGCGGCGGGCACGCCGGAATCCGGCACCGGCACCACGACATCGACCTCGACATGACTTTCGCGCGCGAGCTGCGCGCCAAAATTCTTGCGCACTTCATAGACCGAGCGGCCGCCGACGATGGAATCCGGCCTGGAGAAATAGATATATTCGAAAATACAGGGTCGCGACGGGACAGGAGGGTGCGGCCGATGGCTCTGGCTGCCGTGCTCGTCGAACACGATGACCTCGCCGGGACTGACGTCGCGGATATATCTGGCGCCGATGATGTCGAGCGCGCAGGTCTCCGAGGTCAGGATCGGATGACCCTCCAGGTCACCCAGCACCAAGGGCCGGATGCCCAGGGGGTCGCGGGCGCCGATCAGCTTCTTGTTGGTCAGCGCCACCAGCGAATAGGCGCCTTCGATGGCGCGCAGCGCCTCGATGAAGCGATCGATGAAGCGGGCGCGCTTGCTTTGCGCCACCAGGTGCAGGATCACCTCGGTGTCGGTGGTGGACTGCATCATGGCGCCGTTGCGCACCAGCTCGCGCCGCAACGTCAGACCGTTGGTCAGATTGCCATTGTGGCCGACGGCAAAGCCGCCGGCATTGAGTTCGGCAAATAGCGGCTGGACGTTGCGCAGGATGGTCTCGCCGGTCGTGGAGTAGCGGACATGGCCGACCGCGGTGGTGCCGGGCAGCCGTTCGATTACCTCGCGGCGGGAGAACGTATCGCCGACCAGCCCAAGCCTTCGCTCGGAATGAAACCGGCCACCGTCAAAGGTGACAATACCGGCGGCTTCCTGGCCGCGATGCTGCAAAGCGTGCAAGCCGAGCGCGGTGATGGCCGCGGCCTCCGGGTGGCCGAAAATGCCGAACACCCCGCATTCCTCGCGAAGCGTGTCGCCGTCAAGGTCGAAATCATCCAGGCTTGAATCAACCAGTCCTGAATCAACCAGTCCTGAATCAACAACGTCGAGATCAACAACGCCGAAATCGCGGGAGCTGGACGGTGGCGATCCCAAATCCGCCGGACCGAAATTCAGGGCGCGTTGCGCGGCGTCATCGGAAGGGCTCTGTCGAGTGTCCATCGCGCCTCTCTGTTGGCCTGCTATCACCGCGCCGCCGGCTTATCGATCAGCTTTTTAAGGCTGTCACGGGCGGGCTTGGTGTATCCCTCACCGCCGGCTGGTGCCGTCGGATCGGTGTCAGTCTGTTCTTCATCTGGTTTATTCTTCTTGAATCTCTTCAAGATGGTGTTCTCGGGATCATCCGGCAAGAGCGACATCAGCCAATCCCCGGTTCCTTGCAGCACGGTTCGGGATTTCGCGCCGGTGACCCAGTCCGGCCGCGATTTTTCCGGAACCAGCCAGCTGAAAAACAGGAACGCGACCACCATGATCAGAAGACCGCGCGCCAGCCCGAACAGGAAACCCAGCGTGCGATCGAGCGCGCCGATCCTGGAATCCAGGATCATATCGGAAATCCGCACCGTGATGATGGAGACCACGATCAGAGTACCAATGAACACGCCAGCGACCACCACCACGCTGGCAATGGTGTCATTGTTGAAATAGGTCTTCGCCGTCGGCAACAATTTCGAGAAGGCATAGAGCGTCACGACCGCCGCCGCGCCCCAGGCCGCGATCGAGAGAATCTCGCGCATGAAACCGCGCACCATCGCCAGCAGGCCGGACACCAGCATCACCGCAAGCAAAGCGAGATCGAGGAGGGTTATCGGCATCGGCTGGTCAGGTCCGCTGGTAGGTTCAAGACTCTGCAAGGTTCAAGATTTGCGAATCGGCGAGTCGCTGCCGTCCTAGGTGAGGGGCATCCGGCCGGCCCCGCAAGGCCGCCGATGAAGTTACCCCTCGCCGGCGGCCGCGCGTGGTATAGCGGCGAGGGCGGTCAACGTCACCTCCGGCTAACCCTCGCTGCGCCGGAATCTCGCAAGTGTGGCATTTTTCTCAGCCGTAATTTCCCGGTTTGCCGCGGGCGCGGCCGGGCGGTTGGCGGGCGGGGTGCCGCGCGCGGCAATATCGGCCACCAGGCTGGTCAATCCAGCCACCGAATTGAGCACGAGGCCGGCGTCGCCGCCAGGTTCGCCGCGGGCTGATTCGGGCAGCACGGCGCGCTGAAAGCCGAGCTTGGCGGCTTCCTTCAGCCGCGCCGAGCTCTGCGCCACCGGCCGCACCGCCCCCGACAGCGAGATCTCGCCGAAATAGACCGCATCACTGGCGAGCGGCGCATGCACCAGCGAGGAGACCAGCGCGGCCGCAGCGGCGAGATCGGCGGCCGGCTCCTGGATCCGCAGACCGCCGGCGACGTTCAGATAGACGTCATGGCCGGACAGTTTGACGCCGCAATGCGCCTCCAGCACCGCCAGCACCATCGACAAACGGCTGGGGTCCCAGCCGACCACGGCGCGGCGCGGGGTGCCGAGCGAGGTCGGCGCCACCAGCGCCTGGAATTCGACCAGGACTGGCCTGGTGCCTTCGATGCCGGCGAACACCGCGGTGCCCGGACTGCCCAGATCGCGCGCAGACAAAAACAATTCGCTAGGATTTGACACTTCGCGCAGGCCAAGCCCGGTCATCTCGAACACGCCGATCTCGTCGGTCGGCCCGAACCGGTTCTTCACCGCGCGCAGGATCCGGAACTGCTGCGAGCCTTCGCCCTCGAAGGATAACACCGCGTCGACCATGTGTTCGACCACGCGCGGCCCGGCGATCTGGCCATCCTTGGTGACATGGCCGACCAGGATGATCGCGGCGCCCGATTTCTTGGCAAACCGGATCAAGGCCTGCGCCGCGGCGCGCACCTGGGTGACGGTGCCGGGCGCCGATTCCACCGTGTCGGTCCACATGGTCTGGATTGAATCGATCACGATCAGCCTAGGGACCGACCCTTCCGACAGCGTCGAGACGATGTCCTCGACCGAGGTTTCCGCGGCCAGCTGCACCGGCGCGTCGGCGAGGCCGAGCCGCTCGGCGCGCAGCCGCACCTGCGCCACTGCCTCTTCGCCGGAAATATACACGGCGCGATGGCCGGCCCGCGCCATCAGCGAGGTCGCCTGCGTCAACAAGGTCGACTTGCCAATGCCGGGATCGCCGCCGACCAGCAGCACCGAGCCACGCACAAACCCGCCGCCAGTGACGCGATCGAGCTCGGCCATGCCGGACGGCAGCCTGGGGGCATCCTGGCTCTTGCCGGTCAGGCTCTCCAGCTGGAACACCCGGCCCTTACGCCGCGACCGCACCGACACCGGCATGGTGGTGATTCCCGAAGCGTCCTCCTCCGCCAGCGTATTCCACTCGCCACAGGCCTCGCACTTGCCCTGCCAGCGATTATAGGCCGCGCCGCAGTTCTGGCAGAGGAAGGAGAGGCTGGATTTGGCCATGGGTGTGCTGATTCCGGGTGGCGGGTGACGTTGCATAGCACGGAAACGCGGATGATCGGGAGGATTTGTTTCTGGTTTGTTCTGTTCTGGAAAACCCGGCAAGATGCCACGGAGGGCAGCACGCCGGACCAGAAAATATCGAAAACAACCCCATGCAAAGGAAGCCCGATGACTGGTGGCGCGATGCCTGATGTAGGCTGTCGCTCAAGGTGGTCTTGAAGGTGGTCTTGCGCGTTTTCAGCATAGCGCATATTGTAGGCATAATAACTACATTTTGGAAGCTGTCATGGACGAAGCCGTATCTGCCGCGGATGCCAACCGCAGATTCTCTCTGCTGCTGCGGGGGGTTCGGGAGGGTCGCAGCTATGTTGTAACCAGCCATGGAAGGCCCGTCGCCCGGCTCATCCCCGTCGGCCAGCAGGCGGATGTCGCGAGCAGCGCACGTTCGAGCCTGCTGACTCGTCTTGAAAATCAGCCCGTCATCCAGGCCGGGCGATGGACGCGCGACGAACTTTACGACGATGACCGGTGAGGATCGCCTGCGACACCAACGTGCTGGCTTACGCGGAAGGCATCAATGGGCCTGAACGGCGTGATTTCGCCCTGAGCATCATACGTCGATTGCCGCAATCGTCGACCGTCATCCCGGTGCAGGTTCTTGGCGAACTTTTCAACGTGCTGGTCCGCAAAGGCGGAAAATCGCGGCGCGACGCCCGCGATGCGCTTTTGAGTTGGCGCGACACATTCGCGGTTGTCGAAACCTCGCCTGAAATCATGCTGACGGCGGCCGGTCTTGCGACCGACCATCAACTCGGGATTTGGGACGCGGTAGTCTTGTCGGCCGCGTCACAAGCGGGTTGTCGTCTGCTGTTGTCCGAGGACCTTCAGGAAGGCTTTACCTGGGCCGGTGTGACAGTGGTCAATCCATTCTCCTCGCCACGGCATACCCTGCTGAGGGCTCTCATGGGGGAGCGTTAGTAAATACAGGAACCGGCAAGATTCTGATTAAAGCGACCGCATTGTCTCGTGGCACGACCAATAGTTGTATTCGAATAGTTCGACCAAAGTCACATTGACCCGGAACTGCCTTGAATGAAAAACTTCGGTCAAGAGGGGCGTCGCGCCGGCGGGTCGGCGGCCAAGTCTACCATAAGCGACAACGCAACAATTCCAGGGAGGATCAAGTGACAACCAACAAATTATGCAAGCAAGGCACGCATTCTTTCGTGTCGCGGCGCACAATTTTACAGGGAGGCGCAGGCTTCATCGGTGGGACATTGCTGTCGGGCAGCATGATTGCTCCGGCGTTGGCCGTTGGCATGACCCCGATCGGCACTTGGCCCGACGGCTCGACGGGTGACACGGTGTTCATCGGCGCATCGGTGCCGCGCACCGGAACCTATGCGGTGCAGGGCGAAGATGAACTGAAGGGCTACCAGCTCGCGGTCGCGCACATCAACGAAGGCAACGAGCTGGTCAAGCAGATCTCGCCGAAGACCAAGACGGGCGTGCTCGGCAAGCAGCTGAATCTCGGTGTCGCAGACTCCGCGGCCAAGCCGAACGAGGCGGTGCAGGCGCAACAGCGCTTCATTTCCGAGAACAAGGCGGTGATGATCACGGGCGGCACGTCGAGCGCGGTCGCGGTCGCGCTCAACAAGCTGGCGCAGCGCGAAAAGGTGCTGTTCGTCTGCGGCATCTCGGGGTCGAACGACACCACCGGCAAGGATTGCGTACGCTACGGTTTTCGCCAGAACTTCTTCGGCCAGACCGCGGCGGCCGCGATTACGCCGACTCTCATCAAGGAGTTCGGCAAGAACAAGAAGGTGGCCTATATGACGCCGGACTATACTTACGGCCATACCGTTACAAAATCGATGCAGGACAATACCGCTGCCGATGGCTGGACCACCGTGACCAATCAGGTTTCGCCGCTCGGCGCGCCGGACTTTTCATCCTACCTGCTTAACATCGCCAACTCAGGCGCCGATATTCTCGTCAACGTTAACTGGGGTCATGACGCGGTCCTGTCGATCCAGCAGGCCAAGCAATTCGGTGTGCTCGACAAAATGAAACTCGTCGTACCCTACCAGGTGCCTTTCCTGGCCCGTGAAACCGGCGGATTGATGCAGGGGGTCTACGCCTCCACCGACTATTGGTGGACGCTGGAGGACAAGTTCCCGCTGGCCAAGATGTTTAACACCGCGTTCGAGAAGAAGTACGGCTACAAGCCGGAATGGGGCGCCGAAAATGCCTATATCAGTTTCGTGCACTGGGCGCGGATGGTCGAAGAGGCCGGCAGCTTCTATCCGCCCGACGTCATCAAGGTCTATGAAAAAGAAGAAAGCATTCCGTCGCTGGTGGGCGATGTCTATTACCGCAAAGAAGATCACCAGTGCGTCCGCCCGGTCATCATCGTCAAGGGCAAGCAGCAGAAGGACATGAAGAGCAAGGAAGACTATTACGATATCATCGACATCGTCCCCGGTAAGGGCCTGATGCAGAAGCCGGACGCCTTCGGCTGCCAGCTCGGCGACTATACCTGAGATCGACAGCACCCTGGCGCCGCGAGCGGACAACGCCCGCCCGCGGCGCCTCGCTTATTTCCCATCCACATCATTTGCGAAGGCCGGCGGTTCGCGCGTCACATTGTCATGGTCAACTGGGCTAATTTCGTATCGCAAGTGTTCAACGGGCTGGCGCTCGGCGCCTTGCTGGCGCTGATCTCATCAGGCCTGACCATCATATATGGCACCCTCGGGGTCCTGAACCTTGCCCATGGCGCGATGTTCATGCTCGGCGGTTACGCCGGCTATGTCGCGTACGAATATACCGGCTCGTTCGTCGCCGCGGTCGTTGCCGGATCGCTGTTCGTCGCGATCGTCGGCATCCTGATGGAGCGCATCATCATCCGACATTTCTATGATCGGCCCCACGAGGATCAACTTCTGGTCACGTTCGGCCTCAGCATCGTTTTCGTCGAGCTGGTCCGACTGTTTTTCGGCAGTCAATCGCAAATGGTGCCGGCGCCGCCGCTATTCGCCGGCATCACTTCGCTCGGTTTCATGTTCTATCCGACCTACCGGCTGGCCGTGGTGGGGATCATCGCGGTGGCGCTGACCGCGCTGTTCGTTGTGCTCTATCGGACGCGGATCGGCATGATCGTGCGCGCCGGAATCGAGGACTCGGTCATGGTCGATGCGCTCGGCATCAACGTCTATCGCGTGTTCATGATCGTGTTCGGTATCGGCGCAATGGCCGCCGGCTTTGCTGGCATTGTCAATGCTCCGGTGGTGTCGCTGACGCCGGGCATCGGCGACGATATCCTGGTTCAGACCTTTGTCGTGGTGGTGATCGGCGGCGTCGGTTCGTTTCCGGGCGCCATTCTCGGCGGACTTATTGCTGGCGAGATCATCAGCATCACTTCCATGTTCAACCCCGGCTACGCCTACGTGATGTTGTTTGCGGCGATGGCTCTCGTCCTGGTCGTGCGGCCATATGGGCTGCTTGGCACCAGGGGCCGCGAATGAAGAGTAGCCGGCCGATGCCCGCGCAGCGTCGCTACCTTATCGAACTGTTCACGGCGGCAGGGTTGATCGTGGCGCCGTTCGTCCTGCCGCATCTCGGTTTCGCGCCCAACACCGTCAACCGCATTCTGGTCTGGGGCCTTTTCGGGATCGGTTTCGATATTCTGTTCGGCTACACCGGGCTGCTGTCGTTCGGCCAATCCGCGTTCTACGGCACCGGCGGCTTCGTCGCCGCTTATCTGCTGACCCGCGCCGGATTCCCGAACGTGCTGCTGGCGCTGGTCATCGGGATGATCGCCGCTGCCGCCGTCGGCTATCTGGTCGGACTGATCGCTCTGCGACGCACCGGCATCTATTTCGCCATGATTACCGTGGCGATTGCGGAAGTGTTCTTCTTCGTCGAGTTCAATCCGCTCTCGGCCTTTACGGGCGGCGAGAACGGCCTGCCCGGGGTGCCGATGCCGAGTGTCAACCTCGGATTTGCCACGCTTCGCTTCACCGCTGGCTGGTCGCTCTATCAATTTCTGGCGGTCTGCTACTTCGTCGGCATCGTGATCGCACTGCGCATCGTGCGCTCGCCGGTCGGCGCCATCCTAAGCGCGATTCGGGAAAACCCGCTGCGCGCGCAGGCGGTCGGCCACAATATCCACGGCTACAAGCTGGCCGCCTTTGTGATCGCCGCCGCTTACGCCGGCTTCGCCGGCGGCTTGCTCGGCGTGCTGCAGGCTTTCATGCCGCCCGACGCGTTCACCTTCGAGACGTCGGGCCAGCTGGTGATGCAGACCGCGATCGGCGGCACCGGCACACTGTTCGGGCCGCTGCTCGGCGCCGCCGTCTGGCTGTTTCTTCAGGACTTTCTGCAATCCGCGCTTGGCCTCGGCGCGGCCTGGAAGCTGGTGCTCGGTACCGTGTTCGTGCTGCTCGTTACCTTCTTGAGGCGCGGCATCATCGGCGGGCTCAAGGACCTGTATGAATATCTTGCCAATAGCAAGAAGCCGCTCGAGGCGACCGAGGCCGACTCGCTTGCCGACTTCCGCGGAGCCGACGACATTGGCGCGGTCAAGAGCACGCCGCACAAGCGCGCGGGCGACCGCAGCAGCGGGCCGATCCTTGAGACACGCGGATTGAGCAAGCGGTACGGCGGCCTCCGCGCTAACAGCGACATCGACTTCACAGTCAATCGCGGCGAATTGCGCGGCGTCATCGGGCCGAACGGCGCCGGAAAGTCGACCTTCTTCAAGATGCTGACCTGCGAGATTTCTCCAACCTCGGGCAAAATCCTGTTCGATGGCCGTGACATCACCGGCAAGAGCGTCACCGACGTCTGCCAGCTCGGCCTGACCAAGAGCTACCAGGTCAACCAGCTTTTCACCCAGTTGACGGTGCGCCAGAACCTGGTGGTCGCAGTGCTCGCGGATCTGCGTGGCAAGTTCAGGCTCGATCTGTTCCGCAACCCGGAATCCATTCCGGGTCTCAAGGAACAGGTCGAACAGACGCTGCAGCTGGTGCGTTTGGCCGGCCGGCCCGACACCAAAGTCTCGGACCTGGCCTATGGCGAGAAGCGGCGTCTGGAAATCGGTCTTGCGCTCGCCTCTTCGCCGAGCCTCCTGCTGCTCGACGAGCCGCTCGCCGGAATGAGCCCGCAGGAACGCCAGGAAACCGTGAAACTGCTGAAATCGATCGGCCAGGGCCGCACCATGATTGTGATCGACCACGACATGGATGCGCTGTTCGAACTGGCGGAGCGCGTCACGGTCCTCCAGGAGGGGCGCGTGCTGGTGGAGGGCACGCCCGACGAAATCAAGGCCAATCCGGCTGTCCAGGAAGCCTATCTTGGCGGGGTCCTCGAATGAGCCTTCTCGAAGTGTCGGGCCTCAATGCCTATTACGGCGATTCCCACATCCTGTTCGACGTCGCGATGCGCGTCGAGCGCAATGAGGTCGTGGCATTGCTCGGGCGCAACGGCGCCGGCAAGTCAACGACCCTCAAGAGCCTGATGGGGATGATTGCGCCGAAGAGCGGCAAGGTGGTGCTCGATGGCGTCGATCTTGCCGGAAAGAAGAGCCACGCCATTGCCCGGGCCGGCATTCAACTGGTGCCGGAGGACCGACGAATCTTCGGAAGCCTGAATGTCGAGGAGAATATCATCCTCGCCGGACTGACGGCGTCAGGCAAATGGCCGCTCGAGCGGATTTATAACATGTTTCCGCGCCTGAAGGAGCGTCGCGGCAGCAGCGGCACCGACTTGTCCGGCGGCGAGCAGCAGATGCTGGCGATCGCTCGCGCGCTGGTGCGCGATCCGAAGATCATCCTGCTCGACGAGCCATTCGAAGGGCTGGCGCCGGTGATTGTACACGATCTGGTGAACGCTTGCCGCGATCTCGCCGCCGCGGGGCAGACCATCGTGCTGGTGGAACAGAATCTGGCGGCGACGCTGGCGTTGGCAAGCCGGCTCTACATCATCAACAACGGACATATCGTTCACGAGGGACCGGCGGAGGAAATCAGGGCGCGCCCCGCGACCCTACAGCGCTATCTCGGCGTTTAACCGCCTAACTAATTCAGTCTGATGTTCAACATTTTGATAATATCGCCCCAACGTTTGGTTTCCGACTGGGCAAATTGAGCGAGTTCATCGGGAGTCGACGAGCGAACTTCAAATCCCATCGCCTCGAACTTGTCTTTGAAGATCGATGATTGGACAATATGCGCAAGCTCATGGGTGAGACGTTCCACGACGGGTGCGGGCGTTCCAGCGGTGGTATAAATCGCAGACCAGATGGCGCTTTGCAGTGCAGGATAGCCAAGCTCGACCGTCGTGGGCACGTCGGGCAGCAGCGGCGAACGCTTGTCGGCCATGATCGCGACGGGGCGGATCTGGCCCGCTTGTATCATGGGCAGCGCATCCGCAATCGAAGGAAACATCATATCGATCTGTCCGCCCAGAAGATCGTTCATGGCCGGTCCTTGCCCGCGGTATGGGACATGAAGCAGATGAAGGCCGACCTCCCGATTAAAGAGCTCGCCCGCCAAATGTGTAGGGGATCCGACGCCGGATGACCCAAAGTTCAGTGTGTCACCTGCAGCTTTCAACGATGCGATCAACGACGTCAGATCGCTTCCCTTGAATCGCTGGCCCGGGACAATGATTTGCGGATAGACGGCAACCAGGGTCAGAGGCTGAAAGTCGCGGACCGGATCGTACGAGAGCTTCTCGTAGAGACTGATGTTGGTTGCATTGGTGCTGGTGGTCCCCATATATAACGTACATCCGTCGGGCATTGACCTTGCGGCCTCGGTCGCGGCGAGATTGCCGCCGGCGCCGGGCCTGTTTTCGACAATGACGGCCTTTCCCAGTGCCTTTGACAGTTCGTCGGAGATAACGCGGGCCTGGATATCCGAACTGCCGCCTGCCGGAAACGGTACAAGAATCCGCAGATTGTGCGCGGGCCAATCGGCCGCAGCGGCCGATGAAAGTTGCAATGCGAAGGCGATCCATAACCCGATACGCTTGAACTCCATGTTTACACGGCCTTGAAGAAATCGAGGATGATTCGGTTAAAGATGTCAGGTTCGGTGCGGGACAGCGCGTGACCGCCGCGCTCGATCCAGCGACCCAGCGCGCCTGGAATGAGTTTTACGTATTCTTCGGAAAAATATCGCGGGGTCAGGATGTCGTCAACGGCGCACAGCACCAGCGTCGGAATGGTGATGCGCGAAAGTTCTTTGCGCCGATCAAAATTCAGAATGGCATTGAAGCGACTGGTCTGGATTTCCGGACTGGCGAGTTGATCGACGACTTTGGCTTCGGCCTCGGCAAGCTCTGCATCATGCTCATTGATCCAGTAGGGCGGATAGAGAAGCAACGAACTGTATTGCGCATAGGCCTCGATGCCCAACCCGCCGAACAGACGGGACCGAAGTTGCAAAACCCTTCTGCGATAGGCGTCGCCGCACGTCGTACTCGCATAGATCGTCAGGGCGTTGATACGACCGGGATGGTCGAGAACAGTCGCGACACCGATGGCCCCGCCGGTAGAGTGCCCGAGGTACATCGCCTCCGTCAGTTCCGCATGGTCCATCACGGCGATCAGGTCGTCCGACATCTGCTCGATTGACCGCACCGGCTGTTTCGATGACTTTCCGGTGCCGCGCTGGTCAAACAGGTAGACCGTGAAGTGCGATGCCAATTCCGGCAGGTTGGGGCTCCAGTAACTTCCAACTCCACCGAGACCGGCGCCCAGGATCAGCGCGGGTCCATGACCGTGCCGTTCCCAATAGAGCGCGGTCTCACCTCTTTGCGCAAAAGGCATGCGGTTGCTTCCGATCCGTTTGCCGGCATATTTTGGCGATAAACACCGCATTTTGGCAAACTTTGTGCCAAGCGTAAACGGATATCGCGCCGCCTGGTGCGATCGCAATTGTTGCAAGCCAATTCAGAGGTGCGCTATCGAAGCGATCTCGACCAGGAACTCCGGCTTCACCAGCTCCGCCTGAAAGCAGTATCGCGCCGGCGGTTCATTTGGAAAAAATTCCTTGTAAACCGCATTCATGGCCGCGTAGTCGGCGAGACTCTTGAGGATGATCGTGTTGAACGCGACATCCTTCATGGTGCCACCCGCGGTCTCGATGACGCCTTTGATGGTCTCAAGGACGTGGCGGGTTTGCACGCTGACGTCACCGATGCCGACCGATTTGCCTTGCTGGTCCATCGCCAATGTGCCGGATACGTAGACGACGTTGCCCGCCCGTGTACCGGGAGAGTAGGGGGCGAGCGGCGGTGCCGATCCCTCGGGTATGATAACATCCTTTGGCATGGGTTCTCCTGTTTTAGATGCAATTAAACCTCGGCATCTCGATATGGGCGGGGGTGTTGGGCGTACCGCCGGCCTACGCCGCGTTCAACGCCTGCGCCAGATCCGCGATCAGATCGGACGGGTGTTCGATGCCGATCGACAGCCGGATGGTGGAGTCGAGCACGCCGATCCTCTCGCGGATCGCGGCCGGCACGCCGGAGTGAGTCATGCTGGCGGGCAGGCTGGCCAGCGACTCGGTGCCGCCGAGACTCACCGCCAGCTTGAAAATCTGCAGCGCATTGAGGAATTTGAAGGCAGCGGCCTGGCCGCCTTTGATATCGAACGAGAAGGTCGAGCCCGCGCCGGTGCATTGCCGCGCGAACAGCCGGCCGGCGGGCGAGGTCGCGTCGTGGTGCGCCAGATAATGCACCTTGGCGACCTTGTCGTGGTCACGCAGATAATCCGCCACCAGATGCGCGTTGTGGTCGGCTTTTTCCATCCGCAGGCTGAGGGTCTCGAGCGATCGGCTGATCATCCAGCAGGAATGCGGGTCGAGCTGGGTCCCGATCGCGCCGCGCAGCGCCTTCACGGCTTTCATCCGGGCCTTGGCGCCGAGCGCGGCACCCGCGATCAGGTCGGAATGGCCGCCGATATATTTGGTCAGCGAGTACAAAGAGAGATCCGCGCCGTGTTCGATCGGCCGCTGAAACACCGGCCCGAGCAGCGTATTGTCGCAGGCTATGATCGGCGTGTATCCCTGGGCGAGGCCGATCATGTCGGCGATTCGTCGGACCAGCGCGACATCGACCAGGCCATTGGTGGGATTGGCCGGGGTTTCAATGAAGATCATCGCGACCCGACCCCGGCGCATGGCCTCTTCTGCCGCGCCACGGACGGCTAATTCGTCGATGCCGTCGGAAAAGCCAACCGCGCCGATGGAAAGGCCTGCGAGCGTCTTGGCGAACAGCGTTTCCGTCCCGCCATAGAGCGGTTGCGAGTGCAGGATGACATCCCCCGGTCGGACATAGGCCAGCACTGTCGTTGTGATCGCGGCCATGCCGGAGGCGAACAGCACGCAACTCTCAGTGCGCTCATAGACCGCGAGCCGGTCCTCGACAATCTCGCTGTTGGGATGATTGAACCGCGAATAGACCAGGCCCGCGCCCATCCCTTCGGGTGGCTCGCGCCGGCCCGAGACGTAATCGAAGAAGTCCTGGCCGTCTTCGGCGGTCTTGAAGACGAAGGTCGAGGTCAGAAACACCGGCGGCTTGACCGCGCCTTCCGACAATTGCGGATCATAGCCGTAGTTCAGCATCAACGTTTCCGGATGCAGCGCGTGGTTGCCGATATGGGTCTTCGACGGAAACGGTTTGACCATGGCTCTGCCTCGCTGTCTGATCCCGAACTTGCCGCCGCCTTCGCGGACGTGCGCATTGCCGATGCGGTCACTGGCCCCTGTCAAATAGGGTGGGTCTTCAGGCGATGCACCCCGGCTGAGTAAACCAAGTGCGCCAGCGGGGCGAGTTTGGGGAACTCGGGATTATCCCTTTAATTGGCTGCAAGCCGCGTTGGCGCCGAGCTCGTGATGCGCCAAGTCGCTGTCACGTCAAATCGTGACGCTAAGTTGTGGCGGGTTTGAGCCTTCAGCTCCAAACCCGCGCCACCACATCTCTTGACGGCCGACGTGCCGGCTCGGTCAGGATGCCCGCACGATATAGCTATGCAAGGCCTCGTGTTCAAATTCGATTTCCTGGACCCTGTGCTTGACGATGTCGACGATCGAAATCACCGCGACGCACCGGTCACCGTCAACGACGGGGACGTGGCGGAACCGGCCTTTCGTCATCAGGTCCATCACCGCGAGCACCGGGGTCGATTCCTGGACCGTCTGCACGTTGCGCGTCATATGCTGCGAGACGGGGTTATCGAGCGCGTCGCGCCCGCCTACGGAGATGGCGCGGATAATGTCGCGTTCCGAGATGATGCCGAGGATCTTCATATCGTCATCGGAGGCGACGACCGCGCCGACGCGCTTCTCCGCCAGCAGATTGACCGCGTCCATCAAGGTGTGATCCGGGCGCGTGGCGAAGACGGCGCGGCCCTTGACCTTCAAGATATTTGCCACTGTCATGATTTTCGTCCTGGTCTGACGGAGCTGTTTTTCTGCCACAGGGTGCGTCAGGCTGTTCCTGGGATCAAGTCCATAAATCCGACATGATGGCTCAGAATCGAGCGCATATTTGTGATGGGAACCGAACGCGCCCGGCGTAGCGATCGATATGGGCGGATCACGATCCGCAGGCTTGGCGAAGGCTTGACTTTGGCAGGCTTGACTCGGCGATTGTCCTCACCATAGATTCGAGGCTGGTTGAGCAGGCGACCAACGGACCGCGTAAAGGGTCGAACCCACCTCCAGCGTTGAGCTGACATCTCCCTTCTTTCTTGCCCGAGATTTGCGGTCGCCGGGCGCAGAGAAAGAAGGTTTGCCATGACGCAGGCTTTGCCCGCGAATCCCAATCTTGACTGGCTCAAAAAGACCGCCAAGCAGCGGCTTGGTGAGCTGCGCGCCAGCCATCCCGATGCCAGGCTGCATCAGGCCCAGCTCCAAATCGCCCGAGATTATGGGTTTAGCAGCTGGCGGGCGCTCAAGTCCCACGTCGACCGCATGGCTCCGGCGCGGCAGCATCAGGTTTTCGCGGCTGCCCGTGCCGGCGACGTTGAAGCGGTCCGGAGCGCCTTTGCAGCGGGGTTTGACCCGGCAACACCCGACATCGACGGTCGGACGGTGTTTCAGATTGCCAAGGATCAAGGTCATGCGGCGATCGAGGTGCTGGCCCGCGATATCCAGGGCGGCAAGACCCGTCCGGATCAGGAGATGCAGGCGATCCAGGCCATCCTGCGGTCTGCGCAATCCGGCGAACTCGCCGCGCTCGGGGCCGGGCTTGACGCGCACCCGGAGTGGATCGATGCGCTCGGCGGCGGCGGATTTCAGAAGGCGACGGCGCTGCACCTGGCAGTGCTGCGCAACCAGCATGCCGCTGCCCGGATCTTGCTTGCGCGGGGCGCCGATCTCAATCGCCGCGATTTTCCGGACAATGCTGCGCCGCTGCACTTCGCGGCCGCGCATGGCGATCTGGAGATGGTCAGGTTGCTGGTCGAGGCGGGTGCCGATATCGAGGGCAAAGGCGACGACCACGGCGTCGGCGTTCTGGGATGGGCCACATGCTTCCGCGAGGTTCGGCTTGAGGTCGCCAGCTATCTGCTCGATCACGGCGCGACCCTCAATGTGTGGACGGCCATCGCGCTCGATCGCGCCGCTGAACTGCGCGACATGGTCGCCGCGGATCCGAATTTACTGGACGCTCGGATGACCCGTAACCAGCACCGCCGCACGCCACTTCACCATGCGGCTTTCAAAAATCGGCCGCGCATGGTGCGACTCCTGCTTGAACTCGGCGCCGATCCGAACGCCGGCGACGCCACCGGTGCAACCGCGCTGACCACCGCGTCCGAGCAGGGCGCCGACCCGGACCTTGTCGCAGTCCTGCTGCAAGCCGGGAGCCGGCGGGACCTGCTGACGGCGGTGAATCTGGAACGCTACGCCGAGGCCGAAGCGATGCTGCGCGACGATCCCGCCCGGATCGGCCCCGACGGCGGCGATACCATTGCGCTGCATCTGTCTGTCAACAAGCGGAACCTGGCCGCCATTCGCTGGCTTTTGACGCACGGCATCGATGTCAACGCCAAGCGGCCGATGTGGGACTGCAATCACACCGCGCTCCACATGGCGGTCGAAAGCGGCGCGATCGAGATTGCAAGGATGCTGTTCGATGCAGGAGCCGATCCGAACATCAGGGACGACAAGTTTCACGCCACCGCCTTGGGTTGGGCGCTGTTCTTCGGCTGTGACGAATTGGCGGCGCTGATTCGCGAGAAGGGCGGTGTCAGCTGAGAACCAAGCCGCCGTCCCCGGGGGACTATATCACCAAATCTTGAGCGCTTTCCCGAGGGCCGTCGCCAGCCGACCGACGCTGCACGGCCGCGCCATGTTAGGCTCAAGCCGGACGGCCGCATGGAGCCTCAGGAATGAATATCGGCATCGACATTTTCACCCTGCTGACGATCATGCTATCCGCTTTTCTGGCTGGGCGGATCGCCGAGCGTCGCGGGCGCAGTTTCAAGACATGGGCGTATCTGGCGGCGCTGATCCTTGGACCCTTGACTATTCCATTGCTGTATTTGTTTAGGAACCTGCAGCGCCGGAACGGCAACCCCGCTTGAAACTGGTGGCGCCGCCTGCCGGTGCGGCGTTGATAGGAATGCGGTTGGATGGCCCGGCAGAAGAACGAGGGTGGGCGCGACCCAACGCCGGGTGCTGAAGCTCCCGCGGCGGCCGGCACCTCACTGAAGGAGCGGGTCGGCGCACTGAAGAATCTGCGGCCGTTCCTGGGGATGGTTTGGCGCACCAGCCGCCCATTGACGGCGGCGTCGCTGCTGCTGCGGCTGGTTAGGGCGGTGTTGCCGGTCGTCACCCTCTATGTCGGCAAACTTATCATCGACGATGTGGTCAGGCTGGTGCAGACACCGGATAAGCCTGACACGCTTCTGCTATGGCTCGGCAGCGGCCTGCTGAGCGGGTTGATCCTGCTGCTGCTGGCGGAATTCGCGCTGGCGGTGCTGGCGGATGGGCTTGGCCGCATTGTCGCGCTGATCGACAGCCTGTTGGCCGAGCGCGTCAGCAACGCCTCCAGTGTGCGGCTGATGAGGCATGCCGCCACGCTCGATCTCAGGGATTTCGAGGACTCCGAATTTCAGGACCAGCTCGAACGGGCGCGGCGTCAAACCAGCGGCCGAATGACCTTGATGGGGCAGCTGTTCAGCCAGGCGCAGAATGCCGTCACCGTCGCAAGCTTCGCCGCCGGCCTGATATTCTATGCCCCCTGGCTGATCGTGCTGCTGGGTCTCGCCCTGGTCCCGGCCTTTATCGGGGAGGCGCATTTCAACGCGCAAAGCTACTCGCTTGATTTTGTCCGTACGCCCGAGCGGCGCGAACTCGATTACGTGCGGCAGACCGCGGCCAGCGTCGAAACCGCGAAGGAGGTCAAGATCTTTGGCCTGCACAGCTTCCTGATCGATCGCTACATCCGTTTGGCGAACGATTTCTACGCCGTCAATCGAAGGCTGGCCGTGCGGCGCGCCGGCTGGGGAGGGCTGTTCACCGCGATCGGCGCGGTCGGATATTATCTGGCCTATGCCTACATCACCTGGCGCACCTTGACCGGAAACTTCTCGGTCGGCGATCTGACCTTCCTGGCCGGCTCGTTCCTGCGCCTGCGAGGCCTGCTCGAGGGCCTTTTGACCAGCTTCTCGGTCACCGCCAGCCAGGCGCTCTATCTTAACGACCTGTTTGCATTTTTCGAGGTCAAGCCGGAAATTTTATCAGCGCCAAACCCGCGAGCTTTTCCCGATCCGATCCAGCGCGGCTTTGCCTTCGAGGATGTCGGATTTCGCTATCCAGGTTCGGAGCGATGGGCGGTGCGCCATCTCAGCTTCACGCTCCATGCCGGTGAGGTGCTGGCCCTGGTCGGGGAAAACGGCGCCGGCAAGACCACGTTGGTGAAGCTTCTGGCACGGCTCTATGACCCGGTCGAAGGCCGCATCCTGCTGGATGGCCATGATCTGCGCGACTATGATCTGGAAGCGCTGCGTGGCAATATGGGCGTGATTTTCCAGGATTTTGTCCGCTACCATCTCAGCGCCGGCGACAATATCGCGGTCGGCCACATTGCCGCGCGTGACGACCAGACCCGCATCGCGCTGGCTGCGAAGCGCAGCCAGGCCGATGCGGTCATTGCCGGATTGCCGGAGGGCTACCAGCAGAGGATCGGAAAGCGCTTCAAGGGTGGCGTCGAATTGTCCGGCGGCGAATGGCAGAAGATGGCGATTGCGCGCGCCTATATGCGGGAGGCCGCGGTGCTGATCCTGGACGAGCCGACCGCGGCGCTGGATGCCCGCTCGGAATATGAGGTGTTCCAGCGTTTCAAGGAACTCAGCTCCGGAAAGACCGCCATCCTGATCTCGCATCGCTTTTCCAGCGTGCGGATGGCGGATCGGATTCTGGTTCTGGCCGAAGGTCAGATCGAAGCCTCCGGCACCCATGACGAACTGCTGGCCCAGTCAGGCCGCTATTCCGAACTCTTTCATCTGCAGGCCGCGGGATATCGCTAGCTGCTGTTCCACGCATCCCACAACATCGAACTCCCGGCCGCCAACATGATGGCGTCCATCACCAGTCGGAACATATCGGGTGCAAGCCGCAGCACAAAACGCTTGGCGATGAAGGCGCCGGACATCAGCGAGCTGCCGGCGATCAGGCCTTGCAGGGCCATGGCGGGCGTCAGCGCGCCGAAGCGCTGGAAGGCAATCGACTTGCTGACATAGAGCCCGAGCGAACTCGCCGCTTCGGTGGCGAGGAAGCCTCCCTTGCTGAGGCCGTAGAACAGAAACAGCGGCACACTCAACGGGCCGGTGGATACCACGAGGCCGGTGAGAAAGCCGATCGCGGCGCCGCCGATCGAAAGATGCCAGAGCGAGAGTGCGAACTGGTGCCGGGCAAGCCAGTGCCGCGCCGGCACCATCGCGATCAGGAACAGGCCGATCGCGAGGTCGACCGCGCGCGGCGGCAAGGCCAGCAGGGCGCGGGCGCCGAGCGCCGCAGCCGGAATACCGGTCACGGAATAGGCGGCGCAGGCGCGCCAATCAACCTCGCGCCACCACGCCAGGATGCGCGACAGATTGGCCATCACAGCGGCGATCGCCATGATCGGTACGGCCTGCTTCGGACCATATTGATAAATCAGAACGGGCATCAGCATGATCGACGAGCCGGTGCCGACGATGCCCGAGATGGTACCGGCAATCAGTCCGACCGCGAACACGAACAAATAATTCAAAGGATCAATCCTGCAACTGGCCTGGCTTCTCGATCATGGCCCGATCCCTCGAGCCTGTCTCGCTGCGAACCACCACCAAGGCCGCCACGCCAGGGCCAACCGCATTATCCGGTGTGTGATCGTTGTGGCTCAAACTATTGGGGGCAGCCGGGATCCGGATACAAGACGGAAGCGGCGGGCGCGCGGCGTCTTCGGCAACCTTATGTTGGTTAACCCGTGCTGCGGGAGCTGTTACAAATGCCAATGGTTGCGCGGCCAGGTCCTTAAAATTTGTCGCGCATTGATGTCGCATGGAATGCAACAGGTTCGGGGAAATGCGATGAAATATGGCCTTGCCGATTCGGTGGATGGATTTCCCTGGTTTGCCAGCACGATGCTGGCCTTCGAGGCCTGCGAGGTGATCAGCCTCAGGCTGGCGAAGTTTGCCAGCGCTGACCACGACAATGATCGCGAGGCTCGTCTGATGCTGAGCGAGAAGGTCGATGCGATGTTCGAGGCCGGCGCCAGCCTGATGGCAGGTGCAACGGCGGCCTCCATTGTCAGCCGTTACCGCGAGCATGTCGCGGCCAACGCCAAACGGCTTTCGGCGACGGGCTAGTCGGTAGCGGTGGCTGCTGCCATGGTCTCCGCCGGGTTGGCGATGTCGCCGCCCTTGTAGACCCTGGCATAGCGCGAGCCGAGCCGGCTCAGCACCTCGTAGCCGATCGTGCCGAAATGGTGCGCGAGTTCGTCCACCGTGATTCCGGCGCCCAGCAGCGTCACCATATGGCCCCGCCGCACCGCGCTTTTCTCAAGATCGGTGACGTCGACGGCCATCAGGTCCATCGAGATGCGGCCCGCGATCGGGCAACGTTGGCCCGCGACCATCACCTCGGCGCCGCGGGTGCCGTCACTGGCGCTGGCGGCGCGGAAATAGCCGTCGGCATAGCCGGCGCTGATGATCGCCAGCCTGGTCGGCCGTCGCGCGGTCCAGGTCCCGCCATAGCCGACACTTGCGCCGCGCTCGATCTGCCGGATCTGGACGATGCGCGCCTTCAATTCGACCACCGGCTGCATCGGATTGCTCGCCTCCGGCGTCGGATTGACGCCATAGAGCGCAGCCCCCGGCCGCACCAGGTCGAACAGAAACGGCGCGCCGAGAAAAATGCCGGACGAATTCGACAAGGAAGACGACACGCCGGAAAACTGGCCGGCGATTTCGCGGAAGGCTGCGAGCTGTCGGGCATTGAGCGGATGCTGAATCATCTCGGCGCAGGCCAGATGGCTCAGCACCAGGGTGATGCCGTGGTCGCCCGCCTGGAGCAGCGGCACGATCCCCTGCGCCTCGGTGATGCTCATGCCGAGCCGGTTCATTCCGGTGTCGATGTGGATGGCGGCGCCGCCGCGCCAGCCGGAGCTCCGGCGGAACAGATTCCATTCGGCAAGCTCGTTGATGTCGCCGATGACAGGTCGGGCATCGATCTTGGCGAACGCCTCTCCGCTGTTCTGGAAGAAACCATCGAGCACATAGATGGCGGCGTCCCTCAGCACGCTGCGGGCCTCGCGCGCTTCCGCAAGCGTGGCCACAAAAAACGTCTTGCAACCGGCGCCAGCGAGCGCGCGAGCCACCGGGCCCGCGCCACAGCCATAGGCATCGGCCTTGATCACGCCGGCGCATTCGGCCGGAACGGCCGTTTTCTCGAGTTTGCGCCAGTTCGCGATCACGGCGTCGAGATCGACGGTCAAGACACCGGTTTCTCCGGCCAGCGCCGCCGAATCCGGCTCGGGCGCGACGGTCTCCGGCATCGTGATCGGGTCGGTCAGGATGTTCATGCCGCACTTTACCCTCAAGGGTGGCGGCGATTCAACCGGGGCGACGGATTCAATAGGTCCGGTCGGGCAGCTGGCTGTCAGCGATGAGATCGCTGAATCGCGTGAACTGGCCCTCGAACTGCAGCTCGACGGTGCCGGTCGGGCCGTGGCGCTGCTTGCCGATGATGACCTCAGCCTTGCCATGCACCAGCGACATGTCGAGCTGCCATTTTTCGTATTCCGGTGTGCCGACCCGCGGTTCCTTGTTGGCCAGGTAATATTCCTCGCGATACACAAAGATGACGACGTCGGCGTCCTGTTCGATTGATCCGGATTCACGCAAGTCCGATAGTTGCGGGCGCTTGTCGTCGCGGCTTTCCACCTGGCGCGACAGCTGTGACAGCGCGATGATCGGGACGTTCAATTCCTTGGCCAGCGCCTTCAGGTTGGTGGTAATTTCAGTCACTTCCTGGACCCGGTTGTCGCTGCGCTTGCTCGATCCCTGCAGCAATTGAATATAGTCGATCACGATCAGATCGAGGCCTTTCTGCCGCTTCAATCGACGCGCCCGCGCCGTCAATTGCGAAATCGACAGGCCGCCGGTTTCATCGACATAGAGCGGCAGCGACTGCAATTCGATCGAGTAGTCGCGGATTTTCTCGAAATCGGCCTCGGTAATCCCGCCGCGGCGGATCGTGCTTGAGGCAATGCTGGTCTGCTCGGCGAGAATGCGGGTGGCGAGCTGTTCGGCGGACATTTCGCAGGAGAAAAAACCGACAATGCCGCCATTGACGGATTTCATCGTGCCATCGGCCTGCAGCTCGGCGCGATGCGCCTTGGCGATGTTGTAGGCGATGTTGGTGGCCAGCGCGGTCTTGCCCATGCCGGGCCGCCCGGCGACGACGATCAGGTCGGAGGCCTGCAGGCCGCCCATCTTGTTGTCGAGATCGCGCAGGCCCGTGGCGATGCCGGACAACTTGCCGTCGCGCTGAAAGGCCTTCGCCGCCATGTCGACGGCCACCGTCAGGGCCTGGCCGAAACGCTGGAACCCGCCATCATAGCGACCCGATTCGGCCAATTCGTACAGCCTGCGCTCGGCGTCCTCGATCTGGGCGCGTGGCGCAAAATCGACCGGCGCGTCATAGGCGACATTGACCATGTCGTCGCCGATCCGGATCAGATCGCGGCGCAGCGCCAGTTCGTAGATTGTCCGACCATAATCCTGGGCGTTGATGATGGTGGTCGCTTCCGCGGCGAGGCGGGCCAGGTATTGACCGACCGTCATGCCGCCGATGTCGGTTTCCGCCGGCAGGAACGTCTTCAGCGTGACCGGGGTCGCAATCTTGCCCATCCGGATCAGGCTGCCGGCGGTCTCGTAGATCGTCTGGTGGATCGGCTCAAAAAAATGTTTCGGTTCCAGGAAGTCAGAGACCCGGTAGAAGGCGTCATTGTTGACCAGAATGGCGCCGAGCAGGGCCTGTTCGGCCTCGATATTGTGGGGCGGGCTGCGATAGGCCGGCGTCGCCACGTCAGGAGCCAGTTTGAGAACGTTCGAATCAAGTGTGGCCATGGCGGAGCTGAATGTTCTTGCAATTGTCGGATGCGGGCCGGGATAAGGCGCTTGTCGCGGCCAAAGCGAAAGCGAAACCTCATCGCTTATGCACCGCTGATTAAAATGTGGATGATTCCCAGCCTGCCGGAAAGCCATCCTTGACGGCGTTTCGGAACCGACGGCTGCCCGTTGAGGTGACGAGAACGGAAAACCAAAGGTAGAGTGGTCTGGCCAAGGTAGGTGGCCTGAACCGATTGATGGCCGAGGCCACTGGAAACCAGTGGGTGTGTGTCGAGTTCCCAAGCCGCCGGCCAGCCGGCCTGGTTCCGCATCAGATCAGGATCAGGTAAAGCAGCGCTATCAGAGCCGTTCCGACGCCGATGGCCAGAAGGGCGTAATCGGTTGCGATGCCGTCGCGGGGCTCGACTGAGGGGTGGGATGTCTTCCTGGCCATTGCCGAATGTTATGCCACCCGAGCGCCTTTGGTTGTGAAGCAGCTCACACGGCTCCAGTTTCTTCGCGACGCGGCCTGAGGCCGGGCAAGGTTGGGATTTCGAAATTCCTGCAAGCGGCTGCTGTGATGGGCTTGGCACGGTGAGCTTCACGCTGCCATGGCGCTCGAATCCGGCTGTCGGAACCGCTATTCGCCGGCGAGCTGCAGCCTGGGACGTGAGCCTTGCTCGGTTCCGCGCAGCCTGGTTTCGCCGAGCGCGATAAAATCCCGTGTCATCGGCACGACGCCTTGGCGTTTGCTGAGCAGGATCTGGAAATTCATCAGGTTCTGTTTGCGGAACGACATTTCCGATGCGGCCAGATAGAATTCCCACATCCGCGCGAAGCGTTCGTCATAGAGTTGCACCGCTTCATCCCGTCGGGCCATGAAACGCTCACGCCACGCCTTCAGGGTTTCGGCATAGTGCAGGCGCAAGATTTCGATGTCGCACAGCAAAAAGCCGGCCCGCTCGATCGCCGGGATCACCTCCGACAGCGCGGGGATATAACCACCTGGAAAAATATATTTCGCGATCCAGGGATTGGTCACGTCAGGTCCCTCGGAACGCCCGATGGAATGCAGCAACATGACGCCGTCATCGGTCAGAAGCTCGGCGCAGCGCCTGAAATAGGTCTCGTAGAAGTCGACGCCGACATGCTCGAACATGCCCACGGAAACGATGCGATCGAAGGGCCCGGTGATGTCCCGGTAGTCCTCGAGAAAGAATTTTGCCGATCGGGCCAGGCCGCTTTCCGCCGCGCGGGCGTTCGCGACCTGCAATTGCTCGGTCGACAGCGTCACGCCAGTGACATGGGCGCCGGTCATTTCGGCCAGATACAAACCAAGCCCGCCCCAGCCTGAACCGATATCGAGGACGCGGCTTCCGCGCTCGATCAGAAGCTTGGCCGCGACATGGCGCTTCTTGGCCAACTGCGCCTCGTCGAGCGTCGCATCCGGTGTTTCGTAATAGGCGCAACTATATTGCTTGTCGGCGTCCAGGAACAGCGAATACAGCCGGCCGTCCAGGTCATAGTGATGGGCGACATTGTTCTTCGAACGGCTGCGCGGATTGAACTGTTGGGTACGCCGGACCAGATAGCGCCAGCACCATTGCAGCTTGGCCCAGCGCGGCAGGATTTCCGGCTGATCCATCAGGATGGCGAGCGCTTCCGCGATCGAGGCGTTTTCGACAACGAACGTGCCATCCATATAGACCTCGCCAAGGCCAAGCTCAGGGTCGAGTAGAACCCGGCGTTCGGCGTCGCGGGTCAGGAACCGTACCGAAACCGGTTGACCGGTTCCGTCTCCACACGTGAAGGTTGATCCGCTCGCCGTCGTGACGTTCATCGCGCCGCGGCGAACGAACTGGGTGAGGAAATAACGCAACAAAAAATCCATCGATGCGACCGACCCAAGCGATCCCGCCGCGCGGCGGATCCGCTTGCCTCAAACTTGACGCCGACAAACCATAATGCTTACCGAAGGCCGCGACTGCAACATAAAAGTGATGGCTGGTTTGCGCTAGTACCTTGTAGACAAAGTGGATATTTCAGATTTTGGGATTCACGGAGTTGCGTCGCCAGTGCGCTTCCATTCGCGAGATAATCGGCTAAAAGGTGCTGCCGCCCGTACCGGAACATGGGTGCTGGACGCGATCCTACTCTGGAGAATTCAAGGATGGTGAACCGCGCGCTCAGCTTGGCGACGGCGACGCTTTTGATTGGCGGTTTCGTGATGGCCCCGGCATTGGCGCAGAACCAGAATCTAGAGGCTGGCAAAAGCCCCGCACAGATCTTTGCCGGCGCCTGCAACGCCTGCCACAAGGGGCCGCGGGGCTTGATGAAGACGGTTTCGCCGGGGTCCCTTCCTGGTTTCTTGAAGGAACACTATACCACAAGTCCGGACATGGCCGCGCTGCTCAGCGCCTATCTGATCTCCAACGGTGCGACCGATACGCGCTATGCCGCCAAACCCGGCAAGGATGAGAAACCCGAGACACCCCCGGGTTTGACCGATCAGCTCGGCCGCCGGCTGCGTTCGGCGCTGCCTCAGGAGGCGCCCAGGCCCGATGTCGATCAGGCGGCTAAGCCAGACCCCGATGCGGCCGGGCTGCCGCAAGCCGAGCCCGGGCGCCATGGCCATGGTTCCAAGCGCTTGGCGCGGTCAAGCGAGTCGCCTGATGCCGCAAGACCTGCCGCTGAGGGACAAGTGCCGTCCCAGTTCGGTAGCGACCGCGGTCCGGACGGACGCAAATCCGCCAGGCAGAGGCGGGGCAGGCCGGGTGGCGACGAGTCGCCCCGGATCGACGTGCGCCGGGAAGAGCCCGCCAAGAGCGACGTGCTGCAAGAGGATGGGTCCAAGGGGGATGCCGTCAAGCTTGAGGGCAGCAAACCCGATGGCATGAAGCCGCCAGCTGAGAGCAAACCCGAATCCACAGCCATCGAGCCGCAGAAGCCCGCGGGCGGTGACGAGACGCCGGCGCTGCGGCCCGATCCGGTTCCCCTGGTGACGCCAGCTCCGGCGGCTTCCGCTGCTGCTTCCGCGGCCATTTCCAACGGGGCCTTGGAGCCGGCTGCGGAACCGGCGGCTGTCGCGCCCCAGCCGCCGCCCCAGAAGGCGCCGCCGCCGCCGTCATCTCCCGCCGGTCCTCCTGCACCGCCGATCTCGCAATAGGTCGACCCAGGCGCTGAAGAAGCTGCCTGACGAAACTGCCGGCTCGGGGAGCCAAGCCGGCTTGAAGTGTCGCGGTTGCGCGGCCTTGCGTCAGGAGCTGGCGGGTTCCCCGGCCTCGTCCTCGCGCAGCGCTTCCGGATCAAAAAATTCGCCGGCGGCGGCGAGCGCTTCCGCGGCGGCGTCCTTGTCTTCCTGACGGGTGCTGATGTCCTCGCCGCGATTGATGCGCTCGGCCTCATCGGCGCTTCGCGCCACCGTCACGCTCACCCCGACCTCGACTTCCGGATGCACGGCGATGGCAATGGCATGCTTGCCGATGGTCTTGATCGGTGCGTCGAGCATGATCTGGCTGCGGCTGATGGTGACGCCATCGCTCTCGAACGAGGCGATGATGTCGCGAACGGTCACCGATCCGAACAGTTGGCCGGTCTCCGAGGCTTGACGCAACACCACGACATTGCGGCCATCGATCTTTTCCGCGACCTTGCTGGCCTCACTCTTGGCCTTGAGGTTGCGAACCTCGAGTTCGGCTTTCATGCCATCGAATTTGGAGCGATTGTCGGCGGTGGCGCGCAGTGCCTTACCGCGCTTGAGCAGAAAATTCCGGGCAAATCCGTCTTTGACCCGAACGACCTCGCCCATCTGGCCGAGCTTGGCGACGCGTTCCAGCAAAATGACTTCCATGTTCGTTCTCCTTGAAGGATGGGGTGAATGTGAAGATTCGGATGCAAGCGGGGTCAGGACGCAGGCAGGGGCGGCGATCGTTTATTGAGGTAGCGCTGACGGAAACCGAAGATCGAGTCGGCAAGCCCGAGGGCCACCATGGCCAGGATCGGCCATCCGATCATCATGACGGCGGCGTAGGCGCAGCACAGCCAGATCGCCCGTGTTTTCAAGGTCAGTGTCAAGGTGTGCATCACCGCGCAGCCAGCGAGCGCATAGGCCATCATCAGGACCGCGGCGACGATCTGAGCCAGCATCGCCGGCAGTCCGTCGGTAAAGCAGGATGCGATGGCCAGGCATAAAGCGGCGAGCATCCGCGGCGGCAGATCGGCCCCTTTCAGGTCAGGCCAAGGCCGACGCAGCCTGCCCGAGATCGAGGTGATTTTTGCCGCCAGCCAAAGATTGAGCAGGAGCGTCAGCATGGCGACGATGGCGGCCGCCGCGGGGGCGATGCTGACCGCGGCGTCGATTTTCGGCTCGATGTCGCCCAAAGAGGCTCGCTCGCTGGCACCAATGACACGCAGCAGGCCGCCGCGCAGCGCGGAGTTTATGGCGGGCGCATCGTGTCCGAGCATCAGCAGGGCGCCCATTGTCGTCAATGCGGCGAAGCCTGAGATCCAGAGCAGGATGCGGCCGACCGGATACCATTCCATGGTCATAGGCGCCGGCGCGGCGCCGTTGTCTGCCAATACAGCAGCGCCCGGTGGGCGCCCGAGCAGCGCCAGATGTCCAAGCCAGCCCGCTGGCAGGGCCACCATGGCGGCAAACGCGATGCCATAGGGCAGGCCGAAAATCGGCACGAAACCGATGGCCGCCGCGCTGCCGCCGATCACGGCGCTGAGCGGACCCCAGCCCATGGCTGCCACCATCAGCGGCAGCGGGGCAAGGTAAAACATCAACAACGACATCGCCGCGCCGGACGCCACCGATGCGAACATCAGGGCCGACGCGCTGCCGGCGGCTATCGCTACGAGAACAATGGCAATCATCAGCTGTCCCGCCCCTTTCGAGCGGTTAGAGGTCCACTTTGAACCCCAACCATCGGCGACCGGACGACCCGGAGGCCTTATGAACGACTTGTTTGATCCGCGACGCTGGCGCCATGGATCAATGCGGTTACCTAGCGAATGACGTAGGGCAACAGACCAAGGAACCGCGAGCGCTTGATGGCGCGCGCGAGCTCACGCTGCTTCTTTGCAGACACCGCCGTGATCCGGCTCGGCACGATCTTGCCGCGCTCGGAGACGTAGCGCATCAACAGCTTGGAGTCCTTGTAGTCGATCTTCGGCGCATTCGGCCCCGTAAAAGGGCAGGTCTTGCGACGACGAAAAAACGGACGGCGCGCACCAGCTTCAGCCATCAAACCTACTCCTCGACCGTTGCTTCATCATCGCGGGGACGCCGCGGACCTCGGTCACCACGGTATCCGCCGCCCTCGCGATCGCCGCGGAACCCGCCGCCCTCGCGGTCGCCGCGGAAACCACCGCCGCCACGGTCATCGCGGTCGCGGTCGCGGTCGGCCTTACGCATCATGGCCGAGGGACCTTCCTCGTGCTCCTCGACGCGAACCGTGAGATAGCGAACCACGTCTTCGCTGATCCGCTCCTGTCGCTCGACTTCGGCTACCGCCGCTGACGGGGCATTAATGTTCAGCAGCACGAAATGCGCCTTGCGGTTCTTGTTCATTCGATAGGTCAGCGAGCGCACGCCCCAGTTTTCCATCTTTACGACCTTGCCGCCGAGCTGCTCGACGATTCCGGTCATCTGGGCGGTCAATTCTTCGACCTGCTGGGTGCTCGCGTCCTGGCGTGCGAGAAAAACATGCTCATAGAGAGGCATGGACGTCCTTTCCAAGGTTGGCGCAGGTCCTGGCGGCAAGCCCTTCGAACCCTCTAGGAAAGGACTCGATCTGCTCAGAAGGCGGGAACACGGGACGACGGGCACATTTGACCCTGCCACGCCATATCGCCTGCAAGGAGCGTCTTGAAGTGAGACGTCTTGGAAGCAGACATGGCATCGGCCGTCCGTTCAGTTCCCGGCCAGGATCCACGGATGCCGCGCTTATAGGGATTTTGGCCGAAATGGCAAGCGAGAATGGCGGCGGTCCAGCGGCTCGCCGTCTCGCGACGGGCAAAGCCGGCTTTCATCCAGGTCATGTCGAAGGCGCAGCCAGCTGGCTCTTGACCGCGATGTCAGGGGAAAGCGGTCTGCCCGCCCCGCGATCGTCCAGGTCTGCCATCTCGGTCTCCGCATCCGCTGTGGGGGCCAGTTCCGTCACATTCAGTGCGCTATGGCGCACGAAAATGCCCCGACCACGCCGTTTGGCTTCGTAGAGGGCCAGATCGGCGGACTGCATCAGCTGTTCGGCGGTCGTCCCATCGCCTGGGGCGTTGGCGCACCCGATGCTTACCCCGATCTTGACTGGCCTGCCTGCCTCGATATCGAAGGGCGCCGACAGGCTGGTGATGATACGCTTTGCAATGATCTCCGCCATTTGGTCCGTGACCGACGGCAACAGGATGACAAATTCATCGCCACCGATGCGGGATACGAAATCGAGCGCCCGAACACATTCGCCGAGGCGGCGCGCCACCGCAATCAGAACGGCATCGCCGGCCGCGTGACCCAACCTGTCATTGACGGCCTTGAAGCCATCGAGATCGAGGCAGAATACCATGAATTCCTGGCGAAGCTTGCCGTGGGAATGCAGCCCGGCAAGCAGCCGGTCGAACTGTTTCAGATTGAACGACCGATTGGGCAAGCCAGTCAGCAGGTCGTGCTGGGCGAGCCTGCGATTCTCGCGCTCGGAATGATGCAGCTCAAGCAGGATCGAGTTGTTTTCCAGCATGATGAATGTCACGCCGAAGGAATAAATCAGAAGCTGGACGCCGATGATGGCCAGAATCGGACTACACGAGACCAAGAGCCCGACGATGTAGGGGAGCGTGAGCAGGAAAATGATGGCGGCGCCGTAGCGCGGCGTGCCGGCGTCGCGCGAGGCGACGCCGCCCATCAGGCTGGCAATGGCGAGCCCAGCCATCAGGATCAAGGGCCATTCGCCGGATGCCACGCACTGATAACAGCCGGCCGAGAACACAGTGAAAAAGGCCAATCCCGCCGACACCGACGCGAGCGAGTTGCCGTCCCGTTCCGCGGCGTCGGCCCGCATGAAGGCCCTCATCACCAGCAATCGCAGGGCGCCGAAACCAATCTGCCCCGCCAGCCAAAGATAGGTCCAGGGCGCCCCGGTCAAGATGGCTGCGACCAAGGACACAAAAGCCGCCGCAACAACGGTCAGGATCAGTGTTTTCGGCTTGGCAAGACTTTGACCGGAAAGCTCGCGCTGGATTTCCGCTGGCGGCGCCTTGGGGTCCGCGAGCAGCCAGTTCGCACAGCGCTGCAGCAACTGGCGCGGACACCAGGGCCCGGGCGCAGCACCGCGGTGCTGGTGCTTATTTTGATGCAAAGCTCTTGTTCCAAGGCGGTCGACATGGTTTTTCGCGGGTTGAACGGCGTTTCGTAACCCTGGTCCGCAGAGGTTGAGCTTCACTTAAGATTGCATCGACGCTCTCATTCAGCCATCAGCGTCGAGCCTCCAAACCCGCCTAAACCACGGATCGGGACTGTATTGGCAGCAGCGGGCGATGCGGTTCAAGATCTCGATATTCCAGGTTTGCCAGCGCGGCATCGGTATCCGCCGCGGCGACCAGTTCGACCACGTTCAGGGCGCTGTGGTGCACGAGTACGCCTCGGCCGCGCCGTTTGGCCTCATAGAGTGCGCGATCGGCTGATCGCAATAGCTGTTCGGCGGTATCCCCGTCATCCGGCGCGCGGGCGCAGCCGATGCTCACCCCGATATGGACCGGCGCGACGAGTCCGATATCGAATGCGCTGGCGACATGGGTGATGATGCGCCTGGCTATCACATCGGCCTCCTGAGACGTGATTGCCGGCAATAGAATGACAAATTCATCGCCGCCGATGCGGGCGACGGAGTCGAGGGCGCGAATGCTGTCGTTCAGGCGGCGCGCCACTTCGGCGAGAACGGCGTCGCCCGCGGAGTGACCGTAGCGGTCATTGACGTCTTTGAAGCCATCGAGATCGAGGCAGAACACCATGAATGGCTGACTGGCCCGGCCAGGCGTGGAATTCAGTCCAGCCAGCAGTTTTTCAAACTGCTTCCGATTCTGGGCGCGGTTGGCCAGGCCAGTCAGCGGGTCGTGATGGGCAAGCCTTCGATTTTCCAGTTCGGAATGGTAGAGATTCAGCAGCACCTTGTAGTTTTCCAGCATGATGAAGATCACGCCGCAGGCGTAGAATGGCAACTGCAGGCCGACCATGAACAAATAGGGGATCGGCGAACAGATTGTCGCCACCGCATAAGGCACGATGAGCACGAAGATCATCAAGGCGCCGTAGCGCGGCGTGCCGGCGTCGCGCGAGGCGATCCCACCAATCAGACTGGCAAGCCCGATCCCCGAGATCACAATCAGCAGCCATTGCCCTGACAGCACGCATCCCGCGGCGCCGAGCGCGACAATGGTGAAGTAGCAAAACCCAGCGACGGCCGCAGCAACGGGACTGGCATGACGTCCGCTGCTTTCCGCCTTCAGAAAGGCCTGCATCGCATAGAGCCGGATCGCACCGACCAGCAACAATGACAATAGCCAGGCATAGGCCCAGATCGCCGCGGTCATGGCCACCGCAATGACGGCCGCTGCGGCGGAACCGATCACGGCCACCACCAGGGCTTTTGGTTTGGTCAGGCTCTGGCGAATCAGGCCGCTGCGAATTTCCGCCGGCTGCGCGTCGAGGTCGGCGAGCAGCCAATCGGCCACGACTTGAAGCGACGGCCTCGGCCTCCGGCGGGTCGACTCCAGGCAGCGAAGATCAAAATTCAACATCATATCGGTGAGTTCCGGGACATGGATCGCTGTAGGGGCGCGGATATTGAAGCGGTCTTAAAATGCCGCGACGGCCTCGCTCAGCCTTAACATTAGGTGCGCTGCCGCGGGCTTTTGTACGCCCGGCTCAGTAGTTCGACGGGCCGATCGGTTATGCTTTGTTGGTGAACTTGCTCCGGACGAGCGGATTTGACGAGCGGCGCGCGCTTGACAGCACGGCCGCCAACGGTGTCATACGGCGCAGCGTCTGGATTTTGACCGACGTTTAAGGGGCGCCGATGACGGCAGCATTTACGTTTCCAGGACAGGGATCCCAGGCGGTCGGCATGGGCAGGGCGTTGGCGGAGGCCTTTCCGGCCGCCCGCGCCGTGTTCGACGAGGTCGATGCCGCCCTCGGCGAAAGGCTGACGGCCATCGTCTGGGAGGGGCCGGCGGAGACCCTGCAGCTTACGGAAAATGCCCAGCCGGCCTTGATGGCGGTGTCGCTTGCCACCCTGAGGGTGCTGCAGGCCGAGGCGGGCTTCTCGGTCGCGCGCGATGCCGCCTTCGTGGCGGGACACTCGCTCGGCGAATATTCCGCGTTAGCCGCGGCCGGCAGCCTCAGCATCAGTGACACCGCGCGGCTGTTGCGGATCCGCGGCCTCGCCATGCAGAAGGCGGTGCCGGTCGGAGTCGGGGCCATGGCGGCGCTGCTCGGACTTGACTATGAGGCGGCGGTCGCGGTCGCCGACGAGGCTGCGCAGGGACAGGTCTGTCAGGCCGCCAACGATAATGGCGGCGGCCAGGTGGTGGTCTCCGGCGACAAGGCCGCCGTCGATCGGGCGGTCGAGATCGCCAAGGCCAGGGGCGCCAAGCGCGCCATGCTGCTGCCGGTGTCGGCGCCGTTTCATTGCCGCCTGATGCAGCCTGCGGCCGAGGCGATGGCCGAGGCGCTGGCCGGCGTGGCCATCCAGCGACCGGTTGCCCCGCTGGTGTCGAACGTGCTGGCCACACCGATCCTGGATCCGGACGACATCCGTCGCCGCCTGATCGAGCAGGTTACGGGTACCGTCAGGTGGCGCGAATCGATTGCCTATATGGCAAATCACGGCGTTAAGCGGTTTTTCGAAATCGGCGCCGGAAAGGTGCTGAGCGGGCTGGTCAAGCGCATCGCCGACGGCGCGGTCGGCATTTCGGTGGGCGGTCCCAATGATATTGCTGTGGCGAAAGAAGCGCTCGCCGCGGCGCAGACCGCCTGAGCCGGGGGAAGCAAGCAATGTTCGATCTGACGGGCAGAAGGGCGCTGGTTACGGGCGCGACCGGTGGCATCGGCGCGGCGATTGCGGAAGCCCTGCACGCGCAGGGGGCGACCGTGGCGGTTTCCGGGACCAGGCGCGAGGTGCTGGACGGCCTGGCGACCAGGCTTGGCGACCGGGTTCACGTGCTGCCCTGCAATCTTGCCGATACGGCCGAGGTGGAAGCCCTGGTGCCGTCGGCCGAACAGGCCATGGGTCAGCTCGATATTCTCGTTGCCAATGCGGGCATCACGCGGGACAATCTTTTCGTGCAATTGCGCGACGAGGATTGGGACGAGGTCATCAAGGTCAATCTGACAGCCACGTTCCGTCTCGCTCGGGCGGCGACCAAACTGATGATGCGAAAGCGCTTCGGCCGCATCATTGCCATCACCTCGGTCGTCGGCGTCACCGGCAACCCCGGTCAAGGCAATTACACCGCCTCCAAGGCGGGGCTGATCGGCATGATCAAGACCCTGGGCGCGGAATATGCGAGGCGCAACGTCACCGCCAATTGCATTGCGCCGGGATTTATCAAGACCCCGATGACGGACGTTCTCAACGACAAACAGCGGGAATCGATCTTGGCGAGGGTTCCTGCGGCGCGGCTTGGAACGCCCGATGAGATCGCGGCGGCGGCGGTCTATCTCAGCTCAAACGAAGCGGCTTACGTCACCGGGCAGACGCTTCACGTCAATGGCGGAATGGCGATGTTTTGAGCCGGTGGCGGGCTCCCGGGGCGCGGGGCGCGACCGGACTGGCCGGCGGATCGAGGCTTATAGTCAAGGCGTTGGAAGTATGATAACCGAACCAGCATTGGATAGGCCAAGAACGCCATTGCAGGATAATCAATCCCTGTATATTGGCGGTGAGAAGCCTGTCATCGTTCGCCGGGCCTTTGTGGGCTGTCACGGGGCCAAATCAAGACGATGCGCGATTGCGACGTAGAGTTTAACGACCAGGACGGCTCGCATCGTCTTGGGTCCGGGTCTAATGGGAACAAGCACGAGGTTGAACGATGAGTGAGATTGGCGAGCGGGTTAAGAAGATCGTGGTCGAACACCTAGGTGTTGAGCCCGAGAAAGTGGTCGATAATGCGAGCTTTATTGACGATCTCGGCGCCGACAGCCTCGATACCGTCGAGCTCGTGATGGCGTTCGAAGAAGAGTTTGGTTGCGAAATTCCCGACGATGCCGCGGAAACCATTTTGACCGTTGGTGACGCGACAAAATTTCTTGAAAAGAACGCTAAGAGCTGACGCCCTCGCGTGAAGCTGACGATGCCGGCGGGCTGGTGTCCGAACGGACCGCCGGTTGATTGTTAGCGTCTTGAAGCGGGGGCCGGAGTGCTGGATATGAGGCGGGTTGTCGTCACGGGCCTTGGCATGGTCTCGCCACTTGGCTGTGGCGTTGAAACGACGTGGCAGCGTATCCTCAATAGCCAGAGTGGTGCCAGAAAGATCGCGACATTCGACGTTTCCGATTTGACCAGCCGGATCGCCTGCGTTGTCCCGCGCGGCGACGGCAGCGATGGCACGTTCAATCCGGATCATTGGATGGAGCCAAAGGATCAGCGCAAGGTCGATGATTTCATCATCTTTGCCATGTGTGCGGCGCGCCAGGCGCTCGACGATGCCGGTTGGCATCCGTCGACCGAAGAGCAGCGTTGTGCCACCGGTACGATGATCGGTTCGGGTATTGGCGGACTTTCCGGAATCGCCGATACTGCGCTGCTGCTCAAGGAGCGGGGTCCGCGCAAGGTATCGCCGTTCTTCATCCCGGGGCGCCTGATCAACCTGGCTTCCGGCTATGTCTCGATCGAGCATGGCCTCAAGGGTCCCAATCATTCGGTGGTAACCGCGTGTTCGACTGGCGCGCATGCGATCGGCGATGCCAGCCGGCTGATCGCGCTGGGCGATGCCGACGTGATGGTGGCGGGCGGAACTGAATCGCCGATTTGCCGGCTGTCAATGGCGGGATTTTGCGCCTCGCGCGCACTTTCGACCGGTTTCAACGATACGCCCGAGAAGGCCTCGCGGCCCTATGACCGGGATCGCGACGGTTTCGTCATGGGGGAGGGCGCCGGAATCGTGGTGCTCGAAGCCTATGAGCACGCCAAACAACGCGGCGCGAAAATCTATGCGGAAGTGATTGGATATGGCTTATCGGGTGATGCCTATCACATCACGTCGCCGTCACCGAATGGCGACGGCGCGTTCCGCAGCATGAGCGCGGCCATGAAGCGCGCTGCGATAACGCCTTCCGACATCGACTATATCAATGCTCACGGCACCTCGACACAGGTCGGTGATGAAATCGAGCTTGGCGCGGTCGAACGACTGCTGGGCAATAACGCGTCCAGGGTATCGATGTCGTCGACCAAGTCTTCGACCGGACACCTGCTTGGCGCCGCGGGAGCGATCGAGACCATTTTCAGCATTCTGGCGATTCGCGATAATGTGGCGCCTCCGACCATCAATCTTGAAAACCCCTCGGTGGAAACGGCGATTGATCTGGTGCCGCAACACCCGCGGAAGCGCCAGATCAACGTGGCGCTGTCGAATTCGTTCGGTTTCGGAGGCACCAACGCGTCGGTGATTGTGCAGCGTGTGGTCGTCTGACGCCAACGGCACGACGGCTCCACCGTTTCGCCGTATTCGGTGATAAACCCTAGCATGGGCGCGGACATGGCTTGCTGCGGGGATTCCGCGGCCACGATTAACCGGCAGGATTCAGGTTGCATCGATGAGTGAAAGGCCGCCCATTTCCCCGCGGAGCCCGCGCGCCGCGCTCGAGCCCGAACCGGTCCCGCCGCCGCCGAGGCGTTCCGAGCGCGCCCGCAACAGGTATGTCGTGATCGGCAACGCCGTCATCACCATCGTGCTGCTGCTGATGATCGGCGCCGGCGGCGCCTATATCTATGGCCGCCAGAAAATCGAGGCGCCGGGGCCGTTGCAGGAAGACAAGATCGTCAATATTCCGGCCCGTGCCGGCATGGCGGATATCGCGGAAATCCTCCAGCGCGAAGGGGTCATTGACGACAATCGTTGGGCTTTTATCGGCAGCGTGCTGGCGTTGAAGGCGCGATCTGAGCTCAAGCCAGGCGAATACTCGTTTCAGAAAAATGCCAGCTTGCGCGATGTGATCGGCACCATTGTCGAAGGCAAGGTGGTCCAGCACGCCGTCACCATTCCCGAAGGCCTGACGTCCGAGCAGATTGTGGGCCGGCTTTCCGACAATGACATCTTCTCCGGCGAGGTGCACGAAATGCCTCGCGAGGGCACGCTGCTACCGGAAACCTACAAATTCCCGCGTGGTTTCCCCCGCGATCAGGTGATTGTCCGTATGCAGCAGGCGCAGAAACGGGCGCTCGCCGAGATCTGGGAACGCCGCAGTCCGGATCTGCCAATCAGGACACCGGAGCAGTTGGTCACACTCGCCTCGCTGGTCGAGAAGGAAACCGGCAAGGCCGACGAGCGCAGCCGTGTCGCCGCGGTATTCGTCAACCGGCTGCGGCAGAAAATCAAGTTGCAGTCCGATCCGACCATCATCTATGGCCTGGTCGGCGGCAAGGGAACGCTGGGAAGACCGATCAAGCGCAGCGAGATCACCCAGCCATCGCCGTACAACACCTATGTCGTCGAGGGCCTGCCGCCCGGGCCGATCGCCAATCCCGGCCGTGCCTCGCTCGAAGCCGCCGCCAATCCGGCGCGGACCCGTGACTTGTTCTTTGTCGCCGATGGCACGGGCGGCCATGCCTTCAGCGACAGCTACGACCAGCACCAGAAGAACGTCGCCAAACTGCGAACGATGGAAAAGCAGATTCAGAACGACACGGTCGAACCGGCGGACGATCCGCCGCCGCCGAGCCCGCTACCCGACGCAGCCCCGACCGCCACGGCAAAACCCGCCCCGGTCAAAAAGCCGGCTCGGGCGGCTCCGCCAGCCCGGCAAGGGGCGGCGCAATCGGCGCCGCCGGTGGTTCAGCGCTAGCGCGTCGCCGGTCCCTAGGTTTTAACCGGATTCCACTTTCACCGGAAACCCTCTAAGGTCGGTGCGGGCTTGCGAATCTTTAAATCCATAACCGCCGGAGAAAACCCCGCGATGGCGTTATCGAGTATGACCGGTTTCGCGCGAAGCAACGGCGCCAGCGGCCCCTATGTGTTCGAATGGGAACTGAAGTCGGTTAATGCGAAGGGATTTGACCTGCGGATGCGGTTACCTCCGGGCTGGGACGATCTCGAAGCGCCAGCCAAAAAACGCGCCGGCGAGATGTTATCGCGGGGTACGGTCTATGCCAATTTGAACGTCAAGCGCGCCGGTGCGAGCGCGACGGTTCGGATCAACGAAGACGTTTTGGCATCGATCGTGAAGGTGGCGGGTGTGCTCGCCGGCAAGATCGATGCGGTGGCGCCCAGCATCGATGGGCTGCTGGCGATCAAGGGCGTCATCGAAGTGGTCGAACCGGAAGGTAATGAAGCGGAAGACAAGGCGGCGAAGGCCGCCGCTGCGGTGGCATTCGAACAAGCGCTTTCCGATCTGGTCGAGATGCGCCGGCGCGAAGGTACGACGCTGGGCCAGGTCCTCTCGCTGCGCATGGACGAGATCGAGCAACTGGCCGGGAAGGCAGAGGCCGCTCCCGGCCGCAAGCCCGAGGCGATCAGGGCGCGGCTTGCCGAACAGATCGCGGCCTTGCTGGAATCCTCGGATCGCTTTGATCCCGATCGCCTCAGCCAGGAAGCGCTCATGATTGCGGCCCGGGCGGATATCCGAGAGGAACTCGATCGCATCGCCTCGCATGTCGCGCAGGCCCGCGAAATGATCGGAAAAGGCGGACCGGTGGGACGCCGGCTGGATTTTCTGGCCCAGGAATTCAACCGCGAGGTCAATACCTGCTGTTCCAAGTCGAACGATCTTGAACTGACCACGGCAGGTCTGGAAATGAAGAATGTAGTCGAGCAATTTCGCGAACAGGTCCAGAACCTGGAGTGATGCATGACAGCTGGCAGCCATGACTTGGAGGGGGCTGGCTTGCACGGGGTCGAGCGCCGCGGGCTGATGTTCGTGCTGTCATCGCCATCTGGCGCTGGAAAGACCACGCTGTCGCGACTGCTGATCGAACGCATGGGCGGCCTCAGCATGTCGGTGTCCGCGACCACACGGCCGATGCGCCCCGGCGAAGTCGACGGTCTCGATTATCACTTCATCGATCAGGCGAACTTCGAGGCGATGGCGTCACGCAACGAATTGCTGGAATGGGCCACGGTTTTCGATAACCGCTACGGGACACCGCGCGCGCCGGTCGAGGCCGCGCTGTCGGCGGGGCAGGACGTGCTGTTCGACATCGACTGGCAGGGCACTCAGCAATTGCGGGAGAAGGCCCGGGCCGATGTCGTCAGCGTGTTCATTTTGCCGCCATCGGCCGCCGATCTCGAGCAGCGTCTGCATTCCCGCGCGCAGGATTCCGTCGAGGTGATCCGAGGGCGCATGAACCGTGCCAGCCACGAAATGAGCCACTGGGCTGAATATGATTATATCGTAATCAATCACGCGATCGAAGATGCCTTCGCCGAGGTGCAATCGATCCTGAAGGCGGAGCGGCTGAAGCGCGAACGCCGTACCGGCCTGACCACCTTCGTGCGCGACTTGCAACGCCAGCTGGAAGTCGAGCCGAAGCTCAGATAGGCGAGCGTCTGGCCTGCCGCGGCATCGCCTTGCGTTTGCCGGCTTTGCGCTGCGCCAGCTGATCCAGATCGCGCAGGACGTCTGGCGGACGCGACCGCTCATCGATTGCGCCGTAGAACTTGGCGGTGCGGCGCGGGCGGTCGGCCGCGGCCCAGATCGCGCCGCGACGCTTCCGCGACCGGGTTCGGCGCGGGTATCGCAGACTGCCCAATTTGAAAATGACGCTTCCAGCAATGCCTGCGAGTGCCAGGGCGGCCATCAGGATGGATCGTTTGGTCGCTTCGGTCTCTATTCGCTGCGAGCCATCTTCGCCGGCGCCGGCCTCCGATAGGATGGAGGATCCGTCGTCGCGGCTCGGCCCCTGGGCCAACAGCAGTTCGGCGTTTGCGTTGCCGCCGGAACGCTGCGTGACATTTCTCACCCTCAACACGATCGGCGACGGGGCCAATCGCGCAACTGGCATAACCGCCAAGAGGCCTTCGCGATCTGGCGCAACATAGCAATGCTGCCGGTCGGCGCCAGGCCGGCCGGAAACGCAAGCATCGTTCGCGCTCGCCGCGCCGGAGATAATCGTGGCCAGCGTAACGGCTGCGACAATGGCAGGTGTCATTGATTTCGCGGCTGGCTTTGGCATGCATATCCGGCGATGTCTACGAATGGTTTCCTAACCGTTAACATCCGCGAAGAGTGGGGTCGCAATGAGCCGCAATTCCGGACGGCAGACGGCGAAATTCGGGCCGCTGTTCGTAACCCTAATGGGCCGCGCGCGGCGCGGATCGGCACGTCTTGGGTGCGGCGGCAGCGCCGCAATTGCATAGGGTTGTTGGTCGTTAAGATGAGGAGAGTGGAATGACTGCGGAGTTGGAGAGCCTATGCGTGCGGCTATCTACATCCGCCAACTTGGATTTCGTTACTGAGAATGGTTCATCAGAAAAATCGTCAGCGCACCAGCTTCGATAATCGGGACAGACCATTGGAGCGCCCCCGTAAGTGACACACGGGATGTCGCCGCGATCAGTTCTTCATCACGATGCGGCCGACGACCTGGCCCGCCCGCAGCGCCTCGATCCATTTCTGGACGTCAGCCATCGGCTCTTCCTGCATCGGCGTCGGCTTGATTTTTCCGGCGCGCGCCAGCGCCATCAACTCGTGCGCCTCCGCCAGCGTACCGACCATGAAGCCCTCGATGGTCATCCGCTTGTAAATCCATTGCACCATCGGCAGACTGAAATTGCCGCCCATCAGTCCGGAGACCACGATCTTGCCGCCGCGCGCGACGCTTGCGACCGCAAACGCCATCGATTTTTCGTTGCCGGCAAAATCGACGATCGCGTCGAAGCCGCCCTCGGTTTCCCGGATCAGGCGCTTCACGACATCCGGCTCCGACGGATCGTAGGCGACCCCAGCGCCATTCTGCAGCGCTGCCGCGCGCGCCGCCTCGCTGAGATCGGCGACCGAGATGGGCTGGCTGAACATCGCATGGGCGAAAGCCAGCCCCATCATGCCGACGCCGCCAAGGCCGATCAGCAGCAGGTTGCGTTGCCGGGGCCGATCGACCAGCCGCTTCAGCGCGCCATAGGCTGTTATGCCGGAGCACATCAGCGTCGCCGCCTGATTGACCGGCAATGGATCAAAATCCAGAAGGTATTTGGCATCCGGTACCAGCACGTGGCTGGCAAAGCCGCCATCGATGGACACGCCGAGAAAGCGCTGCTTGGCGCACAGGTTCTCGTCGCCCCTGGCGCAGTCACGGCACTGGCCGCAGCCGATCCATGGGAATACCGCCTTGCGGGCGCCGATCAGGGCGGTCTCGACCTCCGGACCGACCTCCTCGACCACGCCCGCGATCTCATGTCCGAGCGTGAACGGCAGCGTCATCCCACGGGTGGTATCGAGCTTTCTGCCGCCGCCGAGGTCGGCGTAACCGTCCTGGATATGCAGGTCGGAATGGCAAAGGCCGCAGCGCTCGATACGGACCAGCACCTCCCGGCCTTTCGGCCTTGGCGTCTCGACAATGGTTTCGCACAGCGGCGCGTCGAATTTGACCAGGGATTGCCGTCGCATCAGCGCCATGGCGTTTCTCTCCTCAAGGAATTATCAACTTGGTGTTTCGTATATCGGTCAATTCGCGGGCCATGGCAACAAATCCGCT
>Ga0302319_10002416_pt1 | contig 40419 bp, 27 predicted proteins | sample Bog_T0_2_FD_203319 | JGI IMG/M metagenome (GOLD analysis project Ga0302319, IMG submission 203319) | Peat permafrost microbial communities from Stordalen Mire near Abisko, Sweden - Bog_T0_2 | ecosystem: Environmental > Terrestrial > Soil > Wetlands > Peat | place: Sweden: Abisko, Stordalen Mire... | reverse complement strand
CGACGGGTCCTGGCCAACGATATCGCGCAGCATCTCGTAAATCTCGGATGCGAACGCTCCGCTCTCAGGACGAGGCCCGAGCGCAATCGACACTCCGCACGCAACGCAAAAGACATTCCGGCGCTTTTTCGATCGCAATCTCGGCCGAAGCCCCACGGTGACCACCTCTTGGTAAACAGCGATCGCACGATCGCCGGTGATCGTAATTCCGCCAGGCGCCTTCAGCCCGCGCGGCCACAGCGAATGCAAGGCTGAGTTTCTCGATCTTTCATTCTCATCTCCTTAGCCGTGCACGGCTGAGTGTAGGTCGCCGTCGCAGGCAGGCGGCCGCCTGCCTGCAATCGTGCGATTCAAGCCGAGGAAATTGATGAGGCAACTCTCCCGGCGAGCCTGAAGAATCTGGCTCCAATTTGGCACCAAAACCGGGGTCTTCGAGGGCGGTTTTGCGGACTTCGACGCGGGAAGCATCAGTGAAATCACTACTACTTAGCGCTGTCCTGTTGGGCTCATAACCCAAAGGTCGGTGGTTCAAATCCACCCCCCGCAACCATGAACGCCACTGCCAAACAGCAGTGGCGTTCGCCTATCTGCAATTCCCCCAAAATGAGACTCAGGATGCTCCCCTCACATGACAACAGTCTGAAGAGTGTGCCCTCCTATTTTGTGACGCGTGTTCTCAGATCGCGGGAAATTCATCGAAGATGAGCAGCCAACGCACAGGCTTCAGAACACGAGTGTCGAGCTCCGGAGACAGGATGAAAGCGCTTCGACTCCCGCTGCTCTGGCAAGCATCCACCGTGCCGAGTTCGAGCTAGGCGGACTTTTCAAGTTCTACTGCGTATCGCTTTGCGGCAGCCTGTATCCGCTTCCACGCGGCACGGCGTTCCGCTTCCGTAACGCCCTTCACCTGGTTGAAACGCGCAACAGCGTTGCGTACGTGAGAGGCATTTTCCAGCGGCTCCTTGCGTTGCTTCGGAAAAGCGAACTTGGTTGCGGAAATCCGATCACGAGCTGGCTTGGTCAGCTTTGCCATTATTGTTCTCCCTCGGGAGCTCGCTGCGCAGCGGCGGCCCCGGAATCGTTCTCACGTTCGACTGCGGCAGCTTTTCCAGTTCCTGTCGCGTGGTCTGGGTCACGTCTTTTCCCCGCCTGGATTCGGCCATGCGCGGCTCATCCATTTCCTTCTTGACGCGAGCGAGTGTCGCTTGGGTGGATTCTTGCTTCGCTCGTTCTTATGCATACTTGCACGATGTCATGGGTGCAAAAGGATTACAGGTCAATTTGGAACAGGTCTGGCAGTTTCAGCATGGTTTTCATACCGAGCAGTTTTGAACAGTCTTTACCAATCTGCAGAATGTGGCATCTCAAATCCCGACGGCGATTAGATTTATCCCGGATTACTTCTAGCTTTTGGTTTTGGTTTTGGTTTTGGCTTTCGGCTTATGTGAGCGCTGTTCATGATTGCCGGACCGGTTCAAATGCTCGGGAATTCCGGTGATAAGGCCTTGATACTCCGTGAGCCGGTCACCCATGATGACCACGCCCTTGGAGGTGATTTCATATTCGCGGATATCCTTGCTATGGTTGCCACCGCGCATCTTGATAACGACCATGATCTTGCGAAGCTGGCCGTCGATGCATACGTACCGAAGCCGGATAATGTCATCGGTGAGAAAGGAAATCGAGTAGGTACTGAAGGGGAATTCTGTGAAAGACTCGTTTACCTCAACCGTGCTTAGAATCGTCACCCCGACTCCGGTCAAAGCGGTGATCATCCGGTAGAGCGATTCGCGAAAGTCGGCGCGGAAGCCGGGTGCCAGCGCCATCTCAAAGCCCGCCAGCGAATCAATCACCAGGCGTTTGGCGCCAATCTTCCGCACCGCCTCGAGAATCTCGTGCATGGTTTCATCCACCGAGAGATCCAGCGGACGGAGGTAGAGAATTTCGAGTTTCTTCTCTTTTCGCGGCGTCTTCAAATCCAGACCAAAACTGCTGGCCCGCTCCGCATACTCCTGCGGCCGTTCTTCAAAGACCACCACAATTCCCGGATCCCCCTGGCGTATACCCTCAGCAATGAATTGGGTTGCCAGAACCGATTTTCCCGTCCCCGAAGCCCCAGCCACCAGGATACTATCGCCTTCAGGAATGCCCCCGCCGAGCATCCTGTCCAATTCCGGAATACCGATGGAAAGGCGCCGTGTACTGGGTATCTTCCTTGCTTGTCCGGCCAGCCCAAGAGTACGCGAGAAGGCTTGCAGCCCGGCATGGGTAATGCGGAAGGTGTGCAGTCCGGGCACGGACGCCTGCCCGCGCAATTTCACGATCTGTAGCTTTCGCACAATGGAACTTCGCTCCGCAGCCTGGTAAAGCCAAAAGAGGCCATCGGAAACCGTGAAAACGGGATTGTCACGGATCTCACCCTCGACATACTCGCCGACCAGAAAAGTCGTGGCTTGCCAACTTGTCAGGAGCAGGGCTAACCGCTGAATGAAAGATTGCAGCTCCACTTCGGTTGTGCCGCCCTGCGCCTTCCGCACCACGGTGCGAAAGGAGTCCACTACCACGACGCCGGGGCCTGCCTTCTCAACCTCTTTCGTAATCTCCTCCAGGACCGCGTCTAAGTCCTTCTCCAACACAACCTGGCTCAAGTTGATAAAGCGGACGGCCGTGTTTAACTTGGCCTGGTCAAAGAATGCGTACTGTTGCTGGTAGCGCAGCATTTTGATGGCGGGTTCGCCGAGGATGGTGAAATAGAGCGCGGGGCGCTCCGGCGTCGCGTTGGCGAATATGATTTGGTGCGCCAGCGTGGTCTTGCCGCTTCCCGGGGCTCCCGCGATGATATTAAAAGAAAACTCCGGGAGACCGCCGCCCAGGATTTCATCAAGGCCTGGGACCCCGGTCGGCAGTTTCTTGATTATCACTCTATCTTGTGTGCTCAAGCTTCCTCTCCTTTTCGGAAACGCGGCCGTCGAAGACGGCCTCCGGCCACACATCCTGAACCAGCCGCAACGTTAAACCCTCGCCAATGAAAGTGAGAAGGAGCCCGATTAGATGGGCAATGAGAATGGCTCCTCCGTCCCTGGCCTGTTCCTTGTCAGTTTGCGACGCAAGCTCGCCTAGACCTTCTACGGAGCCATCCGCTGCGACCTGAACCACGCTAAGACTGGGAGCTTCCGCCCTGGCCAGCGTCAGAGCACGAGAAAGCAGCGAGCGAAAACCGGCAACTCCCGCGAGTGTAATCAGGGGCCGGCGCAGCTTCGCACAGACGCGAAAAGCGGCAGACTCCGCTGGCTCGGAGTTCTTGCCCGCAACGGCCTCGTAAGTAAGAAGGCGTTGGGCCAAATGTCGTGACTCTGAAAGACTCACGATTTCCTTTTCCATGCAGCACGAACTCTGTACTCAGTTCGGCTTGGGGCTTTTAATTGCCGCCACTACCGCCAATACCGTCGCCGTGTTTAGGACGTTTCCCGAGATAGTCCTCAGCGCTTCTGTGACGGGCGGATATTGCTCCGCCAGTATCTCGAGACGCGCGCTGACGCCCTGGAGATCGTCGACTTCGTTGACGATCGCTTCAAAGCCCATCGGTATACCGCTCTTCGAGAGGAACTTAAAGTCTGGGAGAATTTCCGATGTCACCAGCTGCAACGTCGTAGCTTCGCCAACAACTCGGACAAGCAGCCCGAGTAACTGGGTAATGAGAATGATTCCTGCCTCCCGAGCTTGGTCCGCGTCCACTCGCGGCCGAAGCTCGTCTAGACCCTGTAAGGAGCCATCCGCCGCGACCTGCACGGCGTTAAGACCGGGAGCTTCCGCCCTGGCCAGCGTCAGAGCACGAGAAAGCAGCGAGCGAAAACCGGCAACTCCCGCGAGTGTAATGAGGGGCTGGCGCAACCTCTCACAGACGCCAAAGGCCGCGAATTCCGTTGGATCGGAGGTTTTGCCCGCAGCGCTTTCGTAAGCAAGAAGGCGCTGGGCCAAATCTCGCGTCTGGGGGGGAAGCATCATTTTCGTTCCCTTACCACGCAAAATTCCCGTGACACCTGGACGTGAAACGTTCAGCCTAATATTACGCGTTTGAAAGTCGCTCGGATAGGGCGTGCGCCTGTTTCATCGGATTCTGTGGGCGCGGTGCCCGCCCTGGATCATTGTTTAGCCGGGTCGCTCCTCCTGCGGCGTTCATCAGCTTTACATATTGGCGGAAAACCGTCGGCTGCAGTGCCCGAGCCGGAACTGAGACCGGCCTCGGGAAATCGTATCACCGAAGTATTCGGACTGCACCGTTCTCGATGATTGACGTAACATCCGGTGACGGTTGATAAATCCCTATTTTCGTTGCAGGGAGGCCGGCGAAAAGTGTGAGTAGGACAGGATTACTTCAATCCTTCCGCAAGAAATAGCGTTGTCGCGACTCGACGGTAGCGATAGACCGAGGTTTTTCCATCCGGCGTCATCACAATATTGCCGTACAGAACGCCGGCTGAGTCAGGCGGGACGAGAGTGGCCCAGGATTGACGGCCGCCGGTTTTCAAATCTACGAGGAATATATGCGCCGGGAAGGTGCGATCCCAGACGTACAGCTTTGTGCCTGAAATGTCCCACTGAATCGGAAGTTCTCCATCCTTGAGCCCCTTCAGTGTCTGTGGTTCGCCTCCATTGACCGGGTAAAGCCGGAACTCCTGGTGCTGGTCACGTGCAATGACGGCCTCTCCGCCGGGAGCAATCAAAGGATCCCGCGTGCCTTCGGGTGTTACCGCCGACGTCTTGCCGGTTTTCGCATCCAACAGGTAGGTTCGTGCTTGTTTCCCCGCTTCGGCTCCGAGAAAAGCGAACTTGGATCCGTCTCGAACCCAGTTGCCGTAGTTGGCAAGTACCTGGACTGGACTAATTTCGAAACTGCGGGTTTCTCCCGCTCCGGTGGGAAGCAATCGAAAGGTGGAATGGGTAGAAGGCAGGAAAGCGGGAATCCATTTGCCGTCTGGCGATATCCCCATGGAAGCACCGTCCCCAAGACGTATTGGGGCTGAACCATCCGTCTTTACGAGGTATACGGAATAGTCGGGGCCAGAGCCTGCGCCGCTGTAGTCGATAGCAATGAGAGAACCATCGTCGGAAATACCCGAGGCGATGGTGCTCTCGCTGGCCAGATCAACGATCTTATCCGACCCCGCACCCTCGCGATGAATGGCGACGATACCACCCTCTTGCGAGTCTCCGAGAAGCACTTTTCCATCGGCGCTGATGTCCTGCAGCCACAGATAGGAGGGAGAAGATAGGATGAGTCGCTGCCTTCCAGTGCGACTGACGGCCATAAGACTTTGCGGGTCTTCGCTGCGGCTGGCCGTAAACCAGATTTCCGCTCCGGAAGCAGGCCATGCCAACCCGCGCAATGAACCCCATTCTTCGGTGAGCCGCGTCAACTTCCCCTCCAGGTCAACCATGGCGACGAAGCCCCGATCATCGCCCAGCACGGGATGATCACAGAAAGCAACAACGTCGGCTTGGGGCGAGATACGCACATGACTGATGTAGCCGTTGGTGCGGTAGAGTACTTTCCCGACAGGAAACTCTAACGCCTGCTCGCCGCCCAGGCAGCGAACCACGGCGAACTGTCTTCCATCGCTCGAGATGTCGCCGTCGCAGACCTTCTCCAATACTGAGCGGGGCGCGCCTCCGCTCAGGGACGCTTCCCCCAGAGTTCCTATCGTCATCCAGTTAAGAGTGTGGTGCCATCCGAGGGCAAGCGCCATCTGTCCGGTGCGAGCGATACCCAATATGTTTCCCGAAGGCATCCCGAGACTGCGCGACTCCAGTCCCTCGAGCCGAGTACTGAAGATCTCAAACGGCCCATTATTCCAAGCCGCTCCGTAGATCACATTCTGTCCATCGGGGGTGAAGCGAGCTCTCTCGATGTACCCGCGCCCGAAAATGAGTTGATGAAATGTTGGGTGTTTGGGCGTTCCCGTCTGCATGCCAACAAGAAATCCCAGCGCCACGAGTGTCAGCGCCGCAAGCGAAGACAGCACCACCAGACGCCGTTTGCGGGGGGACCGTACACTTGCCACGCGGATTGCGGTCGTCCCGGATATCCCAGACAGAGCGTCCAGCGCGAAAGCGAGGTCGCGTGCCGATTGGAACCTTTGTTCCGGGGCTTTCTCCAGGCAGCGTCGAATCAATCTCTCCATCGCGGGAGAGATGTTCTGAGTCGCGGTAGAAATTTCCGGTGGGTCGTCCTTTAGGATGGCATTCATCGCCTCAACCGAGGAGTCCCCGCGGAAGGCTCGTTGCCCGGCCACCATCTCGTACAGGATGGCGCCAAAGCTGAAAATATCGGAACGAACGTCTGCCGTATTTCCGCGCACTTGCTCCGGCGACATGTACCCGGCCGTTCCCAGAACCATGCCGGGCAGGGTGGCTGGACCCGCCATGGTCGCCGTATTCCCGCCCGCTTCCGGAGCTGGTTTTGCCAAGCCGAAGTCGAGAATTTTCACTCGACCGTCTTTCGTGATGAATATGTTCTCCGGCTTCAGGTCGCGGTGCACAATTCCTTTTTCGTGCGCCCCGCCCAGGCCGTTCGCCATCTGAACCCCATAGTCCACTGCTTTTCGGAGTGGCAACGGCCCCAAATTCATTCGCTCACGGAGAGTCTCGCCTTCGAGCAGTTCAGAAACCAGGAAATAGAAGCCGTTCTGATTGCCAACGTCGAAGATCGCAAGAAGGTTGGGATGGTTCAGGGAACTGAGAACTCGCGCTTCCTGCTGAAACCGCTGCAGACGATCGGCATCGGAGGAAAAAGCTTCTGGAAGGATCTTGATCGCGACACTTCGGTCGAGGCGCGTGTCGCGGGCGCGATACACCTCTCCCATACCGCCTGCGCCGATAGGAGACTGAATTTCATAAGGACCGAGTTTCGTGCCAGAGGAAAGGGCCATGCGTGCGTGTAATTATAGCCGGTGCCGCAGGTTGCAACCGATCCGACGATTCCGGATGGTCAGTCGCCAACACGGAAGTAGTCCGGCGATTTAGGCGGTCGTTGCGGCCCACTTCGGAGTGGCCCAAGCTCAGCGCGACGGATACGGCCTTGGCTTTCTGCGTTTCTTCTTACCGAAGTTCAATCAGCACGAGGCCCGGGGAGGGGACTTCAAGAGTTAGTTGCTCGTTTTTCAAGACGCGGGTTTCCGGGGTGGAAATTTCGGTCGTCTGGCGCAATTGCTTAAGTTGGGCTTGCGTGGGATACGCAGGAGATCCCATCTTCGCGTACGTACGATGGAAATCTCCGTGCTCCGCATCGAGTCGCCACACAGACGCGCTTGTGGCCTGGGTGTGTTGAAAGCGTACGGTGACGCGTTTGGAAGGACCAGACTGGCCTGGCGATGCATAATTCCACAATGCCATGACTAAAGAGCCATCCTGGCTGCGAGTCAGCAGAGCGGAGTCCGAGTTTAGGGTTAGACGCTGGTTTCCTAGCTTATGCAAAAGGGCAAACGCGTGGTACGCGGGCTTGGAGATACCATCTTCAGCCAACAGCCCAAAGCCCCCGTAGAACGGCGTCTTTACCACTCCCTGTTCTTCGAAAACATCGGAGAAGGTCCAATACGACATGATGTCCACGAGGCCGTCGCACTGGCGAACCGTATCGGCGAGCCAGGGGCCCATGTAAACCGAATCGGTGACCTCGGGTTCGTTCTTGTAACTCGCGCTGAACTCACTCCAGATCAAAGGAAGACTGGGAGCGCTGGAATTGTGGATCTGCTCGTGAACTTTACTGACAGCGCGGCAGACCATGCGGTCACGGGGAATGTCCTCATCGGTTCCGAAGACGTCTTGGGCCCGATCGTTTCCGTAGACATGGGTGGAAACGAAGTCGATCGGAATTTTCTGCTGAACGCAGTGCTGAATAAAAGCGTCCACCCATGCAGCCTGGGCAGTGGCGGGACCGCCTATCCGGAGACGGCGATCCACTTTTTTAACCGCGAGCGCAGTGTGGTCGTAGAGTTCCCAGTAGGTTGCCTGCCGGGGCTGACCGGCCCAGAAGTCGAGGTTGGGCTCGTTCCAGACTTCAAAGTACCAGGTGGCAACTTCGTCGAGACCATAGCGGTCGATCAGATGCCGCACAAAAGCGGTAATCAGGTCGTCCCAGCGCCCCCAGTCTTTCGGAGGAGAGACATCCGGTTTGTACCAGAAAGCCTGGAACACTGGTGCCGCGGCGAGTTTGTTCGGCATGAAGCTAAGTTCGACGAACGGCTTCACCCCGTTCGCCAGCAAACCATCGTAAATCTGGTCAACGTAGGAGAAGTTGTAGACGGGGCGGCCTTGCGAATCCTCCTCGTATACGCCGACTTCGTCATGGAAGATCGCGTGGAAGCGCACGTAATCGAAATCCGTGATTTGCTTCACCGCGCGCAAATCCTGACGATAGCTCTCGCGCAAGCTGAGGATGGCCCGGCCCGAGCCAAACATTTTTTCCCAAAAGTGCGGGAAAGGATGAGACGGCGCGGCAGCGTCGGCCACGATTACATCCGGAGAAGATTGAGCGTGGATGGGAAGAGCTGCAGAGTATACGAGTCCGAGCAAGACTCCGACTGCGAACAGGAATCGTTGGCATTTGAGGAATTTCGTCATGAAGACATCCGGGCGCGGTGATGACACAAGTTCGAAGAACCTAAGTGGAGCTATGCCGCAGCCCTTCCATAAGGAAACTGCACGCGGCGAACGCCGGCTGCGGGCTTTTCGTGCAAAATGAGTTCCGTAGCTTGCACCCGGCGATCGCTGTGGAACCAGCGTTGCACTGCATTGTCGCAGAGAACGTTGGCCATGGAGAGGAGGCTCATTCCCTGGTGGTGAACCATCCAACAGCGCACCAACTGGCAGCGCGACGGGCGAAATCGGCTGCCGGAGATGGTGTAATCGGCGGCTTCATAAAATCCGTAGGACCCGAACCAGCCAAGAGCCTCCATGCGGCGCAGATTGCGTAGCGCGGCAGGCCGGTCCACATCGAGCGACAGAAATGTGGAGTAAGGAGAAATAACGAGGGGATTCGAGTCCCGCCGCATCATCGAGAGTTTGGGCAGTCCGAAAGCCTGATACTGATAGTTGCCAGCTTCGTCGAGTTTGGAATATGCCGATTCGGAAATTCCCCAGGGGACACCTCTACTCAACGCATAAGCCTGCTGAGAACGCACCACGGCCAAGCGCGTGCGATCGAGCAGGGTGTTCGAGTAGGAACGCATCCAGATTCCCGGCATTAGATATTCGAACATGGTTCCGGTCCAGGAAAGCAGGACGGGGCGCCCGCAATCGAGAGTTTGCGCCCGGCCCAGCCGGAACCAGCAATCCTGCGGAATGTCTTCCTTGGCAATAGCAACGAAGACGGCAATGCGTGATTCAGTGGCCAGTAGGTCGTAACATGCTGCCTGCAACTGCTGCGCCTCTGCGTCGAAACCCACGGACATCAGCTTGCGCCGGCTATCGAGCAGGAAGTGGAAATCGGTTTCGTTGGCCAGGCTGCCCGCGAGTGCTCCGACCTGCCCCAGATTCTCGATCAGGCTAACGGTATTTGCACGAGCCTGCGTGAGCAACGGCATAAGACGCTGGTAAAGAGCGCGATTCTCCTCGGAGGCGGACTGCATCGCACCCTTAAGGTGGGCGTGCAGTTCATTCGTCAAGCCGGGAAGCTGCCTCAGGGGTACGTGGCTCAGATATTTCGAGCGCACCGCGGGATCTTCTCGCAGCCGCGCAAACTCCTCTAACCACCAGGGCGCGTGCGATCGCACCATCTCGCGTACGCTGCGAAGTCGCGAGTGTCCTTGTGTACGAAACCAGGCGACGTCCGTAACATCCTTGGATTTGGCGGGAAGGTTTCCCTGGTCGAGAAACTCCTCCGGGAACGCAAGCAGCGAGAGAAGCCAGTCCTCTCCTTGAAAACTCTTCTCGTAATGGGCAATCGTCTTTCGAGGCAGCAATCGGCACTCGGCGAGAATGCGAAGGTGATCCAGGAAGCCTTCTGCGATCGACGGTTGGAAGAGCGGCTGGTTCAAACGATCGAGGCATCCCTGCTGCAGAGTCCAGAGTGAAGCCACCAAATTGCCGCTGTCAACGGAAGAAACAAAGCAGGGATGCAGCGGCGCAAGCGTGCGTGTCTCATACCAGTTCAGCAGATGGCCGTGGTGCTTGGGAAGACGGGACACGGTCGAGAGCGTCAGGCGAGTCAACGCGGCCATTTCTGGAACGGTGAGGTAGCCGAGTTCGACTGCGACCTGCCGAGAGTTCAGAAGAAATCCAAGATTCGTGGGTGAGAAGCGGGCAGCGATCGCGGCCGGATCCTCTTGAACGTTGTCCGGAATCAGCCAATGGTGTTCTTCCGTACAAAATTCCGCGAAGTAACGCCAGGTGTGAAGAGCGCATCGACGAAGGAAGAGCGCATCCCGGCGCGGGAGGTCTCCAGCCCGCAGGATCGGAGACTCGTTGAGCCAAAGCGCTACGAGTTTGCTGCCGGACCACAAGCATAAAAAAGGCAGCGCGGTGACCAGCGCCCTAGGCTGCAGCAGCCAAAGCAACAGCCCGATCGCCAGGGCCAGAGCTGGCGTCCAATCCAGATACCGATCGACGGGCGTGCGAACCGGACCCATCTCGGTTTCGGCGGCCGTTTCCCATTCCAGAAGACGCTCGTGGGTCAACGTGCGACGAATCAGCGTTCGCACTACCGCATCCAGCGAGAGCAGCGTCTGATGGGCAAGGAACACCAGGGCAAGAAACACGCTGACATTCGTCGCATAGAATCCGCGCAGAGTCTCGCCCGCCATCTGCGCGTTGCGCTCCACACCGGCACGGACGATCCCGAAGGCAAGCTCGAACCACGAAGGAATGAACAGAATGCACACCGTCGCGATGGTCCAATACAGGTGGTTTGCACCCGGCAGAAGCCAGCCAAACAGCAGCAACAGAAGAGTGGCTGGTTCGACCAGACTGCGGCGCAGATTATCGAGGATCTTCCAACGGGAAACCAACGAGATGGGGTTTGGTACCTGCGCGCCAGATTCCTGGGGCACATGCTCGGTTAACCATTCCAGGAGTTGCCAATCCCCGCGCATCCAACGATGTTTTCGGCGATTGTAGGCGCTGTAGTGGGAGGGATAGTCCTCAATCACCTCGATGTCGCTGGCCAGTCCGGCGCGAGCATAGGCGCCTTCAATCAGATCGTGACTCAGCAACGCGTTCCGCGGAAAGCGGCGGTTCAGTACCTGCTGGACGGTGTCGACTTCGTAAATTCCCTTTCCTGTGAAACTGCCTTCCCCGTACAAGTCCTGGTAAGCGTCGGAGACCGCTCGGGTGTAAATGTCAAAACCTGTCTCGCCCGCGTAAATGGCCGCCAGCCGTGAGCGGCCTGTACTCTGCACGCTCACCCCGACTCGGGGCTGCAGGATGCCGTATCCCGCGACGACAATGTTTTTCTGCGGGTCGACAATGGCCTGATGCAGAGGGTGCGCCAGAGTTCCGATCATGCGGTGAGCGGATCCTCGCGGAAGCTCAGTGTCGGAATCCAGCGTGATGACAAAACGAATCTCGGGAAGCAGCGAAAGATTTCCCTCTTTGACCGGAAAGCTGTCATATTGACCGCGCAGGAGCCGGTTCAAATCCAGCAATTTGCCGCGTTTGCGTTCCCAACCCATCCATCCTTTTTCGCGGGGATTGTAAACGCGGTGACGATGGAAAAAGAAGAACGAGCCCATCTCTTGGCCGCCATACTGCTCATTCAAGTGGCGGATCAGGGATGCAGCCAGATCGATCAAATGGCTATCTTCGCTGGCGGACTGGTCGGAATCAGGAAGGTCGGACAAGAGCGCGAAATGGATGTTCGGATCATGGTTACCCAGAAAGCGTACTTCGAGATCCTCCACCAGGCAACGCACCTGCTTTTCGTTGAGCAAGAGAGTAGGAACCGCGACGAGGGTCGCGCAATCGCCGGGAATGCCCTCGGAAAAATCCAACTTGGGGAGAATCTCCGCCGGCAGAAGAGCGCTGACCAGATAGTTCATTACCTGAATCGCGGCTTGTGAACTGGGCAGCAGCAAAATCAACATGGAAAGTACGGATAGTCCCGGCCAATTCGTGCTGGGGGTCAGCGCCAACAAGATGCCGGTGATGATGGCAAACGTAAGGATGGCGATTCCAGGAAGAAAGAATTCATCCGGATGCCGGTGGAGCAAGGCTCGCAAGCGTTGGCTAATATTGGGCTTGAAACCAACTTGCCGATGCAACAGTGTCGCCCCCGCCCCGAACAGGTAATAACCCACGTGTGATTCCCGCAGCCGGACTCGAGGATTAGGGTACGGGCGGGCATTTGCCTGTTGCGCCAATGCGAGAGCCTCGCGCGCCACCTCCGTCTCCGACATATCGGAGCGTCTGGCGATCCTGGAAAGTTTGTCGCGATACAAAGCCCGACTTTCAAAATCCATGACCGCGTAAGCGCCAGCAGGATCGCTACGAAGAATGCGATCGAACTGCACTAGAGGCTCCAGCACCTCGTTCCAGGAAGTATGCGTCACATCCCGCAGGCTGTGGATGCAGGCCTCCAAAACCTGAGATTTCTCCGACGCGGCGAATACCGAGCCGCTGAGCGCAGCGATGCGCTCCAGAAGAACGAGTTTCAGCGCCGGGACCAGCGCCAACACCTCGCTAAGGTCAAGAACGGCAATCTCCTGAAAGGCCTGGCAAAAGGAGGCGAACTCGACCTCGTTGAAACGGTTGGCTGTGACATCCAGAAAGGCTTCCGCAAAAGGCAGCACTCTGGGTACTACTTCATTCGTCTTCGCTCGTACGTGTACCAGGCGCTTGCGGGGGGCCAACTCGATGGGAACGTTGCGAAGTTCTGAGCAGATCAGTTGAAGGTTGTCACGAATCAAGCGCAACTGCTCGGGCAGGGACTCAATCCCCGACGATGCCCCCACGGCTGCGAATACCGGTTTGAATCCGAGTTGCACTTGGTGACAACGTTGCGAAAACGTCTGGGAAGAAGCGGTGCCCGGCAACCAACCCAGAGCAGTCGCCAGGCGCAAGGCTGCGGCGCGCGGGCTCACCGGATCAGAGGCGTCACTGGCCGGCTCCGGCTTGCGTTCTTCTTCTGCCATGACGCTCTCGGCATGAGTGTTGCGAACCATGTCTGCGTTAACCTCTAACGATAACTGCCAGCTTGCATTTCAAACATTTCCGCGTAACGACCACCCAGATGAGTGAGTTGCTCGTGATCCCCGTCTTCAACAACGCGGCCGCCGTCAATTACTAAAATCCGATCGGCCATGCGTACGGTGGAGAACCGGTGCGAAATGAAAAGAGCCATCTTGCCCGCGGTCAACTCCGCGAATCTGTGGAAGACCTGGAATTCGCTGCGCGCGTCCAGCGCAGCAGTCGGCTCGTCGAGGACCAGAAGCTGAGCGTTCCGCAGGTAGGCCCGAGCCAGCGCCACTTTCTGCCACTCTCCACCGGAGAGGTCCACTCCCCCGTCGAACCGGCGCCCGAGCATTTGGTCGTAGCGGCCGGAAAGCCGGGCGATCACCTCGCCCGCCATGCTCTTCTCGGCAGCCTCTTGGAGAAGCGGGAGATTATCAATCGCTTCGATACGACCTACAGCAATGTTCTCCCGAGCCGTCATCTCATAGCGCATGAAATCCTGAAAAATGATGCCGATGTTGCGGTAAAGGTCTTCCAGGTCATACTCCCGCAGATCAACGCCATCGAGCAGTACTTGCCCCTCGGTGGGATCATACAAGCGAGTCAGTAGTTTGACGATGGTGGTTTTTCCTTGTCCATTTTCGCCGACCAGGGCGACCCGCTCGTCAGGAAAAAGACGGAAATTCAGCCCCTCGAGAATCCCGCGGGAACTTCCGGGATAGCGGAAAGAAACGTTGCGAAATTCGAAGCCGGTCTGGATGGGGCGAGGGGCGGGCAAAGCGTTGGGCTTGGATTGAATGGAGGGCTGCATCTCGAAGAACGCAATCAGATCGGTGAGGAATAGAGCCTGGTCGGCTATGCTGGCGACGGTCGAGAAAATTTGCTGGATATTGGCGCTGGCCTGCAGAATCGCGCCGGCGAGAAAAGTCAGAGTACCAATGCTGAGTACTCCCGCCACGGTCCGCCAGATGACGAACACGTACGCTGAATAGTACCCGGCGGTGCCGAGCACTGAGAGTAACGAACCCGCTACCAGCCGGCGTTTGGCCAGGGAAACGTCTTCTTCGTAGATCTGATCGGAAAGCCTGGTGAAGCGTTCCGTGAAAAAGTTTCCGAGCCCGAAGAGCTTGAGTTCTTTGGCCGCTTCTTTGCTGCCGCCTGCCACGCGCAGGTAATCAAGCTGCCGGCGGATGGGGGTCTGGCGGAAATTCTTGGCGTACCCTAAAAAAGCAAAGTGGCTCTCGCCCAGGAATGCCGGCAACACGCCCGCGACTAGCAACAACAAAAGCCAGGGCGAGAAAAGAACAATCGAAACTGAGAGAGAGATCGTAGTAACGACTTGCTGAAACAGGCGTCCAATCGATTGGATCATTCCCAGACGGTCGGTGGCCTGGACTCGGGCCCGTTCCATCCGGTCATAAAATTCAGGATTCTCGTAGGCCACCAGATCCAGTTCGGCGGCGTGTTTCATCACGCGGACACTGACGTGCCGGGTGTACTTGTCTGCCAGTAAAGCATCGAGAAAATCGAGGGCGCGGCTCAAGAAGCTGCCAAAGATCGCAAAACAGAATTCAGCGCCGACTAGCCACCATAACCGCGTTGGAACAGATTCGTGCATCGACCTCGCATGGACGATGCCGTCGATGATGAGTTTCGTGATCCACAACAGGACGACCGGCAACAAAGAGGCGATGAGGCGAAGAATGAGGCCGGCGGAAACCACAGCTCGCCCGGACTCCCACACGATGCGCAAGACAGCGGGCACGTTGCGGAGGGCGGAGAAACGCTCCTTCCATCCGCTCCAGAAACCCTGCTCCCGTGTCATGGTCATGGCCTAGTCCTGTGTTGCCCGGACTTTCGTTGAAGCGCGAGCGAAGAAACACGAGCAACCGGGACCGTGCGTCAGACGAGTGGCTGCGGATTGAATGAACGTCGACAACAATGAACTCCCGCCAATCGAGATCAGCCCGCCGTTGAGCACGCCTTGGATGAAGATGACGAGCCTCGGTTGTCGCCCCGGTTCAAGACTCGGCAGTGTCACCCACTGCCCGGTAATTACAGTTTAGTACTTCTTGAGGCCGGCGCGCTGCATTCCTCGTCGGGCCTCGGGAGCCTTCATGAACGTGTCCCAGACGAAGCCCGTCCGCAGATTCTCCGCCATCAGCATGGTAATCCCCGTATCAATGCCGATCACGTCAAGGTCGTACCAGTTTTTGAGCGGGTTGAAGGCGTTCACAAATCCGTACTTGTTCCAGGCTGGGGCATAGCGGCCTCGAATCGTCTTCAACACTCGCAGGGTTGCCTGGGGCAGAAAAGGCAAAGAGCCTCCTGTAGCGCTGGGTACAACGGTGCCATCGATCGGCCCCACGGCCGGAGGACCACCCCAGATGACGTAGCCCTGTTCCGAGTCGGACGCAGTGACGCCCCATAGGTCCTCGCTGTAGTCGGGGAACTGTTTTCCCAGCTCGAGGCAGAAACGCCGGTGGACCTCCGTAGCGGTCACGGAATTCTGGAAATAGTCGGCGTACTTGTCGCGTTTCCCTCGGAAATCGAACCAGGCCTGCGAGTATTGGTGCACAAAAAGAGGCGCGAATGAGCCGATGTAGCGCATCCCCTCGTATTCGAAGGTGAGCCGCTTCCAGGCATTCCACGTTTCTTCCTTGAGCGGATAGGCGGAAGATCCTAGTCCCAGGAGGTACATCATCATCAGTTCGCTGTAGTAGTCCCAACGCGAGGCCAGGAAGCCGAGTTCAGGAGTCCATCCGTGGGGCAGTAACGAGGTGTCTTCCGACAGCCAAGTCCAATCCACACGATTGAAGATGAGGTCGGCCAATTCAGTAATGCCGGGATGATGAAAATGCTCGCGGCAGGTGAGAACTCCGCAGAGCAGAATAGCGGTGTCAACCGAAGATACCTCGGAATCCCACACCCGTTCCCCGGTGTTGATGTTTGCGAAGTGGTAGAAAAAGCCGCGATGCTGCGGCAACTTCTTCCACAGAAAGCGGAGGGCGGCAATTACTCGTTCCACGGCCGCATCCCTGGGGACAAAACTTCTCCGCTCTCCAATACAAATTGCGGTAAGGCCGAAGCCGGTTGCCGCGATGCTCGCCACGATTCCCTGATCGTCGACATGGACATTGCAACGATCCTTCACCATCCCCGTTTTCGGGCTGGCCTGGTCCCAGAAGTAAAGGAAGCTGGCGTTTTCCACTTCATCAAGAAACTGATCATCCTGGGGAGATAGCGTTACCGTTCCTGCTGGCGTGGCAGGCGCCTGTGCTGACGCCAGCATGCGCCAGGGCGTCAGCAGTTCGGCAAATGGCAGGCAGAAGGTAGTGCCCAGGATTTGCCGCAGTGCTTGCCGGCGCGACAGCCTCGATCGATCATCCTTCATCCGTTGCGTCCCTGTTCGATCTTAAACAAATACGGGCCAGGTAGAAAGGACGGTGCCCGACGGGCCGTGCAGAGGCCGAGCTTTCGTGGTCAACCACAACCTTGTAAAAGCTATCCACAGGCCGCGGCATCGTATGATGCTACACAGGCAACGGGATGACCTCTACCCATCGATTCGAAGTCTGGTTCGCCGCATTTTTCACTCTGCTGTTCGCAGCCAGCGCGATCTTGCTCGTGGGGTGGCGCACTCGCCCGCCTATCGCCCTCCAGGGAGCCGTGACGGTGCAATCGTCCGATCCGCGAAAGCAACGGCCCATCTCCGACGTCGAGGTATCCGTTTCAAATGATTTGGCCACGGGGACGGTCCGATCGGATTCCTCCGGCTTCTTTACCGTGCAGCTCCGACGGTCCGTGCGCAGAGGAGACGCCATCACGTTGCTTTTTCATCATCCTCAATACGGCGACCTCAAAGTCATCGATTTTGTTGGCGACAAGCTCTATATGGTTCATATGGTCGCCTTATCCAATGAAGTCCCGGCCTCCACTCATCATCCCGACATCAAGGTCGGCAACGTTCGAGTGCGGTATACGATTAAAGCCCAAACTGAGCTGAATGTGGGTAGCGCGGCGAAAGCATTTCAAATCGAGAACCGGGGAAACGTGCCCTGCAAGAAGCAGCGGCCATGCTCACCCGATGGCAAATGGAAGGCTGCTCTGGGCTCGGCCTCTCTCGACGCGGGTGCGGGCAACGAGTTCCGGAATGCGAGAGCCTCGTGCATCGCCGGGCCTTGCCCGTTCACAAAAATTGAATCAGACAAGTTCACCCAGGGAGGCCGCACCATCATGGTCACTGCCCGCGACTGGTCGGACACTGCCACTTTCTTATTGGAGGCTGAAGTATTCCATCCCATGGTGAGCCAGATCGTACATGAATCCTACCCAGTCATCTTCGGCGATGGACTTAACTTTACATTGCCAGCGAGCGCTGAAGGTGTGAGCCTGGAAGCCGACTTCGATGGGCAAACCGTCATCTTTCCGCTGGGTCCGTCAATCCTGTTGAGTTGGGGAGATTGCAACGCCCGGGCAAATCCGGATCAAACGAGAGTCTATCGCTGCCAACTCAAGCCCGGATACCAGTTTCAGTAATCACAAGGCGTTCCTAGCGATGAGCCGTAACGCTTTGTTTGCCGGGTCGGCTAGGGAGCGGCTCCCGTGATCTCCAGACTCTTCAACTCATCCAGCAACGCCTTCTCCACCTTCTTCTGGACCTCCGCCGTCAGCTTCTTTCCCCCGGACGTCAGATAGAACGCGTCGATCGCCATCTGCCCCTCTGTGTCAATCAAAGCGATTTCAATGTTGCACTGCTGCCGCGAAAGGCACGAACTGATCCGATGCAGCAACCGCGGCCGGTCCTGCGCGATCACCTGCAGCAGCGTGCTGGTCGAGGAACATTCATCGTCAAAATCAATCCGCGTCTGCACTACCACTTTGACACGGACGCTTTTTTCCCCGCGTTGACGATCGCGCAGCATCCGATCGAGGTCGGCTTCCCCCGCCAAGACTGCAGTAATGCTCTGCTTGAACCGCTGCCACTCCGACAAATTCAACTCCAGAGTGCGAAAACGGTCGGTAAAGCACAGCGTGTCCACCACGGTTCCAGCCTGGTTCGAAAAGGCATTGGCCTTCACAATGTTCATTCCCCAAGCCGCCAGCACCCCTGTCAAAGTGGCAAACAGGGATGCCCTGTCCTTGGTCACCAGCGTCAGCTCATACCAGTGCCGGCCCCGCTTCAAGTCCACCTGCACCGCATCGTGGCCAAACCTCTCCGCCATTTCCATGTGCTGCATCACTTCTTCGGCCGAGTGCACTCGCAGATATCTCTGCGGAAAACCCTCCACGAAATCCTTGAACTTCGCCCCCATCACCGGAGCCAGGCTGCGCAGGCGCGCCAGTTTTTCTCCGTTCGCATCGTGCACTCGCTGGTCCGCACTGCGGTTCAGGTAATTCGCCGCACCAATATAAAGCTGCCACACGTTCTCCGCTTTCCACGGCGTCAGCGCTTCCGGATTCACGGCCTTGATGTCCGCATAAGTCAGCAGGCACAACATCTTCAGGCGTTCCGGCGTGCCCACTTTCTCCGCAAAAGCCGCTACCGTCTCGGGATTGAAAATATCCCGCCGCAATTGCGCCGACATTTCCAGATGGTTTCCGATCAGGAACAGCACCTCGGCACGTTCCGCCGCTTCCACATCCAGACGGTCCAGACAGCGGCCTGCAATCTCCAGGCTCGCCTCCACATGATTGCTGCCCGGCACTCCCTTGCCGGTGTCGTGCAAGAGCAAGGAGAGGTAAAGCAACTCCGGATCTTCCAGCTCTCCCAGCAACTCCGCGTACCGCTTGTCCCATTCCGATTTCGACTGCGCTAGGCGGTGCAGGCTCTCAATGGCCAGGATCGAATGTTCATCCACGGTAAAACGATGATAGAAATCCCGCACCACCAGAGAATCAATGGGCTTCAGTTCCGGCAAGAGTAAGGTTAGCAAGCGGAGCGAATGCATAGCCCGCAGCGCCTCGCCGGCGTGCGGCTGCAGCAATGTTTCCTGCAGGTAGAGCCAGAGTTCTGTCCCCCGCGGCGGAGTCACCGCCAGAGCCGGAAGCTCCTGTTCGATTCGGTGCTCCGTGGTCGCACTCAATTTCAGCCCGTGGTGCGCCATAAAGTGAAACAGCCGCAGCAGCACTTCAGGATCCCGCAGCGAAGACGACTGCTGTAGAAAAATCAACCCATCCACCACGGAAAAATCCGGACTCGATGGCCGCGTCCGCCAGCCCTGGAATTGCCGGCGCAGCGCAGACCACGCCTCCGGGATCTCCTCCTGCAACTGCGTCACTGCGCGTTGCACGGCGCGTGCATGCCCGAAATAAATCCGCATCCAATCGGCGGGAGTGAGGTCCGCGGAATCCGCAGCGCCGATCTTCCGCGCCGCGGCTTCGTCCTGCGCTTCCCAGCTCAGCGCATTGTCGTCGCGTCCGTGACGGAAATGCAGAAAGCAGCGCACCGCCATCAGGAACTCCAGAGCCGATTCCAGCTGTTTCCGTACCGGCGCCCGGAGCGAACTGGCGTCGGGCCAATCGCCCAGCTTACCCATGGCCGAGATCAGCGCCAGCCAGCAAGCCACGTTGTAATCCCGAAGGCCGCCGGGCGTTTCTTTCAGATTCGGTTCCAGGTGAAACACTGTATGCCCGAACTTTCCATGCCGCTCCCGCGTCACCTCGGCCAGCCCCTGCAACAATGGCTTCGATTCCCGTATCACCAGCTTGGGAATTACTTTGTCGTGCAGCCGTGCGAACAACTCGCGGTCGCCGGCCAGGTAACGGCAATCGAGAAGAGAAATGGTGAACTCGGTATTGTTGGGATCAAAGCGGTCGCATTCCGAAAGCACGCGCGAGGCCGGACTTAATTTGAGCTTAAGATCCCACAGCTCTTGTGAGAACTGCCGGACCGCGTCCTTGTGAGCTTCTTCGCCTCGGCGATCGGCATACAGAAACAGCAGATCGATATCGGAATAAGGAAAGAGCCAGCCGCGGCCGAAACCTCCAGTCGCGACCAGCGCGAAGCCCGGCGGCCCGTGCTCATCGGCTGAGACCAGGTCCCGCCATAGCCGCTTGAGAATGTCTTCGATGAGCCGCGTGCGTTGGCCCACTGCCGCGCGACCATCTCCAGTCGCCGCAAAGTCGCGCGCAATCCGCGCCGACTCTTCGGCGAGAGCCCCCCGCAGCTCACTGATCAGTGAAGACGACTCCATCATCACGATGGACCGATGAATCGACGCCCGATGAATCGCCGACCGACGAATCGAAGAACGCTGCTCTCATGCCGCATGCCATTGGGAGACAGCCGGTGATACGCTGCCGTTAAGATGCCATCCGGTCGCGTCCCGGCTGGATATTTACCCGTTTCCCCAATCCTGTTGTGATCCTCGCCCAAATTGCCGTCTTACAGCGCTCCCTCGCCCCGTTCTTCATTGCGAATGCGAATCGCTTCATCCACGCGCGTCAGAAAAATCTTTCCGTCGCCAATCTTGCCCGTGCGCGCCGCCACCAGAATGGCCTGCACGGCCTTTTCCACGAGGGCGTCCGGCAGCACGAGTTCCAGCTTGGTCTTGGGAATAAGGTCCACGCTGTATTCGCGGCCGCGGTAAACCTCGGTGTGGCCCTTCTGCCGGCCATGGCCTCGCACCTCAATCACCGTCATGCCCTCAACGCCGATTTCCTGCAGTGCGGTCTTCACCGCTTCCAGCTTAGAGTTTTGGATGACTGCCTCTACCTTGGTCATGATCTTGTTCTCAAACTCCGATTCCCGCCGCTCCAATGCCTACCTACAAAATCATACACCGACGCCTTCTGATGGTGCCCTTCAAGTTGCAGGGGCCGCAGTAGAAGCTTCCCGCAGCGGGACGATTTGCATGATTAAACGTCGCGGCAAGAAGCAGGAAGGCGATGCTTGACTTGGGAACCAGCCATTTCCCCATGAAGAGTGAGTTTACTCCCGGGAACGAAGTCGATTTGACAAAGTTCAGCTCGCGCTTACTTTATCCTCTGCAGTCGGTTCACGGAAATCGAAACTATTCATCGTTCTTATCGGGATTTGTTATGCAAAGCGAGAAATTCGCAACCTCGTAAAGTGGGGCGAAACTTCGTCAGCGCAAACCCAGCCCGCACTCCTTTCCTGATAGTCTCAACCTAGATACTCAGGAGAGCTAAGCCGTTTGCCGCCAATCATCAATGCTCAGGGAATTTCGAAGTCTTTCGGAGCGAATCCGCTCTTCCAGGACGTTTCCTTTACGGTTTCCGAAGGTGATCGCATCGGACTGATCGGTCCGAACGGTTCGGGCAAGTCCACGCTTCTTCGGATTCTTGCGGGCGATGTCAGTCCCGACAGCGGCGAAATAGCGGTGCGCAAACGGATTCGGCTCAGCTACGTGGAGCAGGACTCGACATTTAAGTCCGGAGACACGATACGGTCCGTGGCCCGCAGCGCGATGGAGCGTGCCGCCGTGCCGGAATCGGACCGGGGCACTCGCTTTGCGGAGACCTTGGGCCGCGCCGGTTTCGAAGAGCTCGACGCCGAAGCCTCTGCATTGTCTGGCGGCTGGCAGAAGCGCCTAGCCATCGTTGAGGCCGTGGTGCAGTCGCCCGATATCCTTTTGCTCGATGAACCTACCAATCATCTGGATCTGGCGGGAATCGAGTGGCTGGAAGCCTTGCTGCAGGCAGCGGCCTTCGCCTGCGTGGTAGTCAGTCACGACCGCTACTTTCTTGAGAATGTTGCAACCAGCATGACGGAGCTGAACCGGACTTATCCCGACGGATTGCTTCGAGTAGAAGGAAGCTACAGCCGGTTTCTGGAGAAGAAAGAAGAATTCCTGCACGCCCAATCCAAGCGGCAGGAAGCGCTCGAAAATCTGGTTCACAAGGAGATCGAGTGGCTTCGCCGCGGAGCCAAAGCGCGGACGAGGAAATCCAAAGCCCGCATCGACAAGGCAGGCGAGTTGATGGGCGAGCTTGCCGATTTGAATACACGAAGCCGCAGCGGAACCGCGCAGATTGACTTTTCGGCCACCGATCGAAAAACCAAGCGCCTGATTGAACTGACGGACGTCTCTTGCGAAATGGGAGGCCGCACATTGTTCACCGGCCTCAACTGCGTCATCACTGCCGGAATGAGAGTGGGACTGGTGGGCCCGAACGGCAGCGGAAAGACCAGCCTGCTGCGGCTGTTACTCGGAGAATCTACCCCGGTGAGCGGAGAGATTCACCGCGCCGACTGGCTGCGCATTGTGTATTTCGATCAGAGACGCGAACTTGATCCCGACGTAACCCTGCGCCGCGCCCTGGCTCCGGAAGGTGATTCCGTGATTTATCAGGACCGCTTGATTCACGTCGCCTCCTGGGCGGCAAAATTCCTGTTCGCGGGCGAGCAGCTCAACCAGCCCGTGGGACGGCTTTCCGGCGGCGAACGCGCCCGGGTTTTGATAGCTCAGCTCATGCTGCAACCGGCGGACGTCCTCCTGCTCGATGAGCCCACGAACGATCTCGACATTCCAACACTAGACATACTCGAAGAAAGCCTGCTGGAGTTTCGCGGCTCCCTCGTCCTGGTCACGCACGACCGCTATATGCTCGACCGCGTGTCGACCGTGGTCCTCGGCCTGGATGGGCAGGGCGGCGCAGGCCTCTTTGCCGATTACTCGCAGTGGGAGTCGTGGCTGGAAGAACGGCAACAGATGGCGCAGCAAGTGGCAAAGAACGATGCGCGCCCCGCCGGGCAGCCTACAGATCGCGCAGAGAACCGGCCATCGCCGGGCAAGAAGAAGCTCTCCTACCTGGAAGCGCGGGAATATGACTCAATCGAGAAACGCGTCGCCGATGCCGAGCATGTACTGCAGGCGAAACGCGTTCAGCTCGAAGATCCCGAGATTGTCAGCGACAGCGAGCGTCTTGTCACCGCTCACGCCGAAATGGAAGAGGCGCAGGAAAAGGTCGACACGCTCTACGCCCGCTGGGCGGAACTTGAAAAAAAGAAAAACTGATCGCTTCTGTAAAACTTCTCAATCCTCGGCTCGGGCCGCTCAGCTCACGATGCCAGACAAAAAGCGATGATCGTGTTTCCCGGCGTACCGGCGGCTTTTTCGTACTTCTTCAGCAAGGCTGATTCGAGGTCGTCCGGGTCAGGTTTCAACTCACAGGCGGCGATTTCCTCATCCGTCGCACCCTTGAAACAAAGTTCACACACGCCCAGCCCGTCTTCTGAGCGAATCGGCGGACCGAAAACGCGACAGGTCATGGGACGCGATTCGTAGAGTTCACAGTTCCCTGTCGCAGGATCGAGCACTGGGCACGGTTCATCATTCGCGAAATCAGAGAAACGCCGCGCCCCGTCATCTCCTTCGTCCAACATGCCGGTCACAGCATCACCCGGAAAATCTCGTGACAGGCGACCGACCGCATCTTGAGCCCGCGCCCGCACGCGCTCAGCCCGCGCCGGTGCGTGCACTGCAAGGTCTGCCAATCCTCGCCGCAATCGCAGGGCATCGAGCTGATTGATGGGAAACACCCCGATGCAGCACTGCGTACATCCCTGGCGACAGACCAGCCATTCGCCGCTGCGACGTGTAACGTCGGCTAACGCAGAGTCCACAATCTGGATCAGATTCTGATCCTCACTCTTGGAAATCGGATTCTTGGAAACCGGGTTCTTGGAAACTGCAGAATGCCGCCGCATAGCGATTTCTGGATCATACAACCGAATCGGCGAGCCGGTGAGAGAGCGAGGGTTTCGACAGGAGCTAGGAGCTCCACGGGAGTCTCCCGAGAGGCGACGGAGCCGCATCCTTCTGGCTCCGATCGCCGAAAGCGCCCACCCTTCCCCCCGGCGGTATGGCGCTTCCTTCGGGATTCCCGCGCTCACTGGAAACCACTGGCCGGAGATACCCACAAAGATCGGCTGATGGTTACCAGTAAACTGATTACATTTTGATAGTGCGGGAGTCCGGCAAAACGTTTCACCGGCCCGGAAAATTTCTTGGAGTCGAAGCACCCACCCTATACGAGCGTCCTCGATTTGAGTAAGATAGCCCACTAAGCAGGGCATCCCCCCGGAGCGTCTAGTGCAGTTTTACGCCTTCGATAGCCAGTACCTGGAGCAGCTCAGTTCTGGAGATTTCCGGACCCAGGAGCATTTTGTCGCTTATTTCAGCGAGCTCATCCGGCTGAAATTGAGTAAGCGCCTGCATTCCCGTTCGGAAGTGGAAGACGCCCGCCAGGAGACCTTCGCCCGGGTTTTTGCCGCCCTGCGGAAGCAAGATGGCATACGGCAACCTGAGCGGCTGGGGGCATTCGTCAATTCCGTCTGCAACAACGTTCTGCTGGAATACTACCGCTCCTCCTCCCAAGACGCTCCCAGTGGCGAGGAGGAAGCTGAAGCCAATATTCCCGACCCCGCCATCAGCGTGGTGGACCTCATCGCCAACCGGGAAATCCAACAGAAGGTGCGGCACATTCTCGACGAGCTTCAGGAAAAAGACCGTCGCATAATCAAAGAGGTCTTCCTTGAAGAACGCGATAAGGATGAAGTCTGCCGTGATCTGGGCGTGGACCGGGAATATCTGAGGGTCCTGCTGCACCGCGCCAAGAAGTCCTTTAAAGCTCTGTATTTGAAGAAAATGGCCAAAGGAGCCATGCAGGAATGACGCGGCGTAACGTTTGGCGGCAATTTGTCACTATCTGTATATGAGGAGTACTCAGAGCATGGACCACAGCGAGGCGAGCCGCCTTATGGCTTCGGAGAAGTACCTGCTCGATGAGCTTCCACCGGACGCGCTGGAGGCGTTCGAGGAGCATCTCTTTGGCTGTCCCGAATGCGCCCTGGATGTGCGCGCAGGATCGCTATTCCTCGAGCAAGGCAAGATCGCGCTAGCCAGTCCCGCCGCAGCAGGCCGCGTTCCGGCGGAGGTTCGGGAACCGTCTGGATGGTTCGCATGGTGGCGTCCAGCCTTCGCTATCCCGGCCATGGCCGTTCTCCTGCTCGTCATCGGATATCAGAATCTGGTCACCTACCCGGCGCTCAAGGGAGCGTCGGCCGAGAATAGATCGCCCAGCATTCTGCCTGCGGCTTCGTTAGTCAGCGCCGTGACTCGCGGCTCAAATCCGTCCACCATTGCTGGGCGTCCCGGGGAATCATTTCTTCTCCCCCTTGATATTCCGCCCCAAAAGGTTTTCCAATCCTACGTGGTTGAGTTGCACAACCCGGCAGGAGGTGTAGATTGGTCGCTGCCGGTTTCCGCCGAGGCAATCAAGAACACGTTGCCCATCCGCGCACCGGGAGTAGACAAGGCCGGGAGGTATGAATTGGTTGTGTTGGGCTTGACTGCGCCGGGCGGAAAACTTTCAGAGGTTGGGCGGTATCCTTTTGAATTGCAGTTTGCGACTGCGGTAAATCCTCAACCCTAACGAGGGGGAAAAATGACGGCTACCAGCCGAGTTCACTACTTCCACGCCGATGCTTGCGCCTTCGGCGGATACTTTGAACGCCCGATCGAACGCACCATTGTGCCGCAAGCGCCTATGTCTCTCTCGCCTGCGGGCGGCTATGGATCTGCTCGTTCGGAAAACTTCCGGCTGGAAGGCCTGGTCTCTTACAAGTCAGCCTCAACCCAGGTTTCGGGCCATCTAAGCAAGAAAGACGGCGGAGGCTGGGTGACGCTGGTGACCTCAGTCGTCGAGGGACTCAATGTGCTGGACGTAGTTACCGCCGACCGGCTCTCCGCGCAGATTTCTACAGAACATCCACTGGTGGGCGACAGTCCGAAGGTAACTTTCCTTGGAACCTCGTTTGAAAATCTCAAGATTGCAGGGTGTCCCGTGGATGTCACGCTTGATCTCGACATCTGCGACCAGGGAAATGGCGACAACTACCCAGGCGCCCCTTGCGTTCGCGACGATCGATTCCTCGCCCGAGTTGCCCAGCAGTACCAGCGCATGAACAACGCGAAAGACTTGCCGGAATGGGTGAAGGATCGCTCCATACCCGATTGGATCACGCAGCGTTATAACTCGAACGGAGCGAAAGCTGGAAAAGGCAGCGTCCTCTGCTCGGTAGTGAAAGAAACGAACGGGAAATTCCCCGGCAGGCCCTTTGGCAACGTCTTCGAAGTGCCGGGTTTTGGCCGCGCGTTTCTGGGAGAACTGCTCGTGGACTGCCAGTCCTACCAGTTGACCATGGTGCGCCTGGAAATGGGTTGCCTTGCCGATTCCAATGTAGGTGCCGCGACCGCCAAGGCAAATGGCGTCACGGAGCCGCCCAGCTAAAACAATACTATCTTGTGGACACCTGACGGACTCGCAGATATGTTTCCGAGAAATTTTCAGGCGGGAGAAGTCGGGTCCTGAGTTAATTGTTGACCCCTCGATTGTCACTCTATAAACTGCCTGACTAACCCACTTTAGTCAGGCAGCTTTCGTCTAGGATAGTCTGAACTCTCGTCAAGGTGCATAACAGACGGCGCGAGGGCGCGATGTCAGGGCCAAGGAACCAGAAGTTCGAACTGCTGGTTCTCGCTCTGTCTTTGCCGCTCTCATGGACTCTCGGCTGCACCAGGCTGCCCGATCCGCAGAAAACATTTAACCACGCCCAAGCAGCGTTCCTTCGCGACGATCTTCCGGCCGCCGAGTCCGAGGCACGCCGGGCGTACGAGCGCTTTTCCGGCCACAATCAAGAATGGGCGTGGAGGTTCCGGCTTCTTGACGCTGAGGCCCTCATATCGCAAGGTAATCGCGAAGTCGCTCTCTCCCTACTTAGCGCAACGCTGCCGCCCGAGCTTGCCCACACTGATCTGGCGATCAAACGGGAGATACTCCAGGCCAGCGCCTTCATTCCCCTCGACCGACTCGATGAGGCTGACCAGGATCTAGAGGCGGCGGAAAAGCTTTCCGGGACCTTGGATTCTTCGCTGGCAGGCGAGATCGCCAGAGCCCGCGGCAATCTGCAAAGGCGACGGAATGATCTGGGTGGTGCCGAGCGTTTTTTTCTTCAGAGCTTGAGGATCGCCAGACAACGGCGCGATGCGCGCCTAGAGGTCACCGATCTCCTGAACCTCGGTGCTGTAGCCGAACAGGAAGAGCACTACGATGAATCGATCGATTGGTTACACGATGCCTACGGGAAAGCCCAAATTCTCCATAACCAGCGGCTTGCGGAGGCAGCGCTCGGCAATCGCGCGTGGGACTACTACAAGATGGGCGACTTCGATAGAGCCCTTGCTTTGTATCAGGAAGCGGAGAAGGCGGCAACAGATCTTCGAGCGGTGTACCACCAAATCCAGTGGCTGAACAACATCGGCCTGGTCTACTACAAAATGAGTCAGCCCTCGGTTGCGGAAGGCTACTACCGGCAATCCCTGGCCTTAGCTGAAAAAACGGGGAACTCCGCACAGGTCATTGACGCCCTGACCAGCCTAGCCTTCGTCTCAGTGCAAACCGGTCAACTTACCGAGGCGCAGCAGTATGCCGAGAAAGCTTTTCAACTGGCTCACGCCCGCAATGACCGCCCTTCTGAGCTCTATCCGCTTCTGGTCAAGGCCCAGGTCTCCGCCGCGCGAGGAGATCATGAAGCAGCCGAGAAAGTGTTCCGTGAAGTCGCAGACGACCCCAAGAGCGATCTGTCTCTGCGCTGGGAAGCTCAGAACGACTTGGCAAAACTATACGAACAGGAACACCGCCTCGCCGACGCAGACAACCAGTACCGGAAGGCGCTAGCCACCATCGAACAGGCCCGAGCCTCACTGCAGCGGGAAGAATTCAAATTACCCTTCCTGGCAAACGCCGCGCACCTCTACGACGACTACATCCGCTTTCTCTTGGCCCAAGGAAAAACCGAACAGGCTCTCCAGATTGCCGACTACAGTCGAGCCCAGACCTTGGCGGAAGGTCTAGGCGTATTGCCGCAGAAAGCACTGGCAGTTGCTAAGGTACTGAATGCCCAGCAGACGGCGCGCCATGCTAACGCTACAGTTCTCTTCTATTGGCTCGGCCGCGAGGGTTCGTATTTGTGGGCGATCACAGCCAATAGCACAACGCTCTATTCCTTGCCACCTGCGACCGATATCGATGCCGCGGTCGAGCGATACCGCCGCGCGTTGTTGCGCTGGCAAGACGTTCTGCAGACCGCGAATCCCGACGGCAGCTATCTCTATGACAGTCTGGTGAAACCCGTCAGCAAACTGATTGCGCACAATTCTCGCGTGATCCTGATCCCCGACGGAAGCCTCGACAACTTGAATTTCGAAACCCTGCTCGCGCCACAACCGCAGCTGCACTATTGGATTGAAGACGTCACCGTGCTGAGCGCAAGTTCTCTGCGAGTCCTAGCGGCCTCCCAAACTCATATCGAGCATGGCACGGGAAGACTCCTGCTCATCGGCGATGCTATCGCCGCCAGTCCCGAGTATGGTCCGCTGCCGAACGCCCAGCCGGAGATGGAGAACGTCGCGAAACACTTCGGCGAACAACAGCGGCAAACCTACGCTCGCCAGCAAGCAACTCCTGACGCGTATCTAGCCAGCGATCCCGGACAGTTTTCCTTCATTCACTTCGTGGCCCACGCCACCGCCAGCAAATTAAGTCCGCTGGATTCCGCCATCGTGCTTTCCCCATCTTCTCCCGAACAGGATTCCTTCAAGCTCTACGCTCGCGATATCACTCGTCATCCCCTGCACGCCGACCTGGTCACAATCTCCTCGTGCTATGGAGCGGGAACTACCGCTTACTCGGGAGAAGGACTGGTAGGGCTTTCCTGGGCCTTTCTTCGCGCTGGCGCGCACAACGTGATTGGCGCACTCTGGGAAGTGAGCGACGCCTCCCCTGCCCGCCTCATGGACCACCTCTATGACGAACTCCGCCGTGGCCAACCTCCGGAAGCAGCCCTCCGTGCGGCCAAACTCTCTCTGCTTCATTCCGATGACGTCGTCCGCAAGCCTTTCTATTGGGCTCCCTTTCAACTCTACACAGGACGCTAAGCGATTCGATGGCAGGGACGTTGTTCTCTCGCCAGCAAGAACAGGGATCCGTTCCCGCAAGTTGTCCCGGCCTTGCTGATCCCTCCGACAACGCTGACTTTCAATGAGGCCCCGCCCAGAGGCGAAAAGTTTGGCTATTGCTTCAATGTCCCGGTCCAGTTGAGGATGACTTCCTGAGGATGCGACTGGCCTCCGCTCAGGGCTTTGAGTGCGGGAAAGCGCTCGCCGGGCGCTACCGGGCCGAGGGAGGCGAATTCATTCACGTGCAGCGGCAGAACGGTCGGGGCGCCGAATTGGAAGGTCTCGACGTTTTGAATGGGCACGGACATCAACTTATCCGTGATGGTGTAGTAAATCTGCTTCCCGTCGGGGCTCCACGAAGGAAAACTGCCGCCACCGTTGGAGACCTGCCATTTTCCTCCGGGACCGGGGAATGCGGTTACATACACTTCATATCTTCCCGACTCGTCCGATTGGTAAGCGAGCCATTTGCCGTTCGGCGAAAGAACGGCTCCCGCTTCATTCGCCGGCGATTGGATGAAAGGAGTCAGCTTCTTGTCGCCGTTCAGATCGATGTAGTAAACATCCTGGCGCGTGGCATTATTCTGCACCATGAAGAAAAGATAGCGGCCATTGGGAGACCAGCTGCCAACGCTGCCAAACGTCTTCGGCGTTTCCAACTTCTCCTGCGTGCCGGAGCCACTGGTGGGCTGGATCCAGACTCCGGCGGAAGCCGTGCCAGCAATGGTGCCGACCGCGATTCTTTTGGAGTCGGGAGAAAATGCAAAGGTAATGCTGGCCGCATCCACGAACGTGCTCCGCGACATCGTGTTGCGGCTGGTGTCGACGATCCAAACGTCTCCCTTGCCCGTGTCCGGGTCGGGACGCACCAAACCGACGAGAGCGCCATCGGGTGAGGGCCGCGGCTGCAGGTAAAGTCCGGGCTCGCCAAAGCGTCCCACTTCTTTCCCCGTGCGGTCCACCCACATGGGCTGAGTCTTCTGCAGCGAGCCGTGACGATAGACGAGCGTACCGTGCGCGGCGGTGAAGGCAGCGAGATCGCGTGCGTTCCAGTAGTCGAGCTTTTCGGCTACCGGCGTGGGGTCGCCGCTGAACTGGAGCGATTTGGGATCGAAGCGTTGCGCCACCAACACGGTCTCGCGCAGGTACAACAGATATCCATCGGAATACTGCACGTTCGATGCGCTCGCCAATATCTCGCGCGGCTTCTCGCCGGAGAGCGAGGCGCCGTATAACGCTCCTGTGCCAGTGCCTCCCGCGCCGACGGCTTCGCGATAAGTAAACAGAAAGTGATCGCCATCGGGCAGAAAGTATGGGTTGCGATGGGTCCAACCCGGCTTTGCCTCGGTAAGCTTTTCGGACACGCCACCGCCCTCGGGCACCTTGTAGAGCGGCTCGCGAATGTTGGGAGTGAAGATGATGACGCCGCGCGGACTCCAGGATGCGCCTCGGCCTTCGGGTGCGTCGCAGAGCACCTGCACCGGTCCGCCGCTCAGGGCTACCTTCTTCAATTTGCCCCCGGAAAAAAAGCCAATGTATTTGCCATCGGGCGACCAGAAGGGAAAGGTGGGGTGATCGGATTCAATCTGGTGAAGCGCGCCGGTGTTGACATCGCGCACCCACAAATTGGTTTCGGGTGCGGTGCCGGCGAGGAATGCGAGTTTTGAACCATCCGGGGAGAGCGCCGGAGCGCCGGCTACAACGCTGGTGAATTCGGTATCAGCGGGCGGCAACCAGGATGCCGTCATCGACCGTCGCGCATCTTCAAGCTGGGCACGGCTGGAGAGGAAAAAAGCAAGAGCGGCGGCGGCCAGAATCCAACCCACAGCAGCGGCGATCACCAACGTCCGCTTCTGCACCGCCCGCCGCGCGCGGACTTGAGCTGGCGCGGCCAGCTGGCTGGTGGATACTCCAGCGATCCAGCGCAATTGTAGTTTCAGATCGTGCACCGTCTGAAAGCGCTCTTCGGGATCCTTGGCCAGGCAGGTCTTGATCACTTGCTCTAGCGCCGGCGGTGACATGGGCTGAACCGTTGAGATAGGCGGCGGATCCGAAGCCAGAATGGCCGCCACCAGGCTAGCCTGACTCTTTCCCGTAAACGCCCGCTTGCCGGTCGCCATCTCGTACAGCACACAGCCCAGCGCAAAAATGTCGGAGCGTGCGTCGGCGTCTTTGCCTTCCGTCTGCTCGGGAGACATGTACTGGAACGTGCCGAGAATGGTGCCCTGCGCGGTCAGCGGCTGATCGGCGGAGGGATGCGAAATCGTCATGGTCAGGCTGGAAGCCGGCGTCACGCCCGTAATCGCCTTGGCCAGGCCGAAGTCCATCAGCTTCGCTCCCGTCTTCGTCAGCATCACATTTCCCGGCTTCAAGTCGCGATGCACCACGCCGCTTTTGTGCGCCCGTTCTAGGCCTTCGCAAATCTCGATCCCAATTTTCAGCACTTGCTCGGTCGGGAGCGGACCTTTGCGCAAGCGGTCGGCCAAAGTCTCGCCCTCCAGAAACTCCATGACGAGAAAGTCGATGCCATCCTGATGGCCGACGTCATGCAAGGTGCAGATGTTGGGATGGTTCAGAGATGAGATAGCCCGGGCTTCGCGATCGAACCGCTGCTTGGCTTCTGGATTGTCAGAAAGATGACTCGGCAGAATCTTGACCGCAACTGTGCGGTCCAGGCGCGTGTCCCGCGCTCGATACACTTCTCCCATGCCGCCTGTGCCCAGCGGAGACTGAATTTCATACGGCCCGAGTTTTGTGCCAGAGGTGAGCCCCATGCGTGCGCGCCATTATAGCTTGAGCAGCAACTTGCAACCGCGGCGATGGCTTTGGACCAATGGCCGCAAACTCAGGGTTTTACGTCAAGACCACGAAAGTAGACGAAGCGAATGCCATAGGTTTCCGAGAAGCTCTTTGACAGCCCCTTGTATCACCTAACTCCTTTAACTTCTATACTTTGCCAACAACTTGCTCAAGCTCTAGAATCTTGTTCACTTTTTCCGCTAACCCGATGATTCCAATGGAACTCGGGAAGGGGGGTATACCCCCAGTTACAAGCAAGAAGTAGCTTTTTCCTAAAATGGAACCACCTCGCACGCGACTGGAATAGAATAGCGCTTCGGCAAGTCGTCCCTATGCGCACTCCCGTCGAGCTCTGGAAAAAGTGGGAAAGCCGGCTGATCGATGAAAAGTTCCCTCTGCGCCAGTGGCTGGGAGGCTCGGAGCACAGCGCCGTATTTCTCACCGAGCGCAGTGAGAAAGAATCTCAAAAGCTCGCGATCAAGCTCATTCCCTCCGAAGACCTGGACGAGGACGCTCAACTCGCTCGTTGGGCTGACGCCGCGAAGCTTTCTCATCCTCATCTGATTCGTCTGTTTGAATGCGGACGCTCCCAGATCGACGAGACGCCATTCCTGTATGTCGTCATGGAATTTGCCGAAGAGGATTTGGCGCAAATTCTTCCGCTGCGGCCGCTTGCACCCGCGGAAGTGACCGAGATGCTTCCGCCGACCGCCGAAGCTTTGGCCTTCCTGCATCAAGCAGGGTTTGCGCACACGCGCATCAAGCCCTCGAACATCATGGCGGTCGACAACCAGCTAAAGATTTCCGCCGACGCCATCCGCAAGACCGGCGAGCGCGACAGCGCCGGAGACGCTACGGCGTACACTGCGCCCGAAGTAGCGACCGGTGGAGTCTCGCCCGCGGCGGACGTGTGGTCTTTGGGGATCATGCTGCTTGCCGTCTTAACCCAACACGAACCGGAGTTAAGAAACGGTGATCGACAGGTTGCTGTGCCCGAGACGATTCCCGCGCCTTTCCGCGACATCGGGCAGCAATGCCTAAGAGCCGATCCGCAGCAACGCTGCACCGCGAGCCAAATTCTTAGCAAGTTCCAAGTGCAGGGCCCTCCCGCTGCTAGGCCCGTCGAGAAGAGCGTATCCAAGAAGCGTCCTAAGCGATGGATCATCGTCCCCATCGCCGTTGCGCTGCTATTTCTAGTTGCATTGGTTGGCGGCAGATTTATCTTCCAAAAACCCACAATTCCGCCTGCGGAGAATCATCCTGCGGAATCGCAGACTGCGCCTGCCGATGTTCCCGCCGCACAATCGCCCGCTCCATTCGCAGAGAAAGCGAAGCCCACAAGAAAGTCGGGAGCGCGAGGTAGTGTGCTTCAGCAAGTCCTGCCCGACGTATCGCGACAGGCACAGAGCACCATCACCGGTCGAGTGAAAGTTGGAGTTCGAGTCTCGGTGGACGCGTCCGGGAACGTCTCGCAGGCAGCGCTCGCTTCCGCCGTGACCAGTAAATACTTCGCGAACCTGGCGCTGGGCACGGCGCGCCGCTGGAAATTCAATCCTCCCCAGGTGAACGGACAGGCGACCGCCAGTGAATGGCTTCTGCGCTTTCAGTTTGGACGTACATCCACTCAGGTGTCCGCTTCAGAAATAAATCGTTGAACGGAGCAGTTCAATCGCCGTTCAATCCTCCGGCTTATCATTTTGATTCAACTTCCAAACCATCTGCCGCAGCATGCCGAGCAAGAATTCCGCATCGCCCTGTTGCAGCCGCCACCTCCGCACTAATCGCCGGACCGCGCTCTGAAACGACTTCGACGTATTTAACTTCGGGTAACCGCTGGCGCGAAGCGCGACGAGCAATGTTTCGGTAATTCGATCGGTCTCGGCCGACGAAGCAGGACTTCCCTTCCCCGGTTTCGCGATTGCGGCAGAATCACGGCTTAACTCGTACAAGCAGACCGCAACTGCCTGGCCCAGATTCATCGAAGTGTGTTCGTCACGAGTCGGTATGTGCATCAGCCAATGACAATGGCTCATGTCGTCATTCGAGAGGCCGAATTTTTCCGACCCGAACAGAAGAGCACAAGGGCTGGAGGGAAGATGCCCGCGAATGAGCTTAGCGCCAACTTCCAGGCGGTGAAGGGAATGTTGCAGGTCACGGTGGCCGATAGCGGTGGTTCCAACGACCAGCGTACAGTCCGCAACCGCTTCGGCCACGGTTTTGTATTCTTCAGCAGTCGCCAGCACAGATGCGGCGCCGACGGCCGAACGAGCAGCGCGAAAGGCCACGTCGTATGGATTTACCACCCGCAGGTGCTGAAATCCAAAGTTGCTCATGGCTCGAGCGGCCGCGCCGATGTTAAGAGGATTGCGCGCGTCCACCAGGACGACGCGCAAATGATCGAATTCAGCTGGTACGGGCAAGCAGTTTGTATTCTACGGCAGCTTCGCGGGCGCGGGTTGCAACCCATTGAACCACACGGCTAGGGCCAAAAGCCGTTGCAAGCCTCTCGCCGCAAGGCCTTTTCCCGTGGGTATGCAAATGTAAAAAATTTGTCAAACCTTTGCCACCGCGCTGAAAACCGGCGGAAACGTTGTAAGCTTCAGTGGTTGTGGGCCACACTGGGGCAATGCAGCTGGGGCAACGCAGTATGTTCCGCGGCAATTCAGTGAGACGAGCCCACATTGAATGAGGACGGCTTTATGGGTCAAATCGCAGCACCGATCACTACCGCAAGATTGGCAGATCCGATGAACTCCACACGGCCTATGGGCCGAATTCTCGTCGTCGAGGACGATCCCGCCGTCCAGAAGGCACTAAGGCGGCTCTTCGAAACCGATGGGTATACCGTTGAAGTGCAGTCGAACGGGAGATCTGCACTGGAAAGCTTTCAGGCAGCTCCGCCAGCCGTTGTAATTCTCGACCTGCGTTTGCCCAAGCTCTCCGGCAGCGACGTGTGCAAGGAGATCAAAGCCCTGGCGCCCAGCTTGCCGATCGTAGTCCTTAGCGCGACCAGCGACGTCTCCGACAAGGTTTTACTGCTCGAACTGGGTGCGGACGATTACGTTACCAAGCCCTTCAGCCCAAGGGAGCTTCTGGCTCGTGTGCGCGCGGCTCTCCGGCATACTTCGAGGACGGCGCATATCAATCTGGTCAGTTTCGACGGCATTTCGGTGGACTTCAAGAAGATGGAAGTGCAGCGCGACGGCAAGGTTGTGGTTTTAACCGCGCAAGAATTCAAGACCCTTCAGTTTCTTGTGCAGAACGCGGACCGCGTGATCGGCCGCGACGAATTGTTAAATGAGGTTTGGGGATACCAGAATTATCCCTCCACCCGTACCGTGGACAACCACATCCTGAAGCTTCGTCAAAAATTGGAACGCGACCCCGCCAGTCCGGTACACTTCCGCACCGTACATGGAATGGGGTACAAGTTCGTCCGCTGAAATCCCTGTGGACCCATCCTCCGAACCCGTGTCACAAATTCTTCCAAAACTGTCTGGAAGCGCACTGGTGCATCGAACCAGGCTGCGCACGCGCTTTCTGCTGTCGATGGTGCTGATCACCGCGGGTCTCACGGCGCTGAGCCTCCTGGTTGTGCAGCACAGCATGCAAAGCCACGTCCGGGAAGGAATTGTGCAGGATCTGGGAAACTCGGTGACCACCTTCCAGAATTTTCAGCATGATCGCGAAGTCATGCTGACCCGCTCTGCCGAACTAGTCGCGGATCTGCCTATCACGCGCGCCATCATGACCGCTGCCGATCCAGCCACCATCCAGGATGCATCGCGGGACGTGTGGCAGTTGACGGGCAGCGATCTTCTGGTACTGGTCAACCGCAATAGCCAGGTGGTCGCGCTGCACACAAAATCGGTGGGTTTCACCCGCGACGCGGCGCAGCAGCATTTCCAGCGATCGTTGAGCGCAGAGGACTCCAGCCAGTGGTGGTATGGCGCCCACCATCTCTACCAGACCTTCGTGCAGCCAGTTTACTTCGGTTCCAGAACGGAAGGTCCGTTACTGGGCTTCTTAATCATCGGTTATGAAATCGATAACCGCCTGGCCCGCGAGGTCAGCAAAGTTTCGGCCAGCCAGGTTGCCTTCTCCTACGGCGGCGAAATTGTTGCCACGACCCTGACGCCCCTGCAATCGGAAAGCCCCGCGATGCGCGACCTGCTTGCGGGATCTTCGCACAACGGTCCTCGCGATGTTGAAGTAGGCAATGAGAACTTTCTGGCCACTTCGCTCGATCTGTCAGGCCAGCAAGCCACTCCAGTCCGCCTGACCGTGCTGGGATCCTACGATCAAGCTGCGAAGTTTCAGGACAAACTGAACCGCCTGCTCCTGCTGCTGGGTCTCACCGCTGTCCTGATAGGCAGTGGGCTGGTATTTCTGATCTCCCACACCTTCACGCGTCCGCTGGCCAGCCTGGTGGAAGGAGTGCGCGCTCTCGAGCACGGAGATTTTTACCATCCCCTCGATCCTCGAGGCAGCGACGAAGTCGCCGAGTTGACCTCCGCTTTTGACCGCATGCGGGCCAGCCTGCTCAAGACTCAACAAGCTCTGCTCGAATCTGAACAACTGGCCACCATCGGGCGCATGGCCAGTTCGATTTCCCACGATCTGCGTCACTCGCTGGCGGCGATTGTCGCCAACTCCGAGTTCCTTTGCGATGGCCGCCTGACTGCCACGCAGCGCGAAGAGTTGTATCAGGAGGTTCGGACCGGCGTAAACCAGATGACCGACCTCATCGATTCTCTGCTTGAGTTTGCCCGGACCAGAGAGTCCCTGAATCCGACCTACGCCAACGTGGTTGAAACGGTGCAGCGCGCCATGCAGGCGGTGCGCTTGCATCCGCGACATCAGGGAACCCTGATTGAAGTCCGCAGCAATGGAGGGAGTTCGGCATGGTTCGACCCCCGCAAACTGGAGCGCGCCCTTTACAATCTTCTGCTGAACGCCTGCGAGGCGGCGCCCGGCAGCCAGGGCAGAGTTCAGGTCATGATCGACCGCACGGGAGCAGCGGTGACGATCGCCGTTTTCGACAACGGCCCTGGCATCGCGGAACCGATTCGTGACAGGCTGTTCCATCCGTTTGTGAGCTATGGCAAAGAGAACGGCACTGGGCTGGGACTTACGGTGGTGCAGAAGATTGTGCAGGATCACGGGGGCAAAGTCCTGATGGAACGAACCTCGGACGAGCGAACAGTTTTTCGGATTACGATTCCTGGCCGCTCTTCGCCAGGCTCTCTGGAAGAAAGCGACGACAAGCAGATGTCCCGTCCCGCTGTACCCGTAAACAGCGAACGGGCGAGTGAAAACTCAATTCGGCATTCGGACACGTAGTGCCCGCTGTTCCCTATCGATTTCAGAGTGATCCGCGTGTTGCGCAGGAGGATGTGTGAACAGCCTTTGGACTTCGACCTTTGTGCTTCGTTCAAGCGCCATAACGGCCGCCGCTTTTGTCCTCTTAAGCGCCGGCTGCATGGCGCAGGAAACCACACCCCCGGCTGCCGCTCAGCCGGGGGATGCCTCGGTGCGGGACCTGGCTTCGCAAGTGCGCGAGTTGCGCACACTGATCGAACAGATGCGAACCGAGAATGCCCAGTCGCGCGCCGAAATGCAGGAATTGCGCCAGGAGTTGCAGGATACGCGCAAGGTGCTGGCGCCGCTCGCCGCTTCAACGGCCAATTCAGTGTCGACGCCGGAATCCGCGCCGTCCGGCGAGAGCGCTGGCGCGTCCGCTATCCCGGCATCGGGCGCCCTCGCGACCTCCGGCACACCGCTGGCCGCGGACTTGGGAAATCGGCTACAGCGATTGGAAGAATCCACTCAGTTGCTGAATTCGAAGGTGGACGAGCAATACCAGACCAAGGTGGAAACCGCCGGAAAATATCGCGCCCGGCTTTCCGGAATTGTGCTGATGAATGCCTTTCGCAACGTCGGAGGTTCCGACGACCTGGACTTCCCCAACTACGCGCAACCGGGAGGGGCCGGTACGTCGCAGGCAAGTTTTGGGGCGACGCTGAGACAAACCGAGATCGGCCTGGAGATCTTCGGCCCAACCTTGGCCGGCGCAAGAAGTTCTGCCAATGTGCAGTTCGATTTTGCCGGGGGCTTCCCGTCGACTCCCAACGGCGTCAACTTTGGGCTGGTACGCCTGCAGACGGCCAGCTTGCGGCTCGACTGGGAACACACCTCCGTAATTGCCGGGCAGGATTCGCTCTTCATCTCGCCGCTTTCTCCTACGTCCTTTGCCTCCCTCGCGACTCCTGCATTGGCGTATGCCGGAAACCTCTGGGGCTGGACGCCGCAACTCCGAATCGAGCATCGCTTCGATCTCTCCGCCCAACAGACGCTAACCTTCCAGGGTGGAATTCTGGACAATCTCGATTGGGAGCCTCCCAGCGATCCGTTCTTCCGTTCCGCGCAAGCTGGCGAAAGTTCCGGTCAGCCGGCCTACGCAATCCGCACCGCGTGGTCGCGGCCTTTGTTCGGCCATCCCTTGAGTTTCGGTACAGCCGGCTACTATGGCCGACAGAACTGGGCGTGGGGCCGCTCCGTGGATGCTTGGGCGGGGATGACGGATTGGCAGATTCCGATTCTTCGCCGCGTGGGCCTCTCCGGAGAATTCTATCGGGGCCGCGCCGTGGGAGGCTTGGGCGCGGCGATCGGCCAGACTATTCTGTTCGGCGGGAATCCGGCTTATCCTACGACCAGCATTCGCGGCCTCGATTCCGCCGGTGGATGGACGCAGCTCAAGTTCCAACTCACACCCAAGCTGGAGCTGAACGGCGTTTTCGGCGAAGACACCGCGTTTGCCGGTGACGTCCGGGGCTTCGCCACGGACGCCAACAACTTCGGCCCGATTCTGGGACGCAATCGCGGCGCGCTCGGCAACCTGGTCTACCGGCCGCGGTCCGATCTGCTGCTTTCCGCGGAGTTCAGACGCTTGCACACGTTCCCCATCTTTGACAGCGCCAGCGTTACCAACCAGGTCAACCTTGCCATGGGGATCCTATTCTGAAGATGAAACCTCTCGCCTACTGCCGAACCTTCTTGTGCGCCGTGTTGCTGCCCTGCGTTCTCGCCTCGGCGCAAGTGGTTGAGCTCAAGGGCGTGGAACTTAAAGGCCAAGTGCTGCTCACCAAGAACCGGCACCGCGTGAGTGATGCTTCGAAGCTCGTGGTCTGGCTTACACCCCTGGGGAACACGCGTGCGGTTTCTCCGCCGCAACAGCAAAGCTCGCAGATCCCTCAGCTCGTGCAGAAGGACAAAAGTTTCCAGCCTTCGTTGCTGGTGATTCCGGCGGGCGGCAAGGTTGAGTTCCCCAATCACGATCCGTTCTTTCACAATGTTTTTTCGTTATTTGACGGGAAGCGCTTCGATCTCGGTCTCTACGAAAGTGGCACCACTCGTTTTGTCGAGTTCGATAAGCCCGGCATTTCTTTCATCTTCTGCAACATTCACGCCCAGATGAGTGCCGTGGTGATCGCACTGAACACGCCGTACTATGGGATATCGGACCGGCGCGGTGAGATCAGCATCAAGGATGTCGTGCCCGGCCGCTATCAGATGCACGTCTTCCATCCGTCGGTTTCGCCGGAGGCGCTGCACGCCGCGGAACGAGAAATCACCGTAACCGCCGCCGATACGTTCCTCGGAACCTTCAGCCTCGCCGAATCCGATTTCGACCTCGCACACAAGAACAAATACGGCCGCGACTATGATCGCCCGGACCCCGACAGCCCGGCGTATGCGCGACCTTAGGTTGTTGCGGTAGGTAGCTCTGTCATCCAGAGCGGAATTTGTCGCGCGCGAGCGCGTGACAAATGGAGTCGAAGGATCCGTACCGCGCCGGCTGCGGTGTCGAGGTCGTAAAATCCGACCCATGCCCCCTCCCCCCTTTTTGCAAAATCTCTGGAATCATCGTGTTAGCGTGGAACTCCTCGCAAAGTCCTGTTGTGAAATAGCTTAGATACTAAGTTCTTTGAAATTAGCGACTTCGGGGCGCGACGAACTGGCTTGTGCCAACCGTCACGGCCTCGACCATGATTGCGCGTGGGATGGGCTGTGCGCAAGGTCAGATGTCACAATGGAGAGCTGGAAATTCTTGGGGGGTGAGCTATGTTCCGCCTGGGTCGGTGTCGAGCGCACGAAAGTCAAAAGCCCCGCCCAAGCGGCGCTTGGATGGGGCACCCCTCGTGTCGATTTAGTCGGGGTCAGCCCCCAGCCCCCGGAAGTTCTCGAATGTCGGCGTATCCCCTGTCAATCCAGAAACAGAACACGGAGATGTGATTAGGATCACTGCCACGTCGGACGAGAAACTGGGGACAGACGGGACGTTCACCAATTTCCATTCGTCAAAAAATCGGGGAACGTCCCGTCTGTATGAATGCATAAGTGAAATGAAGAAGGGTTCTCGAAGCGGCTACGATGCTGAGACCGGCGAAGAAAGCGCCGGCTCAGAAAG
>Ga0302319_10002415_pt1 | contig 40428 bp, 32 predicted proteins | sample Bog_T0_2_FD_203319 | JGI IMG/M metagenome (GOLD analysis project Ga0302319, IMG submission 203319) | Peat permafrost microbial communities from Stordalen Mire near Abisko, Sweden - Bog_T0_2 | ecosystem: Environmental > Terrestrial > Soil > Wetlands > Peat | place: Sweden: Abisko, Stordalen Mire... | reverse complement strand
ATATTTAACCCTGGAATATAATAAAGCACGTCAGGCCGCCATCACGAACGAGATTCTGGAGATCTCATCGGCTGCCGCAATGGTCAGTTAGTTTGAAGCTATACTTACTCCCGTTGCGTCTAAGCATATATGAAACATGGCGTGATTTCTCTCTCTTCGGCCTTGCTGATGGCGTTCTTCGCGGCTCCGCTCCCAGTGTGGGCCAATGCGAATCCCGATTTTGACGACGATGCCAAGCCCATCCTGCGCATGCAGCCGGGGCTGCTGGAGTACGTCGAGTCGCGGTTTGACGTCAAGGACACCGGCACTGCCAAGTTTCCCGGCGACGATGACCGCCGTCCGGGTCCGCCTTTCATCTTCCGGGCGCGTCCGATAGGTTCCCACGGCCCCTACTATCTGCGACTGCTGATTCAACCCGGACCGGCCGGCCATATCCTGGGCGTGGTCGACATGAACAAGGTGCATCTCGACCAGCCAGGCAGCCCTTCCTCCGGTCCCTCAGTTGCCAATCAGCCGCCTCCGCCGCAGGGACCTCCGCAACCTTCCGCCGCTCCGGCTCCGCAGAATCCGGCAGTGCAGGTGCCCGAACTTTCGCAGCCACCAGTAGCACAGCAGCCCTCCTCGGCACAGCCGCAGACCCCGGCGCAACAACCCAAAGAACCGACTGCGGATACGCCCTCCGGTCCAATCATGGATTCGGGCGGAACGAACAGCAACGGCCAGCCCAGCCTCGCCCCTCCGCCTGACCCGGCGCCGGCTGCCCAATAAGCAAGGCAGCCTCTGGTTTTACTGGCAGCCTTTCCCCATCTCGCCCTATACTTCACTCTCTTTTCCGAAATTCCTAACAATCCTCACGAATATACTATGGTTGCCACTGCCTCCCCCACCGCCAATGTTGGTAAAATCGTTCAAGTCATCGGCCCGGTCGTCGACGTTGAATTCGCCGACGGACACCTGCCTGCACTTCTCAACGCGTTGAAGGTCGATTATACCCTGAACGGCAAAGCGGCGCAGCTCACCCTCGAAGTCCAGCAACACCTCGGCGAAGGCTGGGTCCGCGCCGTGGCCATGTCGCTGGCGGAAGGACTCAAGCGCGGCAACGAAGTGAAGGACACCGGCGCACCCATCTCGGTCCCGGTCGGCGAAGGCGTGCTCGGGCGCATCTTCAACGTGCTCGGCGACGCGACCGACGAGCGTGGTCCGGTTACCTTTGAGAAGCGCTATCCGATCCACCGTCCCGCGCCGACCCTGCTCGACCAGGACACCAAGTCAACGGTGCTGGAAACGGGCATCAAGGTCATCGACCTGATCTGTCCCTTCACCAAGGGTGGCAAAGTCGGCGCGTTCGGCGGCGCGGGCGTCGGCAAGACCGTCGTCATCATGGAGCTGATCAACAACATCGCGAAGGGCCATGGCGGCTATTCTGTTTTCGCCGGTGTCGGCGAGCGCACGCGCGAGGGCAACGATCTTTATCATGAAATGTCAGAATCGGGTGTTATCGACCAGAAAGACCTCTCCAAGTCGAAGGTCGCGCTGGTCTACGGCCAGATGAACGAGCCCCCCGGCGCCCGTATGCGCGTCGCCTTGAGCGCGCTTTCGATGGCCGAGTATTTCCGCGACGAAAAGAACCAGGACGTGCTGCTCTTCATCGACAACATTTTCCGCTTTTCGCAGGCCGGTTCGGAGGTCTCCGCGCTGCTCGGCCGCACGCCGAGCGCCGTCGGATACCAGCCGACGCTGGCCTCGGAAATGGGCCTGCTCCAGGAACGAATCACCTCGACGAAGAACGGTTCGATCACCTCGTTCCAGGCGGTCTACGTGCCGGCGGACGACTTGACCGACCCGGCGCCCGCCAACACTTTCGCGCACTTGGACTCGACGATCGTACTCGAGCGCTCCATCGCGGAACTCGGCATTTATCCCGCCGTCGATCCCCTCGCCTCGACCTCCAAGGCGCTGACGCCTGAAATCGTCGGCGAGGAACATTACGCGGTTGCCCGCGGCGTGCAGAAAGTGCTGCAGCGGTACAAGGATTTGCAGGACATCATCAGCATTCTCGGTTTGGACGAGCTCTCGGCCGACGACAAAATCCTCGTCGCGCGCGCGCGCAAGATTCAGCGCTTCCTCAGCCAGCCGTTCACCGTTGCCCAAGTCTTCACCGGCACGCCCGGCGTCTACGTTTCGGTCAAGGACACCGTGCAGGGCTTCAAGGAAATCCTCGACGGCAAGCATGATGAGGTCGGCGAGAGCGACTTCTACATGAAGGGCAACATCAGCACGATTCACTCCTAATCCCGCCGACCATGGCCACGCTCAAGCTCGAAATCATCACGCCGGACGCCAAGATTTATGACGGCGACGCCGAGTTCGTGGAACTTCCCGGCGCGGAAGGCGACATGGGCGTGTTTCCTCAGCACGAGGCCATGGTCACGGAACTGAAGGCGGGCGAACTACGGATCACGAGCAAGGGACAGGTCGAGGTCCTGGCGATCGGCGAGGGCTTTGCCGAGATTACCGCGAATGGCATCGCTGTCATGACCGACGGCGCGGTGCACGAAAAGGACATCGACGAAAAGGTCGCGGAAGCCGCGGTCAAACGCGCCGAGGAACTTCTCAAATCGAGCACGCTTCAGGGCGACGAGTTGGAAGCGACGGAGGCCTCGCTGGCCCGCTCGCTCGCGCAGATCAAGGTCAAGCGTCGCCGGCACACAGGCTGAGAGTTAACAAAAAGAGAGATTCAGTATGGACCATCGCTTCATCACCACGGCGTTCGACCTGCCCGGGTACAAGATCACCGGGACGCTCGGACTGGTGCGCGGAATCGTCGTGCGCTCGCGCTCGGTTGTCGGGAATATCGGCGCTTCTTTCCAGACTCTTTTCGGCGGCAACATCACCATCCTTACCGACCTCTGCGAACGCGCCCGCGTGGACGCCTACAACCAGATGGCCGAGCACGCGGCCGCCCTCGGTGCCAATGGCATCATCGGCGTCCGTTACGACGCGAATGAGATCATGCCCGGCGTCACGGAAGTGCTTTGCTACGGCACGGCGGTCATTGTTGGGCAGTAATCGGGCAAGGCAGGGAAGCCAATCCCCTGCCGTCCGTCGAATTGTCCGCTACGGACGCGAGAAGACTCGCGTCTCCACCCAGAGACCTCACGTACGCGCGGAGAGAATGGCGCGCTCGTATTTTTTGACGGCGTCCATCCAGGCAAAACCGACGGGAACATTTTGGCGACGGCAGAACTCGTTCCAGACTTCGCCCATGGGAAGGCTTTTCGCTTCCTCGAGTAGAGCCAGCCGACTGGCAAAATCGTTGTCGGTTTCCAATTGGCGCAGGCGGTCGAGCGGTTCCAGCAAAGCGAGCAGGAGCGCCTTTTGCGTGGCCCGCGCGCCGATGACCCACGCGGCGATGCGGTTGATGCTGGCATCAAAAAAGTCCATGCCGATGTGGACGCGGTCGAGATAGGCGCCGCGGACGATTTCCTCCATCAACGCGCGGGTCTGGTCGTCGAGGATGACCACGTGATCGCTGTCCCAACGGACGCCGCGGCTGACGTGCAGCAGGATCCCGGGCACAAAGGCGAGGACCGACGAGACCTTGTCGGCGATGGTTTCCGTGGGATGAAAATGGCCGGCATCGAGGCAGACGAGCTTTTGCCGGGAGACGGCGTAGCCGAGATAAAATTCGTGCGAGCCGACGGTGTAGGATTCGAATCCGATGCCGAAGAGTTTGCTTTCCACGGCGTCGAGATTGAGCTTCGGATCGATCTTTTCGGCGAAGATGGTGTCGAGCGATTGGAGCAGCAGCTCGCGATGGAGACGGCGGTTGACCGTGGCATCCTTGCTGCCGTCGGGAATCCAGAAATTGGTGACGACGGTCTTGCCGAGGCGACTGGCAATCTCAGCGGCGATCTTGCGGCAGGCGATTCCGTGTTCGATCCAGTAACGGCGCACACTTTCGTCGCGATGAGAAAGGGTAAAGCCGTCGGCCGAGAGCGGGTGGGAGAAATAGGTGGGGTTGAAATCGATGCCCAGATTGCGCGTGCGTGCCCACTCGACCCAGGCGGCAAAGGGATCGATGGTGTAGGCGTTCCGTTCGATTTTTTTGCCGTCGAGCTCGGCGTAGCAGGCGTGAAGGTTCACGCGGTGCGAGCCGGGGATGAGCGAGATGGCGGTTTCCAGATCGGAACGAAGCTCGCCGGTGGTGCGGGCCTTGCCGGGATAATTTCCGGTGGCCTGGATGCCCCCGCTCAAGGTGCCGGAGGAACGCTCAAAGCCGCCGACGTCGTCGCCCTGCCAGCACTGGAGGGAAACGGGAACCTGTCCGAGAGTCTGGAGGGCTTTTTCGGTATCGACTCCAAGAGCGGCATATTGTTCGCGGGCAAAATCGTAGGCAGTAGGCATGGGGTTTTCCTTTCCAAGGGCGGCGTATATGATCGACTACGATCATATACGTTGTCAAAGCATTAGTGAGCTGTCTAAGGCGAAGTGACGTTCAGGCGGAGGAACTGCCCGGCCGGGTTAGTGATTTGGACGCCAACTTCCATGATCGGATCGGGAGGGTTCTTGGTCGTATCCCAGCCGATCTGTTGAGAAAAAGAGTTGGCGGGATTAGGAGGATTGAGATTAACGGTCGTCCACGACTGCATATCCGTGGACGTTTGAACATTGACGGTGACACCGGTGGCATAGAGGTACCGGCGATAGGTGAGCGTGAGATATTGGTTTTCCCCGATGGTGGTCACGCCTGCGAAGGGCGTAGCGCCGTAGTCCAGGTCGCCCATGGGGACTGACGGATTGATGTCGTAAAGATATTTGAGCAGAAGCGGAATCCCGTCGTACCCGGTGATTTCCGTAGGAGGGCCGGAAATGGAATGGTTGCTTTCCCAGGTGCTGAAATTCACCAGATCGGACGAGGGCATTTCGGCTATCGTCACAGTCGCGGAGATGGGATTGGTCAATAATCCGCCACCGGTCAGCGTCAGGATCGCGGTCAGGTTGCCCGAGGCCTGAGAATCGAGGCTGGGAGTTACCGTGATGGTCGCGGAGCTTGCCCCGGCTGGAATCGTTACGGTTCCGGGCAGCGTGACGTAGTCGGTGCCATTCGCCGCCGTCCCCGAGAGCGAATAGGTGACCGTCTGGCTGGACGACGTGCTACCCGTGCGTGTCACCGTGAATTGCCCCGAAGTGCCTCCCACAACGGCGGCGTTTGGCGACGTTGCCGTCACCGATATAGGATCGAGGACCGTCACGGTGCGGATGGTGTTGTTACCGGCTTCGGCCAGGAAAATCTCTCCGCTGCCATTCATCGCCAGACCGGCCAGGTTGTAAAATTGCGCCTGATTGCCCTCGCCATCCGAGTTCCCGGTGATTCCGGCCTGCCCGGCGAGCGTGGTGACCACACCGGCGGGCGAGATCATGCGGAGAACACTGTTGCCGGAATATTCCGGGGTAGTGAGGATGGGGGTGGCGCAATCGGTGACATAGAGATTACCGGAGCCATCAATCGTCAATTCCCGGGGCAGGTTGAAGAGCGCCTGGTTGCCCGCGCCATCGACAAAGCCGGCGATACCAGCCTGACCCGCGACGGTGGTGACCGCGCCGCCGGGGACGATTTTTCTAACGACGCAATTGCCGTAGTCGGCCACATACACATTGCCTGTGGATTGATCGACCGCCAAGCCGATGGGCCCGTTGAAAAGCGCCTGGGTGGGGTCTGTCCCGCTCTCGTTCGCATAACCGGAGGCAAAGCTGGTCGAGCCGGCAAAGACCGTGGCCGCTCCATTCGCGACTTTCCATATGACATTATTCCCGTAGTCGGCCACGTAAATTACGCCCGTGCTTTTCACAATGCCGATGCCCTTGAGGGAGGGAGTGTTCGCGGTAATTGTGGTGACCGTGCTGACCGGACTGGTTTGTGTCGAGGTGTTTATTTTACGAATGGCATTATTCCCTTCATCGGAGACGTAAAGATTATTGGAGCCATCGATGGTGATAGCTCTGGGAGCGTAAAAACTTGAGGTGTTGCCAGTCGATCCATTGACGAAACCCGATGTTCCGGTTGTGCCGCTGTAGGTGCCATAGGGTGTCGTCACCGCACCGCCGGGCGTTACCTTGCGGATCACGTTATTGTCATCGTCGGCGACATAAAGATTGCCCGAGCTGTCGATCGCGATTCCGGTAGGGTAGTCGAACTCAGCGGCCGAGCCGGTCGCGTTGACGAGGCTTGCCGTTCCGGTCTTTCCGGCCAGCGTCGAGGTGAGCCAGGGAGTCTCCACGATCAGGCCAGTCGGCGGATTGCTGGTCGCGGTGACATTTCCGGCATAGGTAACGACGCACTGGAATTGGTCGCCGCTCATGGCCGGAGTTGTGCCGGTCACAGTCAGGGTCGCCGTGGATGAACCGCTGTAGGTGGCGTTGTCGCTTAGGTTGGTCCATTGAGGGGGATTGGCACCGAGGGGATTGCGTTGCCATTGATAGCTGGTGGGACTCCCCGTAGCGGTGACGGCGATCGTGGCGGTCTCCCCCTGGTTGACCGTGACAAAAGCGGCCTGGGGGACTACGCCAACCAGGTTCTGAGTTCCCGCGAGCGTTTTAGCCAGGGTTTGCACGAGCGGCACGCCAATGCCTGTGGCCTCATCGTAGCCCGTCCCGGCAACATAGAGTCCCCCACTATTTGCCGTGGCATTATTGCCGCTGGTTATGTCTCGAAAACTGGTCGTACCGATCAGCGGATAGATATGGGGACCGAGCAGTCCAAGCGGTGATTGGTTAAGGTTCGCCAAAGCCTGGTTGAGTAACGCGCAAAAGCCGGCGTTGGTTGGGCTGGCCCAACTGGTGCCACCCAGCGCTTCCTCCACCCCGAGGACAGGATCGGTGTAATAAACATCACCGGCATAATTTGGATCGGCGGCGCACGATATATCGGGTACCAGCCTGGCGCTTCCACTAGGAACGCCCGTCCCGGTCTGCCAACTTGGGCGAGGGAAGGAAAAGCCAGAGCTCGTTAAGCTCGTTCCGCCACCGCTGGCGCCGGCGACGCCATCAAGAGTGCTATTCCAGACGGTCTCGCTGGTCACGCTGTTGTTGGCGGCAAGGATTAGCGTGGTGCCGCCGACGCCGGTCACATCGGGATCACTCGCCGGATAATCGACTTCGAGCTGGCCGTTTTCGTTCTGGAGCCCTGTATTGGGATCGTAACCCGGAGTGGACCCTTCATCGCCGGTGGAGGCAAAGCAGGTCACCCCGGCGTTGGCCAAATCGACAAACACCGCGTGGTCGGCATCCATCGAGCTGGTCGGCGTTTCGTTTTCGCCCAGACCGTAGCTCATCGTCATCTGATGGATTCCATATATCGGCGCGTCACTTAGGATCTGGTCGTAGGCTGCACCGAGATCGAGATCGTCAAGAGTCCTTACGACATAAACCCGCACTTTTGCCCCGGGCGCCATGGCGCTGCTCCATTCCGTATCGAGCGTTTCCTCTCCGGTGACCGCATCCTGGGTCTCCGGGCCCGGAACGTAGATGATAGTGATGTTATTGATTGATTGGTTGATCCCCATAGCGCTCCAAAACGAGATCAAATCGCTCGGTGCCGGGGCGGCATCAATAACAATCGCGATCGTTTGTCCCGCGCCATTGATGCCCATGGCGTAGAGCGGACTTGCCTGGTAAGCCTGCGCGATTTGGGCTGGGGAATAGGTTGCGCCAGGACCGCTTGAGGCATTCGGCTTCATGATAACGTGCTTGTGCGCCCGGATATGCGGCTGCAGGCCGTTAATGCCCACCAAAAGCGGGGAGATCGCGCCCGGCACGACAGGCGCCGTGACGGCTGAGGTGTATTCCTTGCCTTCAGAAGTGACTCGGGCAAAGGTCAATTGCAGCGCCTTTTGAACCTGGCTGACCGTACCGCTGACAAAGATGGCCATGTGGTGACTGTCCTGTCGCGTGACCGTGAGCCCCTTGCTCGTCAGCCATGCGACGACAGCCTGATAATCTGTTGCAAGCGGTTCGTACTTCGCCGCCATTTCCGCGGGGGAAACATGCTCGCCCTTGTTCACCCTTCCCTCCAACTCCGCGAGGTTCCTCATCTTCAAGACGACTTCAAAAGACATGGTCGCGGCAGCTTCACTCGGCAGCAGAGAGGCCCGCGAAATGAACGGCTTTTGCGGGTTGGCCTGACCCGTGGCGGGCGCGGCTGCCACCGGGCGAATACTGTCGCCGAGAGTGACCGGCCCGGGGTCTGCGCGTAGCGCTTCCAGAGAGCAGAGGACGACCATCAAAGAAAAAACCGCCGCTTTTGCCCCAGCGAAACGAAACTTCGGGCGCATACTACATTGTAGCCGAGGCGTCTCTGCATACAAGCAAATCGTAAATGACCTAAAGCGATAAGGTTTGTTTTCCTCGCTCAAGCTGGTTGTTGCGTCTTTTTTAGCGGCGGAAAATGAGATCAACCGATGGTCGTCCATCCCAAGCGGTGACTAATTCCAGGCCCGGCCCGTCTTAAGGCTCGTAGTTGAGCCTCTTGGGAACACCGCATATTCGATTATTTTCTGAGCTGACGACTGCGCTGCGTAAAAGCAGACCCGTTTTCTTGCGACTTGTTGCGGACGCGGGCAGGCTCAGTGTCTTTATTTAACCATGTGGATCGTTAAACTAGCCCTCAATCGGCCATATACTTTTTTGGTCGCCGCGCTCCTGGTCTTGATTCTGAGTCCGATCGTCATTCTGCGGACGCCGATCGACATTTTTCACAACATCGACATTCCGGTGGTCAGCATTCTTTGGAATTACACCGGATTTTCTCCACAGCAAATGGAGCAGCGAATTGTCTCCCCCACGGAACGAAGCCTGACCACGACGGTAAATGACATTGAGCATACCGAATCGCAATCGCTGAACGGGATTGGCATGATCAAGGTCTTCTTTCAAACAGCCACACCATCCCAGGAATTGTTCCGCATCGCGCAAACGAAAACGCTTCGCATTTACATCAACATCCCGGAGAATTTCAGCGCCGAGATCGTCCCGGGAATCACGGCCACGGTAGAAATGGCTTCTTCGCCCAACCAGAAAATAACTGGCAAATCGGTCAGAACTTCCCAATCCATTGACCCGTCTTCGCTCACCCTCCTGGCGGAAGTGGACGTGCCCAACCCCAACGGCAAACTTCTGCCGGGCGGCTTCGCCCAGGTCCACTTCGATATCACGACGAGTCACCCGCCTTTGGTGATTCCCGGCAATACACTCATCTTTCGCGCGCAAGGCACGCAGGTCGGAATTGTGGACCCCGACACCCTTACGGTTCATCTGAAGGACATCAAGATTGGGCGTGATTTCGGCACGAAACTCGAGGTCGTCGACGGATAGCAGGAAAGCGGTTCTGTAATCTTGAATCCGTCCGATTCCTTGACCGAGGGTGCCAAGGTTCAACTGAGCGCGCCGACGCAACCGTAAAGCGACTGCCCATCTAGAATTGCTGCCGCGGCAGCGACGACTAAAGGGTTGGTTTGTACCTCAACTCAGTCGATGTTAAACCACTCACCCGCCTGATTAAAGAAAAGCTTAAGCGCCAGCAGCGGTGACTTCCCAACCTCTTTGGCGATTCGCGGCGAAAGATCCTGCTCGGGTTTGGCGGCGGTGCCGGAAAAATGGATCGTGGTAAAATGATATAGGCCCTCATCCCGGGTAAAGATGGCCGTTCGCGCTGTTGGCAACCAATGCAGGTAAGCGTCGGTCAACCCGAGATCGAGCTGTCCGGTCAGCGACTTGTCCGCAGCAATCGTCAAGGTTCCGGTCAAGCGGAAGACCCCGTCACATTCTGCCTCGATATTTTCCGCAGTGATCGCTCCCGCCTCCCACTTCACATCAGCCCGGCAAACCTTCAACGCCAAGTCGCCCGGATCGGGGCTCCCCGTAATGATGATGTACTGGTGCACCGGGCTGAGTCCATGCAGCACTCCATTGAGAATGGAAATTTGACCGGCCCCATGTCCCGTCTCCAAACCGGTGCCGGAACTGGTGTAGTCGAAATGCCCACTGGCCTGTCCGGCCACATGAGCGCGTAACTTCTCCGGCAGCCATGGCGCGACCTGCAGTGACGTCCAGTCCACCTTGAGCCAGATCGAGCGATCAGCCTGCAAGCCCGCCTCGCCCTGCATCTTCAATTGCTGCTCGGGATGGGCGGCATCATCACCGAGAATAAACTCGGAACAATAGAGTCGCGGCTTCCGAATCAAGACGTGCGCGTGCACCACTGCCAGATCGGGTGTGATTGGCGTTTTGAATTCCCCGCCCTGGGCATCGTATGCAAAGTCCCGGCCATTCGGCGTGATCTCGAGGCGCGTATCGAAAATTCCGGATTCTTTGTCGCGCAAGTGCCAGAGAATATTCGCGTCATCGACCTTTACCTCAGCCAGATGCACCCGGTAGGGCCAGAAAAGCGCCCACCATGGAGGCAGCGGCACCCCCTTGGGAGCGCCCGGAGTGGCCTCGGTCTTCTGCAACATGACTGAGCCCGACTTGATATGCAGCGAGTCGATTTCCCACCGACGTAAAAACATTCCAAGCGGATTGAATGTACCCGAAATATCATCAGCTTGAAGCGATACAATCGTCTTAAAGCCGTCGGTTCCCGTAAATGAATCGGCATGTATGCCAAGGAAACCGACCCGGCTTGCTGGCGTATAGTTCCCTTTTAGTTTCAGCCCCTTGGAGGTCTCTTGATCAAGCATGCCCAAAAAAACCGGGCCCGCTACCCAATGGCTGACCCACTCATTGCCGAAATACGATATGGCAATAAGAATGACCGCGACCAAATTTGCCGCGAGGATCGTCAATCGTATTCGCATGGTGGAAGCTCAATATTTGAATCACTCCTAAAGCATGCACTACTCTGTAACGGCTACCTTCAATCCCCAAACCAATAAAAACCCGTCATGGCATATGACGGTATATATTGCTATTGGCGACAGGCCCCCTTCGGCACCCTTCAGCGACTAGTCAACGCCCCAGGCGTAACGATCCGCGCAACCGCGTCTCCAGCGTCTCCATCTAGACGCGGGGCGTACGCCCTGCGATCAGGGACACAATAAAGAGGACTAGGAAGACAAAGAACAGGACTTTGGCAATTTCCGCCGCCAAGCCTGCAATGCCGACAAATCCCAAAACACCGGCGATGATGGCAATAATTAGAAACGTAATAGCATAGCTCAACATAATGAATTCCTTTCAGGGGTTGATCTGACTTCTCCCCATTTGCTCAAACCATGCCAAGGTCTGTACAAAGGCCTAGGTCATTAACCACGAAGCCTTAACGATCACAAGAGGTTGGCTGGCGTCCTTCTGAATCTTGGCAATGTGCACGATAAAACAGGCCTTTACCGCAAATGAACGCCCTAAACTCCTTCAACCGACAAGCGCCCGGTTTCCGATGGCGGGCGATGAAAAACATCAGCCACAGCCTTGGAAAAAGCGGAGTAGGTAACAGGCTTGGCAACATAGTTTGTCACCTTGAGCCGGCGACATTCCTCGATGTCCTTTGGATCATTGGAGGAAGTCATTACGATAACCGGAAGGTTCTGAAAGACTTCCTGGCTGCGTAAACGGCGTAGAAGCTCCAAGCCATCAATTCTGGGCAACTTGAGATCAAGAAAGATGGCGATAAGACTCTCGGAGAAAGAAGACGACGACAGCTGAGTCAGAAATTCAAGCGCGTCGTGCCCATCCGCCACAAACTTGACCTGGCTATCCAATCCGCTTTTGCGCAACTGATAGAGGAGTAATTCGCGATCATCCGGGTTGTCCTCGATCACGAGAACCCGCACTAAACTTTCTCCCATGTTTGTGTCTCCCATAAAACCAGATCCCTTTCGCATCGGCCACATCCACTGATGTGACGAAAGCTATTCTTACAGGAGAATGTTTGGGGGTCAAATGCCGTTAACCTTTCATTTGTTAACTCTTCCCTTCAACCGCGCTTGCACGCCGCATGATTGAACTACTGCCCGAACGCAAAAGGCAATGCCTAAGCATGAATACATCCCGATATGCATTTTCTAATGCCTTCATGGATAAAAGCTTAAGAAGGCAGCCCAAAGTCTGGCACGTGCAGTGCGTAAGAGAGTGGAAAGTCAAAGTTGCCTTAACTCGATAACCATAAATTCAACTGATATCCAAAATGAACGCTGATACACTCACCACACCCAGTCCGGAATTAAAACAACACACTCAAGACCTTCGCCGAGATGCGGGTCTAGTTGCCAAAGACGTAAAAAACCAAGCCGCGGAAGGCCTGGAACAGGTCAAAGCCGAGGCAGCTTCCCGCATCCAGGAGGCCCGTGGGACCGCTGCCGATTTGTATGATTCCGCAAGGAGCTTTGTCGCGGAGCATCCCCTCGGCTCCTTCTGCCTTGGCGTAGTGGCCGGCATTCTCCTGGCCCGTCGAACCGTCCGGTAATTTCCACCGTCAACAAATCACCGAACCATCAAACACAAACACACCACCATGTCTAAAATTGCCAACCTCGAACAACTCTACGTCGATCAACTCAAGGACCTCTACAGCGCCGAGACCCAGCTAATCAAAGCGCTGCCGGAAATGGCGAAGGCCGCCCACGCGCCCGAACTCAGAAAAGGCTTTGAGCTTCATTTGGAACAAACCCGCGAGCATGCCCATCGTCTCGAGCAATTGCTCGAGGAATTTGATGAAAAGCCCACCGGAAACAAATGCGAAGCCATGGCCGGCCTGATCAAGGAAGGCAAGAAGACGATCTCTGAAGACGCTCCGGCTGCCGTCAAGGACGCCGCGCTTATCGCCGCCGCTCAACGGGTCGAGCACTATGAGATCGCCGGCTACGGCTGCGTTCGCACCTACGCCGCCCTCCTGGGGGATAAGGAGGGCGCCGATCTGCTCCAGACCACCCTGGAGGAAGAAGCGGACACCGATAAAAAACTCTCGGCCGCCGCATCAAAACTAAACTTGAAAGCGGAAGCTCTCGCCTCCGCCCGATAGAGAAACCTCATTGGAAAGGACAAAATCATGAACGAGACAAAACTGAGCCTGAAGGGCAATTGGAACGTCGTTAAGGGAAAGCTCAAGCAAGCCTATGGTGACCTCACCGATAACGACTTGACTTACGTCGAAGGACAGGAAGACGAATTGGTAGGCCGTATCCAAAAACGGGTAGGGGCCTCCGCTTCGGAAGTCCGCCAGTTATTGGACAAGTACAATCGTCGCTAAGTTATCCAAAATCCTGAAAGCCCGAATCTATCGCCTCTGCGCATGGGTTCGGGCTTTCGCTTTAACCCGCCCCAGGCCATTCGCATTTTGCAAAACCAATTGCAAAGCAGGCGCACAATGCAATGTTTAAGCATGCATTTCCCATGCGTCCCGGCTAAGCGCAGAATTTAAACCATTCAAACAAAGACTGTTACGTTTTTTTGGTTATCATGGCACTCGAGCTGCCAATTAGTTTTTGAACTAGAGACGCGCAAAAAAAAGACCCTCTAAACCAACCCGAAAGGTATTCTATGAAGCTCACAGGCATTTTACTCATCGTCCTCGGCGCTTTGGCGCTGATTTATCAGGTGTTCACTTACACCACCACCCAAAAGGATGCCCAACTGGGCCCGATTGAGATTCAGCATCAGGAGACTCACACCGTGCCCATTCCGCCGATTGTCGGCGGGGTGTTTATCGTGGCAGGCGTGGCCGTTTTGGTAGTCAGCGGTCGCAGCAAACTCTAACTACTCACCGGTTTGAAAACCACGATCTATAATCCACGAAAGATGGGTGCGATCCCTATGGAAGGCGCAACCAGCTTTCGCGTATGGGCGCCGAACGCATCCAGCGTTGCCGTCGTTGGCGAATTCAATGATTGGAACCCGAAAGAGTATCGCCTCGAGCGCGAGGAAGGCGGTTTTTGGGCGCGAGACGTCGAGGGAGCTTGCCCGGGCGAGCAATATCAATTCGAAATTACCAATGGTGATCATCGCTTCAGGAAGAATGATCCCTACGCGCGGGAGATCGACGCGAAATCGGCTCTCTCGGTGATCTACGCCGATGATTACGAGTGGAAATCGTCTGCAAGGGTAATGCCCAACTGGAATGAGCTGGTGATTTATGAGCTGCATGTCGGCACCTTCGTTCCAGGGCCGCACGGGGCGCCGGGTCGTTTCGATCAGGTCATCGGCCGGTTGCCTTACCTGAAAAGTCTGGGCATTAACGCGATCGAGATCATGCCGCCGATGGCTTTCCCGAGTGAGAGATCGTGGGGTTATAGTTTGACCAATCCCTTCGCGGTCGAAGCCAGTTATGGCGGCCCCAATGGGCTCAAGCGACTGATTGATGCGGCCCATGCCGAAGGCATCGGTGTTATTTTAGACGTGGTCTATAATCATTTTGGTCCGGACGACCTTGACCTCTGGCAATTCGACGGTTGGAGTGAAAATAACCTGGGCGGCATCTATTTCTACAATGATCATCGGTCGTGGACGCCATGGGGGAATAACCGTCCCGATTATGGCCGCGGCGAAGTGCGCCAGTACATCCGCGACAACGTCCTCCTTTGGCTCGAAGAATTTCATGTCGATGGTTTGCGTTTTGACTCGACCCTTTTCATTCGCAATACGCGCGGCGAAAACAACAATCCCGAATCCGATATTCCCGAAGGATGGACGCTGCTCCAGTGGCTCAACGATGAAGTGCAGCGCTTCTTTCCGGGTTGCCTGACCATCGCCGAGGATTTGATGCAAAACCACTGGTTGACCAAGACCACGAGCGAAGGCGGCACAGGCTTTGGCGCACAATGGGATTCAGCCTTCGTCCATCCCGTACGCTCCACGGTTACCACTCCCGAGGACCGGGATCGTTCCATGGAGGAAATCGCGAAGGCCCTCCCCTTTCGATACAATGAAAATGCCATTCAGCGCATCATCTACAGTGAATCCCATGATGAGGTCGCCAACGGCAAGTCACGCATTCCGCAGACAATCGACCCGAACGACACCGCGGGCTACTATGCTCGCAAACGCTCCACCCTTGCCGCCGGCCTGGTGCTAACCACACCGGGAATACCGATGCTTTTCGAAGGGCAGGAATTCCTGGAAGACGGCTGGTTCCGCGACGACAAGGCTCTCGATTGGAAAAAGCGGGAAACCTTTAAAGGCATCAACCGCCTTTACCGGGACCTCATCCATCTTCGGCGCAATCTCTATGATAACACGCGCGGCCTGCTCGGCCCGTTCGTGAAGGTCTACCATTTCAATGACGAAGACAAAGTCATCGCCTTTCATCGCTGGGCCGACGGCGGTCCAAGGGACGATGTCATTGTCGTCGCTTCCTTCAGCCACCGTTCGATCGAGGACGGCTATCGGATTGGCCTGCCTCGACCTGGAAATTGGACGATTCGTTTTAATTCGGACTGGAGCGGCTACAGCCCAGATTTTCACGACGTCAGCAACTTGGACGGAAAAGTCGTGGCCGAAAATGAGAAACGCGACGACTGTGATTACAGCGGCATCGTTTCACTTCCTCCCTACGCACTCTTGATTTTAAGCCAGGAAGAATTGGAGCCGCTGCCCTTCGAAGGAAAAGAAAGGCACAGCTCGTCATGAAAATTCGCATCCAGCACCGCACCACCTATAATTACGCTGAACCAGTGTCGTTCGGTCAGCACAAGATCATGGTCCGGCCTCGCGAAGGACATGATCTGCATATCGAGAGTTCCAAGCTGGAAATCACCCCGGCCCACATCATCCACTGGATGCGCGATGTAAACGGCAACAGCATCGCCAGCGTCGATTTCACCGAACAGGCATCGCAACTCATGATTTACAGCGAGCTGGTTCTCCAGCATTACGACTCCAACCCGCTTGATTTTATTCTCCAGGAAAGCGCCGTATATTATCCGTTCGTCTATGACCCGGTCGCTTTGCCCGAACTCACTGCCTTCACGATCATCATTTATCCCAAGGACACAGCCCGCCTGCGCGAATGGCTGACCCAGTTTTGGAAGCCCGGAGGTGACAAGGTGGAAACGTTCACGCTCCTCCAGCAGCTCAATCAACACATCCACGACACGTTTCAATACCAGCGCCGCGACGATCCCGGCGTCCAGACTCCCGCGGAAACCCTGCAGAAAAACAGCGGTTCCTGCCGCGACTTTGCCACGCTCCTGTTGGAAGCGTGCCGGTGCTGGGGACTCGCCGCGCGATTTGTCAGCGGCTATATGCAATGCGAAGCGACCGAGGCAGGCGGTGCTTCCACTCATGCCTGGGCTGAGGTTTATCTCCCCGGGGCCGGTTGGAAAGGCTTCGACCCGACCTCCGGCATCATGACCGGCTCCAAGCATGTCACCGTGGCCGTCGCCCGCGACCCCGAAAACGCCGCGCCGATCTCTGGTTCCTATGTCGGATCATCCACCGCCTTCCAGAACATCCAGGTTGATGTGACCGTTGTACAGATTGATAAACCAGCCCCGCCACTTCCAGTTCCGCTACTAGCAAATCCACCTCAACAACAAAATATGTCCATGCCACAAGTCCTGCAAATGGCGCAACAAGCTCCCGCCCCCATGGAGATGGTAATCCATGCCACACCCGAAACAGCAGTTGCCCCCAGCTTCCGACAACCCGCCACCATTTAACCCTATGCGCATACTCGTCATTGATGATGAAGCTCACATTCGCAAAACCACCACGGTCACGCTCGATGCCTTGGGGCATGAGTGCGAGCAGGCCAAAGACATCGCCGAATCGCTCAGCCTGATGAAAAAAAGCAGTTTCGACGCGGCTTTTCTCGATCTGCGAATCGGTAACGAAAATGGACTGGAGTTGATTCCAAAACTTCTAGCGTTGGAACCCAAGCTCAACATCATTGTATTTACCGCCTATTCCTCGATCGATACTGCGGTCGAAGCAATGCGCTGCGGTGCCGTCGATTACATTGCCAAGCCATTCACGCCCGAACAAATCCGCCAATCTTTGACGCGAATCGAAACCAACCGGCGGCTCGAAAACCGCGTGGTTGAACTCGAATCCATGCTCTCGTCCGGTGATGCCCTGGAGGATTTCACGACGCAGGAACCGCTCGTCCAAAAGGTTTTCGAGACGGCCATGAAGGCCGCCGCCTCCGCCGCCACCCTGCTCCTGCTCGGAGAAAGTGGGACGGGCAAGAGCGTACTCGCGCGGGCGCTGCATCGCAATAGCCCGAGGCGCGAAAACGCCTTCGTCACCGTTGCCTGCCCCAGTCTTTCGCGGGAACTCCTCGAAAGCGAACTCTTCGGTCATGTCCGCGGCGCGTTCACTGGTGCGGTGGGCGAAACATGGGGCAAGGTCCGCGCGGCCGAGGGAGGCACCCTGTTTCTCGACGAAATTGGGGAACTGCCCATGGAGATCCAACCCAAGCTCCTGCGCCTTTTGCAGGAACGCGAGTACGAACGGGTCGGCGATTCCAAACCGCGCAAGGCCGATGTGCGGGTCATCGCGGCCACCAATCGCCGCCTGGAGGATTTGGTCAAGGAGGGCAAGTTCCGTGAGGATCTCTATTACCGCCTCAATGTCATCACGATTGAATTGCCCCCGCTGCGCCAACGCCCGCTGGACATTCCCGTGCTCGCCCATCAGCATCTGAAGATATTTGCGCGACAAGGTGCGAGACAGATCAAGAACTTCACTCCAGCTGCCATGACCGCGATTCAGCGTTACCCGTGGCCCGGCAATGTGCGAGAGCTGCGCAATGTCATTGAGCGCGCGGTGATTCTGGCGCCAGGCGATAAAATCGACGTGAATGACTTTCCTGACAACCTGCGCGGATCACAGCCTTCCGGTGCGGCCATCGGCAATCGCGTCAGTCTCGAAGAACTCGAGCGCGAGCACATCCTGCGCGTGATCGAGATCGCCGGCAGCATGGATGAGGCCGCCCAAATCCTCGGGATTGATCCCGCCACTCTTTACCGCAAACGGAAACGCTACGCCGAGCAGGTGGAATCGACAGCTCCAGTCGCCACGACGACAGCACCTTAATTCCCCAGCCTCACCATGCTACGCACACGCCTCATCCTAGGGTTGATGTGCCTGCTGATCATTCTGCTTTCGATGGGACTTTACTCCATCGACCGGTGCAGCGAATTGGGGCATCGGCTTCAAGCCATCATCCGCGATCATGATCGCGTAGGCGAGAACCTCGGGCAAATGAAACGCAGCGGGGCGACCATGACCGGCGCGCTTCTCGTGTTGGTAACGGGCGACCAGGAACAAAGCCGGCATGATTTTTCCCGGGCCAGCAAGAGTTTCCAGGAAGCCCTCGATGAGGAGCGCGCCCGAGTAAGCGCCACGAAAGGAGAGAAGGCCCTCATCGCCAAACTGGCCGACACTTATCAAGCTTATACCGGCAGAGCGCAGGCTTTTTTGCAATCGGCCAATCAACTTGATCCCTCCTGGCGAAGCACCGCCGGCACACTCGGCCAGGAAACCAGCCAGATACTCGATCTGGTCGACCAACTTACGGTTGAGCACGAACGCGGGCTCAACGCGGGATATCGGGATAGCTCAGCCGATATCAACGAGACCATCCGCTCCCTGGTTTTTCTCATGATTGTCGCCGGCGTCGTAACCATCTATGCCTCCATGCGCCTCAGTCACTCGCTGCTCACTCCCCTCACTTCCCTGGCCTCTTCCATCCGACAGGTCGGCGAAGGCCACTTGAACCAAACCGTTCCGGTCGTGTCCAATGACGAACTTGGCGCGCTCGCTGTTTCCTTCAACCAGATGGCCGCCCAACTTCGGCAATACCAGGCCAACACTTCCGAGGAGTTGCTGCGGCTGAATCTCACGATTCGCACGACCCTGGCTTCCTTCCCGGACCCTATTTTTGTCTTGAATTCCGAAGGTGGGATTGAGTTCCGGAATCCTGAAGCGGATCAATTGGCGGTAAAACTTCTCTTTTCCGGCATTGCGCGTCTACCCGCTGAAGTCGAAGAAAAAGTCGAGAATGTGCGCACCACGGGTGAGGATTACCTGCCGACCCTCTTCAAGGACGCGATCAAATTTTTTCTCGACGGCCAGGACCGCTATTACCTTCCCCGGATCGTCTTGCTCCGCGACGACGGCAAGCGCGTTTTCGGCGTTGCCGTCATTCTGGAAGACGTCACCCGGATGCTTTTACTCGACGACGTCAAAAGCAACCTCATCTCCACCGTCAGCCACGAACTTAAGACGCCTCTGACCAGCGTGCGCATGGCTCTTTATCTTCTCCACGAAGGAACTGTAGGACCGCTGGCTGCCAAACAGGCCGATCTCGTCTCCACCGCGCGAACCGACGCCGATCGTCTTCTCAAAACACTCAACGATCTCCTGGATTTGGCCAAGCTTGAGCAAGGGCCTTCTCAATTACAGCTCGCCAGTGTCACCCCATCCGAACTGATTGAGACCGCTTTGCTCGAGACTCGAGAAATGATCAACGCGGCCGGCATAACGTTAAAAATGGATATTGCTCCCAACCTGCCCGCAGTTCACATCGACCGGCAACGCATCGCCTATGTGTTTACGAATTTGATTACCAATGCCATCAAGTATTCGCCCCGGGCCAGCGAAGTGCTCGTTTCCGCCCGCATGGGACGAACTCGCGCCGGCAAACCGTGCGTACGCTTTGCCGTGAAAGATCAGGGTTCGGGAATCTCCCCCGAACATCAGGAGCACATCTTCGAACGTTTCTACCGCGTTCCCGGCACCAATAAAAGCGGCGCCGGTCTCGGACTCTCCATTGCGCGTGAAATTGTCTTGGCACATCAGGGAGAAATTGGCGTGATCAGCCAGCCCGAGAAAGGAAGCGAATTCTTCTTCATGCTTCCCGTCGCTCAGGATTCTCCACCGATGTCTTCCTAGTAACTTCGAGCGGCGTCCTGCAAAAGCGGGGATGGTCAGTCGTGCAGAAAGCCTTGATATAAGCTATTTCGACGGGAGCGCAAAGAAATGTAAGACGCTTATAATAAGACGCATACCAATCCACTATTCTATTGGCATATCGCTTGCATCTAATAGGTATCGAGCGCCATTCGTTGTAAATGGTTCTCATAGATTCCACCCGTTATCAATATAGAAAGGATCGCTATGAAATATGTTTTATGCGCGGCATTATCACTCATCCTATTGGGATGCGGCGGCGGCTCGCCTTTGACCCTAAATCAGGAATCCCTCGACAAGATTCACGATGATATGTCGCAAACCGACGTGCGCGGCATCATGGGCGCGCCAACTGAATCCAAAACCGATCCTATCCCGATCGTGGGCGGCACGCAGACCACGTATACTTATCGCAATGACAAGAGCGAGGTGGTCATCGTGTTCAAAAACGACATGGTCAAAGAGAAACACGGCACGTTTAACCAGTAGCAGCAGGCGATGCCTCGCCTCTGGCAAAAGGGACTACCGGAGCCTTCAACCTCTGGAAGTCCCTTCCCGGCGAGACAGGCTCTCTTCTCAGTTCGCGTCTGCCTGCCGCAGTGGGAGCCGCAGCACGATGGCCGTCCCCTTCCCTACTTCGCTCTCCGCGTGGACCGTACCGCCGTGCGACTGCACGATGTGCTTTACGATCGCCAGCCCCAGCCCGGTCCCGCCGGACGTGCGGCTTCGCCCCTTGTCTACCCGGTAAAAGCGCTCGAAGATATGCGGCAGGTCATTGGGCGGAATGCCGATGCCGTTATCCGTCACCCGCATCTCCATCTGGCTGAAGGCACCGCGGCCCAAGGGATCATGTAGCTCCGCGGAAAGCACCACGCGCCGCGGCGGGTTGGAATAGGCGACTGCGTTCTCCAGCAGGTTAAACATCACCTGCTCCATCCGCAGTGCATCGACATCCAGCGACGGAAGATCGTCCGCAAGGTCGACCTCGATTTCCACCGCGCCGGAATTCGACCGGTTGCCCCAGTCCCGCACCAACTGCCGGAAGAACGAGTCCACCCGGATCGTGCTCATCTCCGCCTGCACCTGCCGCGCCTCCAATCGGGTCAGCACCAGCAGATCCTCCACCAGCGCCGTGAGCCGGTCCGAATGCCGCTTCATCGTTTCGAGAATGCGCTTCGACTCCTCGCGTGACATCCCCGGATTGTCCTCCAGCGTCTCCAGGTACCCGCGAAAAATCGCCAGCGGCGTGCGCAGTTCGTGCGAGACGTTGGCCACGAAATCCTGCCGCACCACCTCCAGTTGCTTGATCCGTGTGATGTCGTGGAAGACCACCACCGCCCCGCCCACCTCGTTCCTCGGCGTGTGGATCGGCACCACATTGATTTCGAAATGGCGCGAGGGATTGCCCAGCGCCGTGCTCTCCAACACCACCTCCTGCTGCCGCGGCTCACCGCGCAGGATCGTCTCGCGTACCAGCATCTCGACCCGCGCCTCCCGCAGCGACTCCAGCACTGTGCGGCCCAGCGGACTCTGCTTGAGGTCGAACAAACTCAGCAGCTCATCGTTCACCAGCCGCACGACATGCCGCTGGTCAACCACCATCACCCCCTCCACCATGTTGCCGAGCAGGACGTTCAGGTTGAAGTCCTCCTCCTGCTGCTGGCGTTGCACCGCCTCGAGACGCGCCCCCACGCTTTCCAGGTTGCGCGACACCTGCTCCACCAGTGGAGGCCCGTCGATATAATACGACTTGGGCCATTCCCCGGCGGCGAGTTGGGAGGTCACCCGGCTCAATTGCCGCAACGAACGCCGGTAGCGATAGCGGACGAAGGCCCAAAACCCGGCAAGCTGCACCAGTTCCAGAACGACGACCAGCGCGATCAAAGCATTCCCTTTGAGATCCATACTCCAGCACTTTGGCGATCTCTTCGAGATAGGACAAGGCCGCGTTATCAATCGGGTGGCCCGGACAACGCCAGGCGAGCCTGTGTTGTCCGGGTGCGCATTCCCCCGTCCGTAGGAGACCACTGCGAGAGTCACCCGTTTACGATTCCGTCATCCTTGCTGAGCGAAGGCGAGGTGCTGCGCACGGCAGTAGTTTCTTTGCGAGGCCGTTACTGCCCTGCGCAGCAGCGAGCGCAGTCGAAGGACCTTGCGGATCTAACCAGAACCGACCGCACCGGATGGGACTTGCTCAATGCGTAGCGGGCTCGCCGCCTCTTCGCGAAGAGATGCTTCCTGATACCTGCATTACGCCACGAGAAAGTACCAAGGTCCTTCGACTCCGGCTTGGCGAGTATGACTGGAAAAAAGAGCTTGCCGCTCGCCTTCGCTCGGGATGACGGCACTTAAAAAGAAGACCTTTCGAAGAGATCTCCGACGGGACGCTGTTTTCCCCCGCGATAGACCCGGCGTTGAAACGCCGGGCTACTTTCGATTGTCCCGCTGGGACACCCACGCGGACAGGGCACGCTCGCGTAGCGTTACCGGGCCGCCAAATCCGGCTTTCACATGACAAAATCGTAAGTCCCAGACCCTCATACGCGTATTTGCTATTGGAGCCCCCGCGTGGTAGGCTTCCCCGAATATGCCAACACCGCCAGTCAAGTTCCCCAAGCCCAACCGCAGTTCCGGCAAACCACCCGTCCGCAAAAACGACGGCAACGGCCCGACGCCCGGCCCCGGCAACGAGCAAAACTGGCGCGGCATCGTCCTCCTCTTTTTGACCGTCATCATGATGCTGGCGCTCTATTATGCGCTTATCCATCCCGGCGTCGCCCAGCAGGAAATGACTCAGGCCCAACTCTTTGACCTGATCAAGCAAAACCGCGTCGATACCATCGTCAACGAGATCGACCCCTCCACCGGCATCCGCACTCTCACCGGCACTTATAGAAAAGCCGTCAGCGCCACCCCTAACGCGCCCGAAACCCCGGACGCCGCCTTCAAGGTGCCTGTCGATGTCCAACTCGACCCCTACATCCTCAGCGAAATCAAACAAGCCGGCTACACCAAGATCGTCGAGACCCAGAATAATTCCAATCTCATCTGGCCGCTCATCATCAACTTCCTGCCCATCGTCCTCTTCGTCGGCCTGATGTATTTCCTCTTCCGCCAGCAAATCCGCATGGCCGGCAAAAGCGCCTTCAGCTTCGGCAAGAGCAAGGCCCGCATGATGACCCGCGACCGCAACAAGGTGACGTTCAAGGACGTCGCCGGCATCGACGAGGCCAAGGAAGAGCTCAGCGAAATCGTCGAGTTCCTCAAGGACCCCCGCCGCTTCCAGCGCCTCGGCGGGCGCATCCCCAAGGGCGTCCTCATGATCGGCCCTCCCGGCACCGGCAAAACCCTTCTCGCCAAGGCCATCGCCGGCGAAGCCGACGTCCCCTTCTTCAGCATCAGCGGCTCCGACTTCGTCGAAATGTTCGTCGGCGTTGGCGCGTCCCGCGTGCGCGATATGTTCGAGCAGGGCAAGAAAAACGCCCCCTGCCTGATCTTCATTGATGAGATCGACGCCGTCGGCCGCAGCCGCGGCACCGGCATGGGCGGCGGCCACGACGAACGCGAGCAGACGCTCAACGCGCTCCTCGTCGAGATGGACGGCATCGAAACCCAGGAAGGCGTCATCATCATCGCCGCCACCAACCGCAAAGACGTCCTCGATCCCGCCCTGCTCCGCCCCGGCCGCTTCGACCGCGAAGTGCGCGTCAATCTGCCCGACGTCCGCGGACGCGAACAGATCCTCCACGTCCACACCCGCAACGTCAAAATCGCCAAGACGGTCGACCTCGGCCTAATCGCGCGCGGCACGCCCGGCTATTCCGGCGCGGAACTCGCCAACGTCGTCAACGAGGCCGCCCTCCTCGCCGCCAAGCGCAACAAGGACGAAGTCACGCAGCCCGAACTCGAAGAAGCGCGCGACAAAGTCCGCTGGGGCCGCGAACGCCGCAGCATGGCCATGACCGAGGACGAAAAGAAAGCCACCGCCGTCCATGAAGCCGGCCACGCCCTCCTCAACGTCATCCTCCCCAACACCGACGCGCTGCACAAAGTCTCCATCATCCCGCGCGGCCCCGCCCTCGGCGTCACCATGTACCTGCCGGAAAAGGACCGCGTCACCAATTGGAAAAAGGAAGTGCTCGATTATCTCGTCGTCGTCATGGGCGGCCGCGTGGCGGAGGAAATCTTCCTCGGCGACGTCAGCAGCGGCGCCGCCGGCGACATCCAGCAGGCCACCCGTTGCGCCCGCGCCATGGTTTGCGACTGGGGCATGAGTGACAAGCTCGGCATGGTCCAGTACGGCGATGACAACTCGATGAACTTCTTCGGACGCGACATGGGTGGTTCTCGCGGTTACAGCGAAACGACCGCTGAAGCCATTGACGCGGAAGTCCTTAATCTCGTGAACAAGGCCTATGAAAAGGCCAAGGAAATCATCGGCTCGCACCGCGACGCGATGGAAAAAATCACCGCTGCGCTCCTCGAATACGAGACCCTCGACGGCAAGCACATCAAGGACATCATCGAGCACGGCCACATGCTCACGCCACCGCCCGCGCCGCTTTTGCCTCCCTCCAATCCCACGCCCAAGGAACCGCTCCCGGTCAATCCCCCGGTCAAAGCCAAGGAAGACGACGGCGGCATGCTCCCCGGCCTCCCCGCCCCGGCGTAAAACTCCGGTTTTTATCTTCGAGCGCAATGACCTGCTTGCGCTCGCGAGCAAGGTGTGAGCAATCTTGTCGGTGCTTTCGACAAAGACCCCACAAGACGGCCGCTTCATCGCGGCGGCCTTGGTCATCGGCTATTTTCTTTTTTTGGGCGCTGCTATTCTTTTGTCCGGTGCATCCCGGTCTGAGGTATGGAAAGAATTGGGCGTTCCCGCGATGGATCCCGGTTTTGGCGACCTCCAAAATGTCGTTGCCGGAATACAAAATCAGGACGCCGGACGCGCCTTGGGCGATCCAAACCCGTTCGACCCGTGGGGCCGTCCCTATATCTACCCCAGCATTTGGCTCCAGATAAAAGCCCTCGGCTTTAACAGCCAGACGGTCGTCGGTTTCGGCCTGTTCTTTATTTTTCTTTTCTTCGTTTCCGCCTTCGCGCTCCTCGGGAAATTAAACCGTTACGAAGGCATCTTTACGGGGCTTTTTTTAATATCTCCTGCTCTGATGACCGGCATCGAAAGATGCAACATTGACCTGATTCTCTTCCCGCTCATCCTTGCCGCGCTGGCCCTGCGCCGCTGGCCTCCAGCCGCCGCCGCCCTGCTGCTTTTCGTCACGGCACTCAAGCTGCATCCCGTCGGAGCTTTCATTGCCTTTCTCGCGCCGCCCTGGCGAAGGACTCTGCCCTGGCTCGCCGGAATGGTCGGTGTCCTTTTGATTTATTTATTTGTCGACCGGCAGGAACTCGCCGTCATTGGTGCCCACGCTCAGCATTATCCCGCTTACACCTTTGGCAGCGCCGTCTTCGGCTTTTGGTATGCGCAGGCCTATCCGGCATCGGGCCCCGCCGACGCGAGCGTATTGTTTTTCTGGGGTAGTTTTTTTCTTCTTCTCATCGGAGTATGCGCCCTGCGCTTCAGCCCGGTCGTGCCACCCGAACCCCGTTGGGAACGCGAAATCTATTCCTTTCGACTTGGCGCCGGCCTTTATCTCGCGCTTTTTGCGTTAGGCTCCAACAACGATTACGCCATGATGTTTTTTCTGTTCTGCCTGCCGCTCCTTTTTCGCCTTTGGCACGTCGGGAACCCCCTCCAGTGGTGGGCAATTGTGGCTCTTTCGTGCAGCATCATTTATGTCAATTGGGATCTCTTTTCTGACGAATACCTGCTGCGGCACGTCCTCTTCAAACAAGCCCTGTCATGGAGCCTTGTCGGAAGCATCCTGGGACTGCTCTGCGCCACGCGAGCTTGGCCCGCACTGTCCGAGGCACAATAAACTCGCCTGCAATTTGCCTCTGTAGACATCCTTTCAACCTTCCCACGTGACTTTTTCCCCAAGATGGGGATAGTTCCTGCTGTTCAGGTTTCAGGAAGCACTCGTCATGTCCATTCACGCCGCACTCACCCACGTTACTCACTACAAGTATCCCAAGCCCATTTCACTCGGGCCGCAGGTTGTGCGCCTGCGTCCGGCGGTCCATTGCCGCACGCCGATCCTCAACTACACGCTGAAGATCACGCCCGAGAACCACTTCATCAACTGGCAGCAGGATCCGCAGGGCAACTTTCAGGCCCGGCTCGTTTTCCCGGAAAAGACCGACGAATTCAAGGTCGAGGTCGAGCTCACCGCCGACATGGCCACCATCAATCCCTTCGACTTCTTCGTTGAGGCCAGCGCCGATGAGTTTCCCTTCAGCTACGACGCCATCCTCGCGCACGAGCTCAAGCCCTATCTCGAGCTCGAGCCGCTCGGCCCGCGCCTCCGCTCCTTTCTCCACAAGATTCCCCGCAGCAAGCGCAAGACCATCGACTTCCTGGTCGACCTCAATGGTCTCGTCCATAATGAAATCGCTTACGTCGTCCGCATGGAGCCAGGCGTGCAGACCGTCGAGGATTCGCTCGGGCTCAAGAGCGGTTCCTGCCGCGACTCCGCGTGGCTCCTCGTCCAGATCTGCCGCCAGCTCGGCCTCGCTGCCCGATTCGTCTCCGGTTACCTCATCCAGCTCACCGCCGACGTCAAGCCGGTCGATGGCGGCGCGGCCGGTCCCGAGGCCGACTTCACCGACCTCCACGCGTGGGCGGAAGTTTATCTTCCCGGCGCCGGCTGGGTTGGCCTCGACGCCACGTCGGGCCTGCTCACGGGCGAGGGCCATATCCCGCTCGCGGCCACGTCCGATCCCGTCACCGCCGCCGCCATCAGCGGTGCGCACGAAGACGTCGACAGCGTCGAATTCGATTTCCACATGGCCGTCACCCGCGTAGTCGAAACGCCGCGCGTCACGCTTCCCTACCGCGAACACCAGTGGCGCGAGATCGAAGCCCTTGGCCGCAGCGTCGACGAGAAGCTCAGCGCCCTCGACGTCCGCCTCACCATGGGCGGCGAACCGACCTTCGTCTCCACCACCAATCGCGACGGCCTCGAATGGAATTTCACCGCGCTGAGTCCTGAGAAACAGGCCAAGGGCGAAAAGCTCCTGCTCCGCCTCCGCGACCGTTTCGCCACCGGCGCCTTGGTTCATTATGGTCAGGGCAAATGGTATCCCGGCGAGCAGCTCCCGCGCTGGGCCTATGGTTGTTATTGGCGCAAGGATGGCGATCCCGTCTGGAACCAGTACGATCTCTATGCCGAGACCGGTAAGAACTACAAAGTCAACGCCGAGACCTCCTCTCACTTCCTGCGCAAGCTCGCCGACCGCCTCGAAGTCGACCCGAAGTACGTCCGCGACGCCTACGAGGATGTCTATCACTACCTCTTCGAGGAAGCGCGCCTGCCCTACAACGTCTCCACCCTCGACGCGAAGATCAAAAACGAGGAGGAGCGAAAGCGCCTCGCCAAGGTCTTCGCCCAGGGCCTCGATTCCGTCATCGGCCATGCGCTGCCTATCCTGCGCGCCAACTGGCTGCCGGGTCAGCCGTGGAAATCGACCACATGGCAACTGCGCACCGAGCGCCTCATGCTCATTCCCGGCGACTCGCCCATGGGCTACCGCCTCCCGCTCGAATCGCTCCCCTGGGCCACTCAAAGCGAAGCCGTCCAGATCGTGGAGCAGGACCCGACCGAACGCCGGCCGCCGCTCCCGCCCGCCACGCGCCTGAGCCGCAAACGCATGGTCGATGGCAAGCTCGTCAGCGGCGATTACCCGCCCGTACCCATCGGCCAGCCCGATGCCAACGTCGTCCGCACTTCCATCTGCGCCGAGCCGCGCAACGGCATCCTCCACGTCTTCATGCCGCCGACCGGTACCGCGGAAGATTACCTTGACCTCGTCTCCGCGGTGGAAGACACCGCCTCCGATCTCGGCCTGCCCGTCCGGATCGAGGGCTACACCCCGCCTCACGATCCCCGCATCCAGAATTTCAAGATCACGCCCGATCCTGGCGTCATCGAAGTCAATCTCCAGCCCGCCAACAATTGGCCTGAGATGGTTCGCCACACCGAAGTCCTTTACGAGGAAGCACGCCATTGCGATCTCGGCGCGGAGAAATTCCTCCTCGATGGCCGCCATGTCGGCACCGGCGGCGGCAACCACATCGTGCTCGGCGGCGCCACTGTCGGCGACAGCCCGCTCCTGCGCCGTCCCGACCTTCTCCGCAGCCTCGTCGGGTACTGGCAGAACCATCCCGCGCTCTCGTATCTCTTCTCCGGCATCTTCCTCGGTCCGACCAGCCAAATGCCTCGCATCGACGAGGCGCGCAACGATGCCCTCTACGAATTGCAGATGGCCTTCGACCAGGTGCCCGACTTCGGCCACGTCCCGCCCTGGCTCGTCGACCGCATTTTCCGCAACATCCTGACCGACGTCACCGGCAACACCCACCGCGCCGAGTTCTGCATCGATAAGCTTTTCGATCCCGGCAGCGCCTCGGGCCGCCTGGGCCTGCTCGAATTGCGCAGTTTCGAAATGCCGCCACACGCCCGCATGAGCCTCACCCAGCAGCTCATCATGCGCGCCGCCGTCGCAAAATTCTGGGAGAAACCTTACAAAGGCAACGCCGTTCCGTGGGGCACGCAGCTACACGACAAGTTTCTCCTGCCCTACTTCTGCACGCAGGACATCAACGACGTCGTGGCCGACATGAACCGCAGCGGCTTCCCCTTCAAGCCCGAATGGTTCACGCCCCACGTTGAATTCCGCTTCCCGGTTCAAGGCGAAGTCACCTACGACGGCATCAACCTTGAGCTCCGCACCGCGCTGGAGCCGTGGCACGTCCTCGGCGAGGAAGGCACACCCGGAGGCACTGTTCGTTACGTCGATTCCTCCGTCGAAAAACTCCAGGTCAAGATCGACAACGCCACGGAGGGCCGCCACGTCGTCACCTGCAATGGCCGCCGCGTCCCGCTCCATCCCACCGGCACCGCGGGCGAGTTCATCGCCGGCGTTCGCTATCGCGCGTGGCAACCGCCCGAGGCGCTTCACCCCACCATCGGCGTCGACGCGCCGCTCACCTTTGACCTGATCGATTCCTGGACCGGCCGGTCACTCGGCGGCTGCGTTTACTACGTCTCAAGCCCCGGCGGCCGCAACTGGACCACCATGCCGATCAACGCCAACGAAGCCGAGGGGCGCCGCCTCTCCCGCTTCCGCGCCTTCGGGCACACGCCCGGCCCGATGTTTGTCCCCACACTGCCTCCAACCCGCTCCGATTTTCCTCTGACGCTTGACTTGCGGAAAGGGTGATCACACCGGAGTGAGAGGTTGATATAACCTAACATTTTTAGCTCAGCTTCCGATGGCATATCAAATGCAGATGTGCTTCCTTTATACTAGTTCCGGCGATTTATGAGCCAGCTTCAAACCGAGGAGATGTACCGCAGTATTTTTGAGAATGCCATCGAAGGCATTTTTCAAACGACGCCCTCGGGCCAATATCTCAACGTCAATCCTGCGCTGGCCAAGATGTATGGCTACGACTCGGCGCAGGACCTCGTCGCCGGGCTGACGAAGATCGACAACCAGCTCTACGTCGATCCCAACCGCCGGCCAGAGTTTGTCCGCCTCATGGCCGGACACGGCACTGTCCGCGGCTTCGAATCCGAAATTTACCGCAAGGACGGCTCCACCATGTGGATTTCCGAAAACGCCCGCGCCGTGCGCGACTCAAGCGGCACCATCTCCTACTACGAGGGCATGGTCGAGGACATCACCGAACGCAAACAGCTCGAGGGCGATCTCCACATCTCCGAGCAAAACATGTCCGCGCTCATCAACAATATCGACGACTCCATCTGGTCGATCGACAATCATTACCGGCTGATGACCTTCAACGCCACCTTCAGCGCCAGCTTCGATGCGATGTTCGGCGTCAAGGTCAAGGTCGGCGACGTCGTCATCGATATCCTCCCGTCCGATTGGCGGGCCGAGGACGTCGCCCTCTACGACCGCGCGCTGGCCGGGGAAAAATTCATCGTCGAGCGCCGCTACCAGTTCGCCGAGGAAGAGCGCTACTACGAAATATCCTACAACCCGATCCGCTCCAACGACGCCATCAGCGGCGCCGCAGTCTTCAGCAAGGACATCACCGAGCGCCAGCGCGCCCACATCGCGCTCCAGGGCGCCATGGTCGCCGCCGAATCGGCCAACCGGCTCAAGAGCGAATTCCTCGCCAACATGAGCCACGAAATCCGCACGCCGATGAACGGCGTCATCGGCATGACCGACCTGCTGCTCATGACCGACCTCACGCACGAGCAGCGCGAGTTCGCCCGCACCGTTCGCATCAGCGGCGAGTCGCTTCTCGTCGTCATCAACGACATCCTCGACTTCTCCAAGATCGAGGCCGGCAAGCTCGATCTCGACATCACCGAATTTGATCTGCGCGAAGTCATCGACAACACCATGGACCTCCTCGCCGCGCAGGCCCACAGCAAGGGCCTCGAGCTCGCCGCCTTCATCCGGCCCGAAGTCCCGCTCGAACTTCGCGGCGATCCCGGCCGCCTGCGCCAGATCGTCAACAACCTCGTCGGCAACGCCGTCAAATTCACCGCCCAGGGCGAAGTCGTCGTCACCGTCTCGCGCATCAGTGAAAACTCCACCCACGCCGTCCTCGGCTTCGAGGTCCGCGACACCGGCATCGGCATCGAGGCCAAGGCGCAGACCCGGCTTTTCAAGGCCTTCAGCCAGGCCGACGGCTCCACCACGCGCAAATATGGCGGCACCGGCCTCGGCCTCGCCATCTCCGCGAAGCTCGTCGCGCTCATGAATGGCGAGATCAAAGTCACCAGCGAGCCGGGCAAGGGCTCTGCGTTTTATTTCACCGCCGAATTCGAGAAGCAGACCCTCGCGCTCAAGTCGGTCGCGCGGCACGACCTCGTCGACCTGCACGTCCTCATCGTCGACGACAACGCCACCAACCGCGAAATCCTCGATCACCACACCCGCATCTGGAAAATGCGCAGCGGCCTCGCGGCCAACGCGAAAGACGCGCTGGAAATGATGCGCGCCGAAAGCAGTTCCGATCCCTACGACCTCGCCATTCTCGACATGCAAATGCCCGAGATGGACGGACTCATGCTCGCCCGCGCCATCAAGGCCGACCCCTCCATCGCCGCCACGCGCCTCGTTATGCTCACCTCCCTCGGCAACCAGCTCGAAGGCGAGGACATGAAGCGCGCCGGCATCGAGGCGTGCGTCCTCAAGCCGGTCAAGCAATCGCGCCTCTTCAACCGCATCGCCGAAGTCATGGCCGGCCACATGCCCGCAGCCCGCAAGAAAACGCAAATCCTCCGGACGCAGACCGGCACGCTCTCGATGAAATCGCCGGTTGAACCGCCGCCCAGCCTTGCCAAAAAGCCCGTCCGCATCCTTCTCGCCGAAGACAACGTCATCAACCAGAAAGTCGCGCTCGGGTTGCTCAACAACATCGGGTACAAGGCCGATGTTGCAGGCAACGGCCTGGAAGTCCTCGCCGCCCTCGACGTCCGGCCCTACGACCTCATCCTCATGGACTGCCAGATGCCGGAACTCGACGGCTACGAGACTACCCAGCGCATTCGGTCGCAGCCGCGGCACGCCTCCATGCGCATTGTCGCCATGACCGCCAATGCCATGCGCGGCGAAAGCGAAAAGTGTCTCGACGCCGGGATGGACGACTACCTCAGCAAGCCCGTCCGCCTCGAGTCCCTCCGCGACATGCTCGCCCGCTGGATGCCGCCCGAGAAAAAGGAATAGTCCTTGACGAATTCGGCAGGTCCCCGCGGGCTGTCATTCCGTTGCCAGTTCGAACGCCAGCCGCTCCAGCCGTTTCGCATGTTGCGCCGGCGTCAGCGAATCCGGTCGCGGTCCCGGATTTTCCTTCGTGCTCAGCGCGCCAACCCGATCGAACGGCGACCGCGACCGCGGCACCTCAACCCGCCCGCACAGCGCCCAAACCGGCCGCTTCAACTTCCGGGCCAGTTCGCCCAATTGCACCGGCGCCTTCCCCAGAAGCGACGTCCGGTCAAAACACCCCTCGCCCGTAATCACCAAATCGTGTTCGCGGATCAGCCCATCCAGCCCCGTCAGCCGCCGCACCAACTGAAAACCATTCTCCCGTTTCGCGTTGAAAAAGGCCATCAACCCATATCCGCATCCGCCCGCCGCACCCGCTCCCGGTTCCTTCGCCAAGTCCTTGCCCAAATCCCGCTTCACGATCCTCGCCAGGTTCCGCAAACCCGCATCCAGCCGCTTCACCATCGCCGCATCCGCCCCTTTTTGCGGCGCGAATTGATAGGCCGCGCCCTTCGGACCGTAGAGCGGATTATCTACATCCGTCGCTACGATAAACTTTGATTTGATTTTGCGCTTGATTGGTTCAATTCTGGCGATTTCAGTCAAACCAAGTCCGCAACCAGAAACTAAATTGGAATCTTTATCGTAAAAGCCGTGAGTAATCCGAGAAGCCAGTGAGATTCCCCCCTCTGTCGTCGCGCTTCCGCCCAAACCGACGAGTATCTCGTCAAAGCCCTCAGCCGCTGCCATCGAAAGAAGAATCGAGGTACCTCTGTTTGTAGTCCGCTCCGGATTTCTCAACGCGGCTGGCAGGTGCGCGAGGCCCGATGCCTCCGTCAGCCCAATCACCGCTGTCCGCCCGTTCCCCAGCACGCCCCATTGTGCCCGGCAGGGCCGTCCCGCCGCGTCAATCGTGCGCGCCGACCGCAACCGTCCGCCTGTCTGCCGCACCATCAGCTCCATGAACCCCTCACCGCCATCGGTCAAAAACAACCGCGTCGTCTTCACCTTCGGCCACGCCCGACGCAGCCCCTTCTCGATCGCCTTCGCCGCCGCCTCCGACGTCAACGTCCCCTTGAACTTGTCCGGCGCAATCAGCACGCGCGCGTAAGGTGTTTTTCGGTCAGAAATCCTGGAAACTTTGCGATCAGCTGGCATGGACATGGTCACACTTTGCGATGCCTACCGCCTCATGGCGACATTTTTGGCGCTGATATTTCACGCGACAAAGTCGCCGCGATGCGTAACTTTACCTTCCTCAAATGTCCACCCCTCGACCCTTTCTCTACGTGAAGCCCGGCTGCCCCTGGTGCGATGAAGCCGAAGACTACCTCAAGGAACACGGCATCGCCTACGGCAAGGCCGACGTCACCACCGACCCCGCCGCCCTCGCCGAAATGCTGCGCCTCTCCGGCCAGGCCAAAGCTCCCACCATGCGATGGGATGGCGAAATCCTCGCCGACTTCGGTGCCGACGAACTCGACGCCTTTCTGCGCGAGCACAACGTCGTCAAATAGAAGCTGCAAAATCATCGCGCGAGATGAGTCACAAATCGCCCAAGATCGACGCCCTGCTCTCCAGCTTTGAGGAAAAGCCCGGATTCCACCGCCACTACATCGGATTTTTCCACTGCTTCAACGCCCAGCTTTACTACGAAGCCCACGACGTCCTCGAAGCCGTCTGGCTCCCCATCCGCCGCGAGCCTGCGGCCAACTTTTACAAAGGCCTCATCCAGATGGCCGGTGCCTTCGTCCATCTCCAGAAGCAACGTCTTGGCCCCGCCGAGCGCCTCTTCGCACTCGCGCTCGTGAACTTCGAAGCCTACCCCACCTGCCACTTCGGCGTCGACCTGGACGACATCCGCAAAATCTGCCGCAACTATCGCCAGTCCATCCTCGACTCGCACGAGACGGTCAACCCCTGGACTAAACAAACCGCCCCGCAGTTGGCGCTGCCGGGCTCTTCGTCGTAGCGGCGGTCTACTACCCTCGTGCAGCAGGTAGCCACCGACGTCCCGACGGGCGGTGCTAGACTAAAAACCCGCTTGACGCGTAGTCGTCGATGCCTTTTTCCAGCGTAAACTTCGGCGTGTAGCGCAGCGCCTTTGTCGTCAGCGAAAGATCCGCCTCCGTGTGAGGCTGGTAGTGCGCGTGCGGGTTATCGATATACTCCGGCTGCCACTGCGTATTCAGCACGCGATTCAAATTCGCCACGATATCGTTGAACGAGCGCGGCACGCCGCTGCCCGCGTTGTAAATGCCCGAAGCCCGCGCCCGCGCCGCCAGGATCGTACAGTTCACAATATCCTTCACGTAAACGAAATCGCGGACTTGCTCCCCGTGCTTGAAAATCCGAGGCGCCTGGCCGCGCCGAATCTGCTGCGCCAGTTGCAGGATCATGCTCGCAGCCGCCCCCTTGTGCGCCTCGCGCGGCCCGTACACATTGAAATAGCGCAACCCCACCACCACCTGCGACGGGTTTTCCGCCGCGAACCGCCGCGCCAGATTATCCAGCTGCACTTTCGAAAACGCGTAAATATTCGCCGGCTTCGGCACCTGGTCCGCCTTGTTCACCCCCGCCGCAATGCCGTATGTCGCCGCCGACGAAGCGTAAACCAGCCGCGTCTTGCGCCCCTCGAAGTAATTCAGAATATTGCGCCACGACTCCACATTATCATGCACTTGCCGGAACTGATTGTGATCCGTCGTATCCGTGATCGAGGCCAAATGAAAGAAAAGATCAACCTTCCGCCCGCCGAAATAATGCTTCAAGTCGATCTGCGCGAGATCCGCCGCAATCACATCGCCCTTGAACCCCTCGAGATTCTTGAAATAGCCGGATCGGAAATCATCCACCACTGTCATCGCGGCGTCGGGAAAGCGTTTCGCCATTTCATGGACAAGATTCGAACCGACAAACCCCGCCCCGCCCGTGACAACGACGTGCTTGTACATGGCCCTATTCTACAAGGCCTCGGGCCCCAGCTAAAGCTTCCTTTTCACCAGCCAAATAATGTAGGCAACCGTCGAGGCCAGGATGACCGCCGTAGTGAGGATAATTCCAAGTTGTGACATGGTTTTCTCCCCTCGGCCACGCTCCAGATTACCGGCTGATATCCTTCTGCGTCAGCAACCGGAACTGATTTGCCTGCAGCACCTCCATGGCCACCTCGCCATCCTCCACATGCAGCGCCAGCGCGGCCTTGCCCCGCGGACGCGTCAGCAGCGAATAGGCCGAATGGATATTGCACTCCGCCTGCAGCAACGCCGTCAGCACCGCCTTCAGATCGGCCGCGCTGCTCGACAGCTCCACCACAACCAGCGGCACCTCCGTAAAAGCCAGCCCATGTTCCTGGAACATCGCGCGGGCCGAATCGGGATCATCCGTCACCAGCCGCACAATCGCCGCGTCCGACGTATCGAGAATGCTAAGCGCAACCACGTGCACCTGAGCTTGTGAGAACATCTTCACGATATCGAGCAACCGCCCGACCTTGTTCTCCATAAAAACGGAAAACTGCTTCACCTCATCCTCCTGCCGCCCTTTGGCCGTCTTCACTTCTGTCGAGTCCATGTCATCCATAAGTAATTAACGCGTGCCCCCTTCTGCACACGCGGATAAAATCTACCCGCAACCCCAGACCCCGGCAAGCGTCAATGGGGCAGTTTCGCAGTCTGCAGGAATACTGCAGTCCGCCAGAGCCTTTCCGCGTGACCCACGCCCTTTTTTCGGACAGCCTTGACCCATGGTCGTCGCCAAGAAGCTCCCCATCGCCAAGTCCCGGACGCCCAAAGCGCTCAGCGCCGTCGCCCGCCAGCAACTCCTCCTCGTCAACGGAATGCTCGATGAAGTCGCCCGCAACTATGTCGCCCGGCTTCATCGCGAACTCGCTGAACTCATCCGCATCCTCGAAAAAAAACAAGCCGACCCCGCCGGCCTCTCGCGCCGCGAATTCAAGGGCCTCCACGAAATGCTCAAGCAGATCGCGCAGCTCCAGATCAACCCCGAAAAAGGCCGTCGCAAAGACCTCAAAAAGATCGACACCCTCATCGGCGAGCTTCAGGCCATCGTCGAAAGATGGTAAATCGAATTTCGACGGAATTACGGAGGTTGGGATGTGATCCCTCCCCGTCCGCCATCGCTTGGCCCTATCATGAAAAAGATCCTCTTAAACACGGACTGGAAACTTACCTACTTTGATTCCCCAATTCCCGAGGTGATCACCGCCTCTCCGCACGGCTGGAAATTGGCGAAGGTGCCGGGCTGTGTTCAGACCTCTCCCTTCGGCGTTCCGCTCACGGAACTTTACCGTGGTGTGCGCGTCCGCGAGGTCCAATGGATGCAGAAATGTCACTGGGTCTACCGCCGCCAGTTGCAGGTACCAAAGGCGGGTGAAGACCAGGAGGTCCGCCTGGTCTTTGCCGGCCTCGATTATAGTTATCAGGTTTACATCGACGGAAAGCAACTCGTGGCGGGTGAAGGGATGTTCCACGCCGTGGTTATCCCGCTCGATTTCGCCCAGGGCAAACGTGTGCAGGTCGAAGTCCGCTTCGCTCCGCCTCCGCAAACACGGGAAGAGGGATGGGAGTCCACCAAGGCGCAATTTGGGCGCGGCTGGGATTTTGCGCCGGAGCTGCGCACGATCGGCATTTGGGACGATGTGTGGCTGGAAATCGTGCCACGCCTGCGTGTGGAAAGCGCCTTTATCGAGACGCACCTCCAGAACAGCCAGCGCGCGCTCGTCACCGTTCATGCCGAATTGAGTGAAGTGGTCGAGAGCAGTTGGCTCAATCTCCTGCTTTGCGGAACTGAGCGCCGCATTCCGCTTCTCGGTACCCGCCACGTCACCGCCTTCATCGAAATTGAATCGCCGCAGCTTTGGTGGCCCAACGGCCTGGGCAAGCCCACGCTGCACGATCTCAACTTGACGCTCGAGGTCAAAAAGCGCCGCACCATGCCCTTCGTCCAGAAGGTCGGCCTGCGCGAAGTCGGTCGCATCCCGGCTCAAGGTCAGCGTCCGATCGACATCCCGCTCCAATTCACGATCAACCATGTTCCCTTCTTCATTAACGGCATGAATTGGGTCCCGCCCGACTCCTGCGTCGGTGACATTACTTCACGCCACTATGACCGGCATTTGGTGGCTTACCAGAGAGGCCACGTCAATCTCGTCCGCGTCTGGGGCGGCGGCCTGCGGGAGAAACCCCACTTCTACGAGAAGTGCGACGAACTCGGCTTGCTCGTCCTCCAGGAGTACCCGATCGCCTGCGGCATCGGCACCACGGAAACCTACCACCGCCAATTACAATCCGAGGCGCGCCACGTCGCGCGCGCGTTGCGGCGTCACCCCAGCGTCTTCCTCTTCAGCGGCGGCAACGAGAATTATCACTACTGGAACATGCTCGACAGCGACGATCCCCGCTTGCAGGAGGCCGCCCGACTTGCTCGACTCTCCGTCAACGCGGGCAAACCCTTCGGCAATCGCGAATGGCTCGCCGGCGCCGTCAAGCGTTACAACGAGCCGATCCATCTCGTCCTCGGCGGCGTCACCGCATCCGAATGCCCGAACTGCCTTTACCAAAACACTTCCCCCATGGAAGGCGAGGGCGAGGTTCACGGCATTTGGAACTGGAACCCACGTGTCGGTGACCATCGCTATCGCAACTCCGATTCGCTCTACGACTACTGGCGCGCGGCAGACCAGCATCTTTATTCCGAAGCCAGCGTCTCCTCCATTGCCAATCTCGAGACCATCCGCGAAATCACCGGCAAGTCGACGAACCGGCTCCCCTCCTTCGACGATCCGGCCTGGAAATTACACCATGCGTTTCACGCCGCGTGGGACAACCATCGCGACTTGTGGCTCGATATCCCTGCCACGGAAAAAGTCTTCGGCCCGATTCGCACCTTGAGCGATCTGATCGCGCTTAGTCAATACCTCCAGGCCGAGGGCGGCCGCGTTATGATTGAGGAACTGCGCCGCAAACAGCCCACCGTCAGCGGCGTTATCTGGTGGGGAGCCAACGAACCCTGGCCTGGTCTCGCCGGCAATGCGCTCATCGATTACCACGGCCGCCCGAAGCGTTCGTGGGCCGGCATCACCAACGCTTTTTCGCCGGTGATCCTTAGCCTCCGCTACGACAGCCTGCAACCCCGCTCGTTACGCGGGGATATCTGGCTCTCGTGCAACCAGCGCCCCGGCTTTAACGGACACTATCGCGTCGAAGTCAGCGACCGGAAGGAGCACATCATCGACGTCTACGAAGGCGAGTGCCGGGCAGAATATCTACAGTCTCAACCGCTGCGCCGCCTCGTTCCCTTGCCGATGAGCCCCAAGGATCAGATATCGGTGAAAATGACTTTGGTTGACGGTGCCAACCACACCATCCACGAAAACTTGTATCTTTTCGGTGATATTCGATTGGCCGTTTTGCGATTATTTGAAGTTTCGCGCAAGCCCGTGAGATAACCTTTATCTGAGAAAACCAAAATTCCCCTGTCTTTCCCTTACTAAATAAAATTTGGTAATTCCGTAATTCCGTCCAGATTTTCCCCATGCGTTACGCCGTATTCGACCTTGGCAGCAATTCCATCAAGTGCGTCATGGCGGAAACCAGCGCCCGGGGCATCCGCATCCTCCACGAGGAAAGCATCGGCACCCGGCTCGCCGAGCACCTGATCGCCACCTGCGAACTGCGCCCCGAAGCCATCGCGCGCACCCTCGATGCCCTGCGCCCCATCCGCGCCCACGCCGCCAAACTCGGCATTCAGCTTTTCCGCGCCGTCGCCACCAGCGCCGTGCGCGACAGCCGCAACCGCCGCGAGTTCCTCCGCGCCGCGCGCGAAGTCCTTGGCTTTCCCGTCCGCCTGCTTTCAGGCACCGAGGAGGCCGAAACCATCTTCTCCGGCGTCTCCGCCGATTCCCACTGGCGCGGCAAAGACATCTTCATCCTCGACATCGGCGGAGGCAGCGCGGAATGGGTCCAGGGCCGCCACGCCAAAATGGAAAAGCGGATCAGCCTGCCCTTGGGTGCCGTGCGCCTGCGCGAGCGCTTCCTGCACACCTACCCGGTCGCCTCCGATACCGCCGACCTGCTGGTCGAGACCATCCGCGGCCAGATCGCCCATCCCCTCGCCCACTACTGCCTCGGCCCGCGCCGCCTCGTCGGCACCGGTGGCACCATCACCTGCCTCGTCGCCATCCACAAAAAGCTCGCCCATTTCGACCCGCAGAAAATCGACCACGCCTCGCTCACCATCGAGCAGGTCCGCGCCTTGTTGCACAGCTTCATCGGCCGCACCCTCGATCAACTTCGCCGTCTGCGTGGACTGCCCCCCAAACGCGCCGACCTCATCATTCCCGGCACCGCCGTCGTTCTCGCCACCATGGAATTGCTCGGCGCGCAGCGGCTGCATGTCAGCGTCCGCGGCCTGCGTTACGGTGTCCTCACCGCCGCGATCCGGGAGGAGGAACCGGACGCCGCGGCACTCTCTTCCCATTCCCATGGCAGATACCGGACGAAAAACCACGCCGCCGCATGAAGACCACGGATAGCCTCGCCCAGGAAAGTCTCGCCCTGCGCGCCCGCTACGACGAGGAGCCGAGCCACTCGGACCACGTCTGCGCGCTGGCTGTGCAAATTTATGACGGCCTGAGTTCCTGGCACAAGCTGGACGCCCGGTCGCGCGAACTGCTCCACGCCGCCGCGCTGCTGCACGACATCGGCTGGTCGCAAACGCCCGATAGCAAAGGCCATCACAAATGGTCCGCGAAGCTCATCCAGGAACATGCGTGGAAGAGCCTGACCAAGGAGGAAATTCAGGTTGTCGCCCAGGTCGCCCGCTACCATCGCAAGGCTCCGCCGGAGCCTGACCACGCCGAGTTTCACGCGCTGAAATCGGCGGCGAAAAAGTTGGTCATGATTCTCGGTGGCATCCTGCGCATCGCCGACGCGCTCGACCGCACTCATACTGGAAAGGTCGCGCGCCTCGAAGCTTCCGTCACCAAGGAAGCCCTCACGGTCCGCGTCCAGGCCGATGGAAACTGGAATGCCGAACGGGTCACCTTTGAGATGAAGAGCGATATGCTGCATGCTGTCGCGCAACGGGAAATCCATTGCGAAGAGATGAAGGCTTAGCCACTAAAGGCCCCTTCACGGACGGCAGAGGACCGCCGTCCCTACCATGGAATTACGGCGCGACGGTCGTGCCGATGCTCTCTGGGGCGTCGCCGCCGGCGAGCTTCTTTTTTGTGGCCGTCTCGATCTTGGCGTAAAGTTCTTTGTTCTTCTTGAGCTCTTCCTTGGCGGCGTCGCGGCCCTGGGCCACTTGCACACCTTCGAAGAAAAGCCAGGCGCCTTTCTTGTCGACCACGCTGAGTTCAATCGCCAGGTCGAGCAGCGAGCCTTCTTTCGAAATGCCCTCGTTGTACATGATGTCGAACTCGGCCTCGCGGAAGGGCGGCGCGACCTTGTTCTTCACGATCTTGACCCGGGTGCGATTGCCGAGCACGGTGCCGTCGGGTTGCTTGATCGCGGCGATGCGCCGGATGTCGATACGGACCGAGGAGTAAAACTTGAGCGCTTTGCCGCCGGGCGTCGTTTCGGGATTGCCGAACATCACGCCGATTTTTTCGCGAATCTGATTGGTGAA
>Ga0302319_10002414_pt1 | contig 40444 bp, 31 predicted proteins | sample Bog_T0_2_FD_203319 | JGI IMG/M metagenome (GOLD analysis project Ga0302319, IMG submission 203319) | Peat permafrost microbial communities from Stordalen Mire near Abisko, Sweden - Bog_T0_2 | ecosystem: Environmental > Terrestrial > Soil > Wetlands > Peat | place: Sweden: Abisko, Stordalen Mire... | reverse complement strand
GAAGAAGACCGAATACCGGCGAACCGATGACGGACGCCCTGCCCGCCTTCGTCCCGCGGCGCGGGACTACGGCGCGGCGAGCAGTCCCTCATCGCTTCGCCACTTTGGCACGGAGGAACAGCAGGAGCTTTCAAACATCCCATTCAAAAGCCGGGTATGCTTACCCGGCCTGTTGGGACATTCTGAACCTTCCGCAGCCTGAGCCCTTTCCCGGCCATTGAATCAGACGCTTCGGATTTACGGATCGGCATACCCACGTTTCCCAAGCCGTTTTTCCCGCTACGTCGCGGATCCGGGCACACAATTGAGACTTGGAATCAGCCGCTAAACCGGACTGGGTTGAGGCCCTCCTGATGGCCCAACAAGCCCACACGACTACCCGCAGGTTGGGACGAGTCCTCGTCAACCACCTCGGGTTTCCCTGCCACGCCCGCAAGGAAGTCATATTCGCGGGAAAGTCGGATGCCGTCTTCGAACTCGAAGACCTCGCGCTCATGCTGCCCGCCGGGATGAACGAGCCGGACAAGTTCCAGACCGTGCTCACGGGCAGGCTCAAGCCGGCGGAGTCCCCGTTCGGAGCCTTCTCGGTTGGAGATTTCTCGAAGTGGACGACCCCCGGGATTTACCGGATCAGGCTCCCGGGCACCGGCGAGCATTCGTACCAGTTTGCCGTCACCGACGGGGCGTTCGGGTGGCTGCCGCCGATGTTCCTCGGCTTCATGCGCAACTGGCGTTCGGGCCCGCACGAGAACCTCTGGCGGGGACCCACGCATTTGGACGATGCCCGCCGCAGCAGCGACGGAGGCATCATCGACGCCGTCGGCGGCTGGTACGACGCGGGCGACGTGCGCAAGTGGATGGTGCATTCGAACCTGCCCGCGATGGCCTTCATGAACGCCCACGAGCGGCTGCCCTGGCAGTACACGGAGTGGGAGAGGACGGAACCGGGATGGTCCCCGTGGCTGATGGAGGCCTGCTGGGGCCTGGATTTCATCCTCAAGATGCAGGACCCGAAGACCGGGATGTTTTACGAGGACGTGGGCGGCGGGAGGAACTCGCGCTGGAGGCCCGGCATGTCGTGGTGGTACGCGAACCACTCGGGCTGCTATGCCGACAACGCCGACAACCGGTTCACGGACAATCTCGTCGACAGCGGGGATGAGCGGCCGGTGCGGGTGCAGTACAACCCCGTTGCCCAGTTCACGTCGGTGGCGATCCTCGCGCTCGCGGCCGGCACCTACGCGCCCCTCGATCCCGAGCGCGCGCGGCGCTGCGCGGAGGCGGCGGAACGCGGATGGCGCCTCGGTCTGGACCCGGACCCCGCGCTCGTCGAACCCGGTGGTGGAAACTTCGCCGAGTGGACGGCGGTGCGGAGCTGGAGGTGCATTGCCGCCTCCGAGCTCCACCGGGCGGGGCTCCTCCCCTGGACCGAGGTGGTGACCGCGGCCGCCGCCCTTCTCGAGAACTTCGACCCGGTGCTCGGCTTCTGGCGGAACTCGACCGGCAGCCGGGAACCCTACCGCGGGATATTGCACTCCGCCCAGCCCATCATCGCCCTGGCCGGCATCGCGCGCATGGCGGATGACGCCAAGTGGCGGGAGATGGCGATCGGTGTGCTGCGCCGGTGCATGGAGCGGTATGTGTTTCCCCTGGCGGAATTGAACCCGTTCCGGATCATGCCGTTTGGTGCCTACGCCGCCCCGGCAAGCGAGGGGGATCTCTATCGTCCGTGGAGGGATGGCTACACCTACCGGCTCTTCATGCCCGAGCATCACCAGCAGAGGATCAATCACGGCCTCGGCGGCCATTGGACCAGCTGGGCACACGGTCTGGCGCTCGCCGGCAAGGTCCTGCGCGAGCAGAGATGCCTCGATCTCGCCTGGAGCCAGCTCCACTGGCTCATCGGCTGCAACCCCTGCAATTCGAGCATGATCAGCGGCGTGGGTTACAACAATCCCATGCCGCACAGCCGATACCTCGGCACTTTCCCCGGCGGATTCTGCAACGGATTCAACGGTTCCGCCGACGACCAGCCGCAGCTCGATCTCGACGGGAACGTCCAGTGGAACACCGCGGAATACTGGGTGACCCCGCTGAGCAACGCCCTGATGGCCCTCGGGCACCTGACTCCCCCGCCCGGGCCGGCCTCCCAAAAACTTGGTCGACGGGAGCGGAGCCCGGGATAAAACGGTGGAGGTCGCCCGACCCCCGCCCATGCCGCTACCCCTCAAGCCCGCCATCGCCTGCGCCTATGACCAGATCTCGCTCGGCGAGGTCATGATCCGCCTGGATCCCGGCGAGGGCCGCCTACGGACCGCGCGCCGTTTCGGAGTCTGGGAGGGCGGCGGCGAATACAACACCTCCCGCGGCCTGCGCAAATGCTTCGGGCTGCGCACTGCCGTGTGCACGGGCCTCGTCGACAACGAGGTGGGCCGCCTCGTCGAGGACCTCATCATGCAGGGCGGCGTCGGCACGGATTTCATCCGCTGGCGGGAGGACGACGGCGTCGGCCGCACCGTGCGAAACGGCCTCAACTTCACGGAGCGCGGCTTCGGCATCCGCGGCGCGGTCGGTGTGCCCGACCGGGGGCACACGGCGGCTTCCCAGCTCAAGCCCGGCGATTTCGACTGGGAGCACCTCTTCGGCAAACTCGGCGTGCGCTGGTTCCACACGGGCGGCATCTTCGCAGCCCTCTCGCCGGATTCCGCACGGCTTGCCCTGGAGGCCGTGACGTGCGCGAGGAAGCACGGCACCATCGTATCGTACGACCTCAACTACCGGCCGTCGCTTTGGAAGGGCATCGGCGGCCTGGAGAAGGCCCGCCAGGTGAACCGCGAGCTCGCGCCCCACATCGACGTCATGATCGGCAACGAGGAGGACTTCACGGCGTCCCTTGGCTTTGAGGTCGAGGGAGCCGGCAAGCAGCACGACGCCCTCGACACAGGGGCCTTCAAGGCGATGATCCGCACGGCCGTCGGCGCCTTTCCGAACTTCAAGGTGGTCGCCACCACCCTGCGACGCGTGATCACCGCGACCAGGAACGACTGGAGCGCGATCCTCTGGCACGACGGCCTCTTCCACGAAAGCAGGCCCTACCCTGAGCTCGAGATCCTCGACCGGGTGGGTGGCGGCGACAGCTTCGCCTCCGGCCTGCAGTTCGGCTTCATGGAATTCAACGATGCGAGGAAGGCCGTCGACTACGGCGCGGCCCACGGCGCGCTCGCGTCCACCACCCCGGGCGACACCTCCATGGCCACCCGCCGGGAGGTCGAAAAACAGATCTCGGGCGGCGGCGCCCGCGTCATCCGCTAGCAGGCTGTTGAAAAACTCTCCGGGACTCCGGCGCAATGGATCAGTGAGCCGGCTGCGGAAGGTTCAGAATGTCCCAACAGGCCGGGTGAGCATACCCGGTTTTTGAATGGGGTGTTTGAAAGCTCCTGCTCTGTCCACCAAACCGCAACATTGCCAGCGGCCGAAGAGGCTTGACGATCGGCCGGAGGAGGGGACCTTGGGGCACTGCCCCGCGGCGCTGCCATGCGCCCACCGAAGCTGATCTGAAACGTCCGGCCAAGGACACATGAACCCCACCCTACTCTGCCTTGCGATTGCCATGACCGCCGTGTGCACCTCCCGTGGGGCCGACCCCACCCCCATCAACCTCTGGCCGGGAACACCGCCGGGCGAGACGGGCAGGTTCGAGCCCGAACACGACACCTCCGTGCCCGGCCACGACCTGATCGCCGGCAGGCCCATCATTAGGTTGGGCGATGTCACGGTACCGACGATGACCGTCTACACCGCTCCCGCGGACCGCGCGACGGGCACCGGGATCGTCATCTTCCCGGGGGGCGGCATAAGCATACTCGCCTATGACCTCGAAGGGACGGAAGTCTGCAACTGGCTCAATTCCATCGGTGTGACCGCCGTGCTCGTAAAATACCGCGTGCCGGTGAGGCCGGGACGAGAGAAGTTCGCCGCCGCGCTCGAGGACGGACAGAGGGCCGTCGGACTGGTGCGTTCGCGCGCCGCGGAATTCGGAATCGACCCGAACCGGATCGGCACACTCGGCTTTTCGGCGGGCGGAGGCCTCTCGGCCCGGGTATGCGCAAGCGCGGGGGCTCCGCGGGTTTATGCCGCGGTGGACGCTGCGGATGCCGTCAACTCCAGGCCCGACTTCCAGGTCCTCATCTACCCGGGCGACCTCATCGTCCCCAGGACGCTGACCCTCAGTCCCGCGGTTTCGGTGACGCCCTCGACGCCGCCCACCTTCCTGGCGATGGCCCAGAATGATCCCGTGCATGTGGAGCAGGTGCTGGCCTACGCCATCGCGCTCCAGGCAACGGCTGTCCCGATGGAACTCCACGTGTATCCCACGGGTGGACACGGCTATGGAATGCGGCCGACGAAACATTACGTGACCACTTGGCCGGCCCGGTTGGCCGATTGGATGCGCAGCCGGGGCCTGCTGGAGGCCGCCGCTGCAACGCCGTGAGGAAGGCCTTCGTCACCCTGGCTCCCCTGCTGGCGCTCGCGCTGGCATCCTGCCAGAAGGCCGGCGCGGGTAGAGATTGGCCGGAGTATTCGGGCGGCCCGGAGCGCACCCACTATTCGAACCTTTCGCAGATCGACGCCGGCAATGTCGGCCGCCTGCAGAAAGCGTGGGAGTACCACACCGGCGACGCCGGGGAGATGCAGTGCAACCCGATCGTGGTGCACGGCGTCCTGTACGGGCTGACCGCCACCAACGGGGTCTTCGCGCTCGACGCCGCGACGGGGAGTGAGCGCTGGCGCTTCACGCCCCCGGGCCCGAAGACGAATTACATCCTGCGCGGGCTCACCTACTGGACGGACGGAAACGACCGGCGGATCCTCTTCTCCTGGGATTCCTGGCTGTGCGCCCTCGACGCGGGCACCGGCCGGCCCATCGCGTCCTTTGGCGAAGGGGGAAAAACGAGCCTCAAGGCGGGGCTCGGGCCGATGGCCGAGACGAAGTGGGTCGTCTCGACGACGCCGGGGACACTCTTCGAGGACCTGATCGTGATGCCGACGCGGGTCACGGAGACGGCGGACGCGGCGCCCGGCTTCATCCAGGCCTTCAATGTGCGGACGGGGAAGCTGGCCTGGGTGTTCCATACCATCCCAAGCCCGGGCCGCCCCGGCTATGAGACCTGGTCCAAGGACGCCTACGAGAACATCACCGTGGGTTCCGCCAACTGCTGGACGGGAATGTCCGTCGACAGGAGGCGGGGGATGCTCTACGTGCCGACCGGCTCGGCGAGCCCGGACTTCTGGGGAGGGGACCGCATCGGCAACGACCTCTTTGCCGACTGCCTCCTGGCGCTGGATGCGAGGACCGGGAGGCTGATCTGGCATTTCCAGATGATCCACCACGATCTATGGGACCGCGACAATCCGGCCCCACCCGCCCTCGTGACCGTGCTGCACAATGGGAAAAAGGTCGATGCCGTCGCGCAGGTGACCAAGTCGGGATTCCTCTTTCTTTTCGACCGCGTGACCGGCGAGCCCCTTTTCCCGATCCGGGAGGTGCCCGTCCCCCCGTCGGAATTGCCCGGCGAACAGACCTCCCCCACCCAGCCCGTGCCCCAGTGGCCGGCTCCCTACGCTCGGCAGACGCTCACCGAGGCCGACATCAGCCCCTACGCTGAGAACCGCGCCGAGCTCCTGGCAAGGTTCCGCCAGGCCCGAAAGGGAAGGTTCCAGCCGTTCGGGAAATACGACACGATACTGTTTCCCGGCTTTGACGGCGGCTCGGAATGGGGCGGCCCCGCCGTCGACCCCGAGGGAGTGCTCTACGCCAACACGAACGAACTGGCCTGGATTGCCCGGCTCAAGGACACGCCAAAGGACGAGGCCATGGCGAAACTGACCCCGGGCGGCCGGATCTACACCCTCTATTGCATCGCCTGCCACGGGGCGGACAAGAAGGGAAACCTTGCGAGCAGCTTCCCTTCGCTGGTCGACATAGGAAAGAGGCACAGCCGCGACGAGGTGCTTCAGCAGATCGTCAAGGGCAAGGACAGGATGCCGGGATTCCCGATGCTGAAGGACGCCGAAAGGCGCGCCCTGATCGACAATCTCTTCGGCACGGAACCGGCAGGGGTGTTCGCGGCGCCAGAGGCCCCCGAGACCGGGCCCACTCCCGGATACCAGCCTTACTCCCTCGACGGTTACGTGAAGTTCATGGACAGCAACGGCTACCCGGCGATTTCGCCGCCCTGGGGCGCCCTCACCGCGATCGACCTCAACACCGGCAACCAGCTCTGGCAGATCCGCCTTGGGGAATTCAAGGAGCTGACCGCCAAGGGCATCCCTCCCACGGGCACCGAAAACTACGGCGGCCCCGTCGTGACGGCGGGGGGAGTCCTGTTCATCGCAGCCACCAAGGACGGCATGTTTCGGGCCTTCGACAAGAGGACCGGCGCCCTGCTCTGGCAGACGGAGCTCCCCGCCGGCGGCTTCGCCACGCCCTCCACCTATACGGCCGCAGGAAAGCAGTTTGTCGTGATCGCCTGCGGCGGAACCAAGTTGTTCACCAAAAAGGGCGACAGTTACGTGGCCTTCGCCCTGCCCTGAAAATTAAATGAATACCCGCATCCTTCGCAGCCTCCTGGCGGCAGCCCTCGCACTGCCGGTCCTCCTCTCATTGGCGCGCCCCGCGGCCGCCGAGCAGCCCCCCCCTCCCATCCAGCTCGCCATCGTGGGATTGGTCCACGACCACGTCGGCGGGTTCCTCCCGTCACTTGTCGGCCGCAGCGACGTGAAGCTCGTCGGCATCGTCGAGCCCGACAGGTCGCTGTGGGCCGGCTATGCGATGCGCTTCAACCTGGATCCGGGGCTTTTCTCCCCCACGCTCGAGGATCTTCTCGCGAAGACAAAGGTGCAGGCGGTCGCCACGTTCACGACGACGCTCGACCATCGCCGGGTGGTTGAGCTCTGCGCGCCCCGCGGAATCGACGTCATGATGGAGAAGCCGATGGCCGTGAGCCTCGAGGACGCGCGGGCCATCGACGCCGCTGCAAAGAAGGGCGGCATCCAGGTGGTCGTGAACTACGAGACGACCTGGTACCCGAGCAATCACGAGGCCTACGCGCTGGTCAACGACAGGAACGCCGTGGGCGAACTGCGGAAGATCGTGGTGCACGACGGCCACAAGGGGCCCAGGGCCATCGGGTGTTCGCCGGCCTTCCTGGCCTGGCTGACTGATCCCGTCCTCAACGGCGGCGGCGCCGCCATGGACTTCGGTTGCTACGGCGCCGACCTGATCACGTGGCTGATGCACGGCCAGCGTCCGACGTCGGTGTTCGCGGTCTCCCAGAATTTCCAGCCCGAGGCCTACCCGAAGGTGGAGGACGAATCGACCATCGTCCTGACGTACCCGCACGCGCAGGGGATCATCCAGGCGTCCTGGAACTGGGCGCACGGCCGCAAGGACATGGAGATCTACGGCCAGAGCGGCACGCTCCTGGTGCCCGACAGGGACACGCTGCGCCTGCGCCACTGGGACGATGCCGAGGCCGATGCCCCCGTGCCCGCGCTCAAGGATCCCTATGCGGATTCGATTTCGTATTTTGCGGCCGTGGTCCGCGGCGAGATCAGACCGGAGGGCTTGTCGTCCGTGGGAGTGAATCTGGTGGTCAACGAGATCCTCGATGCGGCGCGCGAATCCGCCCGCACCGGAAGGCGGGTGGACCTGCCGGCCGAAGCCGCGCAGTGAGGCGAACGGCGTCAGGGTGACCGGCCGGCGAGAAGGCGGCCGGCGAGCTCGGCTTCGAAGCCGTCGAGGTTCTTCCAGCGGAGGGCCACGCGGGCCCTGAAGGGGCCGGCTGGGTTGCGGCGGGTGTAGCCGTCGTCAGTCACCTCGAAGGAGAGGGTCTCGGTGTCCACCAACTCCTCGGAGTAGGCCAGGTACACGGCCACGCAGTCGTAGAGCGTCGTCGACCTTGTCGCGAAGAAATCGCACTTCATCCACGTCTGGTTCTGGGAGAAGATGCAGTAGCTCTGGATGAGCTCGCGCAGCAGGGGATCTCCCGTGGCGCTCCAGATCGCATGGTAGCGCTCGCCCTCCACGTCCACGAGGCCGCAGGTGTCGAGGGGCGTGATCAGGACGTCCCGCCACGGGGCGGCGAGGACCTTGCGCAGACCCCGGACCCCCGCCTTGACGTTGAACTCCGGGACCGGAGGCCCGTCGCCGTAGCCCCGATCGAAGCTGCCGAACATGCCGACGAACCTGCACTTGGCCGCGAGGCCGGGATCCTTCTCCAGCGCAAGCGCCAGGCTGTAGACGGGGCCGATGGCGATGATCGTGACCGGCGAGGGGGATTTCGCGACCGTGTCGATCAGGGCGGCGACGCCATCGGGATAGACCTTGCCGGGGTAGCCCGAGAGATCATAGCCGGCCAGCCACGGCAGGACGGTCTTCGCCCCGTCCTCCGTCGGACCGCGGCTGTCGCCCATGCCGATGGGGACGTCCGCGCGCCCGGCAATCTGCAGGAGCTTTGCCGCAACCCTGGCGCGGTACTGCGTGTCGACCGGGTCGGTCAGCACGAGCTTCAGGTCCAGTTCGGGCGAGCGCAGGAGAAACGCGAGCGCCCAGGCGTCGTCGATATCGCTGCCGATGTCGGTGACGAGGATGACGGGAGTCGGGGCGGCAGCGGCGGGCGGGACGGAAGCGACGGCGCCCAGGGAGGCGATGGCCGCGGCCAGGCACAGGTGGAGACGCGGGGGGTTCATGGGACCCAGCGTGGCGGGCGCCGGCGGAACTTCAATGTTTGGGTGGCGGAGGGGCGATGGGCGGGCTCAGCGAAGACTCCGGGCGGCGGCCTCCGAGGTGCGGAAGGCCAGGGCCATGATCGTGAGCACGGGATTGAATCCTCCGTTGGTCACGTGGACCGAGCCGTCGGCCACGAAGAGATTGTCGTGGCCGTGGATCCGACCCTCCGGGTCGGTGACGGACTCGGCGGGATCGGGGCCCATACGGCAGGTGCCCGCCTGGTGCTGCCCGGCGCTGAGCGCGAGAGGCCGGGGCCAGCTCCAGATCCTTTCGGCTCCCGCCCCGCGAAGCCACTCCTCGGCCATGCCCCTCACAAACTCCGCCGTCCGCAAGGTCTCGGGATGGGTCGTGCCCGAGAGCCGGGCGACCGGAATGCCGAACTTGTCCCGCACCGAGGAATCCAGCTCGACGCGGGAGAGAGGAGTCGGGATCTCCTGCACGGGGCCCTGCACGTGGACGCCGCGCCGGAACAATTCGCGCATCGCGCGCTTGTTGGCGGCGCCCCAGCGCGGGGTGCCGGGCGGCAGGCCGCCCCGCCAGAAACCGATGGGTGTCGAGACGAACTCGTTGGCGAGAAGGGCTCCCCCGACGATCCCAGGATTGCCGTGGTTGAACTTCGTCGTGGCGATGTTCACGCCGGGTCCGGCGCCGGTGTAGGCCACCTCCGGCGGCATTATCCCATACGCCCCGGTATAGAAGTGGCCCTGCAGGTGGCGGCCCAGCTGGCCGCTGTGGTTTCCGATCCCGGACCTGTGCCTCGGGCCCGCCGAATTCAGCAGCAGCCGGGCCGTCTCGATGGCTCCGGCGGCGACGATGACGATGCGAGCGCCCGCGGAGACGAGCCTGGCCGCCCCGTCGGATTCGGAATGATAGGTGACACCCGTCACCCTGCCCTGCGCGTCGGTGTCGATGGACGCCGCCTGGGCCTGCGTCTCGAGTTCGCAGAGCCCCGTGGCCAGGGCCCTAGGGATGACGGTGTTGTGGGCGCCGTTCTTTGCGTCGACGTGGCAGGCAAACCCTATGCACTCCGAGCAGCCGGTGCATGCCGGCCTGCCGTTCCGCGGGGCACTGTTGAGGAGAAGCGGCGGCGTGACGGTCTCCCAGCCAAGGCGCCGTGCGCCGGCCCTCAGCCATTCGCTCTCCGGGCCGGCAGGCACGGGGGGAAGCGGAAAGCCGCGGGCGCGCGGCCCCGCGAACGGATTGGCCTCGCAGCCCCCGGTGACGCCGATCTCCCATTCCGCACGCTCGTAATGCGGCGCGAGGTCCCCGTAGGCGATCGGCCAGTCAGCGAGCGAACTTCCCTCCGGCACCCCGTAGCGGGTGGCCATGCGAAAATCGAGCGGATCGAAGCGCCACGCCTGCATGCCGTAGATCCGCGTGCCCCCGCCCAGCGTCATGGCGTTGTTGTGGTAATCGGCCTCGTGCGGGTAAACGACGCCCGCCCTTCCGAGGGTATCGACGAAGACCCTCGGGTGGCCGCCGGGCTCCGGCCCCGTGTTGATCCCGTGGAGCGACACCCGGTGGTTGCGGAGATGATCCCGCGGGATTTCCGAGGCGGCCGGCGCCCGGCCCCTCTCGAGGAGGAGCACCCGGAATCCGGCCTCGGCCAGGACGGCGGCCGCGATCCCGCCGCCGGCCCCCGCACCGACCACGATGGCGTCATACCGTCTCATGGGCCTCCCCTGGGCCCGACCCGCGGATCGTAGCCGAGCATCTTCCATGACGCGCCGTCGCGGTTTCCTCCATTGCCGGGATCGGCGTAATAGCCCTCGGCGGCGAGGTTCACCATCAGGTCGAAGAAGGCGGCGGGCGGGACGGGCCAGCCGCCGCCCGCTCGGCCGGACTCAACATCGGCGAGAATCAGGTCGCGCTCCTGTCCGTCCAGTTCCAGAAACCCCTTCCCGTGGCGGGCCTTCGCCTCCGCCTCCAAGCCGCGGAGTCCCTCGGCGACCATGCCCGCCCGCCCGGAAAGGGCGCCGGCCAGCTGCCCCGTGACGTAGTTCTCCACCCCGGTCCCTGCGGCGCCCGGAAAATCATCGGCCGGGATCAGCCTGTCCAGCAGCGCCCGCAGCAGATCGTGTTCGGCCGCGGAGAGGGGATTCACACGCGCACGGGGCGGCCCAGGGCGTCGGACTTGAAGCCGGCATCGAGGACCTTTTGAACCTCGGCCCCCCGGGCAAAGTCGGGCTGCTGGCGGCGGCCGGTGCGGATGCTGGAGATGAATCGGGCGTAGATCGAGGGGACCGGGCCGACCTTTTTGTCCCGCCACTTCGCGCGGTCGAGGTCCGGCCCCGAGCAGACGCGGTATCCGTCGGTGGTGCGGTCGGAATCGATTTCGACGGCGCCGAGTGTGCCCGAGATCTTGAGGAAGAGCCGGTTGGGGTGTCCCGCGGACCACCGCGTAGCCTGGATGCTGCCGACGGCGCCGTTCGCGAACTCGACGGCAAAGACCACCGAATCGTTCGCGTCGAGGACATAGGGGCCCACCCGGTCGCGGGGGGCCTTGTGGAAGGTCTTGAGCTTGCAGTAGACCGAGGAGATGGGGCCTGCCGGATAGCTTGCGAAGTCCACGATGTGCACGCCTATGTCGCCGAGCGTGCCGCGGCTCCCGTGGCGGCTCGAAAGCCGCCAGAGCCAGCCCGGGCTCGTGTGCCAGTCGCCCCAGACCTTGCTGCTGAGCCAGCACTGCAGGTAGCTGGCCTCGACATGCCTCACCTCGCCGATCGCCCCGCTGCGGACCAGGGCGGCGACCGCATCCAGGCAGGGCCAGTTGCGGTACGAGAAATTGACCATGTTGACCCGCCCGGACTTCTTCGCCGCGGCCACCATCCTGGCGGCCAGCGCATGGGAGAGGGCGAGGGGCTTTTCGCAGAGCACATGCATGCCGGCCTTGAGGCACTGGAGGGCAAGCGGGGCGTGCATGGCGTCCGGAGCGACGATCGAGACGGCGTTGCAGCCGCTGTGGGCAAGGAGCTCCCCGGCATCGGTGTAGGCCTGCGGAATCCCGAATTCCGCGCAAAATTTTTCAACCCTGCCGCGGTCGATGTCGGCGGCGGCCACGATCGTGCAGCCGGGGATGGACTTGAAGTTCTTCGCATGCGTGTGCGCCATGCCGCCGGTGCCGATGATGGCGAGCCGCACCTTCCCGGCAGGTTTTCCCGTTTTCATTTGGCGGGCTCCTCAAGCGGGGCCGTGTTGGGGCATCCGTCCGGAATGCGCACCGTCGGGCGCGCCCAGAAGACGGCGTTGGTGATGACCCGCTGGACCTGCGGGTGGTCGTACGTCGGGTAGGTCTCGTGGCCCGGGCGGAAGTAGAACACCCTTCCATGGCCCCGGCGCCAGGTGCACCCGCTGCGGAAGACCTCGCCGCCGGTGAACCACGACACGAAGATGAGTTCGTCGGGCGTGGGTATGCCGAAGGGCTCCCCGTACATCTCCTCGGCGGCGATCTCGAAGTATTCGCCCAGCCCCTGTGCGATCGGGTGCGCCGGCATGACCGTCCAGAGCCGCTCCTTGTCGTTCGCCTCGCGCCATTTGAGGGAACAGGTGGTGCCCATGAGCGCCTTGAAAATCTTGGAGTAGTGCCCCGAGTGCAGGACGATCAGGCCCATCCCCTCGAGGACGCGGCGCTGGACCCTTGCGACGACCTCGTCCGAGACCTCGTGATGCGCCATGTGGCCCCACCAGGTGAGGACGTCCGTGCCGTCGAGCACCTCCTGGGTCAGGCCATGCTCGGGTTCGTCGAGCGTGGCGGTCCGGACCGTGAAGTCGGGCTGGGCGCGCAGAAACCTGGCGATGGTCTCATGCATTCCCTTGGGGTAGAGGGCCGCAACCTTGGGGTTTTTCTTCTCGTGCCGGTATTCGCCCCAGACGGTGACTTGGGTGAGTGGGTTCATGGTTTTGGAGGTCGCTGATTCCCCGACCGCGGCGTCACTTTGTCAAATTGGCATTTTGGGGCTTTTCCCGCCAGGCACCGGAGAAATGTCATGTTTTAAAAGGCAGATCGGGATTGCTTGGGCTTCGTCGGTGCCCTCCTCCGCCCAATCACAGTATCCACGCCTTGGGGCGGACCCCCGCCCTCGAATGCCGGCGGGCAATCCCGCGACAGATTGGTCTGCCTTCCAAAACCTACCCGTCCCGAGGGCGGGGGTTGTTTGACTGGGTGGGGGGATTGCGAATAGGGTCTGCCCATGGCCATTGCATTCAAGGATTACTACGAGACGCTGGGCGTTTCCCGGGATGCCGCGGCCGATGACATCAAGCAGGCCTTTCGGAAGCTCGCGCGAAAATTCCATCCCGACGTCGCTAAGAACAAGGTCACCGGGGAGGAAAAGTTCAAGGAGATCAACGAGGCCTATGAGGTTCTCGGGGATCCCGACAAGCGCCGCCGCTATGACGAGCTGGGTGCCAATTGGCAGGATCCAGCTGCCGGCCACGCGCCGCAGGCTGGGCCGGGGCGCGGCCGGCCCGGGTACGCCGGCCCCGGCGAATCCGATTTTGAATTCGGCGGGACAGGCTTCAGCGACTTCTTCGAGTCGTTCTTTGGCCGGGGGCGCGGCAGGTCCGGCCGAAACCCCGGTTTCGACGGCGACCCGGGCGCGGACTTTCCGAGCCAGGGCGCGGACGTCGAGGCGGACCTGCTCGTGTCCCTGGAGGAGGCCCTGCGCGGCTCCGAACGCAAGGTCACGCTCCGGAGGCCCGGGGCGGGGCGCGAGGCCGACAGGATCAACACGTACAAGGTGCGCATCCCCCCCGGCGTCAGGGAGGGGCAGCGCATCCGCCTTGCAGGCCAGGGAAATGCGGGGACGGGGGGAAGCCAGGCGGGCGACCTCTACCTGAGGGTCAGGCTGGCCCGTCACCCGGATTTCACGGTGCAGGATGCCGATCTCAACTTCGACCTCGACCTCGCGCCCTGGGAGGCCGTGCTCGGCGTCCGTGTCAGGATCCCCACCCTCGACGGCGCGACGTCCCTTCGGGTCCCGCCCGGGACGGCGGCCGGCAGCAGGTTGCGGCTGCGCGGTCTCGGCCTTCCCCGGGAGGATGGCAGCCGCGGCGATCTCTATGCGTCGGTTTCCATCAAGACCCCCCCTTCGCCCTCGGAGGAGGAGCGCGCGCTTTGGGAGAAGCTGGCCAAGACCTCGACCTTCAGGCCGAGAAGCCGCTCCTGACCGGCCGCCATGCCCCTGCACCTCTATTACGTCCGGCACGGCGAGACCGAATGGTCGAAGTCGGGCCGGCACACCGGCAGGACCGACCTTCCGCTCACCGAACAGGGGGAGCGGAATGCGCGCCGGATGGGCGATCGGCTCAAGTCGGTGAAGTTTGCCCGCGTGTTCACCAGTCCGCGCCTGCGAGCGCGCCAGACCTGCGGATCCGCCGGGCTCGGGGGGACCGCCGAGGTCGAGGAGGACCTCGCCGAGTGGGACTACGGCGACTACGAGGGCAGGCGGACCGAGGACATCCACAGGGAGCGGCCCGGCTGGAGCCTGTTTCGGGACGGCTGTCCGGGCGGGGAGTCGACATCCCAGGTCTCCGATCGCGCCGACAGGCTAATCGCGAGGCTGCGGAAGCTTGACGGAAACATCGCTCTCTTCTCGCATGGGCACTTCGGGCGGGTGCTGGCCGCCCGCTGGGTGGAGCTGCCGGTCGTCGACGGCGAACGATTCCTTTTGGACACCGCCTCGCTGGGCGCCTTCGCCTACGAGCACGACGATCCCGCCTCGCCGGTCATCGCCCTCTGGAACGAGTCCTGCTAAACGTTGCCGAGGGACTCGAGCAGCATTTTCGGCAGGGCGCCGCAGCTCGTCCCCTCGATGCTGGTCGCCGCGCTCAGGAGGATCTCCGCCAGGAGCACCTCGACGGGCGCCACAGCCATTCCGTCGGTCGTGCAGGCCACCGCGGGCGTCGTCACCAGGTGCTTCCTGCAGATGGCCGGCCGGTGCTCATAGATCCGGCAGGCGCCGTCGTCCCCAAGAAACACGCAGAGATTGCCCGGATCCTGGAAACGTCTCCATGCGGGGCTCTTCCTCTCCCTTGCCGCTTGGATGGCAAGCCTGGCGTTGTCGATCACAAGACCCTCCTGGACAATGATGCTGAGGATCACGGCCTCGTCGTTCGTCACCTCCACCTCGTAGTGGCAGCAGCCCGAGCATCCCTTACAGCAGGTGACAACGACATGCGCCGCAGCCTTCATCTCATTGTCCATCATCCGATGGAGGGCGACGCCGCGGTGGATGCCCGGCTCAAACTCCAAAAGCTTGGCCGTGTATTTGTTGAAGGCGGACCGCACATTGGAGAGAAAGTCCGCAAAATCCGACGGGGGAAGCGCGCCCCTCTGGCGCTCCACCGCCGTCCTCAGCTGGGGCGTGGGCCTTGGGATGAAGCCGAGCGGATCGTCGGCGGAGCGGGGGGCGTCGGGATTCGGGGTCATGGGCTCGCGGCTCCGTCGGGGCGACCGCCATGACAGATCGGGCCCTTCTTATTGCAAGGCCTTTCGGGGACCAGTAGTGGCGAATACTCGCCTCGACCTCGGGCAGGGAACCGACGAAGCCCCCTTACTCCCCCCTGGCCCCTTGACTCGGGGTGGCCTGTGATAACATGTGGAGAATGCTCAACGGCCCAAATCTCCTCCCTTTCCGCACGTCCAGCCTGATGCAGTTTCATTTCGCGTCATTCGTTTCGCTGCTCCTGCTGGTCAGCTGCCGGGCGCCGGTCGCCCCTGCGCCCAAGCCTCCGGAACCCGCCCCGCAGGCCGCCGCGCCCCTCCACGCCGACCTGGAAACCGACAAGGGCACGATAGAGATCGAATTCCTGCCGAACGACGCCCCGAAGGCCGTCGAGAATTTCCGCCTCCTTTCGCAGCGCGGGTACTACAATGGCCTGACCTTCCACCGCATCGTGCGGGGCTTCATGATCCAGGGGGGCGACCCCGCCGGCGACGGCTCCGGCGGAGTGAGCGCCTGGGGCGGCTCGTTCGACGACGAGATCCAGGCCGGCTCGCCCCTTTACCAGCAGGGCTACAGGCGCGGGATCGTGGCGATGGCCAACGCGGGCCCGAACACCAACGGCAGCCAGTTCTTCATCATGCTCCAGGACTACCCCCTGCCGCCGAACTATGTGATCTTCGGCCGGGTGGTTAAGGGCATCGAGGTGGTGGACGCCCTCGGCGCGACCCCCGTGACCATGGGGCCGGGCGGCGAAATGAGCCGGCCTGTTGCTCCTCCCGTCATCCGGAAGGTCACGCTTGTCCCCTAGCAAACCGCAAGCTGGCTGCTGATCGCCTGGAGCAATTCGGAGGCGTTCCAGGGTTTTGACAGGATCACGTTGGCGCCGGCCGCCTTGAGCGCGGCGTCGTTCGCCAGGTCGTTGAGGCCGGTCATCGCGATGACCTTCACGCTGGGATCCGAGGCCCGCAGGGCGCCGATCAGCGTGAGCCCGCCCATGACGGGCATCATGACGTCGGTGAAGACAACCCGCACGCTCTCGCGGTGCTTGAGGAAGAGCTCAAGGGCTTCCGCCCCTTCGCCCGCGAGGAGCACACCATAGCCGTGCCGCTCCAGGGTCAGCCTGATGGCGGTCCGGATCGAGGCCTCGTCGTCGACCACGAGGATCACCTCACCGTGGCCGCCGGGCATCGCCTCCTTGTCCTGGGGGGGGCGCGCCTGTCCCGAATTATAAGTGGCGGGCAGATGGACGGAGAAGGTCGTCCCCTTGCCAACCTCGGTCGACACCGTCACGAATCCGCCGTGGCTGCGGACGATCCCGAGGACCGTCGACAATCCGAGGCCGGTCCCCTTGCTCGGCGGCTTGGTGGTGAAAAACGGGTCGAAGATCCGGCTGATGTCGCCGGGAAGGATGCCGCTTCCGGTGTCTGCAACGCGCACGACCACATGCGGCCCGGGCTCCGCCGGCGGATGGGGCCGCACGGCCTCGGCGTCGAGGTCCTCGTTCCTCGCGGTGATGACCAGCCTGCCCCCGCCGGGCATGGCATCGCGGGCGTTCACGCAAAGATTCATGAGCACCTGGTGCAGCTGGGTCGGATCTCCGACGACCGACCAGAGATCCCGCGCGGCGTGATGCTCTATGGCGATGTCGCGCGGGAACGTCTCCTTCATCAGCTCGGCCATTTCCTTGATCTGGTGGCGCAGCTGCACCCCCACCCGCTCGCCCCCGGTTCCGCGGCTGAAGGTCAGCAGCTGCCTGACGATGTTGGCGCCGCGCCGCGCCCCCTGTTCGATGAGGTCGAGAAGCTGGAGCTCGTGCTCGCTCCTCATTGATTCCCTGAGCAGGGCGGGCGCCATCAGCACCGGGGCAAGGATGTTGTTCAGGTCATGGGCGATGCCGCCGGCCAGCGCGCCGATGGCCTCCATGCGCTGCGCCCGGAGGAACTGCTCCTGGAGTATCTTGCGTTCGGTGATATCCTCGGCCACGCCCACAAAGCGCTGGAGAGCCCCGTCGGGGCCCCGCACCGGGAATGCCCGGTCCCGGATCCACCGCTCGGACCCGTCGGGGCGCACCACGCGGTACTCCTCGTCATAGGTGCCCGCCCGCTGCTTCGTGGCGACCGCGTTTGCGATCCTCGCCCTGTCCTCCGCGTGGATCGACTCGATCCACGTTCTGGGCGACTCGTAGAGGCTCTGGCGTGTGCGGCCCCAGATCTTCTCGTAGGCCGGGCTCACGTAGAGGAATTCGCCCTTGTGGGAATCGGCCATCCAGAAGACTTCGTGGATGTTCTCCGCGAGCTGGCGGAAACGCTCCTCGCTCAGGCGCAGTTCCGCCTCGGCGCGCCTGCGCTCCCGGAGCATCCCGCTTTCCGCAAGCGCGCGTGTGACGGCGGTTCCCAGGCGGGCCAGCCTGTCCTTGAGGAGATAATCGGTGACCCCGTTCCTCATGGCCTCCACCGCGGCGTCCTCGCCGATCGTGCCCGAGATCAGGATGAAGGGGATGTCGAGCCCGCTCTCCTTGAGCAGCTCCAGCGCCCGCAGCCCGCTGAACTGCGGCATCCGGTAGTCCGAAAGGACGATGTCGCAATCCCCTGCAAGGCCTTCGAGAAAGTCCGGCTCCGTATCAACCCTGCGCCAGACCGGGTCGAAACCCGACCGGCCCAACTCCCTCACGACCTGTTCTGCATCGTCCGGGTTGTCCTCCGCGATCAGCACCTTCAGCGGCCGGGTCATGGCGGGTTCAGCCTCCGATCTGCCTAGGCTGGTTGAGGAGAAGCCAGTAGAGCCCGAGCACCGCCTCGCTCATGGCCCATCCCCCGCGTTCAGGGTGAAATAGAACGTGGCTCCCCTGTCGACGAGGGCCTCGGCCCAAGCCGTGCCGCCGTGCCGGTGGACAATGCGCTGCACGATGGCGAGGCCGACGCCCGTTCCCTCGTACTCCTCGGGCCGGTGGAGCCGCTGAAAGACGCCAAAGAGCTTCTCGGCATAGCGCATGTCAAAGCCCGTTCCGTTGTCCCGGACGAAGTACACCACCTGGGGCCCCTCCCTGAGGCTGCCGACCTCGATCGTGGCCCGATCGCGCCTGCGGGTGTACTTGAGGGCGTTCGAGAGCAGGTTCATCCACACCTGCTTGAGCAGGGGCGCATCGCCGTCGCATTCGGGCAGGTCCCCCAGTCGGACCTCGACGCGGCGGTCGGCCCACGGCGAGCCGAGCTCGTCGAGGGCCTCCCTGACGAGCTGGTGGGTGTCCACCCTTTGCGGCGTGACCGCCTGGCGATTGAGCCGGGCGAAGGCCAGCAGGTCGTCGATCAGCGCCCCCATCCGCTGGGCGCCGGCGCGGATGGTTTGAAGGTACCGGAGGCCCTCCGCCGGAAGCTTTCCCCCGTAATCCTCGAGGACGGCCTGCGAGTACCCGTCAATCGCCCTCAGGGGGGCCCTGAGGTCGTGGGACACCGAATAGGAAAACGCCTCCAGCTCGCGGTTGGCCGCCTCCAGCTGGGCCGTCCGCTCGACAACGCGCCGCTCGAGATCGGCATTGAGCCGGTGGATCGTGGCCTCGGCCGTCTTGCGCTCGGTGATGTCCCTGGCGACCTTCGAGGCCCCCACGATCCTGCCCGCCCGATCCCTGATGGCCGACACGGTGACCGATACATCCACGGTGCTCCCGTCCTTGCGCAGGCGCACGGTCTCAAAATGGCGCACGCTCTCGCCGCGGCGTATCCGTTCGAGTATCGCCTCCTCCTCCGCCTGCCTTTCCGGGGGAATGAGCCGCTTGATCGACTGGCCCACGATTTCCCCGGCGGAGTAGCCGAAGATCCGCCCGGCTCCCGCGTTCCAGCTCGTGACGATGCCCTGGAGGTCCTTGCCTATGATCACATCGTCCGACGATTCGACGATGGCCGCGAGGTAGGCCGCCGACAGGTCGCCCGAGGGCGCCCTGGAGATGTCGGCGGTCGGCTCGTTCATGGCGCACGCCTCTCCGCAAGGCCCGTCAAACCCTGCGGGCCCTTGGCGCCACCCTCACGGGCGGCCCGACGGTCAGATGAAGGTTCAGCTTGGGCGTTATCCTGAAGAGATTGTCGATCCCAACCGGCTTGACGATGTAGTTGGCGGCGCCGAGGCGGCCGCACTCGACGATCATGATGTCGCTCTGGGTGACCGTAAGGACCACGACCGGTATGTCGCGGGTGCGCCTGTCCATCTTGACCTGCCTCAGGAAGTCGAGCCCGGACATTCCGGGAAGGTTCAGGTCGAGCAGGATCAGCTGCGGCTTCGCCACCTTGCGCCTGGCAAAACGTCCCCTCCCGAAGAGGAGGTCCAGCCCGGTTTCCGCGTCGCGGACGACCCTCAGGGGGTTCGTGACCTTGGCCTTCTTGAAGGCGCGCGCGGCCAGCGCCGAGTCCCACGGGTTGTCGTCGATGAGCAGGATTTCCCCGGGGCCCATGAGGACACCCCCGGTCCGGAAGCGCGGGGGCACGTCGGTGGCCGCCGTCGCGTGGGTCAGAAGGTTCCCGACGGTGACGTCCAGGGCCCTGGCGAGGCTCACTATGCTCTTGAGGGTGACATTGCGGGCGCCCCGCTCGATGTCCGCTATGTAGGTGCGGTGCATGTTGGACCGCCAGGCAAGCTCGTCCTGCGTGATTCCCAAGTGCTTGCGGCAAGCCCTGACAACTGCGCCTAGCCTCAGTTGGACGTCGGGATCTATCTTGGGTTCGCGCTGACTCTTGGGCAATCTCGGAAGCATATCATGCCATGCAACAGACTATCAGTGACAATGGGCGATTTTGCACGCGGAAGCGACAGTTTTTAATGTTATATGACTTCCCTCTCCCGGGCACCCGATTCCGTTTGCCCAATATTCAATTATATTAAAACACGGCCGGCCCGCGGGCCAATAACCGCCCAGCTTATGGCAAGGTCTGCGGAGCAATGCCCGGTCGCATGCACTAGTTTCCCTGCGCCGCCAAAGGACTGAGGAATGACCGACCCATTTTCGCAATTCGAGGAGTGGCTCGACGAGGCCGCCGCGGCCGGCGAGCACGAACCCACCGCGATGTCCGTCGCGACCGTCGACGCGCAGGGCGGCCCGTCCGTGCGCATGGTCCTCCTGAAGCAGGTCGATCCGCGCGGTTTCGTCTTCTACACCAACCTCGACAGCCCCAAGGCCGCCGACCTCTCGGCGCGGCCGAGGGCCGCCCTCTGCTTCCATTGGAAGTCAATCGGCAGGCAGGTGCGGGTCTCGGGCCGGGCCGAGAAGGTGTCCGACGCAGAGGCCGACGCCTATTACGCGACCCGGCCCCGTCTGAGCCAGCTCGGAGCCTGGGCCTCGAAGCAGTCCCGGCCCATGCGCGGATACTATGACCTGGAGCAGTCCTGCGCCGCGTACGCGCTCCGGTATCCCCTGGGCGGGGTGCCCCGCCCGCCCTTCTGGTCCGGCTTCCGGATCGTTCCCGACCGGATCGAGTTCTGGCGCGACAAGCCGTTTCGCCGCCATGAGCGCGTCATCCGCGTGCTCGACGGGGGCCAATGGGGCGAGCAGTGGCTCTACCCGTGAGGCCGGGGCGTTTTGCACGGCCAGTCAATTTATGCGCATTAATTCCGGTTGCGCGCGCAATCGCCGTTCCCATTTTTTACCCAGCCCCGGGCTCCCCTTCGACAAACGCCTGAACCTGACTTAGAGTTCCGTGCCGGAAGCCAGTCGAAACTCCGGTCCCTCCCACCACCACCGTGTCCACCACCGCTTCCCTTCTCGCCAAGTTCACCGCCCGCCACAACGCCGACGAATCAACACCCGCCCAGGAGCGCCTTGTCATCAAGCGCGACGGCACCGAGGTCCCCTGGGACTCCTCGAAGATCACCCGGGCCATCGCCCTGGCCTTCTTCGAGGTGAAGCATGGGACGGCGCCCAATCTCCACCGGGATGACGCCGCGGCCCACTACGGCATCGATGTCGACACGTTCCTCAAGGTGATGGCCATCACGGCGCGGGCCACCCGGATGGTGGAGCTGGTCTACCGGCAGCGCAGGAACCCGACCATCGAGCAGATCCAGGACGCGGTCGAAAACGCGATCGCCGCCGAGGGCGAGTGGGCGGTCGCCCGCAGCTACATCATCTACCGCGAGCGCCAGGCGGCCCAGAGGCTGCAGGATTTTTCGGAAAACGGGCTTGCCGACTACATCGCCTGCGCGAAATACGCGCGTTACCGGTCCGACCTGGAGCGGCGGGAGACCTTCCCCGAGGCCGTGAGGAGGGTCGAGGCGATGCACACCGATTTCTTTCGCGGGCGGCTCGACCGCCGGGTCTCCGGGGCCCCCTCGGGCACCCCCGCCGACCCGGCCGACCACCGCTTCCTCGATGAATGGGTCGCCGGGGCGACGGTCGGGGAGCTCATCCAGCACGCGTTCGCCGCCGTCGGCCAGAAGCGGGTGCTGCCGTCCATGCGATCCCTCCAGTTCGGGGGCGAAGCCATCCTCCGCAACCATACCCGGCTCTTCAACTGCGCCTTCAGCGCCGCGGACCGGCCGGAGTTCTTCCGGGAATACTTCTTCCTACTCCTCGCCGGCACGGGCTGCGGCTTCTCCGTGCAGCGCCACCACATCGCGCTGATGCCGTCGCTCCCGGCGCGCGCCGAGGAGATCGACCTGGAGGTCGTCCACCACGCCGTCGCCGACACGATCGAGGGCTGGGCCGACGCCCTGCATGTGCTGCTGAGGAGCTACCTCGAGGGGTTCAAGGCCGAGTTCAATTTTTCCACGGTGAGGGCCCGCGGCCGGCCGCTGGCGACGACCGGCGGCAAGGCCCCCGGGCATCTTCCCCTCAAGCAGGCCCTGCTGGATGTCGAGAACGTGCTCCGCGGCGCGAGCGGCCGCAGGCTGCGGCCGGTGGAGGTCTACGACATCTGCATGTTTGTCGCCCGCTCCGTCCTCAGCGGCGGGATCCGGCGGTCGGCGACGATCTGCCTCTTCTCGCCCGACGACCAGGAGATGATGGACGCGAAGACGGGGAACTGGCTGGAAAGAAATCCCCAGAGGTCCGCCTCGAACAATTCGGCGGTGCTTCCCCGCACCTCGGACGCCGACGCCCTCTTCCGGCGCCTTTTCAACGCCCAGAAGGAGTTCGGCGAGCCGGGATTCTACTTCGCGGACCATCCCGACCACGGCTGCAACCCATGCTGCGAGATCGGCCTGCACCCGGTGCTCAGCGAGCCCCTCGACGAGGCCGAGACCGCCCACCTCCGGGCGCTCGGCTACACCGGGGAGCTGCCTCCCGCCGCGCGCCTCTCGGGCTGGCAGGTGTGCAACCTGACCACCATCAATGGCGCGGCGCTCAAGAGCGCCGACGATTTCCTCGTGGCGTGCGTGCACGCCACGGTGATCGGGACGCTGCAGGCCGCCTACACCGACATGCCCTACCTGGGGCCCGTCACCCGCTACCTGAACGAAAGGGACGCCCTGCTCGGGGTCTCGATCTGCGGCTTCATGGACAACCCGGAGATCCTCTTCAATCCGTCGGTCCTCGAGCGGGGTGCCCGCATCTGCCGTGCGACGAACCAGCTCCTTGCGGCCGAACTCGGGATCCGGCCCGCCGCCCGCGTGACCTGCGTGAAGCCCGAGGGAACGGCCTCCCTGCTCCTCGGCGCCGCATCGGGCATCCACCCCCACCATGCGCGCCACTACTTCCGCCGCGTGCAGGCCAACCGCAACGACGCAATCTACAGGCACTTCCGGGCGGCCAACCCGCACATGACCGAAGCCTCGGTCTACAGGCCGGACACCGACGACGTGATCACCTTTCCGGTCGAGGCCGCGCCCAACGCCATCCTGAGGGACGAGGTGGGCGCCGTCGAATTCCTCCAGTTCGTGCAGCTGGTGCAGAAGCACTGGGTGCTCGCCGGCGAGGCGCCCGCCACCCGTTCGCCCGGCCTTCACCACAACGTGTCGAACACCTGCAGCGTGAAGCCGGAGGAATGGAACGCCGTCGGCGACTTCATCTGGCAGCACCGCTCGAGCGTCACCGGCATCGCCCTGCTCGGCTACGACGGGGACAAGCGCTACCCGCAGGCCCCGCGGGAATCCGTCGTCACCGACGACGACGCATCCCGGTGGAACCGGCTCAAGTACGTTCCCGTCGATTACACCGCCCTTCGCGAGACGACGGACGAGACAGCGCTCAAGGACGTGCTTGCCTGCAGCGGCGGAAAATGCGATCTGCCGTGATTCCGGCCTGAACAAACACCGTTGGGCCGGTCCGGCGGCCCGGCGCCCTGCCAGGACACCGGAAACAGCACCTCCGTCCACACCCGCGTGAATCCCGACCGCCGAAGCCATCGCGTCGCCGTCCTTGGCGGAGGCATCACGGGACTCACGGCGGCCTGGCACCTCAAGCGGGCGGGGTTCACCGCGGTTGTCTTCGAACGGGCTCGGCGCGCCGGGGGCGTGATTGGCGCTGTCCGCACGAACGGCTGGCTGCACGAACTCGGGCCGAATTCCCTGCTCGAGGGGTCCCAGAGCGTCGCGGACTTCATCGAGCAGACGGGGCTCGGCCCCCGCCGCATCTTCGCCTCCCCGGCGGCCAAGCGCCGGTACATCGTCCGGGGCGGGCGCATGATCGCGCTGCCCGCCTCGCCCCTGGGCTTTGCGTTCACGCGTCTTTTTTCGCTGGGAGCCAAGATGGGCCTGCTGGCCGAGCCCTGGAGGAAGCGGGGCGCCGCGGACGCCGAGGAAAGCGTCGCCGACTTCGTGCTGCGGAGGCTGGGCCGGGAGTTTCTCGACTATGCCGTGAACCCGTTCGTCGGCGGGGTCTACGCCGGGGACCCGGCGCGGCTGTCCGTGCGCCACGCCTTTCCAAAGCTCCACGCGATCGAGCGGGAGCATGGCTCGCTCATCCGGGGCGCGATCAGGCGCCGCAACACGAGCGGCGCTCCCAAGGGCCGCATCTTTTCGTTTCCCGAGGGCCTGCACGAGCTGCCGCTCGCACTCGCAGGTTCGCTGGGCGACGCCGTTCGCCTCCACCATACGGCCGTGAGGCTGACGCTCCTCAACGGGGAGTGGCATCTCGAGCTCGAGTCCGCCGGGGTGCGGACCGCGGAGGTGTTCTCGTCGGTTGTCTGCGCGCTTCCCGCGGGCGCGCTGGCGACGCTTCATTTCGAGAATGTGCCCGAGGCGGCGCGGCTGGGAGCCCTGAGGGAGATCGAGTACCCTCCCATCGCCTCGGTCTTCACCGGCTACGAGCGCTCCGAGGTGGCCCACCCGCTCGATGGCTTCGGCCTCCTCATGCCGCAGGCCGAAGGGACGCGGATCCTGGGAACCCTTTTCTCGAGCACGCTCTTTCCCAACAGGGCTCCGCCTGGCTGCGTCGGGATGACGACCTTCCTCGGGGGCATGCGCGATCCGGAACTCGCGGCCCAGAGCGACTCCGACCTGGTGGCGATCGTCCACACCCAGCTGTCGCGGCTGCTCGGGGCTCATGGGGGGCCGACGTTCACGGACGTCCAGCGCTGGCCCCGCGCAATCCCGCAGTACACGATGGGGTACCAGCGCTTCAAGGACGCCGTCGCCGCGGTCGAGGCCGCGGCCCCCGGACTCCACATCGGCGGGAACTGGCTCGACGGCATCGCGCTTGCGAACTGCATCGACTCCGGCCACCGCCTGGCGAAGGCGGTGGAGAGCGCCGCGGACAGGCCTAGATAGTGCGGGAGTGCTGGCGAGGGGCCTTGGTGAGTGTGGCGTCGAAGCGCATGGCGATGACGCGCAGGAGGGCCGTGCCGGCGGGCGTCACGTCGATCCCCGAAGCGCTGCGGGTGAGAAGCCCGTCGGCCTCGAGGTCGCCCAGGGATTCGATCTCGCGGGCATAGCCTCCCGCGAAATCGAACCCCAGCAGGTTTGAAATGTACTGGTAGTCGAGCCGCCGGTCGCACATCACCCTCATGATGATGGTCCGCCTCCGCAGGTCCTCTCCGGAGAGCCTCAGGCCGCGCTCGATGGGCAGGCGGCCGGCGTCGAGCGACTCCTTCCAGGCCTTCATCGTCTTAAAATTCTGCCGGTAGGTGTCGGCGGTGGAGGAGATCGAAGAAATGCCAAAGGCGTAGAGCGAGGCGCCGCCGCGGGTGCTGTACCCCTGGAAGTTCCTGTGGAGCGTCCCCTCCCGCTGCGCAACGGCCAGTTCGTCGCCGGGCTTGGCGAAGTGGTCCAGCCCGATGTCGATGTAGCCGGCCGCCGTCAGCCTGCCGTGGGCCACGGCGAACATCGCAAGCTTCTCCTCCGCCCCCGGCAGCTGGCCGCGGGCGTCGAAGATGCGCTGCGCGGGCTTTATCCACGGCACGTGGGCGTAGCTGAAGACGGAGAGCCGGTCGGGATTCAGCCCGAGGACGTCGTCGATTGTCCGGGCGAACGTCTCCGGGGTCTGGAGCGGCAGGCCGTGGATCAGATCCACGTTGATCGAGACGAATCCCGAGTCTCGCAGCCAGCGGAACGCCGCCTGATTTAGCCCGTGGGGCTGGAGACGGTGGATGGCGAGCTGGACGGCGGGATTGGTGTCCTGCACCCCGAGGGAGGCCCGGTTGGCGCCGATCTCCCGAAGAGCCTCCACATGGCAGGAAGTCAGCCGCCGGGGATCGATTTCCACGCCAAACTCGCACTCCGGCGCCACGTGAAAGTATTTGCGGATGAGGACTCCCAGCCTGCGCAGGTCGTCGGGAGGGAAAAAGGTCGGCGTGCCGCCGCCGAGATGGATCTGGGTCACGGGCCGGCTGCAATCCATCCTCGCAGCGGTCAGGCGCATCTCCGTATCCAGGTATCCCAGATAATCGCCGGCCGACCCCCGACTCTTGGTGATGAAGGTGTTGCAGCCGCAGAACCAGCAGCGCGTTTCGCAGAAAGGCAGGTGAAAATAGAGGGAGAGCGGCCCGGCGCCAGGGCGGTTGTCGTCCCGGATGGCCTCCTCGAGCCCGAGCGGCTCCAAGTCTCCGGTGAACTTCGTCGCCGGCGGATAGGATGTGTAGCGCGGGCCAGGGATCGAATACTTTCGTATGAGATCGAGGTCGAGAGGCTCGGCGGCGCGAAGGGTGGCGTCCTCGGGGGATATCATAACTCTGGCGCAATTATCGCATGGCCGGGCCGCGCTTGCTGCGCCTGCGTTGCCGGATGCTGCGCATATATTGCGGTTTGAGGCGAACGGCCTGTCCCCGCACTGCAACGGGCTGGGCAGAAGCAGGTTCGGGACGTCCCATGGGGGCCTCCGCGTCACGACGATGATATGCAATTACTTATACCCACATCTAATCCGATCCACGCGCCTGGCTTAATTGCAACGCATGCGCAATGGTAACCAAGAAACGACTAGAGCCTTTGGTCCGGAACCGATATTGTAGTCAAATGACCCTCGCGGCATTCAGCCTGAAGTGGCACCGGCGGCCCCTATCCATGGGCCCGGCCGAAAGGGAGGCTCCCGCCCCCCAGCTACCCGCGATTTGGGCCCCCTGCCTATGAAGCCGGTTGTGTTCAACAATACGGTCTTGCGCGATGGCCACCAATCCCTGGCCGCCACGCGCATGACCACCGCTCAGATGCTCCCCGCGGCCCCCAAGCTGGATGCCCTCGGCTTTGGGACCCTCGAGACCTGGGGGGGAGCCACAATCGATTCTTGCCTGCGGTTCCTTTCCGAAAACCCCTTTGCCCGGCTCGATGCGCTCAAGGCCGCGGCCCCGCGCACCCCGCAGATGATGCTGCTCCGGGGCCAGAATCTGGTCCAATACACAAGTTTCCCGGACGACGTCGTCGAGACCTTCATCCGCTGCACCGCGAAACATGGCCTCGATGTATTCCGGATCTTTGACGCCCTTAACGACGCGCGCAACCTGCAGACTGCGATCAGGACTGTGAAGTCCGTCGGAAAGCACGCCCAGGGGGCGATTTGCTACACAATGAGCCCGGTGCATACGCCGGAGAAACTGGCGGCCTTCGCCGATGAGCTGATCGCGCTCGGGGCGGACTCGATCTGCATCAAGGACATGGCCGGGCTGCTCACGCCCAGGGTGACCTACAACCTGGTCAAGGCCATCAAGCACCGCCATTCGATCTCCGTCGTCGTCCACAGCCACGACACAGCCGGGCTGGCCCTGGCCTCCTATATCGCCGCGATCGACGCGGGGGCGGATGTCGTGGAGACCTCCATAACGCCGTTTGCAAACGGAACCGGTCAACCCGACACGGTCCGCATGCTCGCCGCGCTTGCCGAAAATCCGCGCATCCCGCACTACGACACCAAGTCGCTCTTTGAGCTTCGCCAATACTTCGAGGGGGTCGCCAAGGAGCTGGCCGCCTTCATGAGCCCGGCCAACGACCGGGTGGACAGCGACGCCCTCACCTTCCAGGTGCCCGGCGGAATGCTGAGCAATTTCCGGAACCAGCTGAAGGAAATGAAGATGGAAAATAAGTTTCCGGATGTGATGGCCGAGGTGCCCGTCGTCCGCGAAGCGCTCGGATGGATCCCGCTCGTGACGCCCACGTCCCAGATCGTGGGAACGCAGGCGATGCTCAATGTGAAATTCGGACGCTGGCAGAACCTCGCCCAATCGACGATCGATGTCGCTCTCGGCAAGTTCGGCCGCCCCCCGGGGAGCATCAACCCCGAACTGCTGGCCCTCGCCAAAAAGAAGTCCGGCCAGGAGCCCGTGGAGGGCCGACCGGCCGATCTTCTCCCGCCGCGGCTGCCCGCGATCAGGGAGGAGCTGGCCAAAAAGAACATCGAGCCGACCGACGACAACGCCGTCCTCTACGCCATGTTCCCCCGGGAGACCGACGCCCTCTACAACAAGAAGGCTCCGGCCGCAGCGCCCGCCCCGCAGCCTGTCGCGATTGCCTCACCCGGTTCGAATGGCTCGGCACCGAGGCCGGCCGCGGTCCTGGGCGTGAGAAAGTTCTTCATCACCATCAACAACCACCGGAGCGAAGTCCTCGTCGAGGAGTTGAGCTGACGGGGAAGCCCAAATGCCGATGAAGACCGAAGACGACGAAAAGCTCTTCGAGGAATTCCCGTCCGCCACCCCCGCCGAGTGGCGGAAGGCCGCCGAGGAGGCGCTGGCGGGAGCTTCCTTTGAGAAGAAGCTGGTGACGAAGACCCCGGAGGGAATCGACCTCCGGCCGATCTATACTGCGGAAGACCTTGCAAACGATCCGCTCCAGGCGACATGGCCCGGCCTGCCGCCCTACCTGCGGGGTTCAACGGCACTGGGATCGAGGTCCGACGGGTGGAAGATCGCCCAGGAACTTCCCTACGGAAAGCCCCAGGAGTTCAATCAGGCCCTGCTCCAGGACCTCAATCGCGGGCAGAACTGCGTCAATCTGCTCTTCGACATCGCCACGCGGCTGGGATTGGATCCCGACTCCGCCAAGCCCGGGGAGGTCGGCGGCTGCGGCCTGTCCCTTGCGACGGTCGACGACGTCGACAGGGCCCTGCGCGGCGTGGACCTGGGCGCCGTCCCGATTCACGCGCCGTCCGGCATCTCCGCGCTTTCGATCACCGCACTGCTGGCCGCATGGCTGGCTGAGCAGGGGAAAAAGCCTTCCGCGCTCCACGGGGCCGTCCTCGCCGACCCGATCACCGAGTGGGTGGGCGCGGGCTCGCTGCCCGGCGGACTGACGGCGGCCTACGACGAAATGGCCGCCCTCACGGACTGGGTCGGGAAAAACCGGGTTCGCCTGAGAACCGTGGGGGTGCATGCCAATCTCTGGGCCGACGCCGGAGGAAGCGCCGTCCACGAACTGGCCTTCGGACTGGCGACCGGGGTCGAGTACCTCCGGGAGCTTGGCCGGCGCAAGCTCACCGTCAACCGGGCGGCCCCCAGGTTTCTTTTCACCCTCTCGCTCGGCTCGCAGTTCTTCACGGAGATCGCAAAGATCAGGGCCGCGAGGCTGCTCTGGGCGAGGGTCACCGGGGCCGCCGGGGGCAACGCCGAGGCCGGCCGCCTGGAAATCCACGGGCGGACGTCCCTCTGGAACAAGACCGTCCTCGATCCCCAGGTGAACCTCCTGAGGACCACGAGCGAGGCGTTCTCCGGGATCGTGGCCGGCTGCACCAGCATCCACGTGGCTCCGTTCGACGAATGCTTCCGGGTGCCCGACGACTTCTCGCGCCGGCTCGCGCGCAATATCCAGATCATCCTCGCCGAGGAGTGCCAGCTGAACCGGGTCGTCGACCCCGCGGGAGGCTCCTGGTACGTTGAGACGCTGACATTGCAGCTGGCCGAAAGGGCCTGGTCGCTGTTCCAGGAGGTCGAGCGAAAGGGAGGCATGGTCGCCGCCCTCAGGGCCGGATTCCCCCAGGAGGCCGTGGCGAAGTGCGCCGGGGAGCGCATCGCCGGCGCCGAAACCCGCCGGGACGGCATCATCGGGACGAACCTGCATCCCAACCTGAAGGAGAAGCTGGTGTCCGTGCAGGGACCCGACTACGCGGATCTCGCCTCCAAGCGGGCCGCCCAGATCGCAAATTACCGGACCTCACCCGAGGCCGAGCGGGGCGCCGAGGTCCTCGCCGGGCTCGCCACGCTGCTCGACGCCCCGGCCTCGACCAAAATGGCCACGCTGATCGACGCCTTCCTGCACGGCGCGACGCTGGGCGAGGTCACGCGCGTGCTGCGCTCCGGCCGCGAGCCCGAGGCCGCCGTCGCGAGGGTGCGCCTCCGCCGCAGGAGCGAGGCCTTCGAGGCGATCCGTCGCAGGAGCGAAGCCTTCAAGGAGAGGACGGGCGCGCGCCCGAAGGTCTTCCTGGCGAACCTGGGACCGCGCAAGCAGCACGGGGCGCGGGCCGACTTCAGCGCCGGCTTCTTTGCCGCGGGCGGCTTTGAGACCATCCCCAACAAGGGTTTTGGGACGCCCGAGGAAGCGGCCAAGGCCGCCCTCGAGTCCGGGGCGCCGGTCGTCGTGATATGCTCGACCGACGAGACCTACCCGCTGCTCGTTCCGCCGATCGCCGCCGCCCTCAAGGCAGCACCCGGGAAACCCCAGGTGATCCTCGCCGGCCTGCCCGCGGGACAGACCGACGCCCTCCGCGCCGCGGGCGTCGACGACTTCATCCACGTCCGCGCCAACTGCGCGCAGATGCTCGCCGCGCTCCAGGACAAACTCGGCCTGTAACATGAAACTCCCCGATTTCACCACCCTTCCCCTCGATCCCGCCTCGCTTGCCGGCGGCAGCGCAACCGCCTGGGGCGCCGCCGCCAGGTCCGAGGACCGCAGCCCGAACGCGCTCGCCGACTGGATGACCATCGAGCAGATCCCGGTCCATCCGGTCTACTCCCAGGAGGACTCCAGGGACCTCGAGCACCTGCGCTTCACCGCCGGCATCCCCCCGTACCTCCGCGGACCCTACGCCACGATGTATGTGCTGAAGCCGTGGACGATCCGCCAGTACGCCGGCTTCTCGACGGCCACGGAGAGCAACGCCTTTTACCGGCGCAACCTCGCGGCGGGCCAGACAGGCCTTTCGGTCGCCTTCGACCTGGCCACCCACAGGGGATACGACAGCGACCACCCCAGGGTGGTCGGCGACGTGGGCAAGGCGGGCGTCGCCGTGGACTCCGTCCTGGACATGCAGGCGCTCTTTGCCGGCATTCCGCTGGACCGCATCAGCGTCTCGATGACGATGAACGGCGCGGTGCTCCCCGTGCTGGCCTTTTACATCGTGGCCGCGCTTGAGCAGGGCGTGAAGCCCGAGCAGCTCGCGGGGACGATCCAGAACGACATCCTGAAGGAGTACATGGTGCGGAACACGTACATCTATCCACCCACCCCCTCGATGAAGATCATCGCGGACATCTTCGAGTACACGTCGAGGAACATGCCCAAGTTCAATTCGATCTCCATCTCCGGGTACCATATGCAGGAGGCGGGTGCGACCGCGGACCTGGAGCTGGCCTACACCCTGGCCGACGGCCTCGAGTATCTCCGGGCCGGGATCAAGGCGGGAATCGACGTGGACGCGTTCGCGCCCCGCCTCTCGTTCTTCTGGGCGCAGGGGAAGAACTTCTTCATGGAGGTGGCGAAAATGCGGGCCGGACGCCTGCTCTGGTCGAAGATTGTGCGCCAGTTCAACCCGAAGAACCCAAAGTCGATGGCCCTGCGGACCCATTCCCAGACGAGCGGCTGGAGCCTCACCGAGCAGGACCCCTACAACAATGTCGCCCGCACCTGCGTTGAGGCCATGGCGGCGACCATGGGCCACACCCAGAGCCTTCACACCAACTCCCTGGACGAGGCCATTGCGCTGCCCACGGACTTTTCGGCCAGGATCGCGCGCAACACACAGCTCTATCTCCAGGCCGAGACCGGCATCTGCAACGTCGTCGATCCGTGGGGCGGCTCCCATTATGTCGAATGCCTCACCCAAGATCTGGCCCGGAAGGCCTGGAGTCACATCCAGGAGGTCGAGCGCCTCGGCGGCATGGCCAAGGCCATCGAGACCGGCCTGCCCAAGCTTCGCATCGAGGAGGCCGCGGCGAGGAGGCAGGCGCTGATCGATTCCGGCAACGAGACGATTGTCGGCGTGAACCTCCACCGCCTGGAGCGGGAGGAGCCGATGGACATTCTCGAGGTCGACAACACCGCCGTGCGCGAGTCCCAGGTGCGCCAGCTCCAGGAACTGAAGGCCGGAAGGGACGGCGCCAAGGTCCGGGAGGCCCTGGAGGCCCTCACCGAGTCCGCCCGCTCCGGCAAGGGAAACCTGCTGGCCCTGAGCGTCGAGGCCGCCAAGGTTCGCGCCACCCTCGGCGAAATCTCGGACGCGCTCGAGAAGGTGTTCGGTCGCTACCAGGCCCAGGTCCGCTCGGTCTCCGGGGTCTACCGTTCGGCCTACGGAGGGGGCGATGACATCGCCAAGGTGCGCCGGATGGCCGACGCCTTCGCGGAGCGCGAGGGCCGTAGGCCGCGCATCCTCATCGCCAAGCTCGGCCAGGACGGCCACGACCGCGGGGCGAAAGTCGTGGCCACCGCCATGGCGGACATGGGATTCGACGTCGACATCGGCCCCCTGTTCCAGACCCCCGAGGAAGCCGCGAAGGACGCCGTGGAGAACGACGTCCACGTCGTCGCGATGAGTTCGCTTGCCGGCGGACACAAGACCCTGCTCCCGCAGCTGGTCGAAGCGCTCAGACGGCACGGACGCGGGGACATCCTCGTGGTCGTCGGGGGCGTCGTTCCCGCGCAGGATTACAGCTTCCTCCACATGAACGGAGCCGCGGCCGTCTTCGGCCCCGGCACCCCTGTCCCCGCGTCGGCGGTTGCGGTCCTTGAAAAACTGGGTATTGCTCCGGGTTGAACCCCTCGGGAAACCGGCCCGCATGAGCTGGCCGCAGCCGAACCGCGCCATGCAAGCCGACTCCACGACGCCCGACTGGACCCCGGAGGGCGCGGGCCCGGAATTCGCCACCCGGATCGTCGCCGGCACGCCGCAGCACCCCGGCTCCCAGGCGCCTGGGCCGCGGCCCGTTCCGGCTGACCTGCCCTCGCTGGCGGCGGGGATTCGGGCGGGCGATCGCGGAGCGCTGGCCCGCGGGATCACCCTCATCGAGAGCCGCGCGCAGGCCCACCGGAAGTCCGCCGGGCAGCTGCTGAACGACCTGATGCCGTACGCCGGCAAGGCCTGGCGGGTGGGAATCACGGGCGTGCCGGGCGCGGGCAAGAGCACCTTCATCGACGCCCTGGGGACAAGCCTCTGCGAGGCCGGCAGGAAGGTCGCCGTGCTCTCCGTCGATCCGTCGAGCCCCGTCACCCACGGCAGCATCCTGGGCGACAAGACACGGATGGAGCGCCTTTCGCGCCATCCCTCGGCCTTCATCCGGCCCTCGCCCAGCGGCGGCGAAATCGGCGGCGTGGCCCGGAGGACCCGCGAATCGATCACGCTCTGCGAGGCCGCGGGATTCGACGTGGTGCTGGTGGAGACCGTGGGCGTGGGCCAGAGCGAGGTGCTGGTGCGCGAGATGGTCGACTGCTTTCTCCTGCTCCTGATCGCCGGGGCGGGCGACGAGCTGCAGGGCATCAAGAAGGGCATCACGGAGATGGCCGACATCGTGGCCGTGAACAAGGCCGACGGGGACAACCGCACGCGGGTCGACGCCACCCGCCTGGAATTCGAGCGGGCGCTCCATTATTTTTCGATCTCCGACGACACCTGGCACCCCCCTGTGCTCGCCTGCTCCGCCCGGACACGCGACGGCGTCATGGAGGTCTGGGCCCAGGTCGAGAAATTCATGGAGCACGGAGCCAGGTCCGGGCAGTTCCTGGAGCGCCGCCGATCCCAGTCCCTGGCCTGGCTCTCGGCCCTGCTGGAGCGGGGCCTTCAGGAGGCCTTCTTCGCAAAACCCGAAATCGTGGCCCTGAAACGCTCGCTCGAAGTCGAGGTGGCGGCGGGGACCGCCAGCGCGCCGCACGCCGCGGCGAGGCTCCTCCGGGCTGCGGGCCTGATAACCGAAACTGATGGCCAATGCTGACGCCCCTTAACCCTTCAAATTGCGCACAAGATCACAAGTAACGCGCAGTCATTTGGCGGGAAACCACGTACACTTCAGGGTAACCACAGCTCTCTCTCCCCACTCTTTGCCATGATACAATCCATTGACCATCTAGGTATTGCCGTCAGGTCGCTCGACGAGGCGGTGCCGCTCTACGAATCCGCGCTGGGGTTGCGCTGCCTGGGACGCGAGGAGGTCGCCTCGCAGAAGGTAAAGACGGCGTTCTTCGATGTCGGCGGCGTCCATCTGGAACTGCTCGAGGCCACCGCCCCCGAGAGTCCCATCGCCAAGTTCATCGCCGAAAAGGGCGAGGGCATCCACCACATCGCCTTCCGTACCGACAATATCGAGGGCCAGCTCAGGCAGGCGTCCGCCAACGGGATCCGCCTCATCCATGAGAAGCCGTTCGACGGGGCCGCCGGCAAGCTCGTGGCATTTCTCCATCCAAAATCGACGCGCGGGGTGCTGACCGAACTCTGCGCCGTCAAACCGGGCTCCGCAGCCCACTGAACGAGGAACCCACCATGGCCATCTCCCCCAAGTTTCTCGCCACACTCGCGGATCGCCGCAGGAAGGCCCTGGCCGGAGGCGGAGCCGACAAGCTCGCCGCCCGCCGGGAAAAGGGCCTGATGACGGCCCGCGACCGGGTCCTCGCCCTTTTCGAGCCGGACACCTTCCTCGAGACCGGCCTGCACGCCGACCACGACTGCCACGATTTCGGGCTCGAGGACAAGAGTTTCCCGGGCGACGGGGTCATCACGGGCGTGGGTTTTGTCGCCGGGCACCCCGTGGCGGTCTTCAGCCAGGACTTCACCGTGGGCGGAGGCGCCCTCGGCAGGATACACTCCAAGAAGATATGCGACCTGATGGACTACGCCCTCAAGGCGGGGATCCCCGTCATCGGCATCAACGACTCGGGCGGCGCCCGGATCCAGGAGGGCGATGACTCGCTCTCAGGTTACGGCCAGGTGTTCTTCCGCAATGTGCTGGCGTCCGGAGTGGTTCCCCAGATCTCGATCATCGCCGGTCCCTGTGCCGGCGGCGCCGCGTACAGCCCGGCCCTCACCGACTTCCTGATCATGACCAGGAAGAACGCGAACATGTTCATCTGCGGTCCGGAAGTGATCAAGGCGGCCACCGGGCAGACGGTGACCATGGAGGAGATCGGAAGCGCGGCCACGAACGCCTCCGTGAGCGGCAACGTGCACTTCGTGGCCGAGAACGACGCCGACGCCCTCACGCTCGCCAAGAGGCTGCTCAGCTTCCTGCCGGCCAACAACCTGCAGGATCCGCCGCACCGCCCCACCCCCAATCTCGACCTTTCGCTGGATCCCCAGATGAACGAACTGGTCCCGGCCGACGGCAAAGTGCCGTTCGACATCCTGAAGGCCATCGGCCGTCTCGTGGACGGCGGCGACTTCCTCGAGGTCCACAAGGACTTCGCGAAGAACCTGGTGGTGGGTTTCGGACGCGTCCAGGGGATCGTGGCCGGATTTGTGGCGAACCAGTCCTCGGTGAAGGCGGGCACGCTGGACATCGACTCCTCCGACAAGGGGGCCCGTTTCATCCGCTTCTGCAATGTCTTCAACATCCCGATCGTGACCCTGGTCGACATCCCCGGGTTCATGCCCGGCGTGGCCCAGGAGCGCGGCGGAATCATCCGCCACGGCGCCAAGATGCTCTTCGCCTACGCCTCGGCCACCGTGCCGAAGATCACCTTCATCCTGCGCAAGGCCTACGGCGGCGCCTATCTTGCCATGTGCAGCTCCGACATGGGCGCCGATGCCGTTTACGCCTGGCCGACTGCGGAAATCGCAGTCATGGGAGCCGAGGGGGCCGTGAAGATCCTCTACAAGAGGGAGATCGCGGCGGCCAAGGATCCCAAGGCCAAGGAGGCCGAATACGTCGCCGAATACCGTGAGAAGTTCGCATCTCCCTACCAGGCCGCCAGGAAGGGGATGATCACGGACATCATCGAGCCGTCCCAGACCAAGGGCATTCTCGCGATGGCGCTCAGGAACACCCTCTCCAAGCGCGAGAATCGACCGCCGAAGAAGCACGGCAACATCCCGCTGTGAACGAATCTCTGGCGAAAACCAAAGCCCTATCGTACCCTTGGCCATGAACAACGAGCCCAGCATTGAAACCCGCGCGGTGATCGCCGCGGCGGTCTACGTCACCCTCGGGGCCAAAGCCCGTATCGCCTCGGTGGAAAAGGCCCGCCAGGTGGCCGCGACCGCCACGGTCGCCGTCCCGCAGTCGTCGGCCTGGTCCCTCGAGGGACGCAGGGAGATCCACAGCGGACACAGGGTCAGGTAAATCAACCGGCAAACACCACTCTTATGCCCAAACTTCGCGTAACAGTCGACGGAACGGTCTTTGAGGTCACCGTCGAGATTCCAGATGAGTCCCCACCGGCCGCGGCGCCCGCGCCCGTGCCGGCCCCCGCGGTCCAGCCCGCGGCCCCTTCGTCCGCGCCCGCGCCCGCCGCAATCCCTGCGGCCCAGGGGCCCGGCGATGCCCGGAGCCCGCTCGCGGGCAAGGTGGTTTCCATCGACGTGCAGCTTGGGCAGACCGTCGCCGAGGGCGCCCAGGTCGCCACAATCGAGGCCATGAAGATGAACACCTATGTGAATGCCCCCAAGGCGGGCCGCGTGGCGTCCATCGCGGCAAAGGCCGGGGATGCGGTTGAGGAGGGCGCCACACTCCTCGTCATCGAATGACCTGCCCGGCCCTCGATCCGGCCCTCCCTGCCGCGGCTTCCGCCGCGAGGGAGACGGTACGGCCCGGGGCTTTCGGGCAGGAGACCATCGCAGGCTGGAACGTCCTCAGGTTTGGATCGGTGCCCTCCACGCAGGACATCGGTGCCACCCTGCCCCCTTGGAACGCCGCAGTCGCCGAGCTCCAGACGGCCGGCCGCGGCCAGTGGAAGCGCACCTTCACCTCCGACCGGGGGGGGTTCTACATGACGGCCGTGCTGCCGTTCGACGGCGACGCCATGCTCTGGAGGGGGTTCGCCCTCGCGGTGGGCTGGGCGGTTGTATCGACTTTTCGGGCACAGGGGATCGCACCGCTGCGGCTGCGCTGGCCCAACGACCTGATGATCGGCGGCCGCAAGGCGGGGGGCATCCTCGTGTCCCAGGGGGCGTCCAACACCCTCTGCGTGGGGCTGGGCTTCAACGTCAGAAACCGCCCCTGGCTCCGTGAGCCCGCACTGGAGTCCGGCGCCTGCCGGCTCGCGGACTTTGCCCCGGCCGGGAGGCTGGGTTTCGAAACCCTCGCGCCCGCGCTCCTCGACGCGGTGCGTCTTGCCTACCTGAGCTTTTCGCTGCGCGGGCTCGGGGGGCTCGCCGACCTGCTCAACCAGAGCTGGGGCCCGGCGAGGACGGTGCGGCTTGAGATGGCCGAGGGGGCGCCAGCCTCCGAGATCCGCGGAACATTCCGGGGGATCCTTCCCGACGGAGATTTGCTTCTCGACGATCCGGCGGGCGGTTCCTTTCCTGTGAAGGCCCACCTCGTGAGGCGTCTTCACGAGTGCTGACGGCCCCCGTGGGGCGCCTCAATCCCTTGCCCATGCCCCGAACCCAACTCCGGCTGTTCTGCGCGGTCCTTGCCGCCTGCGCACTCCTGCCCGCCGCTTTTGCGGCGGACGCCTCCTCCCCCGGGATCCTCACGCCACCGCCCTCGGTGACCCCCCGGATCAACGGCCCCTCCATCTTCGGCGTCCGGCCCGGCTCCCCCTTCCTTTATACCGTGCCCGCGACGGGCGACCGCCCGATCGCGTTCAGCGCCGACGGATTGCCCGCCGGGCTCTCCCTGGACTCCGCCACGGGCAGGATCACCGGCAGGCTCGCCGAACAGGCGACGTACGGGGTTGTCCTTCGCGCCAGCAACCCGCTGGGAACAGCGGAGCGTCGGTTCCGCATTGTCGTCGGGGAAAAGATCGCGCTGACACCGCCCATGGGATGGAACAGCTACAATTGCTGGGCCGAGTCGGTCGACCAGGACAAGATCCTCCGTTCAGCGCGGGCCCTGGTCGCCTCCGGCCTGGCCAACCACGGCTGGACCTACGTCAACATGGACGACACGTGGCAGGGAGCGCGAGGCGGGCCCCACAACGCCATCCAAGGCAACGAAAAGTTTCCGGACATGAAGGGGCTATGCGACCAGATCCATGCCCTGGGGCTCAAGGCGGGCATCTACTCCTCGCCGTGGGTCACGACCTACGCCGGCTACCGCGGGGGCTCGAGCGACACCCCGGACGGCGCCTGGCAGCGCCTGAAGGACTATGAGGGCAACAAGCGGATCGGCCGTTACGAATTCGCCGCCAACGACGCCGCGCAGTGGGCCGACTGGGGCTTCGACTACATCAAATACGACTGGAATCCAAACGATGTGGAGCACACGCGGCAGATGCACCAGGCCCTGCGCGCGACCGGCCGCGACATCGTGCTGAGCCTCTCGAACGCGGCCCCCCTCTACGCCATCGACGAGCTCTCAAAGTGGGCCGAGGCATGGCGTACCACCGGCGACATCTGGGACACGTGGGAGACCCCGGGCCCATGGCAGCACGGCGTCTCCGAGATCGGATTCAACCAGGACGCCTGGGCGCCGCACGGCGGGCCCGGCGGCTGGAACGACCCCGACATGCTGGTGGTCGGCCTGGTCGGCTGGGGCGCGAAGCACCACGAGACCCACCTGACCCCCGCCGAGCAGTACGCTCACCTGAGCCTGTGGTGCCTCTACTCCGCACCGCTGCTGATCGGCTGCGACCTGGAGCACATCAGCCCCTTCACGCTGAACCTCCTCACGAACGACGAGGTGCTCGCCGTCGACCAGGATGCGCTGGGCGCGGGCGGCCGCCGCGTGGCCACGATCGGCGCGATCGACGTCATCCAGAAGCCCCTCGAGGATGGGGGCACGGCTGTGGGATTCTTCAACCGGGGCGACATCCCCCACACGATCACGGTGAAGTTCGACCGGATCGGCCTGGGCGGGCGCCAGCTCTTCCGCGACCTGTGGCGGCAGACGGACGCCGGCGTCTTCGAAAAGGAGCTCCAGGTGACCGTGCAGCCGCACGACGTCATGCTCTACAGGACGAGCGGGGCGCCATGATCACTGCTCATGCAGCGCCTCGATGGGGTCGGTGCGCGCCGCGCGGCGGGCCGGGATCATGATCGCCGAAAAGACGACGAGCGCCATGGCCGCCGTGGTGGCGGCGAGCACGGCAACGGGCAGGTTTTCGATTCCAAAGAGCATTTTCCGCATGGCCGCACTGACCGCCCAGGCTCCGGCCATGCCGAGCAGGACACCCGCGCCGAGAAGCACTCCTCCCGAGCCCAGGAACTGGGCCAGCACCTGCCGAGGGAGGGCCCCCAGCGCCATCCTCACGCCGATCTCGCGGCGCCGCTGGGAGACAGAATAGGCCAGGACCCCGTAGGTGCCGACGGCCGCCAGCAGGAGCGCGATCGCCGCGAATATCCCGGCGAGGATCGCGGGGGAGCGCCGCGCCACAAGGCTGTCGTCGATCAGCCCCTGCATCGGACGCAACTTGTCGACTGGCAATTCCGGATCGAGTCGCAGGACTTCCCTCTGGATCGCCGAGGCGAGGGCCGACGGCGGCAGGGGTGTGCGCACGAGGATGTGGAAGTAGGGCGTGTTGAACGCCGCATAGGTGAAGTAGACGGCCCCGTGTCCCGGCGTTTCCGAAAGCTCCTTCTGTTTGACGCCGGCCACCTCCCCGACGACCGTCGTGATGTTGTCAGGGGTGATGTCCGGGCCGGCCGCGATGCGGTGGCCTATCGGGCTTGAGCCCGGCCAGTAGTGCTCCGCGAACGCCTGGTCGACGACGCAGACGCGCTGTTTCCGGTGGCTGTCGGCATCCTCAAGCAGGCGCCCGCGTATCAGCGGAATGCCCATCAGCCGCCAGTAGTCCTCAGATACGGCCGACAGGTAGTGCGCCCGCAGCGACTCGCCCGGGCGAAGCGTGTAGTTTTCCACGCGGACCGCGCTGTCGTCTCCTCCCCCCACGAAGGGCAGGCTCGAGTCGATCGCGGCGAGGGTGACCCCGGGGAGCGCCCGGATCGCAGGCAGGAGGCGCCCGACAAAGGCGAGGCGGGAGGCCTCGTCACGGTAGTTCTTCCACGGAAGCGCGATTTCCCCGGTGAGGATATTGTCCGGTTTGAAGCCGGCGGGGGTCTCGAGGACGCGCTTCAGGCTTAGGCCAAGCAGGCCGGCGCCCGCCAGCAGGACGAACGCCAGCGCCACCTGCAGGACGATGAAGACGTGGCGCAACCGCTGGGCCGCCCGGCCGGACGTGCCGCTGCGGCCCTCGGACTGGAGGCCGTGCGCGAGCTTGATCCTCCCATTGAACCAGACCACAGGGGCGGCCAAAAGGAAGCCAGCGACAGCCGCCGCAGCCAGGGACACCCCGATCACCCTGCCGTCGAGCGCTATCGATGCCCCCAGGGGCAGCTGGCTTGTTCCCAGGAGGCCGAAAAGCCTCACGCCGAAACCCCCGAGCAGGACTCCGAGGAGGCCGCCGGCGATCGAGAGCATCGTGGTTTCCGCAACCGCATCGCGCGCCATGCGGAGGCCGCTGGCGCCGAGGGCCTGGCGCACCGCGAACTCCTTCGTCCTCCCGCTCGCGCGGATAAGGAGCAGGTTGGCGAGATTCACGCCTCCGATCAGCAGGAGAAAGAGGCCTC
>Ga0302319_10002412_pt1 | contig 40458 bp, 34 predicted proteins | sample Bog_T0_2_FD_203319 | JGI IMG/M metagenome (GOLD analysis project Ga0302319, IMG submission 203319) | Peat permafrost microbial communities from Stordalen Mire near Abisko, Sweden - Bog_T0_2 | ecosystem: Environmental > Terrestrial > Soil > Wetlands > Peat | place: Sweden: Abisko, Stordalen Mire... | reverse complement strand
CCGCGCGCGCCGCCTCGACCGCGGCGTTGAGCGCGAGCAGATTGGTCTGGAACGCGATCTCGTCGATGACGCCGATGATGTCGGCGATCTTCTTGCTGGCCACATTGATCTCGGCCATCGCGGCGACCGCGGCGCCGACCACCTTGCCGCCACGCTCCGCCTGTTCGCGCGCCGCGGCGGCGAGCTGATTGGCCTGTGCGGCATTGTCCGCGTTCTGCTTGACGGTGGACGTCATCTGCTCCATGGACGAGGCCGTTTCCTCGAGGCTCGAGGCCTGCTGTTCCGTGCGCTCGGAGAGATTCAGATTGCCGCGCGAGATCTCATCGGCGCCGGTGCTGACTTCGGCCGCGGCACGCGACATTTGCCGCACGATATCCGCCATGTTCGCCGTCAAGCGGTTCATGCCTTCGGCGAGTACCTTGAAAAACCCCTCCTTGCCTTCTTCCTCGACACGCGCCGTGAGGTCGCCCTCGATGGCCCTCGCGACCACCTGCTTGACTTCGTCCTCGACGTTGGCCTCCTGGGTGCGATCGCTCCACTGCACGACCGTGCCGAGGCGAGTGCCGCTCGCATCGAGGACGGGATTCGCGATGATGCGCAAGGTTGCGCCGCCGAGGCGGATCTCGGCCGTGTGGGTGGCACTGAGGCCCGCGAGCAGATTGCGCTGGTGCGAGACATTGCGGTGAAACGTGTCGAACGATTGTCCGACGATTCTCTCCGGGTCGAACTGGGGCAGCTGCGATCGGATCTGCGCCGCCTGCCCACGAAAAATTCCGCGCGCGAAATCGTTCGCGTAGATGATGACGCCGTCGTTGTCGGCGAGCATTGCCCCGACGGATACGCGATCGAGGGCCGTACGGATGCGCAGGTTTTCCAAGGCTTCCCGGTGTTCCACGTCGATGCGATCCTTGAGCGTGCGCTGCATGGTGTCGAGCGCCGAGAGCACGCGGCCGGTCTCATCCCGCGAGGTCACGGCAATCGGCGTGTCGTAGTTGCCCTGCTCGATGGAATGCAAAACGGCGACGGCGGTGCGCAGCGGGGCGCTGATCGCGCGGGCGATGAGGTACGCGACGGCGCTTGCCATCGCCAGGGCCAACACCGAGAGTCCGACGAGCAGCATCAGCGTGCGCCGGTAGGCCGCCTCGAGCGTCTCGACATCGGCGGCGATCTCCGCCTTGTAGAACTCGCCGAGCTTGCTGAGCTTGCCCGTGTAGGCGAGCTGCGCGGAGCGCGTCTGTGTGAGCAGCGTCTCCTTGGCCGCCTTGAGGTTGCCGGCCTCGAGTTGCTGCAGGAAGGCCTCGGAGATCGGTGTGAACCTGTCCCGAGCCGCGACCACGTCCTGCAGGCGTTCACGTTCCCTCGGGGTCTTGACGCTGGCATCGAGCTTTTGGAAATACTCTTGGTTCTTTAGCTTGAACTGGCGGACCGCGGCAATTTCCGCCTCGACCTTGTCCTTGTCATCGAACAGCAGCATGTTGCGCATGTGCGTCGCCGCTTCCTGCACGAAATGCTGCCACGCGTATGTGACCTCCAGCCTCGGGATGTTTTCCTCGGTCGCGGCGTGAATGGCCGTGTTGAAATCACGCAGCCGCACGATGCTGAGCGTGATCGCCACACCGACGATCACGATGACGATGCCGAATCCGGCGATGATGCGACCGAAGACTGTTTTAGTTGCGAGCATTCGAGTGTCCTGGGGAATGTCCTGTCGTTTGCGGGGCGGCGGTCGCCCCATCGGGGTGGCCGCCACTTCTGGCATCGCAACATGTTCACTCAGTGGCTTCCCGCCAGAGTCGATGCTGCTTCGTCTAATAGCGACCGGCGCACAGACCGCTTGAGGCGGTGGGCATTCCGAGCAGGAGTATTGGCGATGGGTTCACAGTAGCCGGCCGATGGGCGCGTCGCATCGCATTGCGACAAGTCGGCCTTAGGGGATTTCTGCGCCGCACTGCCGCGGAATCTGGCGGCAAAGCCCTAGCTTTTCAATCGCCCGAGGGGTCGGCGGCCGGCCGGACCCCTCGGATTTCGGATGGTCCCCGATTGCCTATTCGAGGCTCTCGCCGTGCAGCGAAATATCGAGACCCGTACGTTCCTGTTCCTCGGTCACGCGCAGACCGACCGTCTTGTCGATGATCAGCAGAATCACGTAACTCAGGACGAATCCGTAGACGATCGTCGTGCCCACGCCTTTGAGCTGGGTCAAGACGGAGCCGTCGAGCCCCCCGATCTCCTTGCTCGCGAAGACGCCCGTGAGCAGCGCGCCGACGATGCCGCCGATGCCGTGGACACCAAAGGCGTCGAGCGAATCGTCATAGCCCAAGGCATGCTTGAGCGACGTCGCGGCGAAGTAGCAGACGACACCCGCCGCGAAGCCGATGATGACGGCGGAGGTCGGCGACACGAAGCCGGACGCCGGCGTGATCGCGACGAGACCCGCGACGGCGCCGGACGCGATCCCGAGAACGCTGGGCTTGCCCTTCGTGACCCATTCCGCGAACATCCATGCGAGCGCCGCGGCCGCCGTGGCCATCTGCGTCGCCAACATCGCCATGCCGGCACGTCCGTCGGCCGCAACCGCCGAACCGGCGTTGAACCCGAACCAGCCCACCCACAGCAAGGACGCGCCGATGAACGTGAGCGCGAGGTTGTGCGGCGGCATCGACTCGCGGTTGTATCCGACGCGCTTGCCGAGCACCAGGCAGCTCGCGAGCGCTGCAATGCCCGCGTTGATGTGGACGACCGTGCCGCCGGCATAGTCGAGAACGCCGGCGACGTTGAGCCAACCGGTGGGTTCCCACACCATGTGCGCGATCGGCGCGTAGACGACCAGCGACCAGACCGACATGAAGATCAACATCGCCGAGAACTTCATGCGATCGGCGAACGCGCCGGCGATCAGAGCCGGCGTGATGATCGCAAACGTCATCTGAAACATCGCGTAAACGGTTTCAGGGATCGTCAGGGCGAGATGCGACACGGTCAGCTTGTTGTCCGTATCGCCATGTATGAACGCCATGCCGTTGAACAGGGCTCGCGTCGATCCGCCGATGAATCCGTTGCCCGGCGTGAACGCCCACGAGTAGCCGATGATCCACCAGAGCAGCGTCACGATGCACGTGCAGGCGAAACTCTGCATGAGCGTCGCGAGCACGTTCTTCTTGCGCACCATGCCGGCGTAAAACAACGCCAGCCCCGGGATGGTCATCAGGAGCACGAGCGCCGTCGAGGTGAGCATCCAGGCGGTGTCGCCGGCGCTGATCTTGTCGGCGCCCACGAGTTGCGGCTCCGTCGGTGCCGCGGCTGCCGCGGGCGCTGCGGGTGACGCCGGCGCCTCGGCGGACGGCGCGGATTCGCTCGGGGCAGCACTCGCTGCGACCGATGCGGCCGCCGCGGGTGCGGCCGCCGCGGATGCGGCCGCGCCGACGTCATCGGCCCACGCAGCCGGTACCGCCATGAACAGCGTGAAGGCGCAAATCAAACGAGACAAGGTCGACATCGATGCGAATCCCCCTCTATTTTTCATATGGCGCTCTCGTCGCGTTCGCCGGTGCGAATGCGAACGACCTGCGTCAGGTTAAACACGAATATCTTGCCGTCACCCACCTTTCCGGTCTGAGCGGCCTTGCAGATCGCCTCGACCACCTGATCGACGAGACCGTCGCCGACGGCGATTTCCACCTTCGTCTTCGGGACGAACTCCACCAGGTACTCGGCCCCGCGATAAATTTCGGTGTGGCCGCGTTGCCGGCCGAAGCCGCGCACCTCGGTGACGGTAACTCCTTGGACGCCGACGTCGCCGATGGCCTTGCGCACGTCGTCGAGCTTGAATGGCTTGATGATCGCTGTCACGAGCTTCATCGAATTGAGGCCTCCGCTCCATGCCGCCGCCGTGGGTCCGGTTCGAGTGGGAACCGGTGCTGAATCAGGAACGGATCAAAGCACCGCTCATGCCATCAATCGGACTTTTGTTGTAGATCAGCGGTTTATCGAAGTAACGAAACGCATCTGCGATCGCCGCTTGCACTGAAGCGGGGCGGCGCCTGTACACCGCATGCGTTAACTTGAAGCAAGTGTTGTTGAACCGGCGGGTTCATTGCAGCGACAATTCCAAGCGCACGGCGCCGTTTTCCGCCTTGACCTTGTCGCTCGCGACCAGGAAAACGCGGGCCGGGTCGAGCGCCCCGTCCGCCAGCAGGGCCTGCTGGAGCGCGAGCGCCCGCTCTTCGGCAAGCGCTTTGAGATCCGTGTCGGCAACCTCGATCTGACCGTTGATTTCGGATTTCAAGAACGCAAGCTTGGCCTGGACGGCGTCGGCGGCCTTTTCGGGGGCGTCGATCGGCGCAGCATACGCCGGCGCGTGACCGGTCTGCTCGGCGTAGAGCGTGCCGAGAATCTTGAGCTGACCGGACGGATCGAGTTGCTCGTAGTTCGCCGTGGCGCCCGGCGGCGCTTGCGCCGATGCCGGTGCCGATTTCGGCATCATCGCGGCCTGCACGGCCGCTTGGAACTTCGCCTCGCGCAGCGCCGGACCATCGCTCTCCGGCAGCGCCGCGATCGGAATCTCGAGCTTCAACTGGGGGCGCTGTTTGAGCGCGTTGACGATCGCCTTCATCTTCTCGGCGCCCGCCGCGCTCAAGGCGGCGGAACCGGCGGGGAAATCCACGAACTGCAGATCGGGTCCACCGCCGAACAGCGAGCCCAACAGCGCGAACGGCGCCTCGACGGCCTTGACGAGCACGTTGCGCAGCACCTGCCAGATCACCGGCCAGATCTCGAACTTCGGATCGTCGAGCGAGCCGGCGATCGGCAGTTCGAGGTCGATCACGCCGTTGCCGTCCTTGAGCAACGCGACGGCGAGACGCAGCGGGATCGGGACGGCGTCTTTGCTGCCGGTCTTGTCGCCGAACTCCAGCTGATCGATGATGACGTGATGCTTGGCATCGAGCTTGCGGCCCACGATCTTGTACGAGAACTCCGTCGTGAGCTTGCCCTGCGATATGTCGTAGCCGGCGAACTTGCCTGAGTAAGGATTGAAGATGCTGAGTTCGATGTTGCGGAAGCCGACCGCGATATCCGTGTAGAGATCCGGTCCGAGCACGTTGATCTCACCCGTGATCGAGACGGGCGCATAGGGCGCCACCTCACCGTGCAAATCGACCTTCGCGCGGGACGTGGGCGCGCTTGACAGGCCGCTGATGGAGCCCTTGAGGTGCTGGATGCCGGCCGCAAAATTCGGTGCGATCGACAGATCCGCGAAGTTCGCCTCGCCTTCCTCGAGTTCGATGCTGTCGATGCTCATGGCCAGCGGCGGCGCCGCGCCCGCGCCGGGCGGCGTCTTGGCAGCGGCCGCGCCCTTCTTGGCGGCGGCGGCAGACTTCGCTTTCACCGGCGCGGCGACGGCCGCCGGGGGTACCGGCAGGCCGTCCCTTCCAGCGAGAATGCGGCTCACGTTGAGGCTATGGTCCGATTCGACGATGACGCGGGCATATGGCTTCTGCGCAACGATGCGGTCGATCGCGAGGCGCTCCGGATCCTGCTGGTAGCGAAGACCGATGACGTCGAGGCGGGCCCAATTCACGAAGTCCTTGCGCAACAGGTCGTCGATCGTGTGCAGATCCGCGACGCTCACATTCGCACTCACCTTGAGAAGCGGTTTCACCGGACTGAGATGAATCTTGGCATCGGCGGAGAGGTTGCCGTCGAGCAAGGTCATCGCGGTGCGCTCTGCGACATAGGGTTGAAGATCCTTCAACGCAATCTTCGCGGCCTTGACCTCGAGATCGCCCGCGAGTGGCATGGGCGCGACGCTGCCGCTCACGTTGAGTTCACCCACGTCGTTGATTTTTGTGTTGAGACCAACTTTGACCGGCTGCGTGAGGTCGAGGCTCGCGCCATCGACGCTCAGAGAGAGGGGCGCGAGCACGACTCTTGCCGCCGGCCGCACGGAGCGATCCTCCAGAGCGAGGCTGGCTTCGCGCAGTTCGAAGTGCCGCAAATCGAGCGTCCACGGCGGACTCGCCGCGGCCGGCACGGCCGAGGCAGCCGGGGGCGACGCGGTTGCGGGCGCAGTCGACGCGGTTGCGGGGGGCACCGCGAGGCGAGCGAGATTCAGGGACCTGTCGGCGCCGCGCCAAGCCCGCACTGCGAGCCCCGTCAGACTCACGGTATCCACGGTCACCGAGCGCTTTGCAAGATCGAGCCCCGAGACGTTGACCGCCAGATGCGGCAGGCTGATCCACGCCGGCTTCGCCTCGGGATCGGAGCCCGTTGGGCCGACCGCGAGATCGCTCACGTCGAGCTTGGCCGAATCGACGTTGAGCGCCGCCGCGTTGCGCAGGGCGAATCGATAATGCGCCGAGAAATCGATGCGTCCCGATTCGACCACGAAGCCGACACGATCTTCGATCGTGTCCCAGATCGTCCGCGCCTGGAGACCCTCGATACGCAGCTCCCCGTCCGAGGACACCGGTTGAAGAGCGAGCCGGCCGTGCCATTCGATGCGTTCGCCGAGCTTGGTCGCGCCGGCGAACGTGAAGGCGCCGCCCTCGGCATACGTGCTGAAATCGCGCAAATCAAAGGTGATCGGTTCGAGCCGAGTCGTGAAGTGCTCGGGTCGGCTGCGATCCTCGTAGGCAACCACGCCGCGCGTGACGCTGAGATCGCCGATCTGGATCCTCGGCAGATGTTGCGCAGGTTCAGCCGGCTTGGGCTCGGCCGAGGGCTTCGGTTCCAGTTCGAGCAGATTGAGGGAACCGTCGCCGGCGACGATCGCGTTGACATACGGGGCGTCGATGTCGATTTCCCGGAGCGCGATCGCGCGGCGCCACAGCGATGCCGGCGAGATGGCCACGAACAAACGCTCGAATCCGACGAGGCGCTCGCCGGCACGACCGGTGAGGGACAAGCGTTCGACGGTCAGGCGCAGCAGGAAGGGGTTGATGCGAATGTCGCCGACCGCGGCGCCGACGCCCAAGGTCTTGGGAATGTCCTCGAGCAGCGCGGAACGCAGCAGCCGCGGCGCGAGGACGAATCCCGCGAGGCCATAGAGCGCGAGCAACACCGCGATGACCGCGGCGATGCGGCTCTTCTTGGACTTGAGGATCGGCACAGACTCTTCCTTCGACATCCCGTCTTTGCGGTAGTCTAATCGAAAGGGTGCGGCGGCGCGTTACCGCTTGTTGCGTTGGATCAGGCGCTTGCGTTTGCGCACTTGCCGAGGCGTGAGCACGTTGCGCTTGCCGGCGAAGGGATTTTCCTCGCCGCGAAAGATCACGCGCACCGGCGTTCCCGCGAGATCGAACGCCTTGCGATACACGTTGACGAGATAACGCCGGTACGCCTCCGGGACGTGCTCGGTCTGATTGCCGTGAATCACGACGATCGGCGGATTCCGTCCGCCCTGGTGCGCATAGCGGAGTTTGATGCGGCGGCCGCGCACGACGGGCGGTTGATGGCTCTCGATGGCGGCGGCGAGCACACGCGTCAACGCCGGCGTCGCCATTTCCCGCATCGCGGCCGCATAAACCTTGCGCACCGAGGCGAACAGTTCGCCGACGCCGCTGCCATGGCGTGCCGAGATGAAGTGCAAGGGCGCGAAATCCGCAAACGGGATGCGCTGTTCGATCTGCCCGCGAATCAGGTCGCGCTGCTCCGTCGGGATGTTGTCCCATTTGTTGATGGCGATCACGAGCGCGCGGCCCTGCTCGATGACCGTACCCAGGAGGCTAGCGTCCTGTTCCGCCACCGTATCCTGGGCGTCCATGACCACGACCACCACGTGAGCACTTTCGATCGCCTGCAACGTCTTGATCACGCTGAATTTCTCGACGGCGTCCTCGACGCGTGCGCGGCGCCGCACGCCCGCCGTGTCGATGAGCGTGTAGCGCTCGCCGTCGCGCTCGAACGGTACCAGCACGGCATCGCGAGTCGTGCCCGGCTGATCGTAGGCGATCATGCGGTCGTCGCCCAGCAGTCGATTGATGAGGGTACTCTTACCGACGTTCGGACGGCCGATTACCGCCACCTTGATGCCCGTCATTTCCGGACCATCTTGCGGATCCGGCGCAAGCCCGGCCTGCGCGGCCTCGAGCAACGAGATCACGCCTTGATCGTGCGCGGCGGCAATCGGATGCGGCTCCCCCAAGCCGAGCCCGTGAAAATCCGCGACCGCCACGTCGGGATCGAAACCCTCGGTCTTGTTGACGGCGAGAATGACGGGTTTGCCGCTGCGATGAGCCAGCCGGGCGACGAATTGATCCTGAGGCGTCACGCCTGCGCGCCCGTCCACGAGCACGATGAGGCGATCCGCCTCGGCAATCGCGCGGTCGGTCTGCGCGACCATGAGGCTCTCGATCGCGTCGGCGTCCTCGACGAGACCGCCGGTGTCGACCACGATGCATGGCACATCGGTCCGGCGTGCGTAGCCGTATTGCCGATCGCGCGTGAGTCCCGGGAGGTCGGCAACGAGCGCGTCCCGGGTACCGGTCATCGCATTGAACAAGGTCGACTTGCCGACGTTGGGGCGACCGATGAGGGCGATGACCGGCAGCAAGAGATCGCCTCTATGGTGGACTTGCGGACGCGAGCGGCGCGGGTGGCGCCGGCGGCGTCGCGCGGAAGGCGGCGAGATTGCCGCCGTCGGTGAGCAGGACGACCGTCTCGCCGAAGGCGACGGGCGCATTCGAGACCCGGAACTTGGCGACGCGCTTGCGCGCGACGAGTTTGCCGGTGGCCTTGTCGAGCCAGTGCACATACCCTTGAAAATCCGCGAGCACGACCGACGTCGAGAGGATCACCGGCGTCGAGAGCCCGCGCCGCTTCAATTGGTCGTTGCGCCAAAGCTCCGATCCGTCGCGATTTCTGAGCGCGACGACGCTGCCGTCGGCCTGCGACACGATGGTCGTGTCGGCATCGACGGCGAGCCCGCGGTAGCTCGACATGTCGTGGGCCCACCAGATCTGGCCGGAGTCGAGCGCGAGCATCGCCGTGCGCCCCTGAAACCCGGAGGCGTAGACATCGTCGCCCTGTACCCGCACGGCCGAGTCCACGTCGACGAGGCGATCGAGCTCCGTGCGTCCGTGGGGCGAGGCGAGCGCCGTGTCCCAGATCGTATCGCCGGTCGCGAGCGAGACCGCCATGACCTTGCCATTGTCGAAACCGCAGATCGCCACGTCCTTTGCGATGATCGGGGTCGCGGTGCCGCGCAGGCTCAAACGCGGCACCTGCTGCTCGACCGACCACAGCTCCTTGCCGGTATGGGCGTCGAGACCGCGCAGGCGGCCGTCGACCGAGCGCAAGACGATGACGCGCTCACTGATCGCCGGCGCAGACAGGAGTTCGGAATTCACCCGCACGCGCCAGAGCTCGCGGCCGGAGGGCCCGTCGAGCGCGACCACGTCGCCCTTGCTGGATCCGAGTACGACCATCCCGTTGCCGGCGGCCGGACCGGCGGAGAACGGTAACTTGAGCTTCTTGATCCAGAGCTGCCGCCCCGTCTCGACGGAAACCGCGACGACTTCACCCTTGTCGGAGGCGGCGTAAATGGTCTTGTCGTCGAGGGCGGGCCCCAGGCCCAGCCGCAAGCGCATCTGCTTCTTGCCGCCGCCGAGGTTTTCGCTCCAGGCCTCTTTCACGGGCAATGTTTGCGGGAAATTGACGAGCACTGCCGGCGGCTCGACGTCCTTGTCCTTGCTGCAGCCGACGACGAACAGCAGAGCTGCGAGTACCAACGGGAGACAATGGCGCATCAGGGCTTGCCCGCGCCGGCGACCGTGGCTGCAGGCGGCGAGGCCGTCGCCGCGGCGACGGGCGGCGCCGCCACACCGAGATCGGCGATCTTGAGTTCGAGCTCCGATACGTCGACCTCGCGCGGGTCGCTCGCGGCCACCGCCGCGCGGTATTCACTCGCGGCGCCGGTGAGATCCTTTTTCGCGAGCAGCGCATCGCCGCGAACCTCGTGACTGCGCGACGCGAAGGCCGTGGAGTCGATGCCCGCGAGCGTGGCGATCGCCTCATCGGGCTTGCCCAGGTCGATTTGCACGCGCGCGACGCGCAGGCGCGCAATGTTGCGCAGTTCCTTGTCCTTCGAGCCCGTCATGACCACGGCGAGCGGCGCGATGGCCTTGTCCGGCTGGCCGTCATCGACGAACAGCCGGCCCAGCGTGAGCTCCGCCTGATCGGCGTAAGGGCTGCCGGAGTACTTATCGATGAGGCTCTCGGCGATCCGGCGCGCCCCGGCGCGGTCATTCTTGTCGATCGCATCCGTCAGTGTTCCGAACAGCGCCGAGGCGCGCAGCGCCCGCTCGTTCTGGTGGGTCTCGTAATAACGATATCCGAACAGCAGGATGGCGCCGAGCGCCACGCCCGAGACCACCCAAACGCCGTTCTCAGCGAGCCAGCGCTTGATGGCCTCGAACTGTTCGTCATCCGTCAAATATTCTTCTGCCATGATTACCCCGAGTTCCTAAGTCTTGAGACTCAACAAAGCGCCCAGCCTCCAGCTCACCGCATCGATTCCGCATTCTTCCTGCGGACTTCCCCCCCGCAAATCCTTGATCGCGACGACGCCGCGAGCCGCCTCGTCGTCCCCCAGGACGAGCGCGAAGCGGGCGCCGCTCTTGTCGGCCCGCTTGAACTGCGCCTTGAAATTGCCGCCGCCGAGATTGAACTGCAGCCGCAGGGCGGGCCATGCGTCGCGCAGGCGCTCAGCGACTTGGAGCGCGAGCGCCTCGGTACGTTCCCCGACCGACACCAAATAAGCCTGGGGCCGCTCGGCCGCAGGGACGCTGCCCTGCTTTTCGAGCAGCATGACGATGCGTTCCTGGCCCATGGCCCACCCGATGCCGGGCATGGCGGGGCCGCCCAACTGGGCGATCAAGCCGTCGTAGCGTCCGCCGGCACAGACCGTGCTCTGCGACCCCAGCGAACCGGTGATCCACTCGAACACCGTGCGGGTGTAGTAATCGAGACCCCGCACGAGACGTGGCTCGACATGATACGCGACGCCGACGGCGTCGAGGTGGGCACAGAGGGCCGCAAAGTGCGCCTTGGACTCAGCATCGAGCGACTCGGAGAGCAGCGGGGCGCCGGCGACGATGCGCTGCGTATCCGGAATCTTGCTGTCGAGGATGCGCAGCGGGTTGCCGTGCAGGCGGCGCCGGCTGTCCTCATCGAGACCGGGCTCGTAGGCCGTGAAATACTCGACGAGCCTTTCCCGGTAGGCCGCGCGCGACTCCGGCGTGCCCAGGGAATTCAGGTGGAGCTTGACGTCGGCGATACCGAGGCGGCGCAGCAGGCGCGCCGACAGCAGGATGATCTCGGCGTCGATGTCGGGTCCGGCGAAACCGAAGGCCTCGGCATCGATCTGATGGAATTGGCGATACCGGCCGGCCTGGGGCCGCTCGCGCCGAAACATCGGACCCATGCACCAGACACGCAGACGGTTCTCGCGCAGCAGGCCGTTCGAGATCACGGCACGCGCGATGCCCGCGGTCGCCTCCGGCCGCAACGTGATGTGATCCTCGCCCTGGTCGACGAAGCTGAACATCTCCTTCTCGACGATGTCGGTAAAATCGCCGATCGAGCGCTTGAACAACTGTGTCTGCTCGATGATCGGCACGCGAAACTCCTCGTAGCCATAGGCCGCGAAGACGTCCCGCGTCGTCGTCTCGAGGAATTGCCACGCCGCGGACTGGGCGGGCAAAATATCGTGCACGCCCCGCAAGGGCTCGATGATCTTGCTCAAAACCGCACCATCAGCCGCGGGGCCGCACGCTGTTCGAATAAGGGCGCAGGACGCCGTCCGCGCCCGCTTGAAAGCGCGCGACGTCACCGTGAAGGAAAGGCCGCGCGATCGCGATCGCGTGCTGATTGATCTCGAGCTGCACGCCGCTCGCGAACCCCAGATAAACGCGCAACGGCGCGGCTCCAGCAATGGTCTTGACACTGTTCGCGCGGCCATTGCCGCTGAAGATCTGCCGGCCCGAAGCGTCGCGCACGTCGACCCAGGAGTCGGCAGAAAAGCTCAGGCGTAAATTGGCGCGCCCCGCGCCGTCGCCAGCCGATGCGGGCGTGGGAATCGCCGACGATCCCCCCTTCGGCGGCGGCGCCGCTCCCGTCGGCGCGCCGGTCGGCGGGCCGCCGGCCGCCACAGCGGCCGCTGCCGCGGCGCCGGTCGCAGCGGCGCCCGTCGCAGCGGCCGTCGGCGCCGCGGAGCCCTGAGGCGGGCTGCTCTCACCGGGTCCAAACGCCGTCCGATCCGCGGGCTGCGGCTCAGCCCCCGCGCCCTGCACAGCGGCCGCATCGCCGCCGCCCGCGGGCGGCGCTTGCTGCGCCTGGCCGTCGCCGGCCGTACCCTCCGCAATGCCAGCCTGGGCTTCGCTCGCATGGGACGGCGCGACGGCGGCGGCACGCTGCTGCCACGGTTTCCACAAGAGCACGCCCGTGACGAGCAACAGGAGGAACCCGGCGGCCACGATTTGTCCGCGGGTCAAATTGTGGACCAAGGGCGGGCTCGACATCACCCGAACGGCGGGAGCCTTCGGCGGCGCATCCGGCGTCGCCGCCCGCAGCGACTCGTAGCCGGCGACGATCTCATCACCGGGGATCGCCAGGATACTGGCGTACTTCTTCAGGTGGCCGCGCACATAGACGGCCGGTCCGACGCGCTCGTACTGATCGGTCTCGAGCGCCTCGATGACCCAAGCGTCGAGCCGCATTTCGTCCGCGGCCTTCTGGACGCTGAGCCCCTGCCGTTCACGTTCCCCCCGCAGTCGTGCGCCGGGTGCCGCGACGATCGCGTTCATCGCGAGAGGCCGGCTTGCATCATGCGCGTCTGCTCCGAGGCGGGAAACTCCTTTTGCAGGCGCTGGGCGTAGGCGGCGGCTTCCGTCTCGTCGCCCCGCTTGCGCTCCGCGCGCAACCCGAGCCAGAGGATCTCCGCCGAGGGCGGATTCGCGCCGAGGGACAGGCGCACCATGTCGACGGCGCCCTGCGGATCGTCCCGATCGAACAGCAGTTCGCCGAGCTGCAGCAGCGCTTCAGGCATCTTCTGCCGCAACGCGAGCGCCTGACGGAAGTAGCGCTCGGCGGTGATGTTGTCGCCTGCGCTGCGCACGCACACGCCGGCGTTCACGAGCGCGACCTCGGGCGTCTGATAGAGCGGATTCTGCGCGACCTTGACGAACAGTTTTTCGCCCTCGGCGGTCTTGTGCGTGCGGCACAGGAAGCCGGCGTAGCTGTTCAAGATGTTCGGATCCTTCTTGCCGATTCGTGCGGAGGCGGCGAACGCGTGCTCGGCCTTCGGCTCGTCATCGAGGCGTTCATAGATGATTCCGGCCGTCGACTGCACGCTCGCGTCGTCCGGATCCTGTTGCAGAGCGCGCTCGATGAAATCGCGTGCGATCGCGAGTTTGTCGAGGCGCATGTATTCGATGGCGAGTTGGACGTTGACCGAGGCCGCCGCCTGCGGAGTCTTGCCGGGCGCGAGCCGATTGGTCACGCACGCGGCGAGACACAGCGTCGCGGCGAGTCCCGCCCCGGCCATGGCGGCGACGGGGCGCATCAGCGCAGACCTTCGAACCGCTCTGACGGGTTCATCGGCCGGGTTCCCATGCGCACGGTCGTACGATCCGTGACGCGGCCCGCGAGCTGGCCGCACGCGGCATCGATATCGTCCCCCCGGGTGCGGCGGATCGTCGCGATGATGCCGAGATCGTTGAGGATGTCGCGAAAGCGCACGATCGCCGCGGCGGGAGAGCGCCGGTACGTCGTGCCCGGAAATACGTTGAAAGGGATCAAGTTGAGCTTCGCCGCCCTGCCCCGCATCAGCGCCGCGAGCTGCCTGGCGTGCTCGGGTCGGTCGTTGACACCGTCCAGCATCACGTACTCGAAGGTGATGCTGCGGCCGTTCTGCATGGCGAGATAATGCCAGCAAGCTGCGAGCAGTTCGTCGATCGGGTGCTTGCGGTTGATCGGCACGAGTACGTCGCGCAGGGCGTCGTTCGGCGCATGCAGCGACACGGCGAGCGCGACGTTGCACTCTTCGGCGAGCTTGTAAATCTGCGGCACGAGCCCGGACGTGCTCAGCGTGACGCGCCGGCGGGACAGGTCGTACCCGAGATCGTCGAGGAAGATGCCCATCGCCGGTACGACGTTGCGGTAATTCGCGAGCGGCTCGCCCATGCCCATGAGCACGACGTTCGTGATCTTGCGCGCCGGACCGCGCGTGTCCTGCAGTTCCCGCTGGGCGAGCCAGACCTGGCCGACGATCTCGGCGACGGTGAGATTGCGGTTGAATCCGCCTTGCGCGGTCGAGCAGAAGCTGCAATTCATCGCGCACCCCACCTGGCTAGAGATGCACAGCGTGCCGCGATCGGGCTCGGGGATATACACGGTCTCGATGCCCTGGACCTCGTCCATGCGCAACATCCACTTGCGCGTGCCGTCGCTCGAGACCTGCTCGGTCACGATTTCGGGCACCGAGATCGTCGCTACGCGCTCGAGATCGGCGCGGAAATCCTTGGCGAGGTCGGTCATGGCGGCGATGTCCGCGGCACCATGCCGGTAAACCCACTTCATGAGCTGGCGCGCACGAAACGGCTTTGCGCCGAGGCGCTCGGCCACGAACGCCTCGAGTTCGAGACGCGGCAAGCCGAGTAGATTCACACGATCGCTCGCCACCTGGTTCTTGTCCTCGACGGGATCTGCGTGGCACGCTATCGCGTCCGCGGGCAGACCTCGATTTCACGAAAGAAAAACGCGATCTCGCGCGCCGCCGTGTCCGGGGCATCCGAACCGTGAACGACGTTCTCGTCGATGCTGGTCGCGAGATCCGCGCGTATCGTGCCCTTGTCCGCCTTCTTGGGGTCCGTGGCGCCCATCACTTCGCGGTTCTTCGCGATCGCCGCCTCGCCTTCGAGGACTTGGATCATCACGGGGCCGGAGGTCATGAATCGCACGAGGTCCTTGAAGAACCCGCGCTCGCGATGCACGCCGTAGAAGGCCTCGGCCTCCGCCTGAGAGAGCTGCTGCATGCGCGCCGCGACGATGCGCAGCCCCGCTTTCTCGAACCGCGAATAGACGTCGCCGATCAGATTTCGGCCGACTCCGTCCGGCTTGACGATGGAGAGTGTGCGCTCAATTGCCATGTTGACCTCGTGAAACGTGGAATCACTTCGAATCGGCCCGGGATCAGGGCCGACAAAGACTTCGAAGTTTAACCGAGGGCTGCTCGGTAAGCAATCTTCGCGAAACCGGAAGTGCCTGTATTGCTTGGAAAAACGCCGCAGCGCCGGCTGCCTCCACCGAGCAGGAAAGGCCGCGCCCCGCGGGCGGTTACGCGGCCGAATCGCGTGCTGCGGGCCGGGCCCTCAGACGCTGAAACTCTCGCCGCAGCCGCACTCGCCCTTCGCCTTCGGGTTTTGGAACTTGAACGCCTCGTTGAGGCCCTGCTTGACGAAATCGACGAGGGTCCCGTCGATCAGCGGCAGACTCGCCGTATCCACGATCACCTTGACTCCAAGTGCTTCGAAAACGGCATCTTCAGGAAGAATCTCGTCGGCATAGTTGATGACGTAGGCAAATCCCGAGCAACCGGTCTTTTTGATACCGAGCCTGAGTCCCACCCCTGCGCCGCGTTTCATCAAGTGCGTGCGGACGCGGTCGGCGGCCGATTCTGTGAGCATGATCGCCATGAGTACCATCCTGTCTAAAACTTCGCATCGAATCTGCCATACATAACACGCCGGCCGGCGCCGCGCACTCGATCCGAGTCGTATTTCACGACATCGTAATCCCTCGAGCAGACAAGCTGATCGCGGCCCTTCCCGCCGCAAGCCAGGCGTCCTCGACGATCAACAGGCGCCCGAGCTTTTCGATCGGGATCTCGAACCGCTCGGCGATTTCGTGCACGCTTTCGGGCAAAGCCGCAATGCACGACTTGCCGACCGACCATTCCACGAGCCAGGCGGCGGCCGCGATCGTGTGCGGACACGCGAATGCGAGAAAGCGCGCCGCGCCGATCCGCGTCTCGCGGGCCGCCGTCGCGGTCGCCGCGGCGATGTCGCACGCGATTGCGATGTCGAACTGAACCCAGGTGCCCCCGGCGCGCGAGCCGGCGGCGCCCCGTCCGACCGCCGGGCCCGTCAAGACGCCCGCGCCGATGCCCGACTCGAAATAGCGCCGCGTCAATTCGCTGTAGCGCACAGACCGCCGATGCTGCGTAGCCGCAGGACCGCATGACCAATCACCATGATGGCATGATCGACGTCCGCCGCCGTGCTGAAGCGACCGAAGCTCAAGCGCAAGCTCGCCTCGGCGAGGCGCTCGTCGCGCCCGAGCGCTCGCAACACGTACGAGGGTTCGCCGAGCGACGAGGTGCACGCCGAACCGGTCGACACGGCAAGCTCGTCCTGAACCGCCGCGAGCAGACTCTCGCCCTCCACGTCGCCAAACGACACGTTGAGCAGCTGCGGAACGCAGTCGGACGGCTCGCCATTGCGGAAGGTAGCGCCCAGTACACGAATCCCGTCCCAGAGTCGCTCGCGGAGCGCCGCGAGCCGCAGCGACTCGGCGGACTCCGGCGCGGCGTCGGCCGCGGCCAGCGCGAATGCGGCGCCCATGCCGACGACCTGATGGGTGGCGACCGTTCCGGACCTCAAGCTGCGTTCCTGCCCCCCGCCGTACTGCAGGGGCTCGAGTTCGACGCCCCGCGCAGCCGACACGAGCAGCGCGCCGGCACCCTTGGGTCCATAGGCCTTGTGTGCCGACAGGGACATCAAGTCGATCCCCGCGCCCGCGAAATCGATGGGGCACTTGCCGACGCTTTGCGCCGCATCGACGTGCATGCGCGCGGTGCCATGCCGGGCAACGAGCGTCGCCAGGCCCGCAACGTCCTGAATCACGCCGATCTCGTTGTTGACGTGCATGACGGACACGAGGACCGTGTCCGGGCGCAGCGCTGCCGCCAATCGGGCGGGATCGAGGCGGCCCCGCGCGCTCGGCGCCAGATAGGTCACGCTCCAGCCACGGCGCTCGAGTTCGCGGCAGGGATCGAGTACGGCTTTATGCTCGGTCTTGCAGGTGATGATGTGCCGGCCGCGCGTGCGCGCCTGCAGCGCCACGCCGAAGATCGCGAGATTGTTCGCCTCTGTGGCGCCCGACGTCCAAACGACGTCCGCCGGCGCCGCGCCGACGGCGGCCGCCACCTGGCGTCGCGCGGCCTCGACGGCCTCGTGTGCGCGCTCGCCCTCCGCGTGGCTGCGGGAACCCGGATTACCGAACGTGCCGTCCCGCGTGAGACATTCGGCCATGTACGCCGCAACACGCGCATCGACCGGAGTCGTCGCGGCATAGTCGAAGTAGATCGGCCGGGCGCCGAACGGCCGGGCCGCGCCAGGCCGCGCCGCGTCAGGCCGCGCCGCGTCGCTCACTGAGGTTCCTCGGGGCCGGAACCGCCGGGCCGCGTCAGGCCGGGCCGCGCCTGGGCGGGCCGCGACCGGCCCGGGCGGCCCTGCACGGCGCTCAAGATACCGCGCAGGATGTTGAGTTCGTTGCGATCGAGAACGGCGCGATTGAACAAACGACGCAGGCGCTCCATCAGATGGCCGGTGCGATCGGCGAAATCGATCTCTCCGAGCACGGTCTCGAGGTGACCGTAAAAGTGCTCCATGTCGCCCGAGGTCGCGAGGGGCTGTTCGAGCTGGATTTCAGATTCCGGCCGCTCGCGCGCGAGAAACAGCTCATAGCTCAACAGTTGCACCGACATCGCGAGATTCAAGGAGCAGTATTCCGGATTTGCGGGAATGCGCACCAGCACATTGCAATGCTTCAGATCGTCGTTCGCGAGCCCGTAGCGTTCCGACCCGAACAAAAACGCGCTGCGCACTTCCGCGGGCAGCGCGACAACGCGCGCTGCGACGTCGCGGGGCGTCGCGAACTCCCAGTAATACGAGCGGGGCCGCGAAGTCGTGCCCGCGACGAAGCCGCAGCCGGCGATCGCCTCGGCGACGGAGTCCACGACGTGCGCGGTCGCGAGCACGTCGTCGGCGCCCGCGGCGAGCGCATTCGCCTCCGGATGCGGAAACGCGCGCGGCCGCACGAGCACCAGATCGGCGAGGCCCATATTCTTCATCGCGCGCGCGACGCTTCCCACGTTGCCCGGATGGCTGGGGTCGATGAGGACGATGCGAACGGGGACACTCATGCTCTGTTATTCTAGCGCCACGCTATGCATCCACTGATCAATATCGGGATGCGCGCCGCACGGCGCGCCGGCGACCTGATCGTCCGCAGCCTATCCCGGCTCGACTCCATCAAGATCGACACCAAGGGCCGCAACGACTTCGTGACCGACGTCGACCGCAAGGCCGAGGCGGAGATCATCGCAACCGTGCGCAAGAGCTATCCGGATCATGCCTTCCTTGCCGAGGAAAGCGGCAGAAGCGGCGATGGGGAGTTCGTCTGGATCATCGATCCCCTCGACGGCACGACGAACTTTCTGCACGGTTTTCCGACCTTTTGCGTGTCGATCGCCGTCGAACAGAAGGGCCGGCTGCAGCACGCCATCGTCTACGATCCGATGCGCCAGGAGGTGTTCACGGCCTCGCGCGGCGAAGGCGCGCAGCTCGAGGGCAAGAAAATCCGCGTGAGCACCCAGCGCACGCTCGAGGGCGCCCTGATCGGGACCGGCTTCCCGTTTCGCTCCGTAGCGGCCCACGTCGACGACTATTTGGCGATCCTCAAAGTCATCATGACGACGGCGGCGGGCGTGCGCCGGCCAGGGTCTGCAGCCCTCGATCTCGCTTATGTCGCGGCCGGCCGCACCGATGGCTTCTGGGAGTTCGGCCTGTCCCCTTGGGACACGGCGGCGGGCGTGCTGCTGATCCAGGAAGCCGGCGGTCGGGTGGGCACCCCGGCAGGGTCGGAGTATGCGCTCGGCAAGAACGTCGTCGCGGGCAACCCCAAGGTCTACGAGGCACTCCTGGCGGCGATCGGGCCGCTCACACCCGCGGACTTGCGCGAGTAACGGGCCGCACGACGACCGGGGGTGTCGCGAGCGCGCTGCGCTTGTAGCCATAGAACCGATAGATGAACAGACCGATCACGGCCCACCCCAGAAACGCAAGCTGTGTGAACGCAGACAAAGAATAGAACAAATAGGCGCAGCCGAAGAGCGCAAGCGGGCCCACGAACCAGATGAGGGGCGTTCGGAACGGCCGATTCCGCTCGGGTTGCCGCACTCTGAGGATCATGACGCCGAGCGCGACGGAGAAAAAGGCGAACAGCGTCCCGCCATTGGACAGGTCCGCGAGTTTGCCGACGGGCAGAAAGGCGGCCGTGAGTATCACGAATCCGCCCGTGATCAACGTCACGACGTGCGGCGTACCGAAGCGGCCGTGCACCTGGGTGAGTACGTCGGGAAGCAGGCGATCGCGAGCCATGCAGAAAAATATGCGCGTCTGTCCATAGATCATCATCAGGATCACCGAGGGTAGCGCAATGAATGCGGCAAGACCGATGAGCCGGGAAACTTTGTCCCAACCGAGTTGCCGCAGCACGAAAGCCAGCGGCTCTTCGCTGCACGCGAGGGAACCCGCGTAAGCCGGCGCCTTGCAGGCCGCGAACAGTTCTGCGCTGCCAGGATCGAGTCCCACTCCGGCGGCGTCGATGACCGGCTGGGCTCCGATCGAGCCGATCGCACCGCTCGCGACGACCAGATAAAACACCGTGCAGATGAGCAGGCTGCCGATCAAACCAATCGGCATATTGCGTTGCGGATTCTTGGTTTCCTCGGCGGCCGTCGATACGGCATCGAAGCCGACGTAGGCGAAGAATATGGACGCCGCGGCGCCGCTGATCCCGAGGAAGCCGAGCGGCGCAAACGGATGGAAATTCGGCATTTTGACCACGGGCAGCGCCAGCGCGGAGAACAGCACCAGGGCGGACACCTTCACGCACACGAGAACGGCATTCACGGTCGCGCTTTCGCGGGTGCCCAGCACGAGCAAGGTCGTGACGATCAGAGCAATCGCGACCGCCGGCAAATTGATGAAACCGCCGGCGAAATAGCCCTTGGTCAGCGCGAGCGGTATGTGGACGTCGAACGAATGCTCGACCAGGGGGACGAAATAGTTGGACCAGCCGACGGAGACCGCGCTGGCGGCCACCGTGTACTCGAGCACGAGCGCCCAACCGACGACCCACGCGAGAAGTTCGCCGAGAACGGCATAAGAGTAGGTGTATGCCGAACCGGAAACCGGCACCATCGCCGCAAGCTCGGCATAGCAAAGAGCCGTCACCGCGCAAACCGAACCCGCGATCACGAACGAGAGCAGCATGCCGGGTCCCGCCTTTTGCGCGGCTTCGGCGGTAAGAACGAAGATACCGGTGCCGATGATTGCACCGACTCCGAGCATCATCAATTGAAACGGGCCAAGCGAGCGCTTGAGAGAGCGTTTTTCGGCACTTGCCATAATGGCATCGAGCGGTTTGATGCGCCAGTTCATCGCGTCTCCCTGAGTTCCCTTGCGGCTTTCCGACTGTAGCGGCTTTCGAGGCAGCCATACAACCCATTTGGTCAATCAATTCAGCGGCTGGGCATGCGGCTGTTGAGCCACTCGACCGCGGCCGAGAATGCCAGGGCGAAATACAGGTATCCCTTCGGAAAATCCCAATCGAATGCCTCGGCGACGAGTGCCGCGCCGATCAGCACCAAGAAGCCGAGCGCGAGCACTTTGACGCGCGGATACCGGCCGATGAAGTCGCTGACCATGCCGGCAACCCACATCATGATCAGGATGGCCGTGACGATCGCGGCAATCATGATCGCAAGTTGCCGCGCGAGGCCCACCGCCGTGAACACCGAGTCCAGCGAGAACACGACGTCGACGACCCCGATCTGCGCGACGACGAGCCAAAAACCGTGGACCCTGCCGGGCGCGCGCCTGGCCCGCCGCGGCCGCCGCATGCCGGCGAGTTCGGCCGCACTCTTCGCGATCAGAAACACGCCGCCGGCGCCCAGAATCAGACCGCGGCCCGAGACGGCCAGCTTCCCGAGCGTGAAGAGCGGCGTCCGAAGCGATGCGAACCAGGTGATCGAGTACAACAGCGCGATGCGCGTGAGCATCGCGAAACCCAATCCCAGGACGCGGGCGCTGCGGCGTCGGCGCTGGGGCAGGCGATCGACGAGGATCGACAGGAAGATGATGTTGTCGATGCCGAGGACGATCTCGAGCACGGCGAGCGTCGCGAAGGACAGCCAAGCCTTGGGCTCGAGCAGTAGTTCCATCGGACCACTATAGCAAGACCCCTCAGGGCAGGCCGTCGACTTCCTCGGGCTTGACGAGTTTGCGCTCCAGCAAGTCGTCGGTGCGCAGACCGAAGTCGAGCGCCAGCGCCGCCGATATGTAAATCGACGAGTAGGTGCCGGCGATGATGCCGATCACGAGCGCGGCGGAAAAACCGTGCAAGGTCTCGCCGCCGAAGATCAGCAAGGCGACGACGACCAGCAGGGTGACCAACTTGGTCATGATGGTGCGCGAGAGGGTCTGATTGATCGAATCGTCGATGACCTGCGCGATGCCGAGTTTGCGCGCGTTGCGGGCGCGCTCGCGAACCCGATCGAACACGATCACGGTGTCGTTGAGCGAGTAGCCGATGACGGCGAGGATCGCCGAGATCGACGTGAGATCGAACGTCATCTGGGTGAGCGCGAAGAAGCCGACGACGCAGATGGGGTCGTGCAGCACGGCGAGAATCGCGCCGCCGGCGAGTTTCAGCGTGAAACGCATCAGCACGTAGATCAGGATCAGCACCAGCGTCGCCGCGAGCGCCAACGCACCCTTCTCGAACAGTTCCTTGCCGACCTGGGGACCGACGACCTCCGTGCTCTGCAGGTGCACGGAAGGATCCACGGTCCGGAAGACCTCGAGGATGCGGGCGCCGATCTGATCGCCCTTGGCGTTCGGGTCGGGCGGCAGGCGCACGAGGATGTCCCGCGCGCTGCCGAAGGCCTTGACCTGGGCGTTCGCGATGCCGGCCGCATCGAGCGCGGTCCGCAGCTTCTCGATGTTGGGATCCTGCGGAAAGTTCGTTTCGACGTCGACGCCGCCGGTGAAGTCGATGCCGAGATTGAGTCCGCGTGCGCCCACCAAGACGAGCGACCCGATGATCAGGACGGCCGACAGCCCGTACCACACCTTGCGGGTGTTCATGAACGGGAAGCGGGTGACTTTGTGAAAAAATTCCATGTGCTGTGCGCCTTGGGATTCGCTTGAATGTCAGATCGCGAGACGATCGAGTTTGCGGCGCCCGCCGTAGATCACTTGAACGAGAGCCCGACTGCCCATCAGCGAGGTGAACATCGAAGTCGCGATGCCGAGCACGAGCACCACGGCGAAGCCCCGGACCGCGCCCGCCCCGAACAGCCAGAGCACCAGACCCGCGATGAGCGCGGTCACGTTGGAGTCCGCAATCGCCGAAAACGCCCGCTCGAAGCCCGCCGTGATCGCGGCGCGCGGCGAGACACCGTTGCGCAATTCCTCGCGAATGCGCTCGTAGATCAGGATGTTCGCATCGACCGCCATGCCGACCGTCAAGACGACGGCCGCGATGCCGGGCAGTGTCAGCGCCGCACCGACCAGCGACAGGAGCGCCGTCAGCAGCACGACGTTGGCCGCGAGGACGATGTCGGCGATCAGGCCGAAGACCTTGTAATAGACCGCCATGAAGATGAAGGCCGCGAGCATGCCGAAGACCATCGCATTGACGCCCTGGGCGATGTTCTTCTCGCCGAGCGTGGGTCCGATGGCACGTTCCTCGATCGCGGTCAGCGGGGCGGCGAGGCCGCCGGCTCGCAGCAGCAGGGCGAGCTCCTTGCCTTCGATCGGGTTGACGCCCGTGATCGAAAAATTGTTGCTGAACACGCCGCGGATGGTGGCCCGGTTGATGACGTATTCGGTGGTCCGATCGACGTCGACGCCCTCGGCGTTCTTCTCGCGCGAGCGATCGATGAACACCACCGCCATCAAATGGCCGAGGTTCTCCTGGGTGTTCTTGAGCATCTTGGCGGCGCCGCGGCTGTCGAGTCCCACCGAAACGGCGGGGCCGTCCTGACCATTCGGCTGGAAGGTCGCGTCGGTGAGCTCGTCGCCCGTCACGACGACTTCGCGCTTCAGGAGCACAGGCTGCTTGTCGCGCGTGTAATAGAGCTTGGAGCCCAGGGGCACGCGACCCGTCTGCACCGCTTCGAGCGGATTGTCGTTCTCGTCGACCATGCGGAATTCGAGCGTCGCCGTCTTGCCGAGGATCTTCTTGACCTCGGCCGAGTTCTGCAGGCCGGGCAATTGAATCGCGATCTGATCGACGCCCTGGCGTGCGACCTGCGGCTCGGATACGGCGAGTTCCGGGCTGTTCAGACGATTGCGCAGGATCACGATGTTCTGCGCAACGGCGGAGTCCTCGCGATCCTTGATCTCCGCCGGCGTCATCTGCATCTGGACCGCGGGTGCGCCGGCGACCGTGACGTCGGTGAGGCTCACGTTGCGATTGTCGGCGATGATCGCCGCCTTGCCCTTGGCGAAGCTGTCCTGGTCGCGAAACAGCACCTGGACGCGGTCGGTCGCATAGTCGACGAGCACGTCCTGGTACGGCACGCGGGCATTGCGCAACGAGGCGCGGAAATCCTGCTCGTGATGGTCGAGTTGCTGCTTGAGGGCGCCCTGGACGTCGACCTGATAGACGAGATACACACCGCCGCTCAAATCGAGGCCGAGCTTGAGCGGGTTCAAGCCGAGGTTACGCATCCACTCCGGCACGCGCGAGGCTTTCGACAAAGCGATCGTATACTGATTCGGGCGCGCGTCGGCTACGATGTCGCGCGCCTTGAGCTGCTGGACCGTGCTCGCGAACCGCAGCGTCAATCGGCCCTGGTCGAGGAACGCGCCGTTCGGCGTGACGCCCTTGTCGGCGAGAACTTGCTCGATGGACTTGCGGTCCGATTCCTGCAGCAGGGCGCCGTCCTTTGCGAACTGCAGCGCGCTCTGCTCGCCGAACAGGTTCGGCACGGCGAACAGGACACCGATCAGCACGACGATCACGACGAGCGCGATCTTCCAACGCGGATAGGAAATCATGCGCTCTTGACCGTACCCTTGGGCAGGACCTTGGCGACTTGAAACCGTTCCAGCTTGATGTTGACGCCGCTTGCGATCTCCACGGTGAGGAACTGGTCTCCGGCTTCGACGATCTTGCCGAGGATGCCGCCCGTCGTCGCCACCTCGTCGCCGACGCCGAGCTTCGCGACCATCTCACGCTGTTCCTTGGCACGTTTGTTCTGCGGACGGATCAACAGGAAGTAAAACGCCGCAAACAGCGGGATGAAGAACAGCATGTTGAACACGCTGCCTTGGGCACCGGCGCCGCCGACCACCTGCGCCTGCGCCGTATTTATGAAGAAATCCATAGAGTTACACCCGTAATGACCGCTTTAGGCCGCCGCGCAAAGCCGGGCATTATACCGGAAACCCCCGAGGGCACCCGGCCGGCGTGTCATAAGCTAAGGAGTCGGTTCCAACCGGCCGTAGAACTCGCGCACGTAGGCCTCGAACCGTCCGGCGTCGAGCGCCCCTCGAATCTCGCGCATGAGGCGCTGATAGAAAAACAGATTGTGGATCGTGTTCAGGCGCGCACCGAGGATTTCCTTGCACTTGTCGAGGTGGCGCAGGTATGCGCGGCTGAAGTGGCGGCAGGTGTAACAACCGCAGTCCGCTTCGACGGGCGCGGGATCCTGCTGGTGGATGGCGTTGCGGATGTTGAGGACGCCGGCACGCGTGAACAAGTGGGCGTTGCGCGCGTGGCGCGTCGGCATGACGCAGTCAAACATATCGATTCCGTGCCGCACGCCCTCGACGATGTCCTGGGGGCGGCCGACCCCCATGAGGTAGCGCGGCTTCGCCGTCGGCATGTGCGGCAGGAGCGCGGTCAGCACGGCATTGCGCTCGTCTTCGGATTCGCCGACCGCGAGACCGCCCACCGCGAGACCGCGGAAACCGATCCGCTCGAGTGCTTCGAGCGATGCGAGGCGCAGGTTCGTGTGCACGCCGCCTTGGACGATCCCGAACAGTGTTCCCGGAGGCCCACCCAGACCCGCCGGCGCCAGGTGGTACTCGCGGTGACCGCGCTCGGCCCAGCGCATCGACAGTTCCATCGAGGCGCGCGCCTCGGCTTCGGTCGCCGGATGCGGCGTGCATTCATCGAAGCTCATGGCGATGTCGGAGCACAGCGTGCGCTGAATGCGCATCGAGATCTCAGGCGACAGGAATACCGGCCGCCCGTCGACCGGCGATCGAAAACTCACGCCCTCTTCGGTCAGTTTGCGCATCGCGGCGAGGCTGAACACCTGGAAGCCGCCGGAGTCCGTGAGTATCGGACGCTGCCAATGCATGAAGCGGTGCAAACCGTGGTGTACTGCGATGACGTCGAGGCCGGGACGGAGGAACAGGTGGAACGTGTTGCCAAGCACGATCTCGACGCCCATCTCTTCGAGTTCTTCGGGCGTCATGGCCTTGACCGTGCCATACGTTCCGACCGGCATGAAAGCGGGAGTCTCGACCGTGCCGCGCGCGAACCTGAGCCGGCCACGGCGCGCGGCGCCGTCGCGGGCCAGCAGGTCGAAGCCGAACGCAGCGCCCACGCTCAGGGGACTTGCGCAGCGGCGGCGAGGGCCGCCGGATGGGGCATGAGCAGCATCGCATCACCGTAGCTGAAAAATCGATAGCGCGCCCGCACTGCATGGCCGTAGGCCGCCAGCAGCCGATCGCGCCCGACGAAGGCCGCACACAGCAGCACGAGCGTCGATTCAGGCAGATGGAAATTCGTGACGAGCGCGTCGATCGTGCGAAAGCGATGGCCCGGCTTGATGAACATGCGGGTTTCGCCGATGTAGGGTGCAAGTCGGCCGCCGGCCGCGGCGGTTTCCAGGCTGCGGACCACCGTCGTGCCGACGGCCACGACGCGTCCGCCCGCGGCTCGGGTCGCTTCGATCGCCGCGCAGGTCGCCGCCGAGACGTGCACCGATTCCGCGTGCATGACGTGTGCATCGATGTCCGCATCGCGCAAGGGCTGGAAGGTTCCGGCGCCGACGTGCAGCGTCACGAAACTCGTGCTCACCCCGCGCAGGGCGAGGGCCGCGAAGATCTCGGCGTCGAAATGCAGACCCGCCGTGGGCGCCGCCACCGCACCCGGTGAGCGCGCATAGATCGTTTGATAGCGCTCACGGTCGGCCGGGCGCGGCGCGCGGTCGATATAGGGCGGCAGCGGCATGTCGCCATGCGCCTCGAAGAACGGCAGCACCTCGCAGGAGAACTCGAGCCGGAAGAGGCCGCCGTCCCGATCCAGCATCCGCGCCGAGTGGCCGCCGGGAAGGGCGATCTCGCCCTGCGGGCGCAGCGGCTTGCTCGCGCGTGCGTGCACGAGGGCTGTACGGGAATCGACCGCCCGCTCGAGCAGCAGTTCGATGCGCCCGCCGCTCGCCTTGCGCCCGAAAACGCGCGCCGGGATCACCCGCGTGTCGTTGAACACGAGCAGGTCGCCCGGTTCGAGCAGCGCGGGCAGATCGCGAAACCGGTGGTCCTGCCACACACCGCTCGCCCCATCGAGGGCCAATAGGCGGCTCGCCGACCGTTCGACGGTCGGTTCCTGCGCGATGAGCTCGCGCGGCAGATCGAAATGAAAGTCCTCGGGACGCATCGGGGCGCGCATAGTACCAAGGGTCCCGATCGCATATAATGGGCGGATCGGTTTGCCCGGATGGCGGAACTGGTAGACGCGCCGGACTCAAAATCCGGTTCCTTCGCGGGAGTGTGGGTTCGATTCCCTCTCCGGGCACCAGTACTTCAATTCTCTCGATGGACATCTATTGAATTTCTGCAGCAACTGTGGCGGGGCCGTTGGCCTGAAAGTGCCCGAGGGAGATCATTTGCCGCGTTTCGTTTGCACGAAATGCGGTGTGATCCACTATCAAAACCCCAAGCTCGTACTCGGATGCGTACCGCAATGGGAAGGCCGCATCCTGCTGTGTCGCCGGGCGATCGAGCCGCGCTACGGATTTTGGACCGTGCCGGCGGGCTTCATGGAAAATGGCGAAACGCTGCAGCATGCCGCGGCCCGAGAGTGCTACGAGGAGGCGCTCGCGCAAGTGGAAATCGGCTCCCTGCTCGCGGTCGTCAGCGTGATTCACGCACATCAGGTCCACGTCATGTTCCGCGCTCAACTGCTGAAGCCCGAGTTTGCCGCCGGTCCGGAAAGCCTCGAGGTCGGCTTATACGAGGAGACCGAAATTCCGTGGGACGATCTGGCCTTCCCGAGCGGGGAATTCACGTTGCGCAAGTTCTTCTCCGATCGTGCGGCGGGCTTGGAGGGCCACCACTTCGAAGAATTGAACCGGCCCATGAAGAGGTCTTGACGTGGGAAATCCTGTCGGGGAAATTCTCGCGGACTCGACTGTGGCACAATCATCGAGCCTCCGCTTGCGGCGACGCTTGCGGCGCCGCTTGCTCCGTCATCAATCAGTCATCAATTGGAAGGGTACGTCATGGCCTTTGTGGTCACCGAAAGCTGCATCAAATGCAAATATATGGACTGTGTGGAGGTATGCCCGGTGGATTGCTTCCATGAGGGTCCGAATTTCCTCGTGATCGATCCGGACGAGTGCATCGATTGCACCCTGTGCGAGCCCGAATGCCCCGTCGAGGCCATTTATTCCGAAGAGGACCTGCCGGACGGCCAGGACGGTTTCAAGCAATTGAACGCGGAACTCGCGAAGAAGTGGCCCGTGATCAGCGAGAAGGGCGACGCACCCGCAGATGCCAAGAGTTGGGAAGGGGTTTCCGAAAAGCTCAAGCTGCTCGAACGTTGACGCGCGGCCTCGAGCTTCAGCGCTTCGCGAGCTGCAAGTTCTTGATCTCCTCGACCAGTTCCTGCGGCGGCAGGTAGCCGGAAATCATGTTGCCGTTTTCCGTGAAGATCGCCGGAGTGCCGCGCACGCCGATCGATTCACCGAGGGCGTATTCGCGCGCGACGGGCGTCGCCCCGCAGGTCTTCGTCAAATCGAGCGCCCCACCGGCCTTCGCGCGCGTCAGGGCCTCGTTGCGATTCGCCGCGCACCAGACCGCTTCGGCCTTGTGCCAGCTCTCCGTGCCGGGTCCCGTGCGCGGGAAGAACACATAACGCACCCGAACGCCGAGGCGGTTGATCTCGGCGATCTCGCTATGCAGCTTGCGGCAGTAGCCGCAATCGACGTCCGTGAATACCGTGATCGTGTAGCGCGGCTTTTCGGGCGAGAAAATCAGCATCTGCGATTCCGGTACGGCGCCGATCAGCGCGACCCGTGCATGCGTGCGCAGCGCCTCGGTGAGATTGGCGCGCGACTCCATGTCGTACACGTTGCCGTCGATGAAGTACTTGCCGTCCTCGGTCAAGTAACTGATGTCCGCGCCCTGGGTGAGTTGGTACACGCCCGGAATGGGCGAGGGCTGGAGGTCCTCGAGCTTGGATCCCGCCGGCAGGCGCTTGAGCAGCGCGACCCGCGGATCCTTGCCGGCATCGGCGTGCGCTTCCTCGGCAAGCGCAGAGTCGGAGTGCTGTGCATCGCTACGCGCGGCGTCGGCGGCCCGGGCCGCCGCGGCAGCGCCCCCCGCCATGAGGGCGAGCGAGGTCATCACGTAGGCCGTGGCAGCGAGGCTTTGTCGAATCATCGTCGCGACTCCATCGATCATGCGATTTCGACCTTGCCGGCCGGCCGAGGTTCAAACCAGAATGCTAGCAGAATTGTCGGCCAGCGTTTGGCCGGCCGGCGTTTGGCCGGCCATGGATAGTCCGACCGGCCGCGCATCATCCGCGCTGACTTCAGCCGCGCGGATGATGCGCGGTATGCAATTCCTTGAGACGCTCGCGTGCGACGTGGGTGTAGATCTGTGTCGTCGACAGATCGCTGTGCCCGAGCAGCATCTGCACGACGCGCAGATCCGCGCCGTGGTTGAGCAGGTGCGTCGCGAAGGCGTGGCGCAGCGTGTGCGGCGACAGTTCTTTCTCCACGCCGGCTTTCTTTGAATAGCGCTTGATGATGTGCCAGAACGCCTGGCGGGTCATCCGATCACCGCGGCGGGTGGGGAAGAGGAAATCGGTCTGGCGTTCCAGGAGGATTTCCAAGCGGGGGCCGTTCATGAACTTTTGCAGCCAGACGACCGCCTCTTCGCCGAGCGGAATCATGCGTTCCCGGTTGCCTTTGCCGACGACGCGCATGACGCCTTGGTTCAAATTGACCTGATTGTGTTTGAGGCTCACGAGTTCGGAGACGCGCAGGCCCGTCGCATAGAGCACCTCGAGCATGGTGCGGTCGCGATGCCCCAGCGGATCGGTGACCGTGGGTGCCTCGAGCAGGGAGTCGACTTCGGCCTCGGTCAGGGATTTCGGCAGCGAGCGGCCGATTTTCGGCATCGCGATCTGCGCGGTCGGATCGGTCGTCAGGACCCCCTCGCGGAGCATGAAGCGATAAAATCGCCGGAAGCTCGACAATTGCCGCGCCGTGGAGCGGGGCCGCGAGCCACCCTCCACTCGCGCCGAGATGAAGCCCAAGAGGTCGGTCCGGGCCGCCGTCATCAGCGAGCTTCCCTGGGTCTCGAGCCAGCGCGACAGCGAGGTCAAGTCCGCGCGATAGGCCGCCAGGGTGTTGGCAGAAAGGCCCCGCTCCATCCAGACGGCATCGAGAAACCGCTGTAAGGACGGATCGACCTTATCGCCGGTGGGCGGTACCGTTGCCTGCGAGGTACGTGTATAAACCGTTCGTTTTAGAGCCGTCGCCATAGTATCCCACGTGCTTTTGATCGCGCCCGATTCGGGGAGTGCGCTACGGGGAGCAGTATGCGAGCCTTAAGGTCGTGTCGGGCGTGACCCGAATCACATTAATGTCAACAAGTGGCAGAAGGAGAACCAGATCACAGAAATGAACCGCTCTATTGTGCAGCAGTCGGCGCCGCGGCGATCCGGTGCCGGACGCATTGCCTATTCCGCATATTGCCTGATTTCGTTTACTGTGCTCGCCGTCACGGCGCTCGCCGTGAACCTGTTCGTGCCGGGCCTGCGGCGCAGGCGCGTGGTTGCGTCGGCATTCGCGCGGCTGTTTCTCACGGTCGTCGGAATCCGCTTGACGGTCGCGGGTACGGACCGGCTGCCCTCGACCCCCTGCGTCATCGTTGCGAACCACGCGAGTTATCTCGACGGCGTCGTTGCCTGCGCGGGTCTACCGCCGGATTTCGCCTTCGTGATCAAGAAGGAAATGGTCCAAGTGCCGCTTGCGGGCCTCATGCTGCGGCGTTTGGGCTCGGAGTTCGTCGAGCGCTTCGACCGTCGTCAGGGAGCCTCCGATGCGCGTCGCGTGCTCAAGACCGCCTCGACCGGACAATCGCTGGTGTTTTTTCCGGAGGGGACATTCACCGAGGTTCGCCAGATCGGGCATTTCCTGCGCGGTGCATTTGCAACCGCGGCACGGGCGAACATGCCCGTCGTGGCAGTCGCGATCCACGGCACGCGCGAGGTTTTGCCGGCCGGAACCGTGCTCATGCTGCGTCGACCGATCAAGATCGAGATACTCGAGACCTTGGTGGGCTCCGAGGCACGCGCTCAGAGCCGGGAGCTCATCGCGAGAGCCGTCGGCGAGCCACTCGCTTGAACGCCTGCCCAGGGGATCGTGCAGATGTCCATGGGGCGGGCGTCCTTGCCCTGGCCATGCCCCTCATCCCTCGGGCAATCCTTCGTCGCCGGCGTCCGTGGCCTGTCAACATGGTGGTCCCCAATGAGGTAAAGCGATAACGAAGGGCGAAAACCCTCACGCCGATCAGAACAATGTTCAAAACCGGTGATTGACCGACTGTTGGATATTTCTCGGCATGGCGGTGCGTTTTGGGCTACTCTTGTCCGTTTTTTTTCGGGGTGTTTTTTTTTGCGTCGGCGTCGGGGTCCTCTGCAATGAACGAAGAAACTCGGGATGTCATGGAATATGAGGTTGCCATCGTCGGCGGCGGCCCGGCGGGCCTTGCGGCCGCCATTCGACTGAAGCAATTGAAACCGGACATCAGCGTCTGTCTGCTGGAAAAGGGTGCCACGATCGGGGCGCATTCGCTGTCCGGCGCGGTCCTGGAGCCGGGTCCCCTGGACAGCTTGCTGCCCGATTGGCGCATGCACACCCCGGCGACCTGCGTTCCGGCCGCGCACGATGAATTCGTCTTCTTGACCCGCACCGGGCGCTACCGCCTGCCGACGCCGCCGCAAATGAGCAATCACGGCAACTTCATCATTTCCCTAGGACAACTGACGCCGCTGCTCGCGGAAGCGGCCGAAAAGCTCGGTGTCGACGTGTTTCCGGGGTTTGCCGCCGCCGAAGCGCTCATCGACGTGGGCGGCGCCGTCAAGGGCGTGCGCATCGGTGACATGGGGATCGAGAAGAACGGCACACGCGGCCCGAATTTTGCCTTGGGACCCGAGATCCACGCGAAACTCACGATCTTCGCCGAGGGCTGCCGGGGCAGCGTGTCGAAGACCCTGATTCGGCGCTTCGACTTGGATGCGGGAAAGTCGCCGCAAACCTATGGGCTCGGTTTCAAGGAATTGTGGCAACTCCCCGCGGGACGGACCCGGCCGGGACTCATACAGCACTCGCTCGGCTGGCCGCTCGATTCCGCCACCTACGGCGGCAGTTTTCTCTACCACCTCGACGCCGACCGGGTGTACCTCGGGTTCGTGGTCGGCCTCGACTACCCGGATCCGCGCTTCAAACCATTCGAAGCCTTCCAGCAATTCAAACATCACCCCTCGATCAAGGGTTTGCTGGAAGGCGGAGAGATCCTCGCCGGCGGCGCGCGCACGGTCATCGAAGGCGGTTACCAATCCATGCCGACGCTCGAATTCCCGGGCGGTCTGCTCGCAGGCGATGCGGGCGGTACGCTCAATACGCCGAAGATCAAGGGCATCCATCAGGCGATACGTTGCGGCGTGGCCGCCGCGGAACACTATGCCGAGACCGGCACGAGCGCGGGGTTCGACTCGCGCTGGCGGGGTTCGGTCGGCGGGCGCGACCTGCACAAGGTGCGCAACATTCGACCCGGGTTCCGCGCGGGGCTCTGGTGGGGACTCGCGAACGCGGCACTCGAGACGGTGACCTTCGGCAAGCTGCCCTGGACGATCCCGAATCACGCTGACGACTCCGCACTGAAGAGGCTCGCGGAATATGCCTCGCCCGACCGCCATTGGGGGGAGAGGGAGCTTCCGCCGCGCGACCGTCTCGCATCGGTGTTCTTCGCCGCCACCGTGCACGAGGAGAACCAGCCGGTGCATCTGCATGTGGCCGACACGACGCTCTGCGCCGCGCGCTGCGCCACCGAGTTCGGCAACCCCTGCACCAACTTCTGCCCCGCCAACGTCTACGAGATGATACCGGACGGTGCCGGTGGGCGGAAACTGCAGATCAACGCGTCGAACTGCGTCCATTGCAAGGCCTGCGACATCAAGGAACCCTATGCGGGGCAGATTACCTGGGTCACCCCGGAAGGCGGCTCCGGTCCGAATTATCAAGGCCTCTGAGCGCTGATCCGCCGGCATGCGACTTCGGCCGCATTCGATCGCCGCGCACCTCGCGAGCGAGTTCGCCGTCGGGCGGCTCACCCGCGACCCCGCACAGTCGCTTGCGGCGGAGCGCCTCGATCGACTCTCCGCCGGGCTCGAGGCGCGCCCGCTCCCGCGCCCCTTTTGGCGCCGCGGGGCGCACGCCGCCCTGCGCGGCATCTATTTGTGGGGCAGCGTCGGGCGCGGCAAGACGTATCTGATGGATCTGTTCTACGCGTCGCTGAACTTTCCCGAGAAGGAGCGCGAGCATTTCTACCGGTTCATGCAAGGAGTGCATGCCGAACTGCGCGCGGCCGCCCACCGCACGGATCCGCTGGAGCATGTGGCCGCCGCGCTCGCCGCGCGCTCCCGCGTGCTGTGCCTCGACGAGTTGCTGGTGGACGACATTGCCGATGCGATGATCTTGGGCGGCCTGTTGGGCGCGCTGATCCGGCGCGGCGTAACCTTGGTGGCGACGTCGAACCGGCCGCCGCGCGATCTCTACAAGGACGGCCTGCAGCGACAACGCTTCCTGCCGGCGATCCGCCTGCTCGAGGAGCACCTCGACACCGTGGAGTTGAACGGCGGAACCGACTATCGATTGCGGCATCTGCAAGGTGCGCGGATTTACGTCGACAGCGCGGATCCGCATGGCGACGCGGCGCTTCGCGCCGTGTTTCGCGCGTGCGTGCCCGGCGAGGCGAGCGGCCCTCTGACCTTGAGCGTCGGCGGGCGGCCGATCGCGGCGATCGACTCGGGCGGCGGGGTCGCGTGGTTCGAGTTTTCGGCTCTGTGCCGGGCTGCGCGCGCGGCGGACGACTATCTGGAACTCGCACAACGCTGCCACACGCTCATCGTCTCCGGCGTGCCGATCTTCGACTCGAACGATGACGACGCCGCCCGCCGCTTCATCATGCTCGTCGACACGCTTTACGATCGAGGCACCGCGCTCGTGGTGTCGGCCGCCGCGGAACCGCCGCAACTTTACCAGGGCGAGCGATTGCGCTTCGACTTCGAGCGAACCGCGAGCCGGCTGCTCGAGATGCGTTCGACGCACTATCTGGAGCGGCGTCGCACGGATTGAAGCATCACGAGCCCTGCCCTGGCATAATTCCGCCGATGAATACGGTCGCGCGGTTTCAAGTCGATTACCGGCAGCTGCTCGACGAGCGCGGCCGCGCGACCGCCGAACTACCGGCTTTCGCGCGCGACGCGGAGGAAATGCGGCGCATGTACCGCGCCATGACGCTGGCCCGCGTGTTCGACGCAAAGGCCGTCAATCTGCAGCGAACCGGACAACTCGGCACCTACGCCTCCTCGCTCGGTCACGAAGCGACGCACGTCGGTGTCGGCGCCGCGATGCATGCGGAGGACGTGCTCGCGCCGGTCTATCGCGAATACGGCACACAGCTCTGGCGCGGCGTCACGATGCGGGAAATTCTCCTTTACTGGGGCGGCGACGAGCGGGGCAACGACTTCGCGGGTCCGCGCGCGGATTTCGCCTGGTGCGTGCCGATCGCCACGCAGACCCTGCATGCGGCCGGCGCCGCCATGACCTTCAAGATCCGCGGCGAGCGGCGCTGTGCGGTGGCCTATATCGGCGACGGCGGAACCTCGGAAGGCGCGTTCTACGAGGCGCTGAACCTCGCGGGCGCGCGGCAATTGCCGGTCGTCTTCATGGTGGTGAACAACGGCTGGGCCATTTCCGTGCCCGTCAGGGCGCAAACGGCGGCGCAAACGCTCGCGCAAAAAGCCATCGCCGCAGGCATTCCGGGATTGCAGGTCGACGGCAACGACGTCATCGCGGTCCGCGATTCGGTCGGCGCGGCGCTCGATACGGCGCGCGCCGGCGGCGGTCCCTGCGTCATCGAAGCACTGACCTATCGCTTGAGCGATCATACGACCGCCGACGATGCGAGCCGCTATCGCCCCGAGCGCGAAGTCAAGGACGCCTGGGCGCTCGAGCCGCTGCTGCGGGTCCGCGAGTTCCTGCGGCAAGCGGGGCATTGGAGCGCCGACGACGAGCAGGCGCTTCAACGCGACTGCGCGCGGGAGGTCGATGCGGCCGTCACCGAATATCTCGGCACGCCGCGCATGTCGACCGACGCGATGTTCGACCACCTGTTCGCGAGCCTCCCCAAACATCTCCAGGAGCAGCGTGCAATGGCGCGTGCTCGCGGCGCAAAGACGGGCGGCCACTGAATTGCCGAAGCTCACCATGGTCGAGGCGATTGCGATGGCGCAGGCCTGGGAGATGCAGCACGATCCCAGCGTGGTCGTGATCGGCCAGGACGTCGGCGCCAACGGCGGCGTGTTCCGCGCAACCGCCGGACTCCAGGAGCGCTTCGGCGCCGATCGCGTCCAGGATACGCCGCTCGCCGAAGCGACGATCGCGGGCATGTCCGTCGGGATGGCCGCGCACGGCTTGAAGCCGGTCGCGGAAATCCAATTCATGGGGTTCATTTATCCTGCGCTCGATCAGATCGTCAATCATATGTCGCGCATGCGTCATCGCACGCGTGGCCGCCTCTCCTGCCCCGTCGTGATTCGCACGCCGCACGGCGGCGGAATTCATGCGCCGGAGCATCATTCCGAAAGCACCGAGACCATGCTCTGCCACATCCCCGGCATACGCGTCGTGATCCCCTCCACGCCCGCGCGCGCGTACGGCTTGCTGCTCGCCGCCATCCGCGATCCGGATCCGGTCGTTTTTCTCGAGCCCGTGCGCCTTTACCGGGCCGCCCGCCAGGAGATTGCCGACGACGGCCGCGCCCTGCCGCTCGACACCGCTTTCGTGCTGCGCGAGGGCACGGACGTGACGATCGTGACCTGGGGTGCGATGACCGTCGAGACGCTGCGCGCCGTCGCGGAACTCGACAAGGAGGGCATCAGCGCGGAAGTCATCGATCTGGCGACCTTGAGCCCCATCGACAGCGCCACGATTCTCGCGTCGGTGGCGAAGACGGGGCGGCTCGTGATCGTCCATGAAGCGGCGCGCAACGTCGGCGTGGGCGCCGAGATCGCGGCGATAGTCGCCGAACACGGACTTTACGATTTGCAGGCGCCGATCCAGCGCGTCACCGGCTACGACACCATCATGCCCCTGTTCCGTCTCGAACAGGAATACATTCCGAGCGCTCAGCGCATCGTGGATGCGGTGCAAGTCACTCTCGCCGCCTAGGCTAGGAGCCCGTCTGACTACTCAATCGCACTCATGAGCACGTTCAAGCTCCCGGATTTGGGCGAGGGCCTGGCCGAGGCCGAAATCATCGAATGGCACGTGCGGCCCGGCGACCGCGTGAGCGTCGATCAGCCGATGGTTTCCGTCGAGACCGCCAAGTCGGTCGTGGAACTGCCGATGCCGTACGGCGGCGTGGTCGCCCGGCTGCATGCCGCAGCCGGCGACATCGTCCCGACCGGGGCGGCGCTCATCGACGTCGACACCGATGCCGGTACGGTCGTCGGCAGCATGCCCGCAACGAGCGACGAGGAGTTCGTCGAAAACGTGACGCTCGGCGGAAATCCCGGACCCGCGGCGCCGCGCGGTCGCGCGGTGCCCGTCGCACGCGCCCTCGCGAAGCGCCTGGGAGTCGATCTCGGCGCCGTCGTCGGAACCGGCCACGCGGGCTTGATCACGCTCGACGACGTTCTGCAGCACGCGCGCGTGCCCGCCGCGGCACCGGCCATGGCGAAAATGGCGGCGCAGGCCGGCAGCGCACCCACGCCGCTGCGCGGCCTGCGCCGAGCCATGGCGCATACGATGTCGCTCGCGCGGGATCAAGTCGCCTTGGCGACCGTCTGCGACGATGCCGACATCGACGCCTGGCGCGAGACGGGTGGGTACATGTTGCGGTTGATGCGTGCGCTCGTCGCCGCCTGCCGCGCAGAGCCTGCGTTGAACGCCTGGTACGACTCGGTCGAAAACTCCCGATTGCTGCTCGCGCACATCGACCTCGGCGTGGCCGTCGATACGCCCGGCGGTCTGCTGGTGCCGGTGCTGCGCAATATCGAGAGCAAGTCGCCGCTCGAACTCCGGGCCGCGCTCGTCACTCAGAAGGCAGCGGCGCGTGAGCGCAGCACGAGCGGCGAGGATCTGCGTGACTTCACGCTCATGCTGTCGAATTTCGGCACGCTGGCGGGCCGCTACGGCACACCCCAGGTCGTGCCGCCGGCCGTGGCGATCCTGGGGGCGGGCAAGGTGCGTCGCGATGCGGTGGTCGTCGGCGACCGTGTCGAAGGACATTTGCGCATGCCGCTCTCCCTGAGCTTCGATCATCGCTGTGTCACCGGCGGCGAGGCCTGTCGATTCCTGGCTGCCGTGATTGCCGATTTGGAGAAGACCGAATAAGCATTGCAAGAGACGTGGACCCGCGGCAGAGTCCGCGCCGACGAAGGTTCACTGGCTGAAGGGGGTCGATTCGATGTCGTATGGTCCGCCCGGTTCGATGTCGGCGGCGGCGCGCGCCGCCTATCTCAAGAATTACTACGCCACTGTCGACGCCGAGGAACTCGCCGCGCGGGATGCGGCGGAACTCGCACGCCGCGCGTGGTCGCACCTCGCGTTCGCGCACCGCCGGCGTCCGGGTCGCGCGTCGGTGCGGGTGTTCAACGCGACCCAGCGCGAGTACGGCTACGCGAGTCCGCACACGATCGTCGAACTCGTGACCGACGACATGCCGTTCCTGGTCGACTCGATCGGTCTCGCGCTCGCCCGGCGGGGACTCGGGCTGCATTTCCTCGCACACCCCATTTTCGCGGTGGCGCGCGATCGCGGCGGCGTGCTGCACCGGGTCGCCGCGCGCCACGGCGCGGCCTCGGGCGGACGCGAGCACCTTGAATCCTTCCAACACATGGAGATCGACCGGATCGTCGACGTCGAATTGCTCGCGTCGCTGCGTGCCGAGATCGAGCGCAATCTCGACGACGTACGCGTTGCATTCGCGGACTGGGCCAGGATGCAGTCGGCTCTGCGCGAAACGGCCGAGCTCCTGAAGAGCGGACATCCCGGTTTCGACGTGCGCAGCGTCGACGAAACCGCGGCGCTGCTCGAATGGATGACGACGCGGCATTTCACCTTGCTCGGCTTTCGCGAATATCGTCTGCACGGCACGCCGGGGCGCGAAACGCTCGTGGCGCGGGAGTCCACGGGCCTCGGCATTCTGCGGCCCGGCCACCGGCCGCCCGACGGGGCGGCGCGCGTCTCGGCGAGCGACATCCGCCGCCAGAGCCGCTCGCACGACCTCGCGCTCGTCACCAAGGCCAACATCCGCTCCACCGTGCATCGCTCGGGCTACCTCGACTACGTCGGCATCAAGCTGTTCGCGGCGAAGGGCCGCGCAAAGGGCCGCCTCATCGGTGAACGCCGCTTCCTCGGACTGTGGACATCGGCCGCCTACAACAGCAATCCGCGGGAGATCCCGCTGCTCGGACACAAGGTGGCCGACGTCGTCAGCCACTTTGCGTTTGCTCCGGACAGTCACGACGGCAAGACGCTGCAGCACATCCTGGAGACTTTTCCGCGAGACGAGTTGTTCCAGGCGAGCTCGCCGGAGCTGATCCGCACCGTGACGGGCATCTTCGGGCTGCGGGAACGGCCGCGCGTGCGCTTCCTGTGCCGTCGCGATCCGTTCCACCGATTCTACAGCTGTCTCGTGTTCGTGCCGCGCGAGCGGTACAACACCCAGGTGCGCGAACGCATCGAGGCCGTGATTCGCACCGCTTTCGCCGCCACCGCCATCGAGTCGCAGGTGGAAATCGCGCAGTCGAACCTCGCCCGCCTGCACATCGTCGCGCGCACGGCCCCCGCCGAGGACCGGCCGGTCGACCCGCTGCAGATCGAGCGGCGGATTGCGGAGGCCGCTCGTTCCTGGGCTGACGCGTTCAAAACGGCACTGCTGGCGCGCTTCGACGAGGCTTACGCCCTCGCGCTGTTCGACCGGTACTGCGCCGCCCTCCCGGCGGCTTACACGGAGGATTTTTCGGCTGATACGGCCGCGCACGACGTCGCGTTCCTCGAGGCGGCGCATCAAGAGCCCTTGCGTCTGCATCTGGACCTGTACCGGCCCGATACCCGCCGCCGCGAAAAATTCTTCCTCAAGATCTATCGCATCGCCGATGCGATCCCGATCTCCGATCTGCTGCCGATGCTCGAGAACCTCGGTCTGCGCGTCATCGCCGAGCGGCCCTACCAGCTCGAATTCGCGGGCGGCGGCCAGGCGTGGGTCCAGGACCTGGAACTCGAATTTCGCGCCGCCGGGTCCGGCAAGTTCGACGTGCTCGCGACGGCGATCAAGGATGCGTTCACCGCAGTGTGGACCGGCCGCATGGACAGCGACAGCCTGAACCGCCTCACGCTGCATGCCGCCGTGCCGTGGCGCCTCGTCATCGTGATTCGCGCCTACTGCCGCTATTTGCTGCAGACCGGGCTGCCGTTCAGTCAGGGGTACATCGCCGACGTGCTGGTGCGGCATTCGAACGTCTCGCGCGCGCTCACGGACCTCTTCGTGACGCGTTTCGACCCCGATATCGCGGCTGCGGCGCGCACTCGCGCGACCCCGCGGCAGCGCGAGCGTCTGCAGGCGGCGCTCGAGGCGGTCGACGGCTCGGACGAAGATCGCATCCTGCGCGCGTTCTGGAACGCGATGGCTGCGACCGTGCGCACGAACGCGTACCAGACCGGCGACGCCGGCTCCGCCAAGGGATACCTCTCGTTCAAGATCGCGAGCCAGGAGCTTCGCGAACTGCCGCAGCCGAAACCGCTGCATGAGATTTTCGTGTTTTCGCCGCGCATGGAAGGCGTGCACATGCGCATGGGCGACGTAGCCCGCGGCGGCATCCGCTGGTCCGATCGCCGCGAGGATTTTCGCACCGAAATCCTCGGTCTCATGAAGGCGCAGAACGTCAAGAACACCGTCATCGTACCGGTCGGAGCCAAGGGCGGTTTCGTGCTCAAGAGCGGTGCCATCGCCGGGCGCGATGCGCTGCAGGCCGAGGTCGTCGAATGTTACCGCACGCTGATCCGCGGAATGCTCGATCTCACGGACAACATCGGCGGCGACCGCGTGATTCCGCCGCCGCGGGTGGTGCGCCATGACGGCGACGATCCGTACCTGGTCGTGGCGGCGGACAAGGGCACGGCGACGTTTTCCGACGTCGCGAACGCGATTTCCGCGCAATACGGCTTCTGGCTTGGCGATGCCTTCGCCTCGGGCGGCTCGGTCGGCTACGATCACAAGAAAATGGCGATCACGGCGCGCGGCGCCTGGGAGTGCGTCAAGCGTCACTTTCGCGAAGCCGGCACCGACATCGGCCGCGAGCCGTTCACCGCGGCCGGCATCGGCGACATGGCGGGCGACGTGTTCGGCAACGGCATGCTCCTCTCGCCGCATCTGCGGCTGCTCGCGGCGTTCAATCATCAGCACATTTTCATCGACCCCGAACCGGATCCCGCAGTCTCGTTTCGCGAGCGCAAGCGGCTGTTCGCGCTGCCGCGTTCGACCTGGGACGATTACGCGCGCGGCGCCATTTCCAAAGGTGGCGGCGTATGGCCGCGCGCGGCCAAGAGCCTTGCACTGACGCGGGAAGCCCAGGCCCTGCTCGAACTGCCCGCGGCGGCGACGCCGAACGAGGTGATCCGTGCGATCCTGAAACTGCCGGTGGACCTGCTGTGGAACGGCGGCATCGGCACCTACGTCAAGGCGTCCGACGAGAGCCATGGTGACGTCGGCGATCGCAGCAACGATGCGGTGCGCATCGACGCGCGCGAACTCCGCTGCAAGGTCGTCGGGGAAGGCGGCAACCTCGGGT
>Ga0302319_10002411_pt1 | contig 40475 bp, 26 predicted proteins | sample Bog_T0_2_FD_203319 | JGI IMG/M metagenome (GOLD analysis project Ga0302319, IMG submission 203319) | Peat permafrost microbial communities from Stordalen Mire near Abisko, Sweden - Bog_T0_2 | ecosystem: Environmental > Terrestrial > Soil > Wetlands > Peat | place: Sweden: Abisko, Stordalen Mire... | reverse complement strand
TTCGCTTCATCCACAACGGGAGACTTCGTCATCCCGCAAGCCTCTTCCAACGCCAACCAAATGTCCAGTCATTTTACATCTTCTCCTTTGCCTCCAACTTCCAAGCCATTCAGATGAATCAGCCCTGCTTAATCCCAGGGGCGCTCTAAAGTCCGGCACTATCGAGCGGTTGCAAAACAGGGTGGCGGGCCACTGGCCCGTACCGTCCGGCGACCCGCCGGACGGAACGGGTGAGGCGCTCTTTTGACATGCGGAGACCGTTTCCCACCGTGCGCCCCGCTCCGCTCAGCCGGGCTGGTCGCCCGGCAGGACGGGCCAGTGGCCCGTGCCACCCCTGCATGGTCCATGTTTTTGCCATTAGGGCGGCTTTTTAGAGCGGCCCTGGCTTAATCCCGAACTCCGAAGTTGCCCGGGGAGCACACGCGCCCCGCGTGTGGTTTTCCGCGCCTCGCGGAAAACCGCGAGCGCACGCAACCGGTCCGGGTGATTTTCCGGCCTCCGCACGCAAACTGGCCAAACGCGCAGCATATCCAGCCGCATCCGCGGGCAGGTGTGATCCCCAACTTCGGAATTCAGCTTAATTCCAGAACCCCGCCCATGTCCACCGCGGTAAACGGCTGATGTTCGTTTCGCTCAAAATCATGTCCTTCAATCTTGAAGGACGACCGTTTTTCGCAGCCGGATGTCGGCCGAAGAAGCACCCACCCGGAGTTGCAGTTTGCCGGGTTCCACCACGAAACGGTGTTTGCCGGTGTCCCAGCAGGCTAGCGAATGGGCCGACAACGGGATTTCAACCGTCTTCGTTTCCCCCGGCTGCAACGCGACCCGCTGGAAGCCGCGCAGTTCCTGCGCCGGATGTTCCAACGCGGACGATCCGGGTTTGACGTAAAGCTGCACGACTTCCTCGCCGGCGCACGGGCCGGTGTTTTTCACCTCCACCCCCACGGTCAGCGTGCCATCTTTTGCAAGCGTCGGGGAACTGGTTGTCAGATTGGCATAATGGAACGTCGTGTAGCTCAAGCCGTAGCCAAAAGGATACAGCGGCCGGCCCTTGAAATACATGTAAGTGCGGCCGTCGCGGATGTTGTAATCCATCATCGGCGGCAACTGGTGGAGCGACTTCGGCCAGGTCTGCACCAGCCGGCCCGCCGGATTGTAATCGCCGAACAAAACGTCGGCGAGTGCATTGCCCTCCTCCTCGCTGTTCTGGGTCAGGTGGACGATGGCCGGAACGTGCCCCTGCGTCCAGTTGATGGCGTAAGGGAAACTGGCAAGCAGCACGACGACCGTTTTTGGATTTGCCGCATAAACCTGCTTGATCAAATCCTCCTGCTCCAGCGTGATGGATTGTCGATCCACAGCCTCCCGGCCTTCGCTGGGCACAGAGACCTTCGCCCAGGCGCCGTCGGGAACTCCGATCGGATTGTTGCCGACGCAGATAATGACCACCTCGGACGCCTTCGCCAGCCGCACCGCCTCGGCCGCGTCGTTGTTCGTGGTGGAATTGACGATCACGCCCGCACCGACTTTTTCCCTGATGCCCGCCACCGGCGAAATCCGGTACGGCGGCGTGCCGCTATACCAATCGAGCAAAACCTCGTTCGCACGCGGGCCGATCACGGCGATGGATTTTAATTTCCCCTTGTCCAGCGGTAATAAATTTCCGGTGTTTTTCAGCAGCACGATGGATTTTTGCGTCGCCAGACGCGCAACCGCCCGGTGTTTTTCCGACCACCACGGCTCCGGTTCGCCCGGCGCGCCGATGCGGGCGTAAGGATTATTGGTGGCGGGGTCCAACCAGCCCAACCGGATGAACACCCGAAGCGTGCCTTTGAGATTCCGGTCCAGATCCGCCTCGGTCAGCAGCCTGTCGGCCAGCGCGCCATGGATGCCGGCGGCGAAAGTGTTGTCGAGAAACTGATTGATGCCCGCCGTCACTTCCCCGACGGCGGCCTGCGTGGTGTTGGTATAAAAATGTTGCTGGTTCGAATTCGTGAGGTTGGCGGCGGCACCGCCATCGGTGCAGATGATGCCGTCCACCCCCCATTCATTGATGGCCACCTTGCGGATGACCGGCTGGACGGTGCAGGGAACATGATTCCACTGGTTGTAGGAAGTCATGAAACAGCGCGCCCCGCCGTCCTCAATCCCCATGCGGAAAGGGACGGAATAATACTCGCGGAAAAGCGGTTCGTCGAAATCGGAGGAGGAACTATCCCGTTTATCCTCATTGCTGTTGGCGAAAAAATGTTTCAGCAGCGAGGCGGCCTGCCAGTACTTGGGATCATCGCCTTGCAATCCCCGCACAAACGCCGCCACCATCGTGCCATTAAAAAACGGGTCCTCGCCGTAACACTCCTCGGTGCGCCCCCAGCGCGGATCGCGGCCCAGATCCGCATTCGGCGCCCGCACAATCAGCCCGCCGCGCCCGCCATACTTTTCGTTCTGGGCGAGGTAGCGCACCTCGTAGCCCTCCACCGCCGCCACCTGGCGCAGCATTTCCGGGTCCCACGTCTCGCCCAAGCCGTAGGCCTGCGGAAAAATCGTGGTGGGCACCGGATTGCGCCGCCCCCAATTGCTCGGCCCGCCGCGCGCCAGGCCATGAAGTCCCTCGACGTGGCCCATCGCCCGGATCCCCAGCCGCGGCACGCCGGGACGGGAACTGAAGAACGCGACCTTCTCGTCGAGCGTCATCAGCGAGACGATGTTGTCCACGCGCTCCGCCAGCGGCAGATTGGGGTCTTGAAAGGGATACTGGTTCGTCTGCGCGAAACCCGGCGCGCCAAGCAACACGAGGCCGATGGCCCAAAGGAAAATCAGCCAGAGCCGGTTGGCGTCCCAGCGCAACGCGCGGTTGCCAACAGGCGTTTCGCAACGGTCCCCCGCGCATCGCGAACGGCGGCGGCAGCATCGCTTCAGTTCAAGCTCTTGAAAACTCACTGTGCTCGGTGGCCCACCAAAAAGGTGCATGCCGATGCTTGCTTCAGGGTTCAAGGCCACAGTTTAGACCGGGCACCAGGAAAAGGATTGTCGTCAGTTTTAAGGACCTGCTGCCGCCTGTGGCAACTATAACCCCCGCAAAAAGTTTTTCAGGGGATCAAATGCCGGACTTTCCCATGGCCAATACCCGGCCTCCGCTGCCTTGCCAACGTGAAATTCAAAATCCCCATGGGACGCCATCCAGACGCGGACTTTGGCCTTGGGTGAAAACCGGGAACGTGACGACTTCTGCGCAATACAGTTAAAATACTCATCCACACAGGTGAACTCTGGCCGGTCACAAACCGATTGCAGACAAACATCCTCAATCATTCCGCACCCGTTGACGCCAACAATAAAAACACCGACCCGTAAGGCGGAATCGGAAAATGTGGCATCCGCAAGCGGACAGGGGAACCGGTGCCGCCGCAAGACATCGCGAACGCTGGCAAAAGCGGCCGCCGCACCCGCATCGGCATCCCGAAGAATGGCCATGCTCTGAACATGTTGCTGGGCGAATTCAGGTCGTTTCTGGAGGCTCTCCAGAAATAGGGATAAATTATTTTTGCCGGAGTAAGCCTCAACCCGCAGATCAAGTTGCAAGTGCCCGGCAAGCTCCCGCACCACGGCGACGTCATCCTTGCCTTCGCAAAACACAAATTTCATCGCATCTCCCATTTCAGCTCCTTGGCGGTGGCCAAAACCTTGTCATCCATCACCGTGGCCTTGATGTCTCCCGCCACTCGATCAAGCCGGATCAGCGCCAGGTCATAATTTTCACCACCCCGAGCAGCGGCATCGGCCGCCATGATGCACTCCCAACTGTGGGTCGTCGCAAAGATCTGCACATCGAATTCCTTGGCCGCCAGAAACAGCCCCTTCCAAATCACCGGCAGGATGCTGTAATGCAACCCATTTTCAATTTCATCAATCAAGAGCACCCGGGCATCCGCCGCCACGATTTCAGAATAAATGTCCAGCAACCGGCTGAACCCCTGCCCCAATTGCGTCACTGGAATCATTTCGCTCAATCCCAAATCAGCGTAAATCATCGGCGTGGATGATTGCCCCTGGCCAGTTTGCAACGCTTCCACCGATTCCAGCCGGGGCTCGATCTTGCGAAGCAGACCCTCCACTTCTTTTTTCCGGCGCTTCAAAATAACCCGGTTATAGTCAATGGCGTCTTGGACGGGATTATTGGGGTGGGTGGAAAATATCGCGGGTTTATGACCCGCGTGCCCTTTTCCAAAAGTCAAGAAACAGGGAATGCCGCCCATATCCCCGGCCGGAGCAAACTTTTCTGGATGAAAATCAATCGGTGCCTGAGCGCCCTGCAAAATCATCCCAAATGGATTCCCATCATCTAAAACAGCTTCGATCTTGATATTATTCTGCTGATTCTTGTTAAAAAACAACCATTTCCAATAAGTCTCGATCCAATCCCCGCCAGCGGTCCGGAATAAATTTGGCAAATTGCCCCGCAAGCCCTTGGTTTGATCATCCAACAATAATGCCAGCGCCTCCAGCACCCCCGTCTTGCCGGTGTTATTTTGACCAGTAAGGAGATTCACCCGTTTCAGCGGTTCAAGCTCCAAATCACGGAAACCGCGAAAGTTCTTTATGTGCAGGCTGGTTAGCATTTCGTTGGTATTAAGCTTAAGATTCGCTGATTGGTTTGCCAATGCAAATGACAAGCCCCGCTCACCGCTTCCGCCACTCGGTCTTGGGCGGTTCCGGCAAACCCTGCGCCCGCAGGGCGGTGCGGAAATGCAGTTTGGAAACCTGGTCCAGCCCCCCTGCCCCGCGCGTCTCCACCCACAGCTTGGCCGCCGCATCCACCAGCGTCCCCGCCCCTTTGGGGAATTTCATCTGAAATTGCTGCTCCATTTTCGCCAGGCCCTGCACAAACGCATCCCGCGCCACGATGGACGCGGCGGCCACGGCAATGTCCTCTTCGGCTTTGTGCCGCTGCACCAGTTCAATCGCCCGCCCGCTGCTCATCAGCGCCTTCTCAATCACGCTCTTGCTGGCGGCAAACTGGTCACTGATGGCCCGCACCGGCGCCGGGTCCATCTGATAGCGCTTGCCCATGAGATTTTCGATCACCCGCGCATGGCCCCAGGCCAGCAGCGTGTTCACGCTTTTCATGCGGGAATAGAGCCGGTTGTAGGCGGCGTTGCCCACCGTCACGCAGTCCACCACACAACCGGGCGTCTTGCGGATGGCCTCCGCCAGCTCGCGGATTTTCTTGTCGCTGGAAATATTCTTGGAGTCGCGGATGCCCAGATCCTTCCAGGCGGCGATGATGCGCTCATTCACATACACGCCGGCAATGCATAACGGACCAAAAAAATCGCCCTTGCCGCTTTCATCCACGCCCAGCCGGGGCAGCAGCAAATCGGGATTCAACACCGTCTCGTATCCCAGTTTGGCCTCCTGCAAAATCTCCGGCTCCAACACAAACTCAACAAATTCCTGGGTGCCCTTGCCCTGCACCACCAGTTTGCCGCTCTCGTAGAAGACCACGTTGCATTTCGGGGATTCAAACGCGAACCGCGCGTACGGCACCGTGCGCGCCTTCCAATCCCGCGCCAGCAGCGCAGTGTGCAGCGCCGACGCCTGGGCATCGGTCAGCTTGCAGGTATGCGAGGTCAGCGGCTTCACTGGAACAAGGCGCTCAATTTGCGCAAATATCCCACCGCCGTCAATCTTTGCGAACAGTGATCAGCAAGTATGGGTGTGAGACAAAAATCTGCAAGCAGATTAAAAAGCGTATAAAACCGCAGTTTATGTCGCTAGGAAACGAGCTACCGATGGCCAGCCGGGCGGGTGGGACGGTTAGGTCGGAGCGCGGCTTTGGTGAAAGCCAGCCGCCGCAACGTTCGCCATTCCATGAAAGGGAGCGTTTAGGTTCATGGTTCGGAATGCAGACTTTGATCCGCCACGGGAAGCGGGTCCTGCCATTTTTTTCACCTTGATTTACCTTGATTTACCTTGATTAGGCTTGATTTACCTTGATTCATGCAGCGAGCTGGCGACGGGGCACTCCCCGAATTAAAATTAAACACTGGGCGACGAGCCGTCGCCACCCCCGAATGCGGCGGCGGTCCACGGCGTGACATTCTGGCGTTGTGGGCGCTCATGAATTGATCTTTTTGCCTTTAGCATATCAGGGGACCTTGGACATAGGCTGTCCAAGGTGTTTTTTTTATGCAAAAAAGTTCAACCCCAGCGAATAGATGCAATCGTAGCTACGCATGCCTCGTTTGGTGGGCTTTTTCGGGTCTTTCAGAATTTTGTCTCACACCCAGCAAGTATCGCAAGTATCGGTGGAGCAGCGCAAACGTGGGGCAGACCTCCGGTCTGCCGGTTCAGGGAGACTCTGTCTCCCTGAACTCCTTCTCCCATCGGAGAGTTGCCTCATGTCTGCCCCTGGTTTTAAGCCTGAAAGGCTGACGGATATTAGCCCGGGGTAAGCGAATAGTGGCCGTGCGCAAGCACCCACCCCGGGTATGGAACCCAAAGATATTCTCCTTCTCCCATCCGATGGGAGAAAGTGGCCGGAGGCCGGATGAGGGTCCCACCCTGCGAATGGAATACGGAATAGTTGGCAGGCCAAACTCGACTGATACACCATTAATTAGTCACTCCTGACCCCATTCCGTGGCCACAAAAGAACGCCAAGAACGCCAAGAACGCAAAGCCAAGGAGTTGCCTCATGGTGGAGCAGCGCAAACGTGGGGCAGACCTCCGGTCTGCCGGTTCAGGGAGACTCTGTCTCCCCGAACTCCTTCTCCCATCGGAGAGTTGCCTCATGTCTGCCCCTGGTTTTAAGCCTGAAAGGCTGACGGATATTAGCCCGGGGTAAGCGAATAGTGGCCGTGCGCAAGCACCCACCCCGGGTATGGAACCCAAAAATATTCCCCTTCTCCCATCCGATGGGAGAAGGTGGCCGGAGGCCGGATGAGGGTCCCACCCTGCGGATGGAATACGAAATAGTTGGCAGGCCAAACTCGACTGATACACCATTAGTCACTCCTGACCCATTCCTGACCCCATTCCCATTCTGGCGTCCGGAAGCCTGGCGGTGGAGCAGCGCAGACGTGGGGCAGACCTCCGGTCTGCCGGTTCAGGGAGACTCTGTCTCCCTGAATTCTTCAACTGGCTTGCAGAGCAAGCCAGAACCGGCAGACCGGAGGTCTGCCCCACATACTGGAGGCGGCTGCCCCTGCTTTTAAGCCTGAAAGGCTGACGGATATTAGCCCGGGGTAAGCGATGCGGAGATCGCCACCCCGGGTATGGAACCCAAAGATATTCTCCTTCTCCCATCGGATGGGAGAAGGTGGCCGGAGGCCGGATGAGGGGACACCCTGCGAATGGTATACGAAATGGTTGGCATGCCAAACTCGACTGATACACCATTAGTCTCTCCCGCCCTATTCCTATTCGGTATTTCGCAACAAAAGAACGCAAAGGTCACAAAATGAAAGACTTGCACCCCGCTGGTCCGGCAAGAAGCCAAACCGGGAGCTTTATCGGAAAATAGGCGATTCTGGCGGTGGTTCACTCCCGGTGCGTCAATAGTCACTCCAGACTCCCACCCGACCATCTCTGCCCCTCACCGCAGTCAATCGCAAATCCACCTTACTATGGGCCCGTTTTTAGTTGAGACGTAACCCCTTTGCTTCTACTATGATGAAGACGTCGCCCTCAAATAATTTGATTACAAGTTCATCTAGCAATTAGCGCTATGCTATGAAAAAGATCCCGCCGCCAAAACCGGCCCCGCCAAATGCATTGAAGGTAAAGACGGCCACAGCTTCGGTTGCAACTGCACCGCCTACGCCACCGCCAAAGATTGCCCCTTCGATAAAGGCGGCAATCAAGAATATCGACACATTTGGGGACACGGACATCTTTCCTTTTTCTTTTGAGCAGCATATTTTTCATGATAGGCCTGATCTTCTCCAGAAGGCGCTGGAAACGCTTCACGCGGACTTTGACGCAGAGTTAGCTAAGAATCCGCCCGATAACATCAACACCCTTGCGCCGGTCGGATACACTGGTTTTCGATGGGCGACCCAGATCGACCCGCTATGGAATGCATATTACCTCACACTTGTTATCGAAATGGGGCCGTCTATTGAGCAGGCTCGAATTCCCGTCGCTGAAAAGACAGTTTTTTCTTATAGGTTCATCAAACCGGGCCCCGATGGCCGAATTTTTGATGAGAATGTGAATTGGCGGGCATTCATGGAAACGAGCTATGGCATTGCCGAGGATGCAGTAAAGACGGCTACGGCAAAGAGGGCTGCAAAAAAGGACAGCACGGAGGGCGAACCTGACGATGTGATTGAGTCACCCTATGTGATTCTCTGCGACATCTCTGACTTTTATTCGAGAATCTACCACCACCGGGTCGAAAACGCGCTCAAGTGGCTCGATGCGAAACCTGACGTGGTGAAGCGGATCCGCGATATCTTGCAGGTGTTCTCCGGTACTGCGTCGTATGGTCTCCCCGTCGGTGGACCTGCTTCGCGACTTCTGGCGGAGATCTCGCTCAACAGCGTGGATAAGCTGCTCCGGGGTGAAGGCATTCGTTTCTGTCGTTTCGTTGACGACTACCGATTATTTTGTAATTCGAAGGAAGAGGCCTATCAGCGTTTAATCTTTCTTTCAGAAAAACTCTTTAACGAAGGACTATCTCTCCAGAAGGCAAAAACGCGAATCCTCACGGCAAAAGAATTCATGGACGAATCGCGACTCCTGATTAAATCGCATCAAGCTGAAGAGGAAAATCTGACCGAGGAAGACAAGTTGCTCAGAATCGCCATCCATTTTGATCCTTATTCTGACACGCGGGTCGACGACTATGAAGACTTGAAAAAGCAAGTATCCCAAGTTGACATCGCCGGGATTCTTGGACGGGAACTGGAAAAGACGAGAATTGATCCTACCGTGACAAAGCAGGCGATTTCGGCGCTACGGGCCCTAGACGCGGAAAATCGAAAGAGTATCCTAGCTTCGCTGTTAAGACCTGAAAACCTTCACACCTTGGCTCCGGTTTTTCCGCGCTTGATGACAGTGCTGCGCGGGCTGTATCTTGAACTCGACTCTGGCACGCAAGACCTCGTAGACGATGCTTTGATCGGGCTTGTTGAAAACGGAAGTTACATCATTAAGATTGATCTGAACCTTGCTTATCTTGTCCAAGTGCTACGCCGCCGCAGCTCCCATAAGACTGAGACATTGTTCGTGAAGCTATTCCGGTCCAATACAAATTCGCTTGTCCGGCGAGAGATAATTTTGGCGTGGATCGCGTGGCATCACAACCACTCCCTGACGGACCTTAAAAAGCATTTCCAAGCACTTTCCAAGTGGGAGCGCAGGGCTTTCATTGTCGCCTCCTATAGCTTAAAAGATGAGGGCAGTCATTGGCGCGATCACAACAATAGTTCGTTCGATCCCAGCGAAATGATAGTTCGCGATTGGTTCGCTCAACGCTTTAACAAAAACCCTGATGCCCCACTGTGATTTCCGAGAAAGCATTTGCGAACGAGTTCTCAGGCTTTTGGTCTGAGGCTCTTCCTTTTCTTACGCCGCAGGTTATTGCTGAGCTGAATCTAAGCGGAACCGCGATGGGCGATGGACGCCGACAGTGGGTGAAGCCTTTGATTGGATCTGGCGACAATTCAAATAATGACGTAATAGCCGAGACTTCGTTCGGTCTATTTGCGGAGTCGCTAAAGAGTGGCAGGCCGGTGGCAGAATTGTGCGAGGAGTCCGACTTGATTCAGCGGGTGAAAGAGAGTGCGATAGGACGAATTCTTGGTTTGAGGCGTGAGGGTCTGCCAAGGACCCACCGGGCACATCCGAATACGGAAGAAGCGGTGGCCCTTGCTAAACGCTTGGAGGTTTATTTTGAATACTGCCCGGTTGAGTCGATTTGCATTCAACCCCGGTTCAGAGGCTGCGGCATCCTTGATTCGTGTAACGGAGACATCCTTGCAGAGAAGAATCTTATTGAGCTCAAGATGGTTGACCGAAACCTGCGCAGCGCTGACATTCGCCAAGTTTTAGTATACTGTGCGTTGAATCACCGCTCATTGCAATACGAGATTGATAGGGTCACCATTTTGAATCCGCGACGAGGACTGGAGTTTGCATTTGGCGTAGAAGAGCTTACGGAACGTACGTCTGGCAAAACCTCGTCCGAGCTTTTCCATCAAATCTCAACTTTCCTCGCTGATTTTGAAACAGTTCATCAGCCGTCTTAGAAGTTAGCAGCTCCGAACTCCGAGGGAAGCATAGTGTAAAGGGTCCTAGAAAAATGACAGTTCGCGGTGGGGTAGCTCCAGAGGAGCGACCTGTTTATAGCTCATCGTCCCCCGATCAACCTCAAGCCCCAGCGGGGCGGCATGGTTCCGGTTTTCACCCAACCGGTGTCGGCCCTGGTCCATGTCGCTCCTCTGGGTTCCTCGGTGGCTGCATCGCTATAAACAGGTCGATCCGCTGGAGCTGCCAAGCCAACCCGCGCCGCTTGGCCGATGCGTCCAAGCCACCCAATGGCAAACGCATGGACCAGGCCGGGGTGGAACGGGCCACTGGCCCGTCCTGCCGGGCTACCAGCCCGGCTGAACGGAGCGGGGCGGAGTGCGGGAAACGGTGTTCGCTTGCAAACCGAGCGCCTCACCCGTTCCCTCCGGCGGTGGTCCGTGCCACCTTTTATTTCGCCGTCATCCCCCCAAAACGTCTCCCGGCAGAACCGGTTGCGAGGCACAATCCATTGCATCCCAGCCCAATCGAATTGGCTTTGCGATCTTTGCGTTCTTTCGTGGCCAGTAAAACCCTGTGTTTATCGTTACCGTCTCCACCCAAGGCTTCCGCCATCCGCGCAACCCACTGCGCACCAGAGCCTTATTCTCTGGTTCGTGAGAATTCGTGCAATCCGTGTCAGCCAATGTTAGCCGCTAACGCATTTTTGAAAATAAATGCCAGAAAAGTGGCGGATCCGTTAGCCGCTAACAACCCGGTTTGCCCGGACCCTGCTACACTGCTTCCTGATGCAGGACTGCCAACATCCAGTCCGGGCCGGGCCTGTCCCGCCGCCCGCGCAATCTCAGCCAGTCCTCGCGCCCCCGCGCGAACGCTCCCGCGCGCCCAAGGGGTGTTATCAAGATGGAAGGAACGGGCGACCCGCCCACCGGAATGGCCAGGTGCCCGATGTCTCCCAACGCGCCGAGGTCAGAAAACGCGTCTCCCCGTTCCGTCCGGCAGGTGACCGGACGGCACAGGCCAGTGGCCTGTGCCACCATCACGCATCAAGCATCATTCTCCAAAAACAGCGAAAAGCCCTGAAATAACACATTTATCACCATGAAACTGCCATGCCCATGCTCCCAAAAGCGCCCGCCAAATGCCGCCGCCACCGTCCACCCATGGCTCCTGAAACCTGAAACCTTGACCCTGAACCCTTGAAAACCCCCGTAATATCACTTTTTACGCTTTGAAACAACCACGAGCGCACCGCAAACAGACCACCCGCCATACCCGCGCGAGCCTCCGGTGGTGGACGGAGTCGCGCTGCGACTCCCTTTGCCTGCGGAGCAGGCACTTTGTGGCGTGGCTTCGCCGGGGGCTTGCGCATGACGCTATTGCCATCCAAACAACCCAGCTTTCCCAATGCTTCACTAAACTGAACGCCTGATCACTTTTAAGAAACTGAATATGCAAGTACCTGTTTTTACAATATGTTACACCGCTGCCAACGTCTCCAATCCAGCTGGCCGCATCGCCACTGGCTTCCCTCTCCCCTCAACGGGGAGAAGGATTGAGGGTGAGGGGTGGTCATATCCAGAGCCGCCTCCCGTCCGTTTCTTCCTGTATCAGCCCCATCCGGGGTCCCGGCTGAACACTGAACACTTTTTACAAAACCCCTGAAATAACACATTTATCACCGTGAAACACCAATCCCGCCACCCGGATTCCAGATCACGCATCACGCATCACGCATCACGTTCCACATACCCCTTCTTCACCTTCTCGGCGATCAGTTGTTCGGCTTCGCGGCGGGCTTTGGGCTCGTCGGCGAAGGTTTTGGTCTGGGACTGGCCGACGGTGCCGAGGCGGCCGAAGCGGACGGTGAAGGCGTTGCCATTGAGCGTGATTTCCCAGAATTTCTGGGAGGAACCGCCGGTGAATTCGAAGTGGCGGACGGTGCCGGGAACCGGCGTGGGCGAAGTGGGGAGCTGCGGCGGAATGGGTGGGGTCGCGGGGTCGCCGTGTGTGGGCGCACGGCCTACACGATTTTCAGGCAAAATCTTCGGTGTTGTAGGCCCGGTGCCCTCACCGGGCGCTTTTGGCACGGATGGGACGGATGATGAGTTGGGTTCTTCCCCAGGTTCGGCGGCTTCCGCCGGGGCTGTTTCTTCCTCCTGGCCTTGCAGCATTTTCCCGATCCGGGTCAGGACGTCCTCGGGGTTATGATACCAGTCCTTGGTCAGCACGAGCAGGAAGCGCCAGCCGAAGGCCTTGAGGATGGTCGGCTGCAACAGGTACCGGTCCAGCAGGTTGGTGTTGGCGTAATGGCCGTCGGTGTCCACGAGGATGCCAAGCTGATAGAGGCTGTCCGCCGGGCTGCGCACAGCGAGGTCGCAGCGGAATTTGGACTGGCCCACGTTCAAGTCCACCACATAACCGCGCTCGCGCAATGCCGCCGCCAGCCGGTCCACCACGGCGTCGCCCTTGGTCAACGGCGCGAGCGCCTTGCGGGAAAGCGGGTTCAAGTTTTCGAGCACGCGCCGGGCGGTGGCGGCGTCGCCCTTGGAGACGGCCTCGGCGTATTGCAGGAAGTTCTTCAGGCTGTTGGCCCCGTCGTTGAAGTCGTTGGTGATGTCCGGATGGCGGATGGAGCTGACGATGGCCATGTGATGCTTGGCGCGCGAGAAAATGACGTTCAACCGCTTTTCGCCGCCGCGCTGGTTGATGGGGCCGAAGTTCATGAGCATGCGCCCATTCGCATCGTGCGCGTAACAGACGCTCATGATGATGATGTCGCGCTCGTCGCCCTGCACATTCTCAAGGTTCTTGACGAACAGGCCGCAGAAGACATCGTTTTCCTCGCGCACATATTCCGCCTCCAGCAACGCCCCAAACCCGCTGTCGGCATCGCCCAGCACGGCCAGCGCGCCCTCGATCTCCGACTGTTGCGCCTCGGAAAACGCCACCACGCCGATGCTCAGCCGGGGGTTGGCGTCGCGCCGCAGCAGTCCACGCACGAGATGGGCGATGTACACGGCCTCGTTGGCGTTGCGGCGTTCGTCGTAAACGCCGTTTTCCATGAAGTGAAAACTGATGCTGCGCGCGAGCAATTCCTCCACGTTCTGGCCGCCCTCCTCGCTGGCGTTGACGAGCAATTCGGTGCGGTCGCTGAGGGATCGCTGGCGGTCGGGGATGGTGTACAGGTTGCCGCCGTAAAACGCGGCGTTGGAGAAGCTGATGAGCGCCTCGTAGCGGCTGCGATAATGCCACGCCAGCAGGGTGGACGGCAGGTTTTGCGCGGATTGGGTGAGGAAGCTGTCGGCGTCCATGTCCACTTCAATGCGTTCGCCGTCCTCCTCCACGACGACGCTGTCCTCCTCGGAACGGGCACCGGCGAAGAACGTGGTGGGTGGCAATTGCATTTCGTCGCCCACGACAATCGCCTGATGGGAACGATAAATGGCGGGGATGGCCTCCTCCACGGGAATCTGGCTGGCCTCGTCAAAAATGACCACGTCGAACAAGTCGGGATCCAGCGGCAGCGTGTCCGAAACGCTAAGCGGGCTCATCAGCCAGATGGGCTTCAAATCCTGGATGACCTGGCCGGTGTCGCCGGCCGCGAGGTCGCGGATGGATTTGTACCGCATCGTCTTGCTGAACTCATGCTCCAAATCGCGCCGGCCGGCGGCGTAGGATTTCTTGAAGGTTTTCTGTTCAGCGGACAATTGCGAGGCGGGCAGCGACGAGACATTGGTGTGCTCCAAAAACTTCTGGCGCACGGCCAGGCGGATGCCGCGCGCGTTCAGGCCGAGCCATTCGCGATAACGTTTTTCCAGTTGCTCGAGTTTGCGGGCGAGCAGCCGGCCATCGAACCGGTTCACGGCACGGTCCAGCCGGTACACCTGGTTCATACTCTTGTGGCCCATGGCGGCCTCGAAGCCCGGCAGCGGCACCGTGGCATGGCGCAGCGCATGACGAAAGACTTCAGGCAAGTCCGCCAATTCACCCAGCAGGGGCGAGAGTTCGGCGAGCGTGCCGGTCTGTTCGCGCAAGGCGGCGAGAATCCCGGTGAGTTCCGCGAAGTCAAACTGGACATGCTCGGCCAGCAACGAGCGCAGCACTGTGTCCAATTCGGCAAACCGCGCGTGGATGCCCGCGAGCACATCCACCAACTCGGCGGGGCGCTTGGCAGCTTGATCCGGACCCGCGGCGCGGGTCAGTTCCTGGAGCAGGGCCTTAACCGAGGGATGTTCCAGGCGACGATCGGCCCGCAATTCACTGACCAACGCGCGGATGGCGGGCACGTCGCCGCCCTGCCACTGCTGGCGCAATTTCCCGAGATGGGCGTCCAGGGCGGCTTGTGCAGCGTGCTGGGCGGCGAGGTCTTTGAGAATCTTGGTCCAAGCCGGGGCCACGGCGTTCTGGCTGAAATCGTAGCGCGCCTGCAAGGTCTTTTTCAGCCGCCAAAACGCCGGCTGCAAAAAGCGGAAGAAGGATTGTTCAAACGCCCGGGCCTGTTCCAAGGCGTTCTGGGTGTCGTCGGGCGAAAGGGGTTCGTGCCACAGCTTGTTTTTTTGCCGGGCCAGTTCCAAGGCGCTGGTCAGGGCGTCCAACTCGCCGGCCAGTTGGTCGAAAGCCGTGGCGGCCGGGCCGTTCGGGAGCGCGTCCAGCAGTTGCCGCGTGGCCAAGGGCTGGACGCGCACGGCGAAATCCACGAGGGCCTGCGCCTCGGCGAACGTGTCCCACAATTCGTTCGGGAGCCCGGACAATTCCAGGGCGCTTTCGATCCCGTCGAGCAAATCCTCCGCCTGATCCAGATGGCGGGAAAGCGCTTCCAGCGGGCGGTCCGCCTGCAACACGCCTTTGCCGAGCCAGCGCAAGGGATGCCTGGCAAAGCAAAGTTCCCCGCCCAAATCCGTCAGGGCGGATTGCAGGCGCTGCACCACGTCGCCGTGTTGCAGCCAGAGCGGGTAGCCGGGAAGCAGGTCCTCGATTTCCGGCGGCAGTTCCGCGGCGCGTCCGCGCAGTTCCACCAGGCGGTGCAGCAAACCGCGCACGGCCATGCCGGTGTGTTCATGCGCCACGCGCATGACCTCCGAGAACCGGCGCAGGCTGGCGAGGTCCTGTTCCATGGCCTGGACCACGGAGCGGCGGGCTTTTTCCGCCTCAACGTCCAGCCCGGCCTGGCCCAGGAATTTCTCGTAGGTCTGTTTCAGGTTCTGGATGAATTCCTTTTTGTCCGTCTGCGAATCATGAATGAGGCAGCACAGCTCATCCAACCCCTGCTGGCGCAGCCGGTGAAAGACCACGTCAATGGCCGCGCGTTTTTCGCAAACAAACAGCACGCGTTTGCCGCGCGCCACGTAGTCCGCGATCAGGTTGGTGATCGTCTGCGATTTGCCGGTGCCGGGCGGGCCCTGGATGATGTAGCTGGCCCCGGTGCGCGCGCGGGCGATGGCGGAGGCCTGGGTGGCGTCGCAGGCGATGACCAGTTGCTGCTCGGCCAGTTCGAGCGGCGGCGGCGGCGCGGCTTCGGGGGGCTTGGGCGAGAGCGAAAAGACGGCGTCAAACGAGCCGCTCGCCAGCTCGGTTTCGATGAGCTTGGCGTAGTCCCGCACCAGCGTCATTTTGCGATAATTGAAATTGCCCAGCGTGAGGTTGCACAGGTCAAAATCCCACGCATAGGGGTTTCGATTATCGCCTTCGCGGAGCGCAAACATCTGCCGCTCGGTTTCCAGCACCGGACCGGCTTCGGGTCCGGCTTCGACCCCGGGCTCCGGATCCATGATGTGCGGCTGGCGCGGTTGCGGGGCGGCCCCGGCGACATCGCGCAGGGGCATGGGCGTGGGCCGGATTTTTTCCAGGAACAATTGCAGCCCGAGCGGACGGAAATGTTCCCGGTCGTAGCTGTATTCGGGCTTGGCGGTGCTGCGGGCGCGGCGGGCCTGCACCTTCATCCGCCGCCGGTATTGATCCACGCGTTGCCGGGCTTTTTCATGAATCAGCGCTATCTGCGGCCGGTCGATTTTGTTCAGCGCCACGCCGGGTTCGCTGGCCTGGATCTGCGCCTTGAGGGCGTCGTAAAATTGATCCAGCGTGGTTTCCTTCAACTCCACGAACTCCGGCAGGTTCAAGTTGTAGAGTTCCTTGAGATGATGCCGCAAGGCGGGGTTCACCTCGGCCTCGCTGGTGGCGGGCTCCAGGACGTAATTGTCACGCACGCCTTTCTTCTTGGTGAGTTCCGCCGGCAGCAGCAGCAGCGGCGAATGAATGCGTTCGTTGGGCTCCTCTTTGAGGTTGTTCCAGCGCAGGAAGCACAGCACCAGCCGCAACTGGGCGAAGCCGTATTCTGCGCGGTCCCGCCGGGCTTCGCTGATGATCTTGTCGAGCACGCCCGGAATGTACGGCGCGTCCTCGAGGCGCAGGTATTTGCCGAGCGAGAGCGGCTCGCCCGCCGTCACGGCGGCGGCCAGGGCCGGCTGCCAGACAAACAGTTGTTCGAGCTTGATGTTTTTGTAATCCAGCAGGATGGGCACCGAGGCCACGGTCAGGTTCAGGGTCTGCAGCGAGGACTTGAAATAGATCAGCCGGTTGCGCCGCGAGATCTCGAACAGCCGGTCGCGCAAATGCGATTGAATCAGCCGCCGCTTGCCCGTGACCGGCGATTCCTTGAACTCCTTGCGGCGGAACACGCCGGAGTCGAAATCCATGGCCTGCTCGCGGTAATTCTCCAGCCGCGAAATCAATTGCCGCAGGTCGGGGGCGCGCTTGTGCCGGTTGAGCTCCGTCATTTGCACGATCACCGAGGCCAGCACCGGATTCAAGCGGCGGTTCACGGCAAAGAGATTCGTGCGGTTGGCGGCGAACATCTCCAGCTCCTCCGCCGAATGGAAATCCAGGCCGCAGGCCACGCTGCCCAGCAACAGCCCCAGTGAAAAAATATCCGTCAGCTCGTCATGATGGTTCACGGCATGTTCCCATGCCCGGTAACCGGGCAGAAAGACCGGCTTGGTGAGGCCGTTGTCCGTCGAGCCGACGCCCAGGTCGGCCACGGTCAGCGAGGCGGCGTCAATATCCGCCGTGCGGCGCACTTCCGCCACCACCTCCACCGCGTGGCTGGCGGGCGATTGGAGGGCCTCGATTTTGCGCGCGTTTTTCACCGGCGGTTGGACCCGGGCCGGGGTGAAGGCCAGCTGCCCCGCCTCGTTCATGGTCAGGTCCGCAATGCCATCCAGGGGCGCGACCAAGCCGGTTTCATGCGCGACGGCAACCTGACGCAGCAACGGCAGCAACGCGGACAACACGTCGTCGGCTTCGAATCCGCCTTTGGCGACGCCGGCCTCGAGAAACTGGACGAATGGTGGGGGGGCATTCATGGGCAACAGAAACGCACGGGCGGGATGTCCATGCCACTACTCATGGGCCGCCTCCGCTGGTGCGGCCGCCGCTTGCGCGAGTCGTTCAGGGGCCTGCTCTTTCAGCTTCCGCACGTCGCGCACCTTCATTTTCAACTCCCTGGCCGCCAGCTTTTCAAACGGGGCGTCCAATTCCATGGCCTGCGCCAGGGCCAGGGCGGCCACCAGCGGCAGGTCTTCCAGCTCGGGATCCACCCGGACAAAATCCAGCAACACAAAGCACAGGTATTCCCGAAACTTCGGATCGCAGTCCTTGAACTCGTCCAGGATGCCGGGATCTTTCACCGCCGCCGGGGTAAAATCGGGAAAGAACAGCCTGGCATGGCCCAGCACGGCTGGCGTTTGAAACCATTTCGGCGCCAGCAGCCAGGCCAGCAACCGGCGGGTATTGTTCATCTGGCGCGCCTGATTGAGCACATCCAGCTCCTCCAGCGCCGTGGCCCCTTCGATCATGCGGGTAATCTGCGCGGTGGCATCCGCCGGCTGGCTGTGCCACAGCGACAGCGCGCGGACGCGGATGAACGATTCGGGATGCGATATTTCTTTCGTGGAGACCTTCTCCTTCGCGAAGATTTCCTCCGCTTGCTTGAGATACCCGCTGGCGCTGGCCTGGCTCAGGCCGGTTTGAATCTTCACCAGTCCGGCCACCACCGGCAGCACGTCGCCGGTCACCGCGAGCGATCCGCGATCCGCGAAAATTTCGGTGTAAAGCTGGAATCGCCGCGCGGTCTGCTCATGGCTGGCGGCGGACCGGGGATCGCAGGTGACCGCCTGCAACAGCCGGTCGGCAATGAGCAATTCCCCCTGTTCCCATTGCCACAAAAGGTAATGCGCCAATTCATGGCCCACCACGGACTTGATTTCCTCCGCGTTGAGCAGCGCCAGCACGTTACCGGAAAAGACGATGTGGCCCTCCCCGGGCACGAAGCACAGCGTCGCGTTGGGCTGCACGCTGTTCTGAGCCTGATAAAGCGTGACCGGAAGGTCCAAATGCAGCCGGGCTTTGGCTTCGGCCACGCCCCGATAGAGTTCTGGATGACTTTCGGCATCCAGCCGGTAGGTGGACTTGAGCAGTTCCGACCGCAGATTTTGCGTGTAATCAGCCCGCGACTGCGCCGAGGCAAACCAGTCCCACAAAGCGCGCTCCTGGGACTTGAGATAATCCCGCAGCTCGACATGATACGCCAATGGCTCAAGGGTCTGGTGTGTTTCCACAATATGAGGCAAACGCCCGCCGCCATTAAACCGCAATCCGCCCTCCAGGTCAAACCACAGGCGAAGGCATGGAACGTATGGAACAGGGGGAAGCGTCTGCCTGGCCATGGCGCGTTTTACATCCCTGAAGCGCCGGACCATTCCGGCTGGCAGGTGGAGAACCGGGACGACCGGGTCGCCCAGTGGGCACCAGTTCGTTCATGCAGCCATCGCATCGACGTTCGTGGGCCTGCTCGAGCAAGACGCGAACCGGCTGGCCCAGCCTGCCGCCATGGCGCGGTAATATTGGGCCGAATGGTCAGCAGGCCATTGGCCGGACCGTGGGCCTTGGATTTCCAGTTATTTTGTCCGGATATTCTGTGCTCTTTTGCCGAGGAAACGATGAACCATGAAAACCAAACCAGCGCAGCCCAACAGAGCCACACTGGCAATGCCTTGGGCGGGTTCAGGAACCACATTCACGATGTCAGTTGCATACCCGGACAGAGTCGGACGAAATCCCGCTGGACGGGGGCCGGATACTTGTGCCGCCAATTGCGGCGTTTCCAGCTCACCAAATACAATTCCACTATTGGCTGAGGAATCATCGTAAGTCCCCGTCCCCACATTGCTGTCCAAAGTCCATGCGACCGCCAGCCAGTAATGGCCAACGGCAACACTCGTGGGTTTCGCAGGGTCCGTGCTCAAACTCAGCGGGGAACCACTGGCGTCATAAGTGGCACCAGGATCATAGGCAGCAGTGGCGGCAATACCGGGTCCCTGGCCGGAGTCAAAGCGGTTCCCGGAGGAGATTTGATCCACCAAAGCAAGGAAACCAGGGGTGGTCACATTCAAGTTGAAATACGCGATTTGCTGGGACGTGTCTCCCGCAACCACCGTCTCCACCGGACCCGGAGACAGTTGAAATTGAGCCTTTGCATTGACCGCCCCCAGCGTGAGAACCATTAATACGACATTCTGAATTTGTTTCATGTTTTTACAGCTTCTGGTTTTCAATGATTTGGTTTGCTCACAATTCCGGCGGCATCGCCTCGACTTGCCGGGCGGTGAACACCGGCCCTTCTTTGCAAACGTAAATCGGGCCGACGTTGCAGCGGCCGCATTTGCCCAGGCCGCATTTCATCCGGTTTTCCAGCGTGGTGAAGACGTTCCCGCTCTCGTAGCCGAGTTTCTTCAGGCTTTGCAGCGTGAACTTGATCATAATGGGCGGTCCGCACAATACCGCGATGCGGTTGCCCGCCGATGGTTTGACCGCTTCCACCAGTTGCGGGACAAAACCCGTGTAGCGACGATGCTTTTCATCCAGTGCGCTTTCGCCGGGGCTTTTCATGTTCAGCGGTCGCCAGCCTTCCTCGGCGGCGGCTTCCACCAGGCCTTTGGGGCCGCCTTTCCAATCCACGCAGAGCCACAATTTCACATCCGGCCGGGATTCCCATTCGGCGAGTTCATCCTTATAAACGTGGTCGCTCCACGTCTTGGCCCCGTAAATGATGGTGAGGTCGCCGTAGTCTTTGCGGTTGTCCAGGCAGTATTGGATGACGCTGCGCATGGGGGGCAAAGCAATGCCCCCGGCGATGAACAGCAGGTCTTTGCCTTTCCAGGATTCCACCGGGAAGCTGTTCCCGTACGGCCCGCGGAATCCCATGAGGTCGCCGACGCCCAGCCGGCGCAAGGCGCGGGTCACGCGGCCCGCCTGGCGGAAAGTGCATTCGATATACCCTTTACGCGTGGAACTGCTGGCGATGCAAAACGTGGATTCGCCCTCGCCCAGCGCGTTGTACAAGCCAAACTGGCCGACGCGGAAGTCGAAGGACGCGGCTTCTTTGGCGTCGCTGAATTCCAGGCGCAGCGTGCGCACGTCGGGCGTTTCGTCGCGCAGGGAGGCCACGCGCATGAGGTAGGGCCGGTAAATGTTCGGCGAGGCGGAGGGCGTTCCGGCTTGGATGCCGGGGACGCCGCCGATTTTCGGAGCGGCTTCGGGGGATTGGGGATTCGCCGGCGGGACACCCGCGCCACTGGCGGCTGCGCCACCAAGATCTTTCAGGTCGGTCAACAGGTCCATGCCGGCGGGGCAAAGGCGGATGCAGCGGCCGCAACCTGTGCACAACGTGCGCCCGAATTTCCCCGGGTAATAATTGAATTTGTGCGACAACCGCTGCCGCCAGCGGCTGGGTTGGTCGGGACGCGGGTTGTGTCCCGAGGTATGCAGGGTGAACAGGGGAAACGCGCACGCGTCCCAATTCTTTTGCCGCACGCCCGTGCGACCATGGACTTCATCCTGCAGGTCAAAGCAGTGGCACGTCGGGCAGACATACGCGCAGGTGCCGCAGCCCAGGCACGACCGCGCCGCCCGTTCCCACAAAGGGTCGCTGAAACGCCGCCGCAGCCCTTCCGCCGCCGCCTGGGCGTTGAAACGCACAGGAACTTTCTGGCGGATTCCCTCACGGATGGCCTTCAAATCCACCGGCTCACTCGACGGGTTCAACCTCGCCACCAGCTTGCGTCCGGTCTCGGTGTTGGCTTCGGCGGCGAACGATCCGTCCGCCAGTTCGGTCAACACCACGTCCGAGCTGTTTTCGCCGGCGGGATCCACGCCGACGGAGGTGCAGAAGCACGCGGCATCCGCCGGTTCCCGGCAGGCGAGCGTGACAAACGCCATCTGTTTCAAGCGCCGCTCAAAAAATGGATCATGAAAATCCCAGCCGAACAGCGGGGCCAGGATTTGCGGCGCGGCGGCATCGCAGGGGCGCGCGCCAAACACGACGACCTGGGGGAAATCCATTGGCGGATCCTCCATGGTCCATTCGCGGTCCTGCCGCTTGAATTTCAAAACCGGCTCCGTGCGCGGAAACCAGGCTGGTTTCGGGCTTTGCCGCGGAATGCCCTGGCCCAAGCCGGTGGCTTTGGGGGCCTGGGTGGTCAGTTCGCGATATTCGATTTGCCCGCCGTCCGCCACCGGGGCCAGCACGCGCCAGCCCGCAGCCAGCAGGCTGGCCGGCCACTGTTCCACTATTGCTCTCGCCAATTTCACAAAATGAAATCCTCCTGATCATTGGGCAGATAATCCGATTGCAACGGCACACCCGCCGGGTCCACCCCGGCGCGATGCGAGAAATGCTGCCACGCCGAACGCGCCATGGCGGCGTTCAACAAATCGAGCCGGATGCCCGCCGGACACGCGTTGTTGCAGGAACCGCAGCCCACGCAGCGCCCCGCCAGATGAAACGCCCGCAGCCATTGCCACGAAAAATTGCCGGGACCATCCGCGGCCGTGGGAATCCATTGCGGCTGATTCTTATCGGCAAAACAGTGTTCGCACCCGCACATGGGGCACGATCCCCGGCAGGCAAAACACTTGAGGCACTTGGCGGATTGCTCCTGCCAGAACGTCCAGCGTTCCGCGCGCGGCTTGGCCATCAGCGCGTCCAATTCCTTCCAGATCGCTGCCGGGAAACCCGACGGCCCTTCGCCGGGCATTGCCTTCATGACCGTTGCGGTGGCCGCAGCCAAGTCGGTGTTGGCCAGATATTTTCCGTCCTCGGCCACGGTAAAGAGGATGATTTTCGCCGGGTCAATCTGGACTTCCTGCGCCAGCACATTTAGCGCAAGCACTTCGTTCCGCCGCGCCACCACGCCCAGCGGCAGACTGGCCTTGAGCCTGGGATTTTTCAGCAAACGTGCGAGATTGCCCGCTTTGCCCGGGGCCGCCAATTCACCGGTGGCGTCGGCGGAAAGAATCCAGGCAGGACGGGGGCGCGAGAGCGTGGCGCTTTTGGTCCAGCCGATCACTGCTTTGACCTGCCCACCGGTCAGCGCCTCGCCAATGGCTGACGCGAGGCGCGGGTCCACCGGCTGCGCCGCGTCAAATTGAAAAGCCGCACCCGTGGCCGGTGCCAGCGCGGGCGTCAAATCCGCCGCCACCTGACGCATTGCTTGATGCGGACCCATCGCCTTGATCTTGTCGGTAAACGTCTGAATGGTTTTCACCCACTTCGCGCCCTCGGCGGCGGAAATCCACGCCAGCTCGAAACGCTGCAAGTCGAAGCCCATCGTGTCGAGCAAATCGCGGAACAGCGTCCAGCGCCGGCGCGCGCGGAAATTTCCGGCCGTATAATGGCAGTCGCCCGGATGACAGCCGCTCACCATCACGCCGTCCGCGCCGTCCAAAAACGCGCGCATGACAAAGCTGACATCAATGCGCCCGGTGCAGGGCAGCATGATGGTCCGCACGTTGGACGCGTAAGTCATGCGGCTCGTGCCCGCCAGGTCGGCCCCGGCGTAGGTGCACCATTTGCAGACGAACGCCACAATGCGGGGTTCAAACCCGCTCGTTCCTTCGGGGTTGGTCTTGATCTCACTCATTCCGCAATCGCCTCCAGCGCGCTAAACACTTCTTCATCAGTAAAACCATCCAGGTCAATGGATTTGCTCCGGCACAGCGTCACGCAGGTCCCGCAGCCCTGGCAGAGACCGCGATTGACCTTGGCAACGCGCTTGATCACCGCGCCCTGGCGGTCGCGGATTTCCTCGCGCTCAATCGCCTTGTACGGACACGCCGCCGCGCAGGTGAAACAGCCGATGCACGTCGAAAACACGGGGGGCGGCTGGCGGTTCACCTGCGCCACCACCGGATCGCGATGCAATTCTGAAGCCGCAAACAAGCCCAGCGCCTTGGCGGCCGCCGCCGAGGCCTGCGCCACGGATTCGGGAATGTCCTTCGGCCCCTGGCACGCGCCCGCCAAAAAGATGCCCGCCGTGTTGGTCTCCACCGGCCGCAACTTGGGATGCGCCTCGCTCAACCAGCCCGCCGCGTCGTAGCCGATGCCCAGCTTTTGCGCCAGCGCACGCACATCCGCCTGGGGCACGGCGGCGGTGGCCAGCACCACCATGTCAGCCTTGATATCCATCCGCTCGCCGCCGTTCAGCGTGTCGGCGGCCTGGACCACCAATTGGCCGCCCTCGCGATAAATGCGCGCGGCCCGCGAACGCAAATAGGTCACGCCGTCCTGCTCGATGGCGCGACGGTAAAATTCGTCATAACCCTTGCCCGGCGTGCGCACATCCATGCACAGCACAATTGCGCGGCCACCGTGAACTTTATGCCGGTACAGCATCGCGTGCTTGGCCGTGTACATGCAGCAGATTTTGCTGCAATAGGCCCGGCCCTTTTCGCGGTCCCGCGACCCGGCGCATTGCACAAACACCACCGTCTGCGGCGCTTTGCCGTCCGACGGACGCTTGATCTCCCCCGCCGTGGGGCCGGATGCCGAGGCCAGCCGCTCAAATTGGAGCCCCGTGAGCACATCGGGATGATCCCCATCCGCGTAAGCGGGCAATTGATCCTTGGGCAACACCTGAAAACCCGTGGCCACCACAATGGCCCCCGCCTTTTCCGTGATCAATTCGTCCTGCTGCTCGAAATCAATCGCGCCCGTCGGGCACAGCTTCTGGCAGGCACCGCACCGGCCCGTTTTAAATTTAATGCAATTCGCGCGGTCAATGACCGGCTTGTTCGGCACCGCTTGCGGAAAGGGAATGCCAATGGCGGTGCGCTGGCCGAGACCTTCATCGAATTCGCTCGATAATTTCTTTTGCGGGCATTTCTGCCAGCAGGTGCCGCAGCCGGTGCATTTCAGGGGATCGACGCTGCGCGCCTTGCGCCGGATCGTCACCTCGAAATTGCCCACATAGCCCTCGATTTTCTCGACTTCGCTGTAGGTTTCCAGCCGGATGCGGGGATGCGAGGCCGCTTCCACCATGCGCGGCGTCATGATACACTGGGAACAGTCCAGCGTCGGAAACGTCTCCGAAAGCTGCGCCATGTGCCCGCCCAGCGAGGGCGAGCGCTCGACTAAAATCACCTCGGTGCCGCCATCCGCGATGTCCAGCGCGGCCTGAATGCCCGCGATCCCGCCGCCGATGACCAGCGCCCGGCGTGTGACGGGGACCTGAATGGGCGCAAGCGGAGTGTTGCGCTGGACGCGGGCCACCGTCGAGCGCACCAGATCAATCGCCTTGCGCGTCGCCAGTTCGCCATCGGTGTGTACCCACGAGCATTGCTCGCGCAGATTCGTGATTTCGCACAGATACGGATTCAGTCCGGCGGCGGCGCACGCCTTGCGAAAGGTTTTCTCGTGCATGCGCGGCGAGCACGCGGCCACCACCACGCCCGAAAGCTTGTGTTCCTTGATCGCCGCGCGGATTTGGGCCTGCCCCGGCTCCGAGCAGGTGTAGCGGTAATCCAGCGCCAGCGCCACGCCGGGCAGCTTGCGCGCGGCCTCAGCCACGCGGGCGCAATCCACCGTCTTGCCAATATTCTCGCCGCAGTGACAGATGAAAACTCCGATCCGGGACATGTCAATGTTTCTCCTTTGCCGGATCCTTCGCGGGACCCTTCGCCAGCACTTTCATGGCTGGCACAAAATGCTTGTCCAATCCCAGCGCCGCCGCCGGCAGATTCATGGCCCAGCCAATGAGCTGCGTCAGATAAATCACCGGTAACTGCGCCTCCGCCGCGATGCCCATCTCGCCCTGGCGCAGATCCAGATTGGCGTGGCACATCGGGCAGGCGACGCAAAACACATCCGCGCCCGCCTGCCTGGCCGCGTCATAAATCTTCCGGCCCTGGCGGAGCACCGTACTCTTCTGCGCCAGTGCAAACGACGCGCCGCAACATTCCGTGGCCATGCTCCAGCGCACGGGCTGGCCGCCCAGCAGCGTCACCAGGGTCTCCATTTGCCGGGGTGTCTCCCCTTGCGGCAGGCCCGTGATCTTGGGTGGACGCACCAGCAGACACCCGTAATAGCACGCCACCTTCAAGCCCGTCAATGGACGGGTGATGGTGGCTTTGAGCGCTTCGGAAACCCCGTTGCCCAGCCAGCCCAGCACACTGACCGGCTGGATGTTCTCCAAGCCGGGGGCTTCCTTCAGCGCGGCGGCAATGCGTGGATTTCGCTTGATCGCATGCGCCGCCGTGGCCAGCCGCTGATAACACATGGCGCAGGGGGCCAGCACCTGGGTCACCCCGGCCCGCCGCGCTTTGCCCAGGGTGTCGGCGGCCAGGCAAAGGGCCGCATCATGATTGATGGCGTGGGCGGAGGTTGCCCCACAGCAAACCCATTCGGGAATCTCGCGCAACTCGGCCCCCAGCCGGTCCGCCACGGCCCGCAACGAGCGGTCGTATTCAGCGGCCGAACCGCTCAAGCTGCAACCCGGATAATAACCAATCACGCTCATGATTTTTCCAATTCCTCCACCGCTTGCTGCACCCGGCTGGTGTCCGCCGTCGCGCCCCGCCGCAAATGCAATTTGCCCCGCGCCATCATCGCCGGCCCCAGGGCGGCATCCTGCAAAAAGTGGCCGGTGCGCAGTTTGTAGCCAATCACCAGAAACAACTCATGAATCCGTCCGTGCCCCATGGCCCCCTCCAAAAACGTGTGGTGCAGCGCTTGAATGTCCCGCACCCGGCGGGTCGTCGCGGTCACCCCGCGCTTGAGTCCCTCCTGCCGGAGCACATCCATGGCCCCCGCGATATCCAGGCCCTGCGGACAGCGCGTCGTGCAAGCCTGGCAGCCCGCGCACAGCCACTGGGTTTCCGCGCTCAGCACCTGCTGCCGGTACGCCTCCGCCTTCTCCGGAAACGTCGCCTCCAGTTGCAGCAGCCGCATGACCCGCGTGGGGCTGATGTCCATCTCGCCCGGCACATTTTGCGGGCAGCCCGCCGCGCAGCGCCCGCACTGGTAACAATCCAGCGGCATCGTGCCAGTGACGCCGCAAACCTCGTCCGCCAGGGAACGGGAATGGGAATGGGAATGGGGTGTGCTCGACATAATCTCCTCCGGTGGGTTCAAATCAATCCGCTGGATTCACTGGCGGCAGGATGCAGCCCAACACTTCGATCCGCTGGGGAAGTCGAAACGCCGCTGGCCGCAAAACAATCTTGCATCATAGCTTCGTTTCACTGTTAGCCCAATTCCCCGGATTTGACAATAAGAAAAATTTAGCAGTATTTTATTAACTATCAGTATAACGGTGATAAAAAAAGTGCATTATAAATGCACACATCAGTATTCAGGAGCGGGACAACATTGTTCACGCGACCGGCGCGCCGCACGAACCTTGGCGGGGCGACTCAGTAAAACAGATTTAAAACCACAGATGGACACAGATGAACACGGATATAAACGTGATTTTCCAACCGTCCAGAAAGCGCACCGTTGAGTGACCGGCGGAAAACCAAGCCGGAGCGCCCTGCTGACCTTTCTTCATCCGTGTTCATCCGTGTCCATCCGTGGTTAAATTATTCTTTAGCTGTATGGATACGGCTACTAAGGCCGAATTGGAGGGTTTGCGCGAGAATTCCCCGGCACTTTTTCCGGGCGGCGGAAAACCCGTTTCGAATTTCCGATTTCGGGCTTCTTTCGGATTTCGGGGATTCGGACTTCGGATTTCGGGTTCATGCCCAATCTTTGACGATTTTGGCCGTCTTCTCCTTGTCAAACCAGTCCGCAATATGTCCGGGTTTGAGCCGCCGACCATGGGCTTGGTGAACCTCCCCAACTCGCTCAAATGCAAGATGACCAGGTCCCCCACCCCGGTGATAATGGGCTGCGTACTGATGCAGTTCCGAAGCCGATTCAACTTCTCCCAATGCCCGGTAATAATTGTGGTGGGATTCACGATGATCCGGAACCAGCCACAAATCTCTGACCAAATAAGTCAACCGTTCCAATTGCCTCGTTGAGTAGCTCATTATAAAGTCCCGTGGGCCGGTCCGGAAAACTCCACGGGCTGCTTACAAGGAACCGGGGCGCGAAGGATTCTGAATTTGCGGTGGTGCGTTTGAGGAGACGGAGTTGGAGGGCGATGCTTGCCGACGAACCGTATCCTGAGCCGCCTCAATTAAGGAAAATATCCGGCGGGCATCGCCCGGGGTCTTCACCTTCGATAACTGCATGGAAGCGAGCGTGCGCAATTGTTGCAGTTGAATCGCCGGGGTGGAACTTGAATCGATTATCGGAACCAGTTGCGGATAAGCAGCCGCAAGCTCGTCGAAAGACAGGTGATTGACTTCGTCCAACAGCCGCCCCCTCGCCTGGTTTAGGGCCGCCTTGGCACCGAGAGTAATCACCGAGTCAAGCGGCACCGCATTGGACTGAAAATCAGCCACCAAAGCCGCGTTCGATGGCGTCAGGAAAATGGTCGTGGCCACCAAGTTGGTGGCGGGGCTGTTCGCGCCGCTCGGCTGCGCCCATCCCACCGACGGCAGGGCGGCGAAAATGAGGACAGCCAGAATGAATATCATGTTCATTTACGGTTGAGTTGAAAAATAAACGTTGGTTCCGTTGACGTGCGCATAAATTGGAGTGGCAACCGTCGTGGTGAGGATTTTCGCCCGGTTGCCGGAACCGTCTGTGAGCCACCAGGCAGAGCCATTGTTTTCCAGGCTATTCGGGACTGGAGCGGCTACCAGCGGTTGGGAATTAATGACCAGCGGCGGCAAGGTCGCGGAGCCACCAGACCATCGGGAGCCGCTGGGAAATATATTCACCCAGCCTGCCAAAAAGGGTTCCAGCGGCAAGGAGGTGTCTTGGTCGGATGCGTCCGTCAAATTTCCAAGGGCCACGAGCCCATTCCGGGATACATACATGGAGTTGTTAAAGAGTCCATGCGGGCCAGGGGTGGCGCTGCCAGCAGCCGTCTCCAGGATAAAATACGCGCCTTCAGATTGGGATTGAGATGCCGCCCCCTTCAAAACCAGGGCGCGAACATCGGAACCAGGGGACTGCAATTCCCAATTCCACGACGCACCAAAAAAACGCCCCGCGTTATAGGTCATGGAATCAATCAGATTATAACCCCAAGTCGCGACCGTACCGTCAAGGCACGGATCGCCGAAGTCCTGACTCACTGAAAAGAGGGGGACCGAATTCTTGTCATCGGCAATGGTCCAGAGCCCCAGCGCTGGAGAAGATTGGGAATAGGTGTAAGGGGCGTTTGCTGTCAGATGGTTCAGGTTTAACAACTTGGAACCGTCGCCTGCGAAGGTGCCGCTCAACGAGACGGCGGTCGCGCCGTTGGTAACGACCGCTGCAGGAAGTTGCAGCAGCGAGAGAGTGCCGGTGAGTTGGGTCGCAGACAACGGACCGCTAATTTGTGCCGCCGCCACGCTGCCTAGCAGATTACTGGAACTGATGGCATAGGGCACAGGCAGCAGCGGTTGGCGCGGCGACAGCGCAGTAAAAACCGGAGCCCCGTTGGTTCGTACCGCCAGTTGCAGACAAAGCGCAGGTCCGGTGAACACCGCCGCGCCGAAGTCCAAGGTCACGCTGAATAGTCCGTGGGCTACGGGGGTGGCGAGGTTGGTCAGGGCTCCGACCACCATATCATCGGAGCTATTTGTGGAATGATAGAGCGAAAAGCAAATATCGAAAAGACCGCTGGCGGGCCCGCTGGTATCATTGAGCGAGCCTTGATAGCTGAATGCGGTGCCTTGCGCTTGCGCGGTTGAACGTGGGATGATCCCGACCGCCAGCGAAACCAGCAGCATGAGACTCAAGGCAGAATAGGAATATGTTTTCACTTTGATTCGATCCCGGCAATCTCCGCAACACAATCGTTCTGGCGTGACTTAAGCATAGATATCACCATTTGACAAGTGAGATTTCAGGTCTTGCATTTGCCAGGGTGTGGGACAAAATTCTTCTGGCCGATCCAAAGCTGGAATTAGCCGGTCAGCAGGACGGAGCAACGTGGCGGAGCGCGACTGTGTCGGAGATCAGTCGCCGCAAGGTGGCCAGCCAGAAGACCCGCCGCCGGCTTGCGCCCATTGAATTGCCGCGGTGCGGCGGCTGGCTTTCAGCACCGCCACGCTCCGCGCGTTCTGCTACCCCCCGGCCTGCTTGCACTCGAAGATGCATTTCCTAGTGAGGGTCAATGTCAGGGCTTTTATGAACCGTGAAGACAAACGACGGATTCCCTCTGGTGATATCTGACCCGGCTCGTGTTGAACCCCGGCTTGCTCGCGCGTTACGACCGGCTGAACTTGCTGGCCGACCTGGCCCAGGAGGTGGGTCGCACCAAGGGCATTCATGACCTGTGCGTGCTGGTCCCGGCGAACGACCAATCCCCACTGCCCACCTTGAACCACAAACCCATTCCCATCACCAACGCGGCGTAACATGCGCGGATGACCGAAGCCGGGTTGTCGAATCGGCATCGGGCCATCGAAACGCATAAATAGAAGCTGCTATATCAGACACTAATTGACATAACGACTGCTATATCGGACAATTCACCCATGCCATCGGCCCAAACCATTCCGTTGCCTGCCGCTCAAGCCTTGCGCAAACTGGGCCGCGACCTCGCGCTCGCCCGGCGCAAGCGCGGCATCGCCACCGCCGACATGGCGGGCCGGCTCTTTGTCAGCCGCGATACCCTCTGGCGGATGGAGCGCGGCGATCCCACCGTGGCGCTGGGCACCCTGGCCACTGCGGCTTTCGTCCTTCAGTTGCATGATCGGCTGGCCAACCTCGCCGCGCCCGCGAGCGACGAGCTTGCGCTCAATCTGGACGAGCGTCGGCTGCCCAAACGCATTCACCGCCCCCGCACATGAGCTGGGAAATCCACATGGATTGGCAGGGGCAGACCACTTTCGTGGGGCAGCTTCATGCCGCCGAGCTCCCCAAAACACCCGCCGCCGCTCAGCAATCAGCAACCCGCAACCAGCGTCGCCCTGCTGAACCTGAAACCCGAAACCTCGACCCTGAAACCTGCTTAAAACCCCCGAAATAACGCCTTTGACGGCGTTGCTGCGGCTGGCTTTCAGCCGCGCTCGCCCTCTGGCGCATCCACCATCGCTGCCCGGCTTCACAAAAAAAGTGCCGAAAAATTGAAATTGGTTTTTTCTTTGGATTGCTTTGCCGCTCAAGGCGATTTAACTTGGCCCTGAGTTTGCTGGCATCATAAACAATGGCAACATCAACCTTAACCCCGGGCGAAGAAGCTCAATTGCAACAAACAATTGAGATGTTCGAGGTGATTGTGCAGTCGCAGCCTGCGGACACACAATCCCTGGAAATCCTGAAGGAAGCCTATTCCAAGCTGGGCCGGGAAGAAGATCTCATCCACACCGCCAAACGGATCGCCCAGGCCTATTTGCAGCAGGGGCAGCTCTCCTCGGCCATTCTGGAGTACGAAACCGTGCTCCAGCGGCGGCCGGAGGACGCCGATGTCCAGACCGCGCTGAAACAAATCGAGGACCGGGCTGGCAGCGCGGCGGTACAGACGGATATTTCCATGCCGTCGCTGACGGATGCCCCGATGCCTAACCGGACAAAGATTCGGATGGCGTCCGAAGAGGTGGACGATGGGCGCAAGTCGCTGTACAAGCTTTATGTGGAAAGCAAAATCATCACGGCCGGTGATTTTGATTTATGCTGGCGGGTGGTGGACACCACAACCCCCCCCACCGACGTGACGGAGCCGTTCATTCAGACCCTTCATGAAAAGGGCATTTACCAGATTGACAAATCGCTGCGCATGCTGTCGGACAAGTCGCGGCTGGCGTACGTGCCGCTGGCGCATTATGACATCGATATGGATTTGACGCGGGGGTTTCCGGCGGATGTCTGCCGCCGCTGGTGTGTGATGCCCATTGACCGGATGAGCAAGGCCATTCTGGTGGCCACCGCAAACCCATATAACCAACAGGCAGCCAAGGAATTGAGCGCGGCCACCACCCACCGATTGTTGTGGTATCTGGTGCCGCCCAACGACCTGTTGATCAATCTCCGGAAGGCCTTTCGCTAATCATGTCGATCGCCAAAATCAAGTCATTTGCCGAACGCATTGTCGATGCCCTCGTGGAAGACGGGCTGCTGAGTCCGGCGCAGATCGAGGAATTGCTCGAACGGCAGCGCAAGGAGGGCGCGCGCCTGGCAAAACTGCTGGTGGACAAGGACCGGCAGTACGTCAGTCCCGAGGATCTCGCGGTGTGCATGGGCCGCGTGTTGAATGTCTCGCCGATCAATCTGACCCGCATCACGATTCCGCCGGACGTGATGGAACTGGTCCCCCGCGACATGGCCCACAATCACAAAGTGGTGCCCGTGAGCCGGCTGGATAACAAGGTGTTCCTGGCCATGGCCGACCCCTTGAACGTCCTGGCCATTGATGACGTCCGGCGGATCACCAAACTGGAAATCTCCCCGCTCATCGCCTCGGAAAAAGCCATCATCGACAAGCTGAACACCTTCGACTCCGCCAAGAGCGGCTCGATGGAAGACATCATTCAGGACGCCGAGAAGCAACAGGCGGCAGCGGATGCGGAATCGGCCTCCATGGAGGCGGTCAAGGATCTCCCCGAGGACATGAACCTCGACCAGTTGGCGGCCTCCAGCGAGGAAGCCCCGGTGATCAAGCTGGCCAACCTCATCATTCTGCAGGCCATCAAGGACCGCGCGAGCGACATTCACCTCGAGCCCTTTGAAAAAACCATGCGGCTGCGCTATCGCATCGACGGCTCGCTGGTGGACGTCACGCCGCCGCCCAAGCAGATGCAACTGGCCCTGGCCTCCCGCCTGAAAATCATGAGCAATCTGGACATTGCGGAGCGCCGCATGCCCCAGGACGGCCGCATGCGGGTCAAGGTCAGCGGCAAGGATTTTGATTTGCGCGTTTCCGTGCTGCCCACCGTGCATGGCGAGAAGCTCGTGCTGCGCGTGCTGGACAAGAGCAACCTGACCGCAAGCATTGACAAGCTGGGCATGGACGACATCACGTTCCGGCAATTCAAGAGCGCCATTGACGCGCCCCACGGGCTGATTCTCGTCACCGGCCCCACCGGCTCGGGCAAGACCACCACCCTGTATTCTGCGCTCAACGAACTCAACAATCCCACCTGGAACATCATCACGGTGGAGGACCCGGTGGAATTCCAGATTCCCGGCATCAACCAGGTGCCCACCAAGAAGGAAATCGGCCTCACGTTTGCCAGCGCGCTGCGGTCCATTCTCCGCCAGGACCCCGACATCATCATGATCGGCGAAATCCGCGACACCGAAACGGCGGAAATCGCCGTGGAAGCAGCCTTGACCGGCCATCAAGTACTCTCGACCATGCACTGCAATGACGCCCCGGGAGCGATTGCGCGCTTGGACGACATGGGCATCGCGCCATTTTTGATTTCCTCCTCCGTGATTTTGTCCTGCGCGCAACGCCTGATGCGCCGGATCTGCTCGCACTGCAAGGAGCCGGTGGTTTATCCGCCGCGCATGTTTGAAGACTTGGGCATCGACCCCAGCTTGTTTGCCGGGGTGCAGCTCAACCGTGGCCGCGGTTGTGAACGCTGCAAAAAGTCCGGGTACGTCGGCCGTTTGGCGATCATTGAAGTGATGACCATCAGCGACCAGATTCGCAAAATGATCATCGGCCGTGGGAGCACCCGGGAAATGGGCAAACTCGCGGTCAATCAAGGCATGCGAACCCTGCGCATGGTGGGTTTGGACCGGGCCCGCGATGGCATCTCAACCTTGGAACAAGTCTTATTGACGACCTCGGCGTTTTAAAGGATAGGGCGCGTCACTCCGTGTGCGCCGCGCCTGCCAGCGCGTGCAAAATTTCCCCGGCGTCGCCTTCCCGACCCGCTGCCGATCAAGACTTTGCTCGAGTTACCCGTCCCAACTTTGGAGTCCGGTTAAAAACGTCGTTGTGCCGGCGTCGAGTCGGCCGTTTGATCGGTCATCCACGGCGGGGGCTTTACCAGCGGCGCCCGCTTGGCGGGAACCGGAGCCGGCCCGGAAACTCCGGCCAACGGCATGAGCCCGGTGGGCTTGGCCAGGTCGCTTCGCAGCGCCTTGGCCGGGGCTCCGGCAGGATTAAAGGCCGGCTGGGCCTGAAAGTTGGGGTCACGTGCGGCCAGCGGCTGGGCGGCGGGCGTCCCATAACTGGCGACGGCCGGGGCTTTTTCCGTTGGGGCCAGCAAAGCGCGGAAACGATCCATGCCTTGCAATTGCTCCGTGGTGGGTTTGGTCGGCAGCGGCGTCGGCGAGGCGAAAGGGCTGTCCCACAGCGTATCGCGCTGACTCTGGCCCACCACACTCGGGTCCTGTCCCGAAAGCGGGAGGTTCTGGAAAGCGTTGGCCCTAAGTGCCTGGGCACCATTCGCTGCGCGGTCAAACTGGTCGTCATCCGCAGCCGTCAACGGCTCCCCACCCTGATGCTGCGCGCCGACATCCTGATGTTGCCAGCCATTCGTGGACGACCCCAAAGGCTGATCCTGCCGCTTGAGAAAACGCTCCTCGGAGGTGAGTTTAGTGTCATCCTGCAGGCTGCTGATGCCCAGAATGGATTCCGGGGTGGGCACCCCCAATATTTCCTGCGGCGTCATCAGTGCCCAATTTTTCTGGTCTTCCTGGGCCTTCCGCCATTGCGGGTTGCTGCGGTTGTTGTTCGGCACGGGACTGCGGGGAAGATCATCAAAACTGGCACTGACATCGTTGCCAAACAAGGATTTGGGGGCGTTAAAAGCACTGGGCGTCTTGTGCGTGACGGCGGGCGCAACGGATTCCGGGGCCTTGGCGTCATCCTCGGCGGGGGTGGAATACTCAATGGACCGCTGCGCCAGTGCCGGCAGGACCAGCCCCATCAGCAAAGCCAGCCCCAGCCACCGCGCCATGGAATTGACGGCATTCGAAAACATTTTAATCAGCCTGCATAATAGAGGAATAGACATCCTTCGTCAAAAAAGAATTCAAAGTTTGTCAGCAGGGTCTCCGCACCCTCACCCGCATTCTGTCATGGGGGGGACGAAGGAGATTAGCCGGTGGCAAGCGGAGCGCAGCCACCGGACAGCCACGACGATACCAACCAGCCCCGGAGGGGCGGCGGAACTAAAATACCACAGGTTCCCGCTCTGCCGTATCCATGCGGACATGAATCCTCTTGACCGGATCTTAGAGCGGCCCTCACCGGCCCTCACCCGCATTTGCGCATTTGCCACTTGCCGTCCGGCCAAATACGTGGTTGTTTATAAATGACTAATCTAGGGTATGAGCAGGAAAGACAAAACCAGAATGTCTGCGGCCCAGCACGCAGCCGTGTCCGAATTTTTTGCGGTGTTGTCGGAACCCAGCCGGCTGGTGCTGTTGCAAGCGCTCCATCGCGGCCCGCTGACCGTGAACGAACTCGTGGCAGCCTCCGGCCTGAAACAGGCCAACGTCTCCAAGCAACTGGCCCAGCTCTTTGACGCCCGCTTGGTCGTCCGCGAACGCGACGGCACGTCCATCCGCTATGCCATCTCCGATCCCATGGTCTTCTCCCTGTGCGAACGGGTCTGCCACAAGATGGCCAAGGACACCCAGTACGAAGCGGCGATTTTTCATCGGCGGATTTAGCGGCCCCGGCAGGGCAACGGGGATTCGATAAATGGATAAATGGATAAATGGATAAATGGATTGGTGGATTGGTGCCACCGCCATAAACCCCCTCGTCATCGTCATCGTCATCCTCATCCTCATCCCCCCGCACCGTTCGCCGTCTGGATTGAGTGCGTGATTGATTAACAACTTGGCTTTTCATGCGGCACCCGGTCGCGTAGGCTGGTGGGAGCTTTAGATTATGTCCGAGGCCCCCCCAACATCGCCAACCGCACCCGGCGCCCATTGCTGGCCGCCGCAGATCAAATACATCGTGGGCAACGAGGCGTGCGAACGCTTTAGTTACTATGGCATGCGCAGCATCCTGGCCGGTTACATCACCGGCGCGGTGCTGAAAGGCGGATTGGGCCAGACCAACGACAGCGCCACGGAAATCATTCACCTGTTTGTCTTCGCCAATTATTTCATGCCGCTGCTGGGGGCCTGGCTTTCGGACCGGGTGATCGGGCGCTATCACACCATTCTTTGGGTGTCCCTGTTTTATTGCGCCGGCCATGGCGTGCTGGCATGCAGCGATTGGGCCGGGGATGTCCACGGGCGGATGTTTTGCCTCTGGCTGGGGCTGGCGCTGATCGCCTTGGGCTCCGGCGGCATCAAGCCCTGCGTGTCGGCCTTCATGGGCGACCAGTTCCGGCCCGACCAATCGCATCTGCTGCAAAAAGCCTACGGCGCGTTTTACTGGGCCATCAATTTCGGCTCCTTCTTCTCCTTTCTGGTCATTCCGTGGATCAAGAACCACCACGGCTTCAGCCTCGCGTTTGCGGTGCCCGGGCTGTTGATGGCCCTGGCCACGTTCATCTTCTGGCTGGGAACCAAACATTACGTGCGGGTGCCCCCCTCGCGGACCACCCGCTCCGCCGGATTCTTCCGCGTCTTTTTTGCCGCGCTGACCCAGCCGCGCTCCACGGGCAAAGGCTTCTGGGACGGCGCCCGCAGCCGGTTCAGCCCGGCGGAAATTGACGCCGCCAAATCGGTCCCGCCCATCCTGATGGTGTTTGCGCTGATCCCCATCTTTTTCTCGCTGTTCGACCAGACCAACTCCACCTGGGTTTTGCAGGGGGGAAAAATGACGCCCTTTTCCTGCCTCGGCTTTCAGATTGGCGCGGAGGAAATGCAATCCATGAATCCCGCCATCGTGATGCTGTTGGTGCCGTTGTTCACCCTGGTCCTGTATCCGCGCATCGGGCGGCTGGCCGCGCCGCTCAAACGCATGGCTTTGGGCATGTTTGTCGCCGCAGCCTCCTATGTGGTCGTGGCCGCCCTGCAACTCCGCATCGAACAGGGCGCGCAGCTCAGCGTGCTGTGGCAAACCGTGCCCTACGTGATTCTCACAGCGGCGGAAGTGCTGGTTTCCACCACGGGTCTGGAATTCGCGTTCCGCGAGGCGGCCCCGGAAATGAAGAGCATCATCATGAGCTTCTGGCTGCTCACCATCGCGTTTGGCGACCTGTTTGTGGCCGTGCTCACCAAACTCCTGTCCAACGGCACCGGCGACAGTTCGGTCAGTTCCGGCCGTTTCTTGCAATACGCCGGCCTGACCTTTGTCGTGGCCATTCTCTTCACCATCGTGGCCACGTTCTACAAATACCGCGATGCCGCGGCGGCGCAGGGGAAATGACGAATGGCATGTGGGGCAGACCTCCGGTCTGCCGGTTCTGGCTTGCTCTGCAAGCCAGTTGAAGAAATCAGGGGGTCAGATTCTCCCCGAAATAGCAGACCGGAGGTCTGCCCCACATCCCAGCTGCCCGGCATCTGCAACCTGCTGTCTGTTGGCGGACAAGTTTTGTGACCGCAAGTGATTACGCCCTCCATCCCCCGCGATTCAAGCCATTTCGATTTCATGGCCACTTCCGTTTCCGGGCAAAACCCACTTTCGGCCAATCTCCAATCCGGCTCGGTCGGCCCGGCCCGCCCGCGCCATCCGCTTTCCCGGTTCACCACGCTCCCTTGGCTAACCATGGCTACAAGCGTGCAATTTATGCGTGCTTAACGGGCAAAAACGGGTGATGATTTGCCAATCGAAGTGAAGTCGTTAACGCGTGACACTGTCATTTTCTTTCCGGCAACTGAATTGATTGAATTTACACAGACACACATTATGAGTGATACCGTAACCACCCCGAATCCCATCGAGTCCGCGCACGATATTCTGCACCATTCGACGCGCCGCCCGCTGTCGCCCATTTTCTCGCCACAGTCGGTCGCCGTCATTGGAGCCACCGAAACCATCGGCAGCGTCGGCCGCACCATCCTGGAAAACCTGATCAAAGGCGGCTTCGCCGGCGTCATTTACCCGGTCAACCCCAAGCGTGACACCGTCCTGGGCATCAAGGCCTATACCAGCATCCTCACCGTCCCCGCCACGCCGGATCTGGCGGTCATCATCACCCCGCCCGCCACCGTCCCCGCCATCGTCAAGGATTGCGGCGTCAAAGGCGTCAAGGGCGTCATCATCATTTCCGCCGGGTTCAAGGAAATCGGCGCGCCCGGCGTCGAACTCGAACGCCAGGTCCTGGAGGAAGCCCGCAAAGCCGGCATCCGCATCGTCGGCCCCAACTGCCTCGGCGTCATGGTCCCCGCCGCCAAATTGAACGCCACCTTCGCCGCCGACATGGCCCGGCCCGGCAGCGTCGGCTTCATCAGCCAGAGCGGCGCCCTCTGCACCGCCATTCTCGATTGGAGCCTGAAGGAAAACGTCGGCTTCAGCGCCTTCGTCTCCCTGGGCTCCATGCTGGATGTCGGCTGGGGCGATCTGATCTCCCACCTCGGCGACGATCCGAACACCAAGAGCATCGTCATCTACATGGAAAGCATTGGCGACGCCCGCTCCTTCCTGTCCGCCGCCCGCGAAGTGGCCCTCACCAAGCCCATCATCGTCATCAAACCCGGCCGCACCGAGGCCGCTGCCAAGGCCGCCGCCTCCCACACCGGCTCGCTCACCGGCAGCGATGAAGTCTTGCAAGCCGCCTTCCAGCGCGTCGGCGTGCTCCGCGTCGATTCCATTTCCGAATTGTTCGACATGGCCGAAGTCCTGGCCAAGCAACCCCGCCCGAAAGGCCCGCGCCTCTGCATCGTCACCAACGCCGGCGGCCCCAGCGTCATCGCCACCGACATGCTCATCGGCAGCGGCGCCCAGCTCGCCAACCTCTCGCCCGAAACCATGGAGGCGTTCAATAAAATCCTGCCGCCCACCTGGAGCCATAACAACCCCGTGGACATCATCGGCGACGCCAAGCCCGAGCTCTACGCCAAGTCCCTCGAAATTGCCGCCAAAGACCCCAACACCGACGGCATCCTCGTCATTCTCACGCCCCAGGCCATGACCGATCCCACCGCCACGGCCGAATGCCTCAAGCCCTACGCCCAGATCCCCGGCAAGCCCGTGATCGCCAGTTGGATGGGGGCCGATATCGTCGCCAAGGGCGAGGACATCCTGAACGCCGCGCAAATCCCCACGTTCAAGTATCCCGACCGCGCCGCCAAATCGTTCTACTACATGTGGCGTTACAGCGAGAACCTGCGCCAGTTGTATGAAACCCCGCCCGCCGCCACCGACGACCATGGCGAGATCGACCGCGAGAAGGCGGCCGCCATCATCAACGAAGTCCGCAAGGCCGGCCGCACCATTCTCACCGAATTCGAATCCAAGAAGCTGCTCGCCGCCTATGGCATTCCCACCGTGGAAACCCACATCGCGCTGACCGAGAGCGACGCCGTGAAACAAGCCGCCCGCCTCGGCTTCCCCGTGGTGCTCAAGCTCTACTCCGAAACCATCACCCACAAGACCGATGTCGGCGGCGTGCAATTGAACCTCCGCACCGCCTCCGCCGTCCGCCAGGCCTGGAAAGCCATTGAAACCTCCTGCACCAAGAAAGCCGGCAAGGAACATTTCCTCGGCGTCACCGTGCAGCCCATGATCAAGCTCGAAGGTTATGAGATCATCATCGGCAGCAGCATGGACCCGCAATTCGGGCCCGTGCTCCTGTTCGGCACGGGCGGCCAGCTCGTGGAAGTGTTCAAGGACCGCGCCCTCGGCCTCCCGCCGTTGAACGCCACCCTCGCGCGCCGCATGATGGAGCGCACCAAGATCTACACCGCCCTCAAAGGCGTGCGCGGCCGCAAATCCGCCAACCTCGGCGCCCTGGAACAACTGCTCGTGCGGTTCAGCCAGCTCGTCGTGGAACAGCCGTGGATCGCCGAGCTCGACATCAACCCGCTGCTGGTCTCCTCCGAGCGCATCTTCGCCCTCGACGCCCGCGTGGTGCTGCACGATCTCAAGACGCCCGAGAACAAGCTCCCGCATCCGGCCATCCGCCCGTACCCCATTCAATACGCCACCCCGTGGAAATTGAAGAACAAGGCCCCGCTCTTCATCCGGCCCATCAAGCCCGAGGACGAGCCCCTCATGGTCAAGTTCCACGAGACCCTCTCCGAGGAAAGCGTGTACAACCGCTACTTCTCCGCCCTCAAGCTCTCCCAGCGCGTCGCCCACGAGCGCATGACCCGCATCTGCTTCAACGACTACGACCGCGAAATCGCGCTCGTCGCCGAACTCAAAGTCCCGAAAGGCGAGGAGAAGAAGATCCTCGGCGTCGGCCGCCTCAGCAAGCAGCACGGCCGCAACGAGGCGGAATTCGCCGTCCTCATCAGCGACGAATGGCAGCGCCAGGGCCTGGGCAGCGAACTGCTGCGCCGCATGATTGAAATCGGCCGCAACGAAAAACTCACGAGCCTCAGCGGCGTGATCCTGGCCGACAACCACGCCATGCAGCACATCTGCCGCAAGGTGGGCTTCAAGGTCGTGCACGAACCCGACAACAACTCGTTCCGGGCCAGCTATACTTATTGATCCGCGCCAGTTGAACTGCAAACTTCAAACGGGCTTTGGCGTCCGCCAAAGCCCGTTTTCTTCATCCCGTAGAGCCCCGCAGGAAGCCGCCGGTTGAAATAAGTGCCCGGTGAGGGCACCGGGCCAGCAGAACCGATATTTTTCGTGAAAATCATCTCGCCCGGATATTTCATAGTGAAACCGGCAAAACCATGGCAAACCCTTGTAGCGCAGGCTTCCCAGCCTGCCGTACTGCAACACCTCAGCCGTATCCATGCAGTAAAAGATTTTTTAACCACAGATGGACACAGATGGACACAGATGAAAAACGTGGTATTCAAG
>Ga0302319_10002410_pt1 | contig 40490 bp, 34 predicted proteins | sample Bog_T0_2_FD_203319 | JGI IMG/M metagenome (GOLD analysis project Ga0302319, IMG submission 203319) | Peat permafrost microbial communities from Stordalen Mire near Abisko, Sweden - Bog_T0_2 | ecosystem: Environmental > Terrestrial > Soil > Wetlands > Peat | place: Sweden: Abisko, Stordalen Mire... | reverse complement strand
CGAGCCGCGTGCGCGACATGTTCGAGCAGGCCAAGAAGAACGCGCCCTGCATCATCTTCATCGACGAAATCGACGCGGTCGGCCGCCATCGCGGCGCGGGCCTCGGCGGCGGCAATGACGAGCGCGAGCAGACGCTGAATCAGTTGCTGGTGGAAATGGACGGCTTCGAACAGAACGAAGGCATCATCATCATCGCCGCGACCAATCGTCCCGACGTGCTCGACCCCGCGTTGTTGCGTCCCGGTCGTTTCGATCGTCAGATCGTGATCTCGAACCCCGACTTCATCGGCCGCGAGAAGATCCTGCGCGTTCACGTACGCAAGGTTCCGCTCGCCCCCGACGTCGACCTCAAGGTCGTGGCGCGCGGCACGCCCGGCTTCTCCGGCGCGGATCTGATGAACCTCGTCAACGAATCGGCGCTGCTCGCCGCGCGTCGCGGCAAGCGCGTGGTGACCAAGACGGAATTCGAGGACGCGCGCGACAAGATCATGATGGGCGCCGAGCGGCGCACCCTGATGATGACCGAGGACGAAAAGAAGCTGACGGCGTATCACGAGGGCGGTCATGCGCTGGTTTCGATCTCGATGCCCGCGAGCACGCCCATCCACAAGGCGACGATCATTCCACGCGGTCGCGCGCTCGGCATGGTGCAGTCGCTGCCCGAGCGCGATCAGATCTCGCAGAGCTACGAGCAATTGATCGCGCTGCTGGCGATGGCGATGGGCGGCCGAGTCGCCGAGGAACTCGTGTTCGGCAAGGACAAGGTGACCTCCGGCGCCTCGGGCGACATCCAGCAGGTGACGAAGATCGCGCGGGCGATGGTGACGCGTCTCGGCTTCTCCGAGAAACTCGGCACGGTGATGTATGGCGAGAACCAGGAAGAGGTGTTCCTGGGCTATTCCATGGGTCGCCAGCAGAACATTTCCGAGGAGACCGCCAAGACGATCGACGAGGAAGTGCGTCGCCTCGTGCACGAAGCGCATGACACCGCCACGCGCATCCTCACAGAGCGCCGCGCCGATCTCGAGACGCTCGCCAGCGGCCTGATGGAGTTCGAGACGCTATCGGGCGAGGAAATCATCGGCCTGCTCAAGGGCGTGCGCCCTGTGCGCGACGTCGAGGAGCCGCCCGTCGCGCCTCGCCCGGCCGTGCCCGCGACCGGCAAGCCGCGCAGCTACGGCCCGGACGCCGGTTTGGCGCCCCAGCCGCAGACCTAACGCTCTATCCCCTTCTCCCGCGACGCGGGAGAAGGTGTCGGCCAAGCCGACGGATGAGGGGCGATCGAGCGAAGCGAGATGGATTTGTGGAGCGATGGAATTGGCGCCGTCACGCCGCCGCCAATCGCTCCCGCCGCCTGCGTAAATGGCGTCGCACCGGCCAAGCGCAGATATGGGTCGCGCCCCAGCCCCAGATCATTCCGACCAGCCCGACGCCGAGCGCCTCCCATGTCGTCGGCACGGCGGGCTCGAAATCCTTCCACGTCCGCTCGGCGGTCGTCGCGTCGAAATCGCGCGCCAGCGCCACGAGGCGACGCCACGAGCCGGAATCCCTGAACGTCGCCAACGCGGCTTTCATGCGATCCAATCGGGAGATGTCGTTTTCGATGTCGGCGCCGCGCTCGCGGGCGAGCGGATCGGTATTGGTCTTCAGCCGCGTGATCGCCTGATCCGGCGCCAGCGCATGGTTCGCCGCCTCGGCGTCGAACATGTCCACGATACGCGAAAGTTCGTCGATCGCGCCGGCCAGCCGCTGCCGATATTGCTGCGCGAATTCCGGGCCTTGCGTGCCGATGAGGCCGAACAGCAAACCGATCGCCAGAGCCAGTCGACGCAACAACATTTCCGCCGTCTCCTTTGGCCGCCATTGCTGTAAACTCACAACGCCGTCTTGTCAGGTTCGGGTTGACGCCGATGTGTGAATTTGACCCTATGGCCTCCCAATTTCGTGTGACCTGGAGATGAAGCGTTGGCGCAGGTTGATACGGCGGCTTCGAACGCGCCGACCCGGTCCTGGCCGTTGCTTCGCTCCTTCGCGGGATGGCGCGTCCGGGACATTGGCCCCGACCTCATCGCCGGATTGACGCTCGCCGCGATCGCCGTCCCCGAGCAGATGGCGACGGCGCGGCTCGCGGGCCTCGGAGCGCAGATCGGCTTCCTCGCGCTGATCGCCGGCGCCGTCGGGTTCGCTCTGTTCGGAGCGAGCCGGTTGGTGTCCGTCGGCGCGGATTCGACGATCGCGCCGATCTTCGCGGGGGCGCTGGCCTTGCTCACCGCGTCGGGAAGCGCCGATTATGCGTCGGCAGCGGCCGCGCTCGCCCTGGGCGTCGGGCTGGTGCTCGTCCTGGCCGGCGCGTTCCGGCTGGGCTTCATCGCGGACCTGCTGTCGATCCCCGTGACAACGGGGTTTCTGGCGGGAATCGCGGTGCATATCCTGGCGTCGCAGGCCCCGGCGCTGCTCGGCGTCGAGGCGCCGCCCGGAACCACGGTGCAGAAACTCTACGCGCTTATCCTCCACGTCGGATCCGCCAATCTCTGGACGGTCGCGATCGGCGTCGGCGTACTCGCGATCATGTTGATAGGCGAGAAGCTGAATCCCCGCGTGCCGAGCGCCCTGATCGCGTTGGCGCTGGCGACCGGCCTCACCCTCGCGCTCCACCTCGACGCACAGGGCGTCTCGACGCTCGGAATCATCAAGGGCGTGGCGCCGTCGTTTACGATTCCCTTGATTTCGTACCCCATGTTTCGCGAGGTGGCGCCGCTCGCCTTGATCGTCGCCATTGTGGTCATGGTGCAGACCGCCGCGACGACGCGCAGCTTCGTCTCCGACCCGAAGAAGGGGCCGGACGTCAACAACGACTTCATCGGCGTCGGCGCCGCCAATCTCATCGCCGGGCTCATCGGCGCCTTTCCCGTCAACGCGAGCCCGCCGCGCACGGCGGTGGTGGCGGAAACCGGCGGCGTCTCGCAACTGGGCGCGCTCGTTTGCGCCGGGCTCGCGTTGCTGCTTTCCCTTTATGGCGGCGAGGTGCTCGCGCATGTCCCGCATGCCGCCTTGGCCGGCGTACTGCTGTTCGTCGCGCAGCGGATCGTGCGCGTCGGCGTGATGGGCGACGTCTGGAAACGCAGCGCGCCCGAATTCGTGCTCATCGCCGCGACCATGCTGGGTATCGTCGTGCTGCCGATCGAGCAGGGCGTCGGCATCGGCATCATGCTCTCGATCCTGCACGGCGTATGGACCACGACGCGCGCGCGCACCGTCGAATTCGAACGCATTCCCGGCACGTCGATCTGGTGGCCCAAGAGCGCGAAAGAGCGAGGCGAGACCATTCCCGGCGTTCATGTCGTCTCGCTGCAGGCCCCGCTGTCTTTCCTCAACGCCTATGAATTTCAGCAAGCGTTACAGACGCAGGCCAAGTCCGGCGTCAAGCTCGTCGTCATCGAAGCCAACGCGATCGTCGAAATCGACTATACCGGGGCGAAAGTGCTCGGCGACCTGATCACGCGCCTGCGCGCCGAAGGCGTCGATCTCGCCATCGCGCGCCTGGAATCCGTTCGGGCGCAAGCGAGCTTCGCGCGCACGGGGCTGGAGGCGCTGATCGGCAAGGACCATCTCTTTCACAGCGTCGAGGAGGCGATCGTGGCGCTTCAGCCGAAGGGCGCGGCGTGACCCAATGACACGATTTTGTCTTGGCGAGCGACTACCCCTCTTGTTCAATCCTGCCGTCCATCGGGAGTGATCCGACATGAGCGACGCTTTTCCTGGTTTCTCCGAACGTGAGATCGCGCTCGGCGATGTCACCATCTTCGCCCGAATAGGAGGCGAAGGACCCCCGCTCGTTCTGCTGCACGGCTATCCCGAATCTCATCTGATGTGGCGACACGTCGCGCCGAAGCTCGCCGAGCACTTCACGGTCGTGGCGCCCGATCTGCGCGGCTACGGCCGCTCCTCTGCCCCCGCCTCCCACTTGGGCGAAGGCTATGCCAAGCGGGTCATGGGCGCCGACATCATCGCGCTGATGCGCGCGTTGGGACATGAGCGGTTCGCCGTCGCGGGCCACGATCGCGGCGGACGCGTCGCCTATCGCCTCGCGCTCGACCACCCCGAGCGCATAACGAAAGTGGCGGTTCTCGACATCGTGCCGACCGGCGATATGTGGCGCGGCATGGACGCCAGTCGCGCGATGGGCGTCTATCACTGGATGTTCCTCGCCCAGCCCGAACCGCTGCCGGAAATCCTCATTTCGGGCGCGCCGCGCGAATATGTCGATCTCAAGCTCGCGAGTTGGACGGCTGCGAAATCCCTGGCGTGTTTCGGAGACGACGCTCTTGAAAGCTATCGCGCCGCCTTCGCCGATCCCGCCCGCATTCACGCGATGTGCGAGGACTATCGCGCCGGCGCGACGCTCGATCGCGCGGCCGACGACACCGATTTCGCGGCGGGCAACAAGATCGTCCCGCCGCTGCTCGCGCTCTGGGGCGACGTCGGCATTCCCGCGTCTGGCACAAACCCCTTGGAGGTCTGGCGGCGCTGGGCGAACGACGTTCGCGGCGAGGGCGTTCCCAGCGGCCATTTCCTGCCCGAGGAGGCGCCGGAGCCGACGCTCCGGGCGCTGCTCGATTTCTTTGTCTGACGGAGCTCCGATGTTGAAGATCTCGCTCGCCGCCTGTTGCGCCGTTCTCGGCATGGGCGCGGCCGTCGCGCAGGAGCCGCCCAAGCCCTCGCCTGGCCTCGAAAAGATCAACCACATCATCGTCATCTATCTCGAAAACCGCAGCTTTGATCAGCTCTACGGCCTTTTTCCCGGCGCCGAGGGCATCGCGAACGCGGGCGCGGCGGCCACGCAGGTCGACAAGGACGGCAAGCCCTATGACAGGCTGCCGCCGGTGCTGAACACCAATTTCCGGCCGCCGCAAATCGACGGGCGCTTTCCCACGAACCTCGAAAACAAGCCCTATCGCGCCGAGCCCTATGTCTCGCTCAGTCAGGTCACCGGCGACGCCTGGCATCGCTATTATCAGGAGCAATTGCAGATCGACGGCGGCAAGATGGACAAGTTCGTCGCCTGGTCGGACGCGGGCTCGCTGGTCATGAGTTATTTCGACGGCTCACCCGCGCCGATGTGGAGCTACGCCAAGGATTACACGCTGATGGACCATTACCATCACGCGAGCTTCGGCGGCTCGTTCTTCAACCACCTCTTCATGGTCTGCGCCTGTCCGCCGAAATTCCCGAACGCGCCCGCCAGCCTCGTCGCGCAATTCGACGACAAGGGCCAGTTGGTGAAGGACGGCGCGGTGACGCCCGACGGCTTCGCGGTCAACACGCTGCTCGCCGCCGGCGGCCCCTATCCCGCGCTCTTCCCCAAGGCGCTGCTGCTGCCGCCGCAGACCGATGCGACGATCGGCGATCGTCTCGACGAGAAGGGCATCGACTGGGCCTGGTATTCGGGCGGCTGGGACGACGCGATCGCCGGCCATCCCGGCCCGCTGTTCCAGTTCCATCACCAGCCCTTCGCCTATTTCACGCATTACGCGCTGGGCACGCCGGGCGCGAGGGCGCATCTGAAAGACGAGAAGGATTTCATCGACGGCATCGAGCGCGGCGCCTTGCCGCCCGTCGTGTTCTTCAAGCCGAGCGGCGAGGACAACGAGCATCCCGGCTACTCCAGCATATTGGCCGGCGAATATCACACCGCGCTGCTGATCCAGCTCATTCAGCGCAGCCCGCTCTGGAAGGACAGCGCGATCATCGTCACCTACGACGAGAACGGCGGGCTGTGGGATCACGTCGCACCGCCGGTGATCGATCGCTGGGGTCCGGGGACGCGCGTTCCCGCGCTGCTGATCTCGCCTTACGCCAAACGCGGCTTCATCGACCATCAGGTCATGGACACGACGGCGATCCTGAAGCTGATCGAGACGCGCCATGGCCTCGCGCCCCTGGGCTCGCGCGACGCGGCGAGCTCGGATATGACCGAGGCGTTCGATTTTCAGCAATAGGCGCGGTCGCCGACCGCGCTCCTTTCGGATTCCGCGTTGCGTAAAGAATAGGGCGCTCACGCGCCGGACGCGGTCGGCGATCGCGTCTACAGCAGAGGCGCCATATGAGCGACATTCCGATCGGCATCGTCACCGTCTCCGACCGCGCCTTCGCCGGCGTCTACGAGGACAAGGGCGGACCGGGCATCGAGGCGGCGCTCGCGGCGATCCTGTCTTCGAATTGGCGGCCGGTGCGACGCGTCATCCCCGACGAGCGTCCCGCCATCGAAGCGGCCTTGCGCGAGCTCGCCGACGTCGAATTGTGCTCGCTGATCCTCACCACCGGCGGCACCGGGCCAAGCCCGCGCGACGTCACGCCGGAAGCGACGGAAGCGGTCTGCGATCGTCTGATGCCGGGCTTCGGCGAACTGATGCGGACGCGCAGCCTGCTGGAAGTGCCGACCGCGATCCTGTCGCGCCAGATCGCCGGCTTGCGCGGGCGCAGCCTCATCGTCAATCTGCCGGGCAAGCCCTCGGCGATACGCACCTGCCTGGACGCGGTGTTCCCGGCGATTCCCTATTGCCTCGACCTGACTGGCGGCGATCGATTGGAGACCAACCCAGTCGCCTGCGTGGCGTTTCGACCCAAGGGTTGAGCCGAACAATTTGATCCGCGTCAGAGAGCGATGTTCACCGGGCGCTAATTTGCGGCTGGGTCTCTGAGCAGGGAAAGCGGGCCATGACGATCGGGGAAGCCGTCGACGCCGCCGTCGCGAAATATCGCGGCGATCCGCTCTATGTCCTGCAGGTCCTACGCGACGCGCAAGCCGCGATCGGCTGGACGCCTCCCGAGGCGATCGATCAGATCGCGACGCGGCTCGCCCTGCCGCGCACGCGGGTGCGGAGTCTCGTCCAGTTCTACTCGCTGCTCTATGACCGCCCGCGCGGCGCCTATCGCGTGCTGTTCTCCGACAACATCACCGATCGCTTCAACGGCAGTCGGGAGCTCGCGCGGCATCTGCTGGCGCATTTCGGCCTCAAGCGGAGCGAGACGAGCGCAGACGGACGCGTCAGCGTCGATTTCACTTCGTGCACCGGCATGTGCGACCAAGGGCCGGCGATGCTGGTCAACGGCATCGCCATCACCCGCCTGTCGGAAGAGCGCATCCACGCCATAGCCGCGCTGATCAGGGCGCGAACGCCGCTGGAAAGCTGGCCGAGCGAATTCTTTCAGGTCGACGACAACATTCAGCGCAAGGTCTCGCTGCTGGGGACGCCGTTCGTTCCCGGCAGCGGCCTCGACGCGGCGATCGGGCGCGGACGCGCGGGGATTCAGGACGAAATCAAGCGATCGAACCTGCGCGGACGCGGCGGCGCCGGCTTTCCCACCGCGACCAAGCTCGACGGCGCCCGCAACGCGCCGGGCGTGGAGAAATTCATCGTCTGCAACGCCGACGAGGGCGAACCCGGCACATTCAAGGACCGGGTGCTGCTCAACAGCTTCGCGCCGCGCGTGCTGGAGGGCATGGCGATCGCCGGTTACGCCGTCGGCGCCACGCGCGGCTTTGTCTATCTGCGCGGCGAATACGAGCATCTTCGGGCGAAGTTGCAGGGTCTGATCGACGAGATGCGCGCGAGCGGGCGTCTGGGCACATCGATCCGCGGCGCGGCGGGTTTCGACTTCGACATCGAAATCTACATGGGCGCCGGCGGCTATGTCTGCGGCGAGGGCACGGCGCTGGTCGAATCGTTGGAGGGCAAGCCCGGGCGCCCGCGCGTCAAGCCGCCGTCGATGGTGTTCGCGGGTTACAAGGGCAGGCCGACGGTCGTCGATAATGTGGAGACCCTCGCGCATCTCACCGAGATCGCGATCGACGGCGGCGCGCAATTCGCCCATCGCGGCACCCGCGCGTCCACGGGCACCAAGCTGCTTTCCGTGTCCGGCGATTGCGAGCGGCCGGGCGTCTACGAATACGAATTCGGCGTGACGATCAGCCGCGTGCTGCAGGATTGCGGCGCCGCTTCGCCGATCGCGGTGCAGATCGGCGGCGCCTCCGGTCTGCTCGTGACGCCGGACGAGTTCAGCCGTCGCATCGCCTTCGAGGACGTCTCCACCGCCGGCGCCTTCATGGTCTTCGGCCAGAACCGCGACCTGTTCGAAGTCGCACGCAATTTCGTGGACTTCTTCGCGCATGAGAGTTGCGGATTCTGCACGCCCTGCCGCGTCGGCACGACGATCCAGAAGAACCTGATGGACAAGATCGCGCATGGGCGCGGCTCGCGCTACGAGGTCAACGATCTCATGCGCCTGACCGAATTCATGCGGCGCACCTCGCATTGCGGCCTCGGCGAAAGCGCGGGCAACGCCGTGCGCGACACCTGGACCAAATTCCGCCCGGCCTTCGAGCGCCGCCTCGTGGCTCAGGATTTCGCGCCGGAAGTCGATCTGGAAGCCGCGCTCAAACCCGCGCGCCGCGCCGCCCATCGCGACGACCCGGCCGCGCATCTCACGACAAGTGAAGCGTGAACGCGATGGACAATCTCATCAACATCGACAACCAACCGGTGTCGTTCAAGCCCGGCCAGACGATCCTGGAGGCGGCGAAGGCGGCGGGCGTCTACATCCCGCATCTCTGCCATCATCCGCAACTGAAACCGCACGGCGGCTGCAAGCTGTGCACGGTGATGGTCAACGGGCGTTACCAGACCGCGTGCACCTTCAAGGTCGTCAATGGTCAGGAGATCGACGTCGACACGCCCGAACTCAACGCGATGCGTCGTTCGTTGGTGCAGATGCTGTTCATCGAGGGCAACCATCTGTGTCCGACCTGCGAGAAAGCGGGCAATTGCGAGTTGCAGGCGCTGGGCTACGAATACGAAATGATGAGCCCACATTTCGCGCTGCAATACCCGACCCGCGAGGTCGACGCTTCGCATCCCGACGTGCTGATCGACCGCGACCGTTGCGTTCTGTGCGAGCGCTGCGTGCGGGCGAGCCGCGATCTCGACGGCAAGTCGGTGTTCGCCGTCGTTGGCAAGGGTCACGAGGCGAAGCTGATCATCAATTCGCCCTCCGGCCTGCTCGCCGACAGCGACTTCGCCGTGACCGACCACGCCGCCCGAATCTGCCCGGTCGGCGCCATCCTCATCAAGCGCGTCGGCTACGCCCAGCCGATCGGCGAGCGCCTCTTCGATCATGAACCGATCAGCGCCGAGGCGAATGTCTGCGAGATCGTGGAGGAGGCGAAGTGAAGGCCCCCACCAACGGCAAGACGCCGGTGAAGCTGCGGCTGGCGACGACCTCGCTCGCCGGCTGTTTCGGCTGTCACATGTCCTTCCTCGACATCGACGAGCGTCTGTTCGAATTGGCGGGCCTCGTCGAATTCGACCGCTCGCCGCTGACGGACATCAAATCCTGCGGACCCTGCGACATCGCGCTGATAGAAGGCGGCGTCTGCAATTCGGAGAACGTCCACGTTCTGCGTGAGCTCCGCGCCAACGCCAAGATCCTCGTCGCCTTCGGCGCTTGCGCGATCAACGGTGGCGTTCCCGCGATGCGCAATCATCTCGACATCGGCAAGATCCTCGAACAGGTCTATCGCGACGAGACGACGGGCGAGCCGCGCATACCCAATGATCCCGAATTGCCCGCGCCGCTCGACAAGGTCTACCCCGTCAACGAGATCGTCCGCATCGACTATTTCCTGCCGGGCTGTCCGCCCTCGGGCGATGCGATCTGGAAATATCTGACCGACCTCATTCTCGGCCGGGTGCCGCGCCTCGAACAGCAAGTCCTGCATTATGATTGAGGAAACACGTTCATGAGCGCTCTCGAGACCGCGGCGGAACCCGCGAGCCTGCGGCGCATCGCCATCGATCCGGTGACGCGCGTGGAAGGACACGGCAAGGTGACGATCCTGATGGACGCGGACAATCGCGTGCATCAGGTCCGCTTGCACATCGTCGAGTTCCGCGGCTTCGAGGCGTTCATCGAGGGACGGCCCTATTGGGAAGTGCCAGTGACGGTGCAGCGGCTCTGCGGCATCTGCCCGGTCAGCCATCTTCTCGCCGCGACGAAGGCGATGGACATCATCGCCGGCTACGTCCCGCTGACGCCGACCGCCGAGAAACTGCGGCGGTTGCTGCATTACGGGCAGTTGGTGCAATCGCACGCGCTGCATTTTTTCCATCTCGCCTCGCCCGATCTTCTGCTCGGCTTCGAGAGCGAAGTCGGCAAGCGCAACATCGTCGGCATCGCCGCCGCGTTTCCCGACCTCGCCCGGCAAGGCGTGATGACGCGCAAATTCGGTCAGGAAATCATCCGCGTGATCGCGGGCAAGCGCATCCATGGCACGGGCGCGATTCCAGGCGGCATGAACAAGGCGCTGACGCAAGCCGAGCGCGACGGATTGCGCGCCGACATCGATGGAATCATCGATTGGAGCCGCGAGGCGATCGACCTCGTGCAGAAGCTGCAAGAAACCCAGCCCGATTTCTACAATCGTTTCGGCGAATCGCGCGCCAACATGATGGGGCTCGTGGACGCCAACGGCGCGCTCGATTTCTATCACGGCGGCTTACGCGCGCGCGACGCGAACGGCGGCGAGATCTTCGATCACGTCGACTATTCCACTTACAAATCCATTCTCCAGGAAGACATCAAACCCTGGAGCTATATGAAATTCCCGCACATCAAGACATGGGGCGCCGAGCGCGGCTGGTATCGCGTCGGCCCGCTCGCGCGAATTCAGGTCTGCGATTCCTTGACCACGCCGTTGGCCGAGGCCGAGCGACAGGTCTTCCTGGCGGTCGGCAATGGCATGCCGCTGCACGGCGCGCTGCTTTACCATTGGGCGCGGATGATCGAGATGCTACACGCCGCCGAGCTCGCGCGGGATTTGCTGGATGACCCCGATATCCTCGGCAAACATCTCATGGCCGACAGGGGGCCGCGTCGCGAGGAAGCGGTCGGCGTCATCGAGGCGCCGCGCGGAACGCTGTTCCATCATTATCGCGTCGATGAAAACGACCTCGTCACCTATTGCAATCTGATCGTGTCGACGACCAACAACAATCAGGCGATGAACGAGTCGATCCGCGCGGTCGCGGCGCGTCACCTCACCGGGCGCGAAGTGACGGAAGGCCTGCTCAATCACATCGAGGTCGCGATCCGCGCCTATGATCCCTGCCTTTCTTGCGCGACCCATGCGCTCGGACAGATGCCGCTCGAGGTCGAACTCCTCGACGCCGAGGGCGCGTTGCTGTCTCGCTTGCGAAAAAACTGAGGGTGAAGCTGGTCGTCCTCGGCTGGGGAAACGAATCGCGCGGCGACGACGGCCTGGGACCGTTGCTGCTGCGCCGGTTCGAAGCGGCGGCGTGGCCGGACGTGACCGCGATCGAGGATTATCAATTGCAGATCGAGCATGCGCTCGATCTCGAAGGCGCGGACGCCGCGTTGTTCATCGACGCGGGGCGCGATACGCCGGCCCCTTTCGCGTTTCGCGAAATCGCGCCCCGGTTCGGCGCGACGCATACGACACATGCCCTCGCGCCCGAATCCGTGCTCGGCGTCTACGTCCAGATCAAAGGCGTTGCGCCGCCGCCGGCTTTCGCGCTCTGCGTGCGCGGCGAGAGCTTCGGCCTGGGCGAGGGCCTTTCCAGCGAGGGCGCCATCAGGCTCGAACAGGCCTGGGACTTTTGCCGCGAACTGATGGCGGAGAGGTTCTTCGCGGTCTGGCGAGGGCGCGCCGTTTAGGACATGGTGCCGGCGTCAAGGGAGACGCCCACATGATCCACGAATTACGAATCTACTACACGTTGCCCGGCCGCATGCCGGCCTTGCTCGCGAGATTCGCGAACCACACCTTGCGGATCTGGGAACGTCACGGCATTCGTCAGGCCGGCTTCTGGACGACGTTGATCGGCGATTCCAACAACCAGTTGACCTACATGATCGCCTGGGAGTCGCTCGCCGAACGTGAACTGAAATGGAACGCCTTCCAGGCCGATCCCGAATGGATCGCCGCGCGGGGCGAATCCGAGAAGGACGGCCCCATCCTGTCCAACATTCACAGCCAGTTGCTGATCCCCACGCCATTCTCGGCCGTGAAATAGCTCCAGGGCCTCAATCGTTGGCGAACATCCGATACCCTGACTTGCGTTCCCCGTTTCCGTGCGGCCCCGGGTCGTCGGGCGCAAGCGCCGACATCGAGACGGCAGTTCCGCTTCCGCGCGCGGCGACTTTGGGGGTCTCCGCCGCGGGCGCGGGGGCGGGAGCCGGCGCGGGCGGAGCGGGGGGCGGCGGCGCCGTCGGCGGTTCGATCGCGGACGGCGGCGGCGCGACAACCTTGGATTCCGGCGCCGGCGGCACGAAGGCGGGCATGCTGAGGCGCTCGTCCGGGGTGCGCCAGACGAAGCCGTCCAGCACGCCCGAGGGCGAGACAGGCGCCCAATGGTCGCTGATGACGCTGTCGGCGACCCACGCGCGATCCCTCGGCGCGCGGGCCGCGCGGTTGAGCCATTCGCGGACCGCGCCCTCGTTGGACGACGCTTCCTCGATCTCGGCCATCATCAAACACATGCGCGCGGTCGGCCGTCCCGCGTCGGAATCGCCGCGAACCCATTTCGCCAGCGCCTCGCGCGCCGCCGCGGGGTCCTGCGCTTCCAATGCGGAGCGCGCGATCGTCATCGCGCTTTCGGGGTCGAAGGGCGCCAAGCGCGCGAGCGCGCGCGCGCGGATCAATCGGTCTCCGACCGAATCGCCGTGACGCAGCCGAACGTAGGCGGCGGCGAGATCGGGATGCGGCGTCGCGCGATAGGCGGCCTCGATGATTTTCGAGGCCTTGCGATAGTCGCCGGCGGCGGCGGTCAGCTTGCCGCTGAGCACGGCGGCCGGCACGAGACCGGGCGCCAAGGCGCTCGCCTGTTGCGCCAACGCGAGCGCGCTCTTTGCGTCGCGTTCGGCGCGCTCTTGCGCGAGCGCGGTCTTGAGCACGGCGCGCCAGCGATTGGCCGTCGGCTTGTCGAGCAACTTCGCCGCGGCGTTGGATTCGACGGTTGCGAGCGCCGCGGCCCAATCGCTTTGCGCGGCGTGTTCGTCGAGCACCGCCTGCGCCGCCCAGGGCAACGCGGCGTGCTTGTTCGCCCGGGTCGCATAATCGAGCGCCGCTTCGGCCTCGCCGGCCCGGCGCGCCTCGACATGCAAGCCGCGCAGGCCGAGCGCGTGGGTCTGCGGATTCGGCAACATGTCATTGAACGCGGCGACCGCGCCGGCGCGGTCGCCCGCCAATTGCGCCGCCTGGGCGCGCAGCAATTTGGTCAACGGCTCATTGGCGGCGAATCTGCGCGCCTCGGCGGCGTGCTTGTTGGCGGCGCGGATGTCGCCCGACCCAACGGCCACCATGCCGCGCGAGACCGCGACATGGCCCTTTTCGCGACGGCGGGCGCGGTTCATCAGCGAAATCAACGAAGGCACGCGGAAGACGAATCGAACGAAGGTCCAGATGACCCCCAGCACGATCGCCACGGCGAGCACGAAACCCAACGCGAACATCAACGAGACGTCATATTCGACGCCGCGCCACGTCACCGCGACGTCGCCGGGATTTTCCGCGAGCCAAGTCAGGCCGTAGGCCGCCAAGGCCAGCAATACAAGAAACGCTAACAGGCGTAACATGACGTCTCCGCACGCAGTCTCGCGCCGCTCGAGGCGCCGCTAGGATATCGTTCGTCCCGCGCGAGGGGTTGAAGTTCGCGCGGGGGTCAGTTCTTCGCCGCGTCCAGGCGCGCGATGGCGCCGTCGCGCAAGGCCTTCGCCGCGGCATCGACGCCGGCTCGCGCCTGGGCCGACTTGACCCAGTCCGCCGCCGCGGCGCGCGCCGCGTCGGGGAGTTTCGCGAAGGCCCCCACGGCGGCGCTCACCTGTCCGCGCGCCAAGGCCGCCTCGACTTGCGAGACCACGGCGTCCGCATCCTCGCCGACCGCTTCCCCGACGGGATGCACACGCACCAATTTACGCATGTTTTCTAGCACTTTGTCCACGGCCGTGCCCTGACTGCTTTCGGGATGGGCGGCGGCGAGAATCGCGGGCGTCGCCTTCGCGAAGGAGGCGCTCAGCGCGGCCGATGTCGGCGCGCCGGAGTCGGCGAAGGGCTTGAGCGCCGCCAACGCGGCGGCGTCCGCGCCCGAACGACCGAGCGCCGCCAGTTCCGTTGCGTAAGGCTCTCCCGCGCGCAGGCGCTGTTCGAGCGCGATCGCCGCGATGGCTTGGCCGGCGGCGTCCGGGGCCTTGGGCGCCTCGGCTTGCGGAGCGCGGGTCTCCGCCTTGGGCGCGGCGAGCGCCGTCTCCAGTTTGCTTATACGGTCGCCCAAAGCCGCTGTATCCGTCTGCAACTTGGCGACGCGCGGGTCGGGGATGGCTTCGGCGGGCGCGGCCGGCGGCGCCGCCTTGTCGCCGCCGGCGGAGATCGCCACGGCCAGCGCCTTGGCGGCGGCGTCACGCGCCGCGCGCGCGTCCGCCTGAGCCCCCGCCAGAGCCTCGGGCTTGAGACTGGAAGCCTCGAGGGCGGCCAAACGCTTGTCCAGCGCGCTCAAAGCCCCGGCCTTCGCGGAGCCCGACTCGAGAGCGGCGAGCCGCGCCTCCAAGGTCTTGGCGGTCGCGGCGTCGGCCGTTTCGACCGCGCCGATCCGCGCGGAGAGATCGGGCAGCGCCTGCGCGCGCGGATCGTACCACCACGCCGCGGCGAGCGCGGCTCCGGCGACGAACACGGCTCCGATGAGCGCGCCCGAAAAGCCCCAGCCGAAGGCGGAACCCGCCTTACGCGGCGGGGGAGGGGAAGGCGGGGGCGGCGCGACGGCTTCCGGCGCGGCGGGGGGTTCCTCGACGGGCGGCTCGACGCCTTCCGCTAAGGCGGCCGCCTCTTCGTTCAACGGCGCGCCGTCCTCGACGGATTCGTCGGTCGCGGTCGCTTCATGCGCGACTTCATCCACCGCGGCGGCCTCGCCGATGGGGGCCGCGTCCGGCACGGCGATCTCCGTCGCCTCGCCCTCGATCACCACGGGATCGCGCGGCGGCTTGGGGACCGGCGGGACGCGCCCGACCAGTTCGGATTCGTTTTCTGGGGTCGTTTCGTCGGCCATGCGCTGTCGCCCTTGTATCCGCGCTTCGTATACGGGAGACCGCGTCGGATGAAAACCCAGACGCTCGTCTTAAGGGTGCGGCTAAAAGCGTTTTGGCGCTTTCGCCTTGGCGAAGAGGGGTCCCGAATTCGGCCTTTTCAAGCGGTCGAGGGGGCGCCGCCGCCGCCGTCGCGGCGTCGGGAACGGCGCGAAAAACGACACGCGGCCTTTACGGACAGCCTGTAAAGCGCGCTTTACGCGTCGCCCGTTGCGTATTCCGCGATCACCGACTCCAGCGTGTCGAACAACGCGTCCTCACGCGGCTCGGAAGGCCAGAACAACCGAGGCGCGGCGAAAGAGCGCAGGGGGCTCGCCGCCTCTCGCGATAGGGCGAGATGTAGCCTGGTTCGGAACCGATCGGCTACGCCCGCCCGCTCGGCGAGGGCCACCGCCAGCGCGGCGCTGCGTTGAGAATAATGCAGGACAGCGGCGGCGTTCACGACCGCCTCCGCCTCGAGCTGGGTCCAGTCGATGCGCGCCACCGCCGCATAGATTTCGACGGGATCGACGTCATGCCCGGCGGCGGCGAGCGCGCTCTCCAATTCGCTTCGGCGATCCTGGCCCGCGAGATAGAGCACGCGCGAGGCGGGGGCGAGCCGCGAGCGCAGGATTTCGATCAGCCCCGCGACGTCGAGCGCGGGAGCGTTCGCGAGCGCGAGGCTAAAATCAGCGGCGGCGCGCGCGGTTCGCGATCCCACCACGTACAGCGGAACGCCCGAGAGAGTCGCCCGCCACGCCTCGCTCAGCCCGGCGAGCGCCTTGGCGCTCGTCGCCACGACCGCGTCGTGGGGGCCCACGGGGACAGCCGCGCCGGTCGCGCGCGTTTCGATGACGGGCGCGATGACGGCGGTGAAACCGCGCTCGGCCAAAAGCGCCGCGCTACGCTCGGCTTCGTCGCGCGCGCGGGTAAGAGCTATCGTCCGCTTCACGCGCGCATTCCCTCTCCTCACGCGCCTTCCCTCGCGATTTCATTAGACCCTGTCGCGGGGGCCGCCAAGCGTATAGAGACGGGTGGCGAAGCGCTCTTCCGCGACGCCTTCAGGGAGCTGACTTTTTCGCGATGCACGTGCTCGGAATCGAAACCACCTGCGACGAGACGGCCGCGGCGATCGTCCGGTTGCGGCCGGACGGAACCGGCGAAATCCTAGCCGACGAGGTGATGAGCCAGATCGCGGCGCATGCCGCGTATGGCGGCGTGGTGCCGGAAATCGCGGCGCGCGCGCATGTCGAGATCGTCGATTCGCTCGTCGCCCGCGCGTTGCGAAAGGCCGGGATGCGCGCCGTCGATCTCGACGGGATCGCCGCCGCCGCCGGCCCTGGGCTGATCGGCGGCGTGCTGGTGGGGCTGATGACCGGCAAGGGCATCGCGCTCGCGGCCGGCAAGCCGTTCCTCGCGATCAACCATCTGGAGGCTCACGCGCTCGTCGCACGCATCAACGGCCGGCTGGCGTTTCCCTATCTGCTGTTGCTCGCCTCGGGCGGCCACACCCAAATTCTCGCGGTCAAGGGCGTCGGCGATTACGAGCGCCTCGGCGCGACGATGGACGACGCGATCGGCGAGGCTTTCGACAAGACCGCCAAGATGCTCGGCCTGCCCTATCCCGGCGGACCCGCGGTGGAGGCGGCGGCGCGAGACGGCGACCCTCTGCGCTTCGCATTGCCGCGCCCGATGATCGGTCGTCCGAACGCGGACTTTTCGCTGTCCGGTCTGAAGACCGCGACGCGTCAGACCGCGCAGGCGATCGCGCCGCTGCGCCCGCGCGACGTCGCCGATCTCGCCGCCTCGTTTCAGGCGGCCGTGGTTGACGTCATCGAGGATCGGATGCGGGTGGGGCTTGGGCGGTTCCGCAAGAGCGCCGGCGCGGCTACGGCGGTCGTGATCGCCGGGGGCGTAGCGGCGAACGGCGCGATCCGCGAGGCGATGGGCCGATTTTGCGCGCAGGCCGGCGTACCGCTGTTCGCGCCGCCGCTGAATTTGTGCACCGACAACGGCGCGATGATCGCCTGGGCGGGCATGGAGCGCCTGCGCCGGGGCATGGTCGATGATCTTTCCGCACCGGCCCGCCCGCGCTGGCCGCTCGACCCGAAGGCCGAGCGGTCGCTGAACGGGAAGGCGTAAGGCGCTGACGCCAAACTGATTATTGAGCGGGAGTCGGGGTCGGCGTCGGGGTCGCCATCGGGGTCGGCGCGACCGGCGGCGGGTTCTTCGCGGCGGCGGCGGCGGCCGCTTTGCGGCGCTCGAGGACTTTCATGTGGTGCCCGGCGATGCAGCCGCCGATGGCGCCCATGACGGCGTGGTGGCCGGCATAATGACCCGCGACCGCGCCCGCCGCGCCGCCCGTAAAGCAGCCGATCGCCGACGCCGGAGCCGGAGCCAGCACGGGGACAAGGCCGAGGCCCAAAGCGAACGTCGCACCGATAAGAACTTTATGAATCTGCATCTCAAAACCTCAATTGATGCGCTAAGCGCAGGGCATGGGGAACGCGCCGAAATCCATGTACGCGGGCAGATTTAGGGCTGCCGCCGCAGCCGCGCAAGAGGATGCGCATGTCCGCGGGCGCGAAATGACAGGCGGAAACCGATTTTCGGCGCGAAGGTCGCGGAAGGCGCGGCATAACCGCGCAAGAAATCGCTTCTGGCGAACGCGCGGCTTCCCGCTGGGCCGCGAAAACAAACGCCCTGCTCATAGGTAGTTGACAGGCCTCTGACGCGCACTTAGTCGGATGCGGCGCGGCGGCCGGCCGAAAAAGCTCGTCGCCACGATCATTTACCGTTTGCCCTCTTCTTCGGCGAGAATTTCGTCCTTACGGACGCTCGCTGTCACCGCCGCCTCGCGCAGCGACTGGACGTCATGAAGTCTCTTTCCGAAATCAAGTTGGCGATCATCGGCCTCGGCTATGTCGGGCTGCCGCTCGCGGTGGAGTTCGCCAAGCAGCGTCCCGTCGTCGGGTTCGACATCAAGGAGGAGCGGATCGCCGCCCTGCGCGAGGGCCATGACGCCACGCGCGAATTGAGCCCGAAGGAGATCGGCGAAGCCAAGCTTCTGCGCTACTCCACGCAACTTGCCGACCTTTCCGACTGCAATTTCTTCATCGTCACCGTGCCGACGCCCGTCGATGAGCACAAGCAGCCGGACCTCGGCGGGTTGATCGGCGCCTCGACCACGATCGGCAAGGTGCTGAAACGCGGCGACATCGTGGTCTACGAGTCGACCGTCTATCCCGGCGCGACCGAGGAGGATTGTATCCCGGTGCTCGAGAAGGTCTCGGGCCTCAAATTCAACGTCGATTTCTTCGCCGGTTACAGCCCTGAGCGCATCAATCCCGGCGACAAGCTGCGCCGCGTCGCCACGATCAAGAAGATCACGGCGGGATCGACCCCGGAAGTGGCCGAACTCATCGACCAACTCTATCTGACGATCGTCACCGCCGGCACGCACAAGGCGCCGAGCATCAAGGTCGCCGAGGCGGCGAAGGTGATCGAGAACACGCAGCGCGATCTCAATATCGCGATCGTCAATGAATTCGCGATGATCTTCAATCGCATGGGCATCGACACCGAAGCCGTTCTGCTGGCCGCCGGCACGAAGTGGAACTTCTTGCCCTTCCGCCCCGGACTGGTGGGAGGACACTGCACCGGCGTCGACCCCTATTACCTCAGCCACAAAGCTCAGGCGGTGGGCTATTACCCCGAGATCATCCTGGCGGGGCGGCGGCTCAACGATTCCATGGGCCCCTATGTCGCCAGCCAGGTGATCAAGGCGATGGTCAGGCGGAAAATCCAGGTGGTGGGCGCGCGCGTGCTGGTGCTCGGTCTGGCGTTCAAGGAGAATTGCCCGGATCTGCGCAACACGCGCATCGTCGATTTCGTTCGCGAACTGCGAGATTTCAGCGTCGTCGTCGATGTCAGCGATCCCTGGGCCGTTCCGGAGGAAGCCAAACGCGAATATAGTGAGACTTTAGTCGCGGAGCCCGAGCGGGGCGCTTACGATGCGATCATTCTGGCCGTCGCGCATGACGAATTCCGTGCTATGGGAGCCTCCGGTATCCATGCCTTCGGCAAGGACCCGCATGTGGTCTATGACCTGAAATATGTTCTGTCGGCCGAGGATTCAGACCTCCGCCTATAAACAAGCGGGCGACCTTCCCACGAAGGTCCGCCGGCGACCGCGAGAGGGAGCGAGATGCGACGTTGGGCCGCCACGCGCGACTGTATACATTCTTCGCGAATTGGGCTTTCATCGCGCGTCGGTCGCGTGGTAATGCGATGCCCGCTATTTCCCCCCTCTACGCGTAGAGATGTGACCCCTTGACATATCTCGCCGATCCGGAACGCATTTCCGCCGGAGCGCCAAAACTGGCGTTCCCGCCCGCGGCGGTGCCGCGCGCGCAAATCCGTGATCGCGGACAGCTCGAAGGTCCTCGGCCGGCGCTGATTTCCCGTATGCGTTTTCAGCTGCCCGGCGCGCTGTTCGCGGCCATCGTGCCGCCGTTGCTCTACGCTTGGAATACCTCGGATTCATTGCCCGACCTGTTCAACACCGTGGCGGCCACGTTCTGCGCGGTCGCGCTCGGCTATTGGGTCCTGCGCCACATCACCAATTTCCCCACCAGCCATGAGGTCGCCGCCGTCCCGCCGGTGTTCACCGGCGCGTTCGGGCTGGTGTTCGCGGGCTTCTATCTCGCGCGGCTGGAATTCAGCGCGCCTTCGCTGCTGTCCGGCTATGGCCTGTCGATGGTCTGGCTCGTCGTCGTCATGACCATCGCGAGGCGCGGAAAGCGGCGACAATTCGCGTTGATCCCGATCGGCGAGGCGCTGTCGATCCACGGGCTCGAGGGCGCGAGTTGGCAGGTGATCGACGCCTCGGAGGCGTTGCCACATCCCTGCTCCGGCGTGGTCGTCGATCTCAGGGCCGACATGTCGGCCGAATGGCAGCAATTCCTGACGGCCTGCGTCCTGGCCGGAGTGCCAGTGTTCCATTTCAAGCAGGTTCGCGAAGTGCTGACCGGCCAATTGGAGATCGAGCATCTGTCGGAGAACATGCTGGGCTCGCACAACCCGCACCACGCCTATCTCGCGTTCAAGCGTTCGATCGACACGCTCACCGCTCTGGTGGCGCTGGTGCTGCTGGCGCCGTTGCTGCTGTGCGTGGCGGCTCTGATCCGTCTGGACTCGAAGGGTCCCGCTCTTTTCACGCAGGCGCGCATCAAGCAGGGCGGTTCAACTTTCACGATCTACAAATTTCGCACCATGCTCGTCGATACGGCGCGGCCGGGGTCGCGCAACGACGCGATCACGCGCGAAGGCGATCCGCGCATCACGCGGCTCGGCGCCTTCCTGCGCAAGACGCGGATCGACGAACTGCCGCAGATCCTCAACATTCTCAAGGGCGAGATGAGCTGGATCGGCCCCCGGCCCGAAGCCGTGCCTCTCGCGCAATGGTATCAGCAGCAATTGCCGTTCTACCAATATCGCCATATCGTACCGCCTGGTATCAGCGGTTGGGCGCAGGTCAACCAGGGCCATGTCACCGACCCCAAGCATGTCCTGGGCAAGCTGCATTATGACTTCTTCTACATCAAGAACTTCTCGATCTGGCTCGACATGCTCATCGTGTTGAAGACGCTGCGCACGATGCTGACCGGCTTCGGCGCGCGCTGACCGGCGCCGCCTCCCTCATGAAAGGCACGATGATGACGACCGCGCCGGGCCGCGTCGCCAGCCCCTCCGTTGCCTCCAAGGGCATCGCCTATCACGAGACTCTCGCCTCGGGCTGGACGCAACGCTATGCCGGCGGCGGCTTCAAACGTCGCGCGGACTTTTTCGTCGAGGCGGTTTTACCGAAAGCCGCGATCGCGGGGGATTGGATCGACGTCGGCTGTGGCAGCGGATTTTTCAGCCGCATCCTCGCCGAGCAGGGAGCCAGGGTTCTCGGACTCGACGGCTCGGCCGGCATGATCGAGGCCGCGCGCGCGGCGCCCGCGCCGGGAGGCGCCGAAGCTCCGCGCTATGACGTCAACACCGTCGAGGATCTCGGCGGCGTGCAAGGCGCCTTCGACGGCGCGATCTGTCTCAGCGTGATCGAATATCTCGACGACCCGCGCGCCGCGATCGCCGCCATCGCGCGACTGGTGAAGCCGGGCGGCCGATTGGCGCTGTCAGCGCCCAACCGGCATTCGTCGCTGCGCCGGCTGCAACGCATGTTGCGCGGCGCGGCCGCCGCCGTCGGCTCGAAAGCGTTTCCCTATATGGACAGTTCGCGAAACCTCTGGTCGCGCGACGAACTTGTTGCGCTGCTCGCGTGCGAGGGCTTTGCGTGCGAGGCGATGCTCGGCTTCGATCCGGTCGCGCCGAAGCCGCTCTGGGGCCTCCTCTCGCCGAGCCTATGGTTCGTCGTCGCCCGCAAACGCGAAACGTCCGCTGCCTGAGGGCGCCACTTCCGGGACCTCTCCATGTGCGGCATCAATGGAATTTACGCCTATGCCGGCGCGCCCGCAGACCGCGACGAATTGCGGACGACGCGCGATTTCATGGCCGCGCGCGGTCCCGACGGCTTGGGAGAATGGACGGGCGAAGGAGGCCGCGTGGCGTTCGGCCATAGGCGGCTGTCGATCGTCGATCTCACCGAAGGCGGCGCGCAGCCGATGCGGAGCGCGGATGGCCGCATCACTGTCACCTTCAACGGCGAGATCTACAATTTTCCCGAATTGCGGCGCGAGCTCGAAGCGCGCGGCTGCGTGTTCCAAAGCCGCTCCGACACCGAGGCGCTGCTCCATCTCTACCGGCTTCACGGCGTCGACATGCTGCCCCGATTGCGCGGCATGTTCGCTTTCGGACTCTGGGACGCGGACAAGCAAAGCCTGCTGCTCGCGCGCGATCCCTATGGCATCAAGCCGCTCTATTACGCTGATGACGGAGAGACCGTGCGCTTCGCCTCCAGCGTCAAGGCGCTGATCGCGGGTGGCCAAGTTTCGAGGGCGCCCGATCCCGCTGGACTCGCCGGCTACCACCTTTTCGGCAGCGTCCCGGAACCCTGGACTTGTCACAAGGCGATCAAAAGCCTGCAGGCGGGCGGCTACGTCAAGGCGAACGCGCGCGGCCTGGAGACGCCGCGGCGCTATTTTTCGTTGAGCCAGACCTATGTCGAGGCCGAGCGGGCGACTTCGCCGGTCGATGTCGTCGCCTCGTTCCGCGCGAGCGCGCTCGACAGCGTGCGTCATCATCTCATGGCCGACGTGCCGGTCGGGGCGTTTCTCTCGGCGGGCGTCGATTCCGGCGCGCTGCTCGGCCTGATGCGCGACGCGGGGCAGGACGTCATCCAGACCGTGACGCTCGGCTTCGAGGCTTTCCGCGGCACGCCGCAGGATGAATCGCCGCTCGCCGCCGAGATCGCGCGCCAATATGGCGCCGCGCACACGATCCGATGGGTCGGCGAGACGGAGTTTCGGGACGATCTGCCCAAGATCCTCGCCGCCATGGACCAGCCGAGCATCGACGGGATCAACACCTGGTTCGTCAGCAAGGCGACGCGCGAACTGGGGCTGAAGGTCGCGATTTCGGGCGTCGGCGGCGACGAATTGCTTGGCGGTTACAGCACCTTCGCGCGACTGCCGAAATTGTTGCGCGCGCTGCGCTGGCTGCCGAACCTGCCGCGTTCGGCTCCCCTCGGTGGCGCGGTCGTGGATTTCTCGCGGCGGCTGGGCTTGCCGTTGCATCCCAAATCGGCGGGGCTGCTGGCTTACGGCCATGACTACGCGGGCGCCTATCTGCTGCAACGCGGCGTCTATCTGCCGAGCGACTTGCGTGAAGCGATGGGCGATCCCGAGTTCGCGGCGGCGGGCCTGCGCGAATTGCAGCCTCTGGCGATGTTGGGCGGCGCATTGACGCCGGAACCGCGCGAGGCTTTCAGCAAGGTCGCGGTCCTGGAGAGCAGCCTCTATCTTCGCAACCAATTGCTCCGCGACTCCGATTGGGCCGGCATGGCGCATTCGATCGAAATTCGCACGCCGCTCGTCGACAGCGAACTGCTGACGCGCGTCGCGCCACTGTTCGCGCGCCCCGCGCCGCCGAACGGCAAGAGCCTGCTCGCGCAAGCGCCGACGACGCCGCTGCCGGCGAAAATCGTCGATCGGCCCAAGACGGGTTTCGGCGTGCCGCTGCGCAAATGGTTCGACGACGGCAAGATGTCGAAAGACGATCGGCTATGGAGCCGGGATTGGTTGAAACGGGTGGCTGCGTCGGCGGGCTAGGCCCTTTGGCGGCCCTGCGATAAAGAGCGCGTCAAGGACTTGGATGGGGCGGGACGGGCATTCATGCGTATCCTCTTTTTTTCGCACTATTATACGCCCGAGGTGAACGCGCCCGCTTCCCGCACCTCGGAGCATTGCCGCGCCTGGGCGTCCGCCGGGCATGACGTCACCGTCGTCACCTGCGCGCCCAATCACCCCGACGGAAAAATCTATCCCGGCTACACGAACAAGCTGTTTCAGTCCGAGACGATCGATGGCGTCGACGTCATCCGCGTCTGGACCCTGCTGGCCGCCAACGAAGGCTTCGCGCGTCGCATTCTCAACTATCTGTCCTATCTCGTCGGCGTGGCGCTGGCGCTGCCGCGGCTGCCGCCCGCGGACGTGATCATCTCGACCTCGCCGCAGTTTTTCTGCGGTCTCGCGGGTCTGCTCGCGCGGCCCTTCAAGCGCGCGCCGTGGGTGCTGGAAATCCGCGATCTCTGGCCCGAGAGCATCGTCGCCGTCGGCGCCATGCGCAAAGGGCTCCTGATCCGATTCCTGGAATGGCTGGAGGTTCAAGCCTACCGCCGCACCGACGCGATCGTGTCGCTGACGCGCTCGTTCGTGCCGCACATCGCGGAGCGTTGCGGCGACGCCGGCAAAATCGCCGTCATCATCAACGCGGCGGATCTGAGCGCCTTCGTCAAAACGGGCGACGGCTCGGCGGTGAAACGCTCGCTCGGCTTGGAGGGCAAGTTCGTCGCCGCTTATGTCGGAACGCACGGCATGGCGCATGGACTGACGACGATCCTCGACGCCGCGGAGATTTTGAAGGCCGACCCGCGCTTCGCGTTTCTGATGGTCGGCGGAGGTGCGGAGCAGGCGCGGCTCGAGGCCGAGCGCAAGGCGCGCGCCCTCGACAACGTGCTGATCCTCGGCCAACGCCCGAAGTCCGAAATGCCGGGCGTCTGGGGCGCTACGGACGCGAGCCTGATACTGCTGAAGCGCAGCGACACGTTCAAGAAAGTCCTGCCTTCGAAGATGGCCGAGGCGATGGCGATGCAATGCCCGATCGTACTTGGGGTCGAAGGCGAGGCGCGCGAACTTCTGGAAGACGCCCAGGCGGGCATCGCGATCACGCCAGAAAGCGCGCGCGAACTCGCCGACGCGGTGCGGACGCTCGCCGATGATCCCGAACTCGCGGCCCTCTATGGCCGCGCGGGCCGCGCCTTCGCGGACGTGAACTACGATCGCGCCAAGGCCGCGGCGCGCTACCTGGATCTGCTGCGGGATGTCGTCGCCAAGCGACCGATAAGAGGCGCGGCGCTGGCTGCGGCTGGGTTGAGGCGAGCGGGCGAATGAGGTCACAAATCGAGCCGCCGCGGCCTGTCATACCCGCGAACGCGGGTACCCAGACTTGGCGGCTGTTCGTAGCCTTCCTGGATTCCCGCGTTCGCGGGAATGACATCGAGAGCGCATGACCCGCCTCTCTCGCTTCGCCCGCTTGCGCCGATCCCTCGCCTTCGCGCGCCACATTCCGCCCGCGCAACTCCTGCGCCGCGCGGCGCTGAGCCTGCGCCGCGCGTATCGGGACCGCTTCGGCTGGCCGGCGCCCTCCGGCGCGCCGCCCGCGCTCTCCGACGCGCCGCCCTCGCCGTTGTTCGCGCCGCGCGCCGGCATGATCGACGGCCTCGCCTTCACCTTCGTCGGGCGCACTCACATCATGTCCGGCGCGATCGACTGGAACGCGCCGAGCCTCGCGCCCGAGCATCAGCTCTGGCGGATGAATCTGCACTACATGGAATATCTCGAGGAGGTCGACGATCTCTGCTTCATCGCGCTGATCGACGACTGGATCGCCGCCAATCCGCCCGGCCGTCGCGGCGCCTGGAAGGACAGTTGGAATTCGTATGCGCTGTCGCTGCGAAGCGTCGTCTGGATGCAGCAATTCGCGCGCCGCCACTTATCCCCGGACGCTCTGCCCGGAATCGTCGCGAGCCTAGCCGCGCAGGTCGAGTTTCTCGAGGTCAATCTCGAGACCGACATCGACGGCAATCATCTGGTCAAGAACATCAAGGCGCTGCTCTGGGCCGCCGCCTTCTTCCGAGGCCCGGACGCCGAGCGCTGGCGGCGATCGGGGCTGAGGCTACTGCGCTTCGCCTTACGCGAACAAATCCTCCCCGACGGCGTGCATTATGAACGCTCGCCCTCGTACCATGCGCAGGTCTTCGCCGATCTGCTCGAATGCCGTCATGTTTTGCCCGCGCCCCCACACGAACTCGATGACGCGTTGCGCACGATGGCGGCCGCCACCGCTGACCTCGCCCATCCCGACGGCGGCGCCGCGCAGTTCAACGACGCCGGTCTGCATATGGCCTATCCGCCCGCGGACTGCCTCGACGTCTTCGCCACGATGTTCGGCGAGCGCCCCGCGCCGCGCGTGTCTTTCGGCTTCCCCGCCGCCGGCTATTTCGGCCGCCGCGTCGGCGAGGATTACTTCGTCGCGGATTGCGGCCGCATCGGCCCCGACAGCCTGCCCGCGCACGCCCATGGCGATATTCTGAGCTTCGAGTGGTCGGTCGCGGGCCAGCGCCTCATCGTCGACCCCGGCGTGTACGAGTATATCGACGGTCCCAAGCGTCGCGCCTCTCGTTCCGCCGCCTCCCATAACACCCTATGCTTCGAAGGCCAGGATCAGGCGGACTTCTTCGGCGCGTTCCGCTGCGGACGCCGCCCGAACGTCGAAGTCCGCGCGTTCGAGGCCGGCCCCGACAAACTCATCCTGGAGGGAACGCACGACGGCTTTTCGCAGCCCCACGTCCGACGCTTCGAGGCGACGGCGGCGGTCCTAGCCATCACTGACCGGATCGAAGGTCGCGCGACGCGGCCAGCGCGGATCGGGTTCCTGCTGCACCCCGAGGTCCGGGTCGAGGTCGGCGGGCAAGACATCCGCCTGTCGCGCGGCGCCGCCTGCGTCAAAATGAGCGCGAACGCGAAAATCGACGTCGAGGATGGCGTGTGGTGGCCCGATATGGGCTATGAGCAGCGCACGAAACGCCTCGTCGTCACGGTCGCTCCCGGGATCGCAGAGGTCGTCACCACATTTTCGCAAGAGGCGTCGTGAAGCAGGTCCAGCAGAATTACCGCAGCGGCGAACTGAAGATCGCCGAGGTGCCGGCGCCGGCCTATGGCGCCGGCGAGCTTCTCGTCGCCACGCGGATTTCGCTGATCAGTTCCGGCACCGAGCGGCAGCTCATGCAATTGGCGAAATCCTCGCTGGTCGGCAAGGCGGCGGCGCGCCCCGATCTCGTGCGTCGCGTCATCTCCAATATCCGCAAGGAAGGCCTGCGGCCGACGCTCGACAAGGTGTTCGCCAAGCTCGATACGCCGATCCCGCTCGGCTACAGCCTGGTCGGCGAGGTGGCGGCGATCGGCCGCGACGTGCACGGCTATTCGCTGGGGGACCGCGTCGCCTGCGCCGGCGCCGGGCTCGCCAACCACGCCGAATTCAACGCCGTGCCGAAGAACCTCTGCGTCGCCGTGCCCGCGGACGTCGACGACGAGGACGCGAGCTTCGTGACCTTGGGCGCGATCGCGCTGCAGGGCGTGCGGCAAGCCGCGCCGACGCTGGGCGAATGTGTCGTGGTGATGGGCCTCGGACTGATCGGCCTGCTCACCGTGCAGATCCTCAAAGCCAACGGCTGCCGCGTCATCGGCTTTGACCCGAACGCCGAGCGCGCCGCGCTCGCCAAGGAGCTGGGCGCCGATATCGCCGTCAGCGAGTCGCTGGCGACCGTGGTGGCGAGCCGCACCGCCGGGGTCGGCGCCGACGCCGTCATCGTCACCGCCTCGTCGAAGTCGAGCGAACCCGTCAACACCGCCGCCGAAATCAGCCGCATGAAGGGCCGCATCGTCGTCGTCGGCCTCGTCGGACTGACCATCGATCGCGAGCCCTTCTACAAGCGCGAGCTCGAACTGAAACTCTCGATGTCCTACGGCCCCGGCCGCGGCGATCCGACTTACGAACTCAGCGGCCACGACTATCCCCTGCCCTATGTGCGCTGGACCGAACAGCGCAACATGGAGGCCTTCCTCGGGCTGATCGAGCAAGGCCGGGTGACGCCGAAGAAATTCGTCACGCATCGCTGGGCCATCGGCGAAGCCGAAAAAGCCTATGAACTCATGGAGAGCGGCGCGCCGCATCTGGCGATCCTGCTGACCTATCCCGAAAGCGCCGGCCGCCCGATCGCGCGCGAAGTCGCGCGGACGCCGCGCTCCGTGAAAGCCGAACTCGGCGTCGGCTTCGTCGGCATGGGCAATTACGCGCGCGCCGTGCTGCTGCCGCGCGTGAAGGGCGCGGCCGGCGTCAGCCTCACCGCGGTCGTCACCAAGACCGGCATCAGCGCCAACCATTCCGCCGACAAATTCGGCTTCGCCGTCGCCGCGACCGATCCTGCCGCCGCGATCGACGACGCCACCACCGACGCCGTCTTCATCGCCACGCGGCACGACACCCACGCCGCTCTGACGGCTCGCGCCCTTCGCGCCGGCAAACATGTGTTCTGCGAAAAGCCGCTGGCGATCGAGGCCGCGGGGCTCGACGACGTTCTCGACGCCGCCAGCGGCGCACCCGGCATGCTGACCGTCGGCTTCAACCGCCGCTTCGCGCCGTTGCTGATCCAGGCCAAGACCGCGCTCGAACCCCGCTCCGGGCCGTTGATGATGCTCTACCGCGTCAACGCCGGCATGCTGCCCGCCGATAGCTGGATTCAGCGCGGCGAAGGCGGCGGTCGGATTCTCGGCGAGATTTGCCATTTCGTCGACGCGCTGACGTTTCTGAGCGGCAGCTTGCCGATCGAGGCGCAAGCCGCCGCCGCCGCCGGCCATCCCGACGCTGTCTCGATCCTGCTGCGCTTCGCCGACGGCTCCGTGGGGACGATCGTCTATACCTCGCTCGGCGACGCCGGCGTTCCGAAGGAATATCTGGAGGCCTTCGCGAACGGCCGCGTCGTGCAACTCGACGATTTCGCCAGGCTGACGATCCACGCCAACAGCAAAGCCAAAGTCGTGAAGGCGAGCCAGGACAAGGGACAGGCGCAACTTGTCGCGGCTTTCCTCGACGCCGCGCGCGGCCGGGCGCCCGCGCCAATACCGCTCGACGAGATCGCCGCCGTCACGCGTGCGACGCTCGCGATCGAAGACGCCCTGCGAGGATGAGCATGACCACCAACCCGGCCCCGCAACTCGGGCGCAACGCGGCGCATTGGCGGCAGACGCTGTCCCGCGTCACGGCCAATTGGCACTTCAAGCGTCGCGTCACGACGCCCGATGGCGGCTTCGATCTTTATGTTTCGCCGGGCTCGGCGCTCAGCGTCATGGACCCGCGCGGCGTCGCGGTGGACCCGGTGCATGTCAGGTTCATCTCGCGCTGGGTCGAGCCGACGTCGGTGGTCTGGGACATCGGCGGCAATCAAGGCTTGTTTGGTTTTCCCGCCGCGCTCAAGGCGTCGCGCGGACAGGTCTATATTTTCGAGCCCGACGTGCAACTCGGCTATTATCTCATTCGCTCGATGCGACGCGACGCCAACGCGAAACTGCCGATCCAGTTGATGCCGATGGCGTTGTCGGACTCGGATGGCGTCGCGGAGTTTCTCATCTCCGCGCTCGGCAAGTCCATGAACAAGCTCGCCGGCGCCGCGCCGTGGCACGACGGGCTCTACATCGCCTCGGAGAAGCGCGCGGTCGCGACATTGCGCATCGACTCGATCGCCAAGACCCTGCGCGCGCCCGACATCATCAAGATCGACGTCGAGGGCGCGGAGCTTCGCGTATTGGAGGGCGGACGCCAAACCATCGCGGCCGCGCGGCCGATCATGCTGATCGAAAGCCCGAAGGAGATCAGCGCCGGGATCAAGGCGTTTCTGGACTCGCTCGACTATGTCATCGCCGACGGCGCCGCCGAGACGCCCGCATTGATCGCCGAGCCCGTGTGGGACACGGTCGCGATCCCCAAGGAAAAGTGGCGCGCCTGAGATGAGTTCGTCGCCCGCCCGGCTTCCGGTCACGGTGATCATCCTCGCCTTCAACGAGGAGATCCACATCGAGCGTTGCCTGACCCGGATCGCGCCGTGGGTCGAGCGCGTGGTCGTTATCGACAGTTATTCCAACGATCGCACGATCGAGATCGCGAAAAGCCTTGGCGCCGAAGTCCTGCAACACAAATGGAAGAACCACGCCGACCAGTTTCGCTGGGGACTGGAGGCCGCGGCGCCGACGACCGATTGGGTCATGCGCATCGACTGCGACGAATATTTCGAGGAGTCGGCGCTGACGGCGCTCGGGACGTGGTTGCCGACCTTTCCGCCCGAGGTCGCGGGCGTGACCGTCAAGCGCAAGTTCATCTTCCGCGAGCGATGGATCCGCCACGGCCGCTACTATCCCACCATCCTGCTGCGGCTCTGGCGCAACGGCGCCGGCGAGATGGAGCAGCGCTGGATGGACGAGCACATCGTCCTCAATCGCGGTCGTACCGAACTGCTGCAAGGCGGCGATCTCGTCGATCACAATCTCAACGACATCGGCTCCTGGATTTCCAAACATAATCACTACGCGACGCTCGCGATGGTCGACTACGTCAACCGAGAATATTTCATGTTCGCCGAGGACACCCGCATCGAGAGCGTCGACGGCGCGGCGAAGCGCAACCGCTTCCTGAAAAATTCCGTCTACGGCCGCGCGCCGCTGTATCTGCGCGCGCTGATGATGTTCGTCTATCGCTATATCTTCCGGCTCGGTTTTCTCGACGGCAAGGTAGGCTTTCTGTTTCACTTCATGCACGGCTTCTGGTTGTTCATGCTGATCGACGCCAAACTCGAGGAGGCGCGGGACTTCATCGCCGCGCATGGCGTCGAGGCTTTCAAACAGCGCTTGCGCAAAGAGCATCGCATAGAGCTATGAAGAGCCATCGCCAACGAACGCCACCGCACGTCGGGTCCGTCGTGGCCGGGCTTGACCCCATAGGCGCTGACTTGAGCGCCGCGGCCTTGTCATGGCCGGGCTTGACCCGGCCATCCAGAGACGGCGGCCGACGGAAAAGGCACGAGATTCTCGAGCGAATGGGCGCTTGGATGGCCGGGTCAAATACCATAGGCGCGAACTTAAGCGTCGCGCGCCCCGTCATTGCCGGGCTTGGCCCGGCAATCCAGGAACTGAGCTGTATTAAAAGCGCGCGGTTTGTCGAGCGAATGTCGCGCCTGGATGGCCGGATCAAGTCCGGCCATGACGGCCAGCGTGTTTCGAAACCGGCATTTGCCCTTAAGATAGCGCCTATGGGGTCAAGCCCGGCCATGACGGAGAGATCGGCGTGAACGCGTCTCGCCCCATCGTGCTCGTGCTGCTCGGCTGCTTCTGGCCGGGCAACGATTCCAGCGGCCCCAACCAGAGCTTCATCGCGCTCGCGACGGCGCTGAGCGACCATTTCGATTTCCGCGTCGTCGCGCGCGATGGGCCGGTCGGCGAGACGCGACCGATCAACGAGGCGTGGGTTGATCTCGGCTTCGCCAAGGCGCGCTATTGTCCCGCTGGCCGCCTCGGCGCCGTCGGCCTTCGCCGAATTCTCAACGAGACGCCGCACGATCTTCTCTGGTTGAACAGCGTATTCGATCGCGAATTCACGTTGCCCGCGCTTGTCCTGCGCCGCCTCGGATGGATTCCCCGCAAACCCGTGCTGCTCTCGCCGCGCGGCGAATTCGGCTCGGGCGCGCTCGGCGTCAAACCGGAGCGCAAACGTTTGTTTCTCGAAGCCGCGCGAAAGCTGCGCTTCTGGCGCGGGATCACCTTGCACGCAACCAGCGAGGCGGAGGCGCGCGACATGGCGGAAGGCGCGCGCGGGACGGCGCCGATCGTCATCGCGCCCAATATAAGGCTTCTGCTCGACGCCGCGCCTTTCGCGCCTTCCGAGGACGGCGCGCTCCGGCTCGCTTTCGTCGGCCGCATCGTGCCCGTCAAGCAACTGGACTATGCGCTCGACGTGCTGGGACACGTCAAAGCCCTCGTGAACTTCGAAGTGTTTGGTCCGGCCGAGGACGAGGCCTATTGGCGCCGATGTCAGGACCTGATCGCGCGGCTTCCCCCGAACATCCGCGTGCGCTGGCATGGCGAAACCTCCAACGACGGCGTCGTCGCGGCGCTGTCGCGAACCGACCTGTTCTTCCTGCCGACCGGCGGCGAGAATTTCGGTCACGCGATCTTCGAGGCGTTGTGTTGCGGCGCGCCTTTGTTGATCAGCGACCAGACGCCGTGGCGAAATCTGGCGGCGGCGCACGCGGGTTGGGACCTGCCGCTCGCCGCCCCCGAGCGGTTCGTCGCCGCGATCGAGGAACTCGCGGCGATGCCGGCGTCGGGCCGCGCGGAGCTCCGGCTCGCCGCCCGCGAGGTCGCGCGGCGATGGACCGTGGACAGCGGCGCCATCGCGCGCAACGTCGCGATGTTGAAAGCCGCCCTGGCGGCGGGAGCGGCTCCGTGAGCCCAGGGCGGCGCCTCGCCGTCGTCGTCTCGCATCCCATACAATATTATGTTCCGCTCTACCGGGCGCTCGCGCGCGAACCCTCGATCGAACTCCATATTTTGTTTGCGTCCCGCTTCGGATTGGAGACAACCTTCGATTGGGAGATGAACGTCGATGTCGCCTGGGCGACCGACCTCACCGCCGGCTACTCGCACGAGTTCCTTCCGGAAGCCGACGGCATCAAACAGATCGGCTTTCGCGACGTCGACAATCCCAGCGTCGCCGGGGCGCTCGCACGGTTCAAGCCTGACGCCGTGATCGTCCATGGCTATGCGATGATGACGATGCTGCGCGCCCTTGCCTGGTGTCGTCTCCACGGCGCGCGCGCGATCCTGGCTTCCGACAGCTCCGCGCACGGTTCGCCGCCGGGCCTGCGTCGCACGGTGAAGAACATGACGCTGCCTTGGTTGTTGCGACAGTTCGGCGCCGCGTTGACGATGAGCGACCGCGCCGAGCAACATTTGGCGAGCCTGCGTTACCCGCGCGCGCGCATGTTTCGCACGCCGATGATGATCGATGAAGGGTTCTGGCGCGCGCGCGAACAAAGACCGATCCGGCGGGCGCGCAAGCGCGCCGAGTTGGGGCTGGCGGACGACGAATTCGTGGTGCTGAGCGTCGCCAAGCTGGCGCCGCGAAAGCGCATGCTGGACATTCTGGCGGCGCTCTCAAAGCTCGGCGTCGAGCATTCAACCAGGCGCGTAACGTTGCTGGTCGCGGGGGACGGCGAACAGAAGGAAGCGCTAAAGAGCTTCGCCGCCGAGCGCGGCCTCTCGACGCGCTTCCTCGGGTTCGTCAATATCGACGCCCTGCCTGAACTCTACGCCGCCGCCGACGCGCTCGTTCACGCGGCCGAGGCCGAGCAATACGGCATGGTCGTGTTGGAGGCCGCCGTGATGGGGTTGCCGCTGATCTTGAGCGACGAAACCGGTGCGATCGGCCCGACTTCGATAGCCCGGCCGGAGGCGAACACGTTGGTGTTCCCCCGTGGCGATGTCGCCGCGCTCGCGAAAGCCTTGGCGCGGCTACGAGACGATAGCGACTTGCGGCGTCGCTTGAGCGATGCATCGCGGACGATATCCAACGACCACGCGGGTCCGTTCAGCGTCGCGGCTGTCCTGAAAGCGATGTCGGCCTGACGACGCCCCCGGCCTCAAGCGAAGGGCGGCTGTTCGAAGCGTTCGTCGAGCCAGCCGGTGGAGCTTTGCTCTATCCATTGCTGCGCTTCCTTCTCGGTGCGATAGCCCCCGACCTGCTCCGACGGCCAGTCGCCCCAGGTCACGAGCACATACCAAGCGGAACCGCCCTTCAGTTCGCGAGGCGCCATGTCCGGTGTTTTTCTGGGTTTGATCATCATGGACACGAGTATGGCATTCGCAGGCGCGGTGCGCCTAATGCTTTGACGCCGCAACCCTTCTCACATCGCGATAGAGTCCAACATGAGGCGAATTTGGGGTTTGACAAACCGCTCCGCCGCGCGCAGTCTTTAGTTGTTCGACGAGACGCCTCGCGAACTTGGAGCTTGAAACAACTTTCTCAGCAATGGTTTGGAGGAGCTATGACTCCACCTGGTCAACTTGGTTGATCCCGTCCAATCGGGATAGCGGTGGGTTGGGCTCACGTGAGTGAGCGTCAAACGCGCCTCTCAAATATCAAAGCAACTGGAAATCGCAGGGCGCGCGAAGAGCAAGCGCCGACAGTGATGATTGTATCTGAACACATCAGATCGTTTCGTGAAAATCGAAACAGGGCCCCGTTGACGCTTGAATGCGCCGGGGCCCATTTGATTTTATTCGAGGCCTCAGCCCTTACCCGCTTCCCAACCGATGATCGCCTGCTTACGCACGAGGCCCCAATGGTAGCCTGTCAGCGCGCCCGAGCGACCGAGCACGCGATGACAGGGAACCACGAACGATATCGGGTTACGCCCCACGGCCGCGCCCACGGCGCGCGCGGCCTTGGGCTTGCCGATGTGGCGCGCGATGTCGGAATAGGTCGTCGCGCGGCCCATCGGCACGCTGAGCAGCGTCTCCCAGACCCGCACCTCGAAATCGCTTCCGATCATCACGATCCGCAGCGGCGTATCCGGGCGCCATTGATCGGGATCGAACGCGCGGGCGGCGAGCGGGGCGGTCGATTCGTCGTCGGCGACGAAATTCGCGCGCGGCCAGCGTCGGCGCATATCGGCGAGCGCCGCCTCGCGCTCGCCATCGTCCACGAATCCCAGCCCGGCGAGCCCGCGCGGCGCCGCGACCACGATCGCCTCGCCGAAGGGTGAATCATGGAAGCCGTAGGTCAACGTGAGATCGTCGCGGCGATAGTCGCCGGGCGTCAGGCACTCGTGCGCCACGAACAGATCGTGCAGCCGGCTCGGTCCGGACAGACCGACGTCATAGGCGGCGTCGAGCACGCTGGCGGAATCGCGCAGCAGTTCCCGCGCGCGCTCGATGGTGATCGCCTGCAGGAACGCCTTCGGCGTCAGCCCCGCCCAGCGCTTGAACACGAATTGGAAATGCGAGGCCGACAGCCCGACATGCTCCGCGATCGCCTCGATCGAGGGCTGGTCGCGCCAGCGCGTCGAGATGAACTCGATCGCGCGCTTGACGGTGAGATAGTCGGCGGTGACGGGGATATCGAGCATGGCGAGCGTCCAGATTGTGTCGACGTATCTTGCCCTTTCCCGACGCCCACGCCACCCGAAAACGATGAAGCCGCCTCAGCGTTCGTCCACGACCGCCGACCAGCCCCATTCGAGCAGCGGCAACGCGTCCTTGGCGAAGTCCCGGAGGTCGGCGACCAGCGTGGGGTCGGCGAGCTTGGCGTCCGCGATCGGGCGCCGGCAGATGATCGATTTCAGCTTCAGCGCCTCGGCGATTTCAGGGTCCTCGACGTCCTCGAACCCGCACGGCGCGCGCTTCATCGCGTATTCGTCGGAGAGCTTCAGTCCCGCCTTGGCCAGTTTGGCGATCATCTGTTTCCAGGCCTTCGGCGAGCCCACGATCGCCGCGCGCGTGCGCGCGAGTTGCTCGGGCTCGTATTGATAGAATCCCGCCGCCGAGAAACAGCCGTCGAGCGCGACGTGAATGTAGAACAGCCCGACGTCGTTCTTGGCGCCTCCCCGCGTCAGCACGGCGCCGACGTTGGTCTTGTAGGGGCTCTTGTCCTTGGCGAAACGCACGTCGCGGTTGATGCGGAAAAGCGAGGCTTTGCGGTCGCCTTTGAGCGGAATTTTCGCCTTGGCGAAGGCGACCGAGAGGTCCTCGACGAGATCGCCCATCGGAGTCTTGAGGTCGCCCTCGTAAGTCGCGCGATTGTCCTCGAACCATTCCTTGGTCTGGTGAAAGCCGAGCGCTTTCAGGAAGGGCAGCGCGTTGGGGCCGAAGCCTCGGAAGGGCATGAGGAAGTTCCCGCGATCGAAATACCCCCCGTCCGTCATTGCGAGCGCAGCGAAGCAATCCAGAAGCCGCGTGATGCAGCCCCTGGGTTGCTTCGGCGCTTCGCTCCTCGCAATGACGGCGTTGAGCCCGTTATCTATAACGCCCAAATCCCTTCACGCAATCGCGCCGGGCTTTGGGCCGCCGTGCGCCCAGTCGATCAACTCCATCGTGTGCACGATCGGAATCTTCGTCCCCGAGCCGATCTGCGTGAGACAGCCGATGTTTCCCGCCGCGATGACATCGGGCCTCAGGCGCTCGATATGACCGACCTTGCGGTCCCTGAGCTTGCCGGCGATCTCTGGCTGCAAGATGTTGTAGGTTCCCGCCGAGCCGCAGCACAGATGCGACTCCGCCGGCGTGCACACGTCGAACCCGGCGCGGCGCAGCAGTATTTTCGGCGCCTCCGTGATTTTCTGGCCGTGTTGCAACGAGCAAGCCGCGTGATAGGCCACGACCATCTTTCGCGGCGACGCGAAAGTGAGGTCGAGCGAAGCGACATATTCGGTCGCGTCCTTGGCGAGCGCGGCCACCGTCGCGGCCTTCCCGGCATAGGCGGGGTCGCCGGCAAGCATGTAGCCGTAATCCTTGATCGTCGCGCCGCAACCCGAGGCGGTGATGACGATCGCCTCCAGGCCTCCGTTCCCGATCTCGCGCATCCAGGCGTCGACATTGGCGCGGACCTGGACGAGGCCGGCTTCCTCCCGGCCCATGTGATGCAGCAGCGAGCCGCAGCAGGCTTCCCCCTTCGGCAGGACCACATCGACGCCGGCGCGATTCAGCAGTCGGATCGTCGCGGCGTTGATTTCCGGCGCGAGCACGCCTTGCGCGCAACCCGTCAACAGGGCGACGCGCCGGCGCTTGGCGGGAGTCTCGGCGGCTCTGAATTCGCCCGGCCCCTCGGTCTCCACGCGGGCGGGCAAGGATTTGGGCGCCAGCGCGAGCATCGCGGCCATCGACGGCCCGAACCCCGGCAGCCGCGCGACGATCGGCGAGAACGGACGTCCGATCATCGCGAGACCGATCGCGAGCCGCAAGCGACCGCGATAGGGCAGCACCCAGGCGAGCACGGCGCGGAGCAGCCTGTCGGCGCGCGGGCGCTCGTAGCGGGTCTCGACGATCTCCCTGATATGATCGATCAAGCGCCGATAGTCGACGCCCGACGGGCATGTGGTCATGCACGAGAGGCAGGAGAGACAATGATCGATCGGCTCGACGTCCTGCTTCGTCGGCGCGCGCTCGGTCTCCAGCAGTTCCTTGATGAGGTAGATGCGTCCGCGCGGGGAATCACGCTCGTCGCCGCCCACGACATAGGTCGGACACGTCGCGGTGCAGAAGCCGCAATGCACGCAAGAGCGCAGGATCTTTTCCAGCGATTGCGTCTCGGGATCGGCGAGCTGCTGGAGCGAGAAATGGGTCTGCATGGTTCAAAGACCTTGAAACGTTCAATCTTTAGACTGCCCCTCCCCGCAAGGGCGGGTAGGGGAATACAAGGCCTCCCGCGTCGGCGGCAAGCCGGCGGGGCCTTTGATCCGCTTCGACGCCAGCGTCTGGTATAGCCCACCATTGTTGCGCTGGAACACGATCGAGCAGGCGGCGAGATAGGCGAGCCAGACCCGCGTGGTGACCTCGCCGACTTCCTTGCAAGCCTCCTCGTAACGCGCCGCCAGGCGATCGTGCCAGAAGCGGCAGGTGCGTTGATAATGCTCACGCCAACCCTCGACATCGTGAATCTCGAAGCCGTGCAGCTCGAGGTTGGAGATCGTGCGGCCGAGGTGGTCCAATTCGCCGCCAGGAAAGATGTAGCGCGTCAGCGCGGCGAATTCCGGCCGCTTCTTGCCGCCGCGCGCCGCCCCGCTCTTGCCGGGTCGGGTGATCGCGTGATGCAGGTAAAGGCCGCCCGGCTTCAGCAGCCGATGCACGGTCTTGAAATACGTATCGAAATGCGAGACGCCGATCGCCTCGAACATGCCGATCGAGCTGACCTTGTCGAACCGCCCGGAACCTTCCATCAGCGCGTAATCCCGCAGTTCGAACGTCACCTTGTCGGCGAGGCCGAGACGCTCCACCTTCGCGCGGGCGAACGCGATCTGTTCCTCCGACAGCGTGACGCCGACGACATGGACGCCGTAATGGCGGGCGGCGTGGCAGGCGAGCGAGCCCCAGCCGCTGCCGATGTCGAGCATCGTCTCGCCCGGTTTCAGCCGCAGCTTGCGGCAGATCATGTCGAGCTTCTGGATTTGCGCCATGCCGAGATCGTCGCTCCAGTCATGGAAGTAAGCGCAGGTGTACACCATCTCGTCATCGAGAAAGAGCTTATAGAACGCGTTGGAGACATCGTAATGATGCGCGATGTTCTTCTTGTTCTGCGCCTGACTGCCGTCGCTCTCGCGGTCGGCGCCGATCGATTCCAGCGGCCAGGGGCCGCCGCGCGGCACGAACAGGAACGACGCGGCGGTGAGCAGCGCCCGCGCCTTGCCGATTCCGCGTGTGAATTCGCGCGTGCGGCCCTTCGGGCGTTTGTCGACGAGGTCGAAAATGCCGCCATTGACGATGTCGATCCGCTTGGCCGCCCAGAGGTTGGCGAGCGTCGTCACCTTGGGCGCGCGCAGGAGCCCCGCGACAGCGCCCTCGTCGGCGATCGTGATCGCCAGAGCGCCCGGCGGCCAATCGGCGGGGACGAGCGATCCATCCCACAGCCGAAAGCCGAACTGCAGCGCCATGCGCCGATGCGCGTCGGCGAGCAGCGCCCTCACCCGAGCCAATCTCCTATCGAAAGCCGTCATCCCGCGCCCCGCCGCTGTCCGTCACGTCGCGGGAATAAACTTTATCCTAGGCCCAGGGAAAGCCTTTCGGTAGAAACCGACGCCGCCTTCAAAAATAGCTTCGGGATTCGGGAACGCTCGACATTGGAATCATACGCTCGCAAAGCCGACGATCTGGTCGTCCGGGCCGCCGAGCCGACCGACCTCGAGGCGATTCACGCGCTGGAATGCGCCTCGTTCGTTGCCGATCGCCTGTCGCGGCGGGCGCTACGCCGTTTCATCGAGGCGCCGCATCGGCCCCTGATCGTCGCGCGGTCGCATTCCGCGCTCGCCGGCTACATCCTGCTTTCGGTGCGCCGCGGCGGCAGGACGGCGCGGATCTATTCGCTCGCCGTCGACGCTCGCCAGGGTGGACGCGGGGTCGGGCGCGAATTGCTGCACGCCGCCGAGCGCTACGCGCGCGCCCACGGTTGCGTCGCGCTGCGGCTGGAGGTGCGCTACGACAACGCGCGCGCCATCGCGCTCTACGAGAAACTCGGCTATCGCGAGTTCAGCCGCTATCCCGAATATTACGCGGATGGAGCGACGGCGCTGCGGTTCGAGAAGTCGTTGACGCGGGCGCCGGAGCGCGCCTGACGCAATAATTCTTGGGACGGCTTGCGTTCGCCGGGGTCCGACCACATGTTGATCGCGCCATCTTGATTCGCGACCACGGAAGCCAACCCTTTAGCTCGGCCAGGGAGCCGACAGTCCGATGACCTCAACACGGCCTCCACTTTCAGCGCGCCCCCGGGCGTTCGGCGCCGGGGCGGCGCGCGGCCGATGACGGGTTGGGTGATTCTCGTCGACAATCCGCGCGACTATCCGAACGCGGAGACGCCGCACAAAGTCATCACCACGCGCGACTATCTCGCCCGTCCCAAGTTGTTCGCGGGGCCGGGACGTCCCAAGATCATCAATCTTTCGCGGTCCTACAATTACCAGTCCAAGGGCTATTACGCCTCGCTGCTCGCCGAGGCGCGCGGCCATCGCATCATCCCCACCGTCGAGACCATGCTCGAACTGCGCGAGCAGAAACTCTACGAATACGCGTTGCCCGATCTGCAGGAGGCGCTGAACGGCGCCGCGCAACGCGCCCGCGCCAGCGAGGAGACGACCTTCGACGTGTTGTTCTGCTTCGGCCTGACGCAGGACACGCGGTTCGAGACGTTCGGGCGTCTGCTGTTCGACTGGTATCGCTGCCCCGCGCTGGAAGTCACGATCACCCCGGGCAAGCGCTGGAAGATCGACCGGCTGCGCGCGCGCCCGCTCGCCAAGCTGGGGCCCGAGGAAGCGACGTTCTTCCGCTCCGCGCTGCAACAACACACCGAGCGTGACTGGCGCAATCCGCGCGCGCGGGCGGTGGCGAAATATTCGCTCGCCGTGCTCTACGATCCCCAGGACAAGCTGCCGCCTTCGTCGGTCGAAACGATCAAATATTTCCAGAAATTCGCCGAACGGCATTCGGTCGAGGTCGAGCTGCTGACCAAGAAACAATTGGCGGAGCTGGCGGAGTTCGACGGTCTGTTCATCCGCGCGACGACGTCGATCGACGATTACACCTATCGCTTCGCGCGCCGCGCGCTGCAGGAAGGCATGCCGGTCATCGACGACCCCGTATCGATGATCCGTTGCACCAACAAGGTCTATCTGCACGAGTTGATGGAATCGCACGGCGTGCCGGTGCCGCCGACGCTGATGCTCGCCGACGACGAAGATCTCGCCAAGGCGGAGAAGCAACTCGGCTGGCCGATGGTGGTGAAGATCCCCGACGGCTCGTTCTCGCGCGGCGTGCACAAGGTCGCGGATTCCCAAGCGCTGAAGAAGCTGACCGACGAATTGTTCGAGGACACTGATCTGCTGCTCGCGCAGAAGTTCATGCCGACCGACTTCGATTGGCGCGTCGGCGTGCTCGATGGCGAGCCGCTGTTCGTCTGCCAATATCAGATGGCCAAGGGCCACTGGCAGATCATTAAACACGGCCCCAACGGTTATGAGGAAGGCCGCTTCAAGACGCTGGCGATAGCGGACGCGCCGCCGCGCGTGATCGAGATCGCGCTACGCGCGGCGCGCGCGATCGGCTCTGGATTCTATGGCGTCGACATCAAGGAATCCGGCGACACGATCGCCGTGATCGAGGTCAACGACAACCCCAACCTCGAGCACGGCATCGAGGATCAAGTCGGCAAGGAAGATATCTGGAGCCGGATCCTGCAATGGTTCATCAAGCGGATCGATGAATAGAGCTTTTTTCCTTCCCCCCCTTGCGGGGGAAGGTGGCCCGAAGGGCCGGATGAGGGGTCGA